>CAJIBR010000086.1_pt1 | contig 13033 bp, 14 predicted proteins | sample 9199401 | NCBI WGS metagenome assembly CAJIBR01 (sample SAMEA7708310, study PRJEB35096) | sediment metagenome | biome: marine neritic benthic zone biome [ENVO:01000025]; feature: sediment [ENVO:00002007]; material: shallow marine sediment [ENVO:03000034] sea grass bed [ENVO_01000059] ... | reverse complement strand
GCCCCATCTTCCCGGATCGAATGGCAGATGGACTTGTATTTTTTCTTGTCCTGTTTCTTCATCGTCTTGATCCAGCCGATTTTCTTGCAGCCACCTTCCATTGCCAGTTCGGCGAAGGCATCGCGGGTACCGGAAGTCGGCGGTGGTCCCAGCACTTCGATCTTGACGGCCGGCAACGCAGGATTCACGTCTTTCCAGGTTTTGTACGGATTGGCCACCAGGGTTTCACTGCCGTCAGGATTCGGCACATCTTTCGCCAGCGCCAGGAAGATATCCTTGCGGCTGAGTTCCATTTGTCCGGCTTTCTTCGAGTTCGCAATCACGATACCGTCATAGCCTACTTTTACTTCGATGATGCCTTTAACGCCGTTCTTCTGGCATTTATCGAACTCGGATTTCTTGATGCGGCGCGACGCATTGGTGATATCAGGATGCTCAACACCAACACCCGCACAGAACAGCTTCATGCCGCCGCCGGAACCGGTTGACTCGATTTTCGGTGTCTTGAAACTGGTGGTTTTGCCGAAGGTTTCGGCGACGACGGTAGCAAACGGATAAACCGTTGATGAACCGACGATCGAGATGTAATCGCGGGATGCTGCGTTGGCGAAAGTCGAGAAACAGATTGTCGCTGCTGATGCCAGTACAAGAATTTTTCTGTTCATAATTTCCTCTAATAAATCAGGTAACCCTATGGAAGGAAATTATCGGTGCAGGATATTACGAAAGTATTACTGAAGAATAACGATAAAATGACGACGCCCGGCCTTTTAAGTACTGTGCTAATCCCTTGATGTCGGGGAATCCGGCGCTGGATTTCGGGCTAGAAACCGATCCATTTGCTCACCGCGTCCCGTGCCACAGCATTATCCGGCCTCGCCACCAGGCCGTTGCGGCTGATGCTGATACTGTATTCAGCCGCATCGTTCATCGGCAGGAACACGGCACTGCCGTAGGTCGCATCGACCATGCTCAGCCAGTTCCGGTACTCGTTCGCGTATGACCACAGATCAATGCGCTCTTCTGCCGCGAGGCCATGCACGGTATGCGGCTGATTGCGTTCTTCGTTGATGTCGGTGTATCGGCCTGACAATCGATGCAGCCGGTAATACGAATCCAGGCCGAGCAGGTTTGCATAACCCTGCCAGGTCAGTATTTGCGCATCGAGCTGCCATTCATCGCCGCGCAATTCATAAAACCAGCTTTCTCCGCTAATGAGCTCTTTTAATTCCGCACTGTAATATTGGGGCGCTATTCTATGAAAGCTGATACTCGCGACAGGCTGTTCATATACGAGGCGTTCATAGGTATGAATATTGGATGAAACCAGGAACAGCATGGCAGCAATCGTCAACAGGATGATGCCGGTGATCTCGTACCTGACACTGCTCATCATCAATCGTTTTGTCAGCTTGATGATGCCAAGCACGCACAGCATCAGGCCGATACTGGCAATAATGATGCTGGCTAAGGAAACCGTCTGCACAGATTATAAGTGTCTGGTGCGGAACAGGAACGCAGTTTCAGCCACTGGCTTGAGAAAGTTTCTCTCTTGCTGCATCAGCAGCCGGAAAGTCGCCCGCATCCTCGCAGATATTGACCAGCCTTTCCAGCACTCGCTCGCTATTCTCATCATGTGCCAGTGCTTTTTCACAGTACTCACGCGCCTTGCTCAAATCATCGAGTGCATGATGAGCACGCGCAAGGCCCAGGTAAGAGAACACGTCCGCACCGTTCTTCAGGCTGGATTCGTAATGTGCGATGGCATCTTCCACCCTGTTCAGACTCAATAGTGCATCACCGACACGCGTCCACAGTGCCTGATTCTCCGGCTCATGCTCGAGAATCCTGTCCCACCATTCCACCGCCTTGTCCATTTTCATCTTGCCGCGGTAACAGTCACCCATACCAAACAGGGCGAAATTGTTATCCGGCTCGATGTCCAGCGCCTGCTGGTAATGGTCCATGGCGCGATCAAATTCCTTACGCCTGCGATAGATATTACCGGTCATGGTCATCACCACGACATTTTGTGAATTGTTCTTCAACAATGTCTCAAAACAGAGCAGCGCTTTGGTGTCTTCATGTTGCGCATAAAAAACATTACCCAGGCCGAGCAGCGCGAAAGGATCATTGGTACTGACTTCCAGCGCCTGCTCATAAAATGATATTGCATTTTTTGCATCATGAAGCTTGTGATAGGCATCGGCAACGCGCACCATCACATGACTGTCTCTGGGATTGATTTCAAGGTAACGCAACCAGAAAGGTATCGCCCCCTGCGGATCTTTCATCCCACGTCTTGCATCACCCGCACCTCGTAATGCAAACAGGTTCCTGTTATCGTCACTCAGAATGGCGTCATAATATTTAGCGGACTCGGTGAAGTTGCACATCTTGCGATAGACATCACCCAGACCGGCCAGTACGTATGGATTCCTGTCATCCAGTGCATAAGCCTCCAGATAGACCTTTTCGGCGTCCTCTAACTGCCCTTTTCGAAACAGGCGGCTGCCCTTCTTGGAGAGGTCAATGATGGATTTTTTTGTTGATTCGTTCATTTTAATAATTCGTTATTTTTCCCTGACTTAAAGATGCATTTTACACTAGTATTAGTAGCATCTGTTTGACCGTATCGCAACTAGAATGGACCGTGAATTTCAAAGGTTTGACCATCCAGGTCATCTCCGCTGGTGCCTCGTTGCGAGCTGAAATACAGGCGGGTGCCATCCGGGCTGAATGCTATGCCTGCAATTTCGGATTTATCATGCCCTTCCAGCTCGATCAACGGATAAATCGTTCCATCATTGGCAATGACCACGACCTGCATGTTGCCGCCATCTTCTGCAACATAAAGCGAGCCATCGGATGAAACCGTGATGTTGTCGACACCCGTCAAAACAGGATCCAGGTACGAGCAGTCGTCATAAAATATGCTGATGACCTGGCTGTTGATATCAAGCACCCACACACGATTGTCACCCTTGGTCGTGAAATAAACCTTGCCGCCGAAGTAGACAATACCTTCCCCCCCTTTGAATCGGGTGGCACCGGTCTGGCTCCGCGTCGCGGTTTTTGAGGCTGAAGGATCCTTGATCTCCAGCCATTCAACCTTGCCTGTTTCGCCGCTGATCAGGTGTGCCGCTTCGAGTTTACCCGCAGAAAGATCCGGATAATTGAAAGGCGTAAATCGATACAGACAGCCGTCACTCTGATCTTCCGTTAGATAGAGTTTTCGATTGAGTGAATCGACAGCAACAGCCTCGTGTTTGAACACGCCCAGTGCCGGCCTGACCACAGCAGCGCCTATACCCTGAGGATCACATTCCCAGACTCTGCCGCTGTCAATCTCTTCACAGGATAGCCAGGTTCCCCAGGGAGTGGCGCCACCCGAGCAGTTTCGGCTGGTACCGCGCAACACGGGGTAAGCGTCTACCAGTTTGCCGTCGGCATCGAAGCGCAACGCGCCGACACCGCCATTATTATCATCGAGTTCGCTGTTGGAGACATAGATCCAGCCACCGTCATCATCTTCAAAACAGGCACCGCCATCGGGTGCCGCATGCCAGACATATTCACAACCGCCCAGCGGCGAAATCGACGATTCGGCAACGACACGTGATGAAAACCCCTCCGGCATGCGCACACCGTTAGCATCGGCCGGTAACCGTTGGGCGCGATCCTGTTCAGCACGACTTCTGCCGGTAATCAGATTAGCCCAGAGCACCGCGCTGCCATAAGCGGCCAGCTTGATTAATTCTCTTCTTTTCATTGTATTCAGTACTTTCTATGACCTGATACTTGATTATAACGCGTGTTGCCGGATACGAGATTTACTTTCCACGGCCGTCACGTAAAATGCTCGCAATGGCAACGAACAAAACCAAAAAGCGCGCCTATCTGATTGATTCCAGCATCTATATTTTCAGGGGCTGGCACGTCTATCCGGAACACATGACCGATATTGACGGTCATCCTTCTAATGCTGTATACGGTTTTACCGAGTTTCTGCACGATTTGATCCGGCTGGAGCAACCTGAATATATTGCCTGTGCTTTTGATGCGAAACAAACCAATTCATACCGCCGTGAAATCTTCCCGGAGTACAAAGCCAACCGCCCGCCTGCGCCCGAAGAGCTGAAAAGGCAGTTTAAGCAATGCCGCGACTTTTGCCGTGCTGCGGGCATCGCCGATTATTCGAGCAACCGCTACGAAGCCGATGACATCATCGGCACCCTGGCGACACGACTGCGTGAAGATGGCTATGCGGTCACGATACTCAGCGCTGACAAGGATCTTGCACAGCTGATCAGGCCCGGGGATATCTGGTGGGACTTTGCGCGCGATAAAATCATGCACTACCGTGATGTCGAAAAAACATTTGGCGTGAATCCCGAACTGATCGCCGACCTGCTGGCACTATCGGGCGATGCGATCGACAATGTACCCGGCATACCCGGCGTCGGCTACAAAATGGCATCTAACATGTTGAAAAAGTACCCGGGTGTCGAGCATATACTCGAGAACATTCACAAAATCTCGGAAATGAAATTCAGGGGCTCTGCACGCATCCAGCGCCTGGTGGAAGAGCATCAGCACCTGCTGCCGATGACCAAACAGCTCACAACCATTGTCACCGACGCCGAATTCAAAGGCCCGAAACAGGATCTGCGCTGGCACGGCGTCGATGAAAACGCGCTGCACAGGATATTCGATCGACTGAATGCAGGACCCGGACGACGCGAGCGCTGGTTCAACCTGCAACCGGTTTAGGCGTTAGCGATTACAATAAGTTACAAATAATTTTTTCAGCTGCAAAGTACGCAAAAATTTTGTACGTGATCACTGATAACACACTGCGTACTTTGTGTTGTTCGCAGCCAGCATTCTGATTACTCACTTATCCTGAGCTTCAAATGTAAATTATAGTAACTCATACGAACAGAGCAGTAGCAATACAACCCAGCAGACATGTCAGAAATCATTCTGTTCAACAAGCCTTATGGCGTGCTGTGCCAGTTCACCGACACGCAGGGCCGGCCGACACTCGCAGACTATATCACCGAAAAAAATGTCTACGCTGCCGGGCGACTCGACATGGACAGCGAAGGACTGGTGGCACTGACCGATGACGGCAAACTGCAACATAAAATCACCGACCCGAATAACAAGATGGAAAAGACATACTGGGTACAGGTGGAACACGAGATAAACGATGAAGCACTACAGGTATTGTCGAGCGGCATCGAGCTCAACGACGGCGTAACACTTCCCGCCCGTGCAAAACAGATTGAAGCCCCTGCCTTATTATGGCCCCGGATTCCTCCAATACGTGAACGCAGAAACATACCCACTTCATGGCTGGAGCTGACATTGAAAGAAGGTCGCAACCGCCAGGTCAGGCGCATGACCGCCGCAGTCGGCTTTCCGACATTAAGATTAATCCGCTACCGCGTCGGCAGCTGGACTATTAATGGTATCAACAGTGGTGAGTTTGTCGTTTTGAACAGATAGGTGTTTATTAACCGCAGAGATGCAGTTAAAAAAATCCATTAATTGAGAAGAGGACGCAGCCTCAGCTTCCGGACCTGGACCTGAACTTGCGATTGTAGATATAGACGACAACCGGATAGATAAACCAGGACAGCTCCCACATCCACATACCCGCTGCAAACGGGATCGTGATCACTGCCGTAACCGGTTCTGCCTTGATGCGTTCTGTTATTGCCCTGGCTTCATTAGCATCAAGCTCATCCGTTACCAGCTTGCCTTTATGCAGGGCATAGTACCAGGCAGCAAATGACCACACACCCAGCAAACAGGCCATTGAACTCTCGAAAATACGTGTACTCGCATTCGCTTCGAAGCTGATACCCACCCTGATCGCATACAGGAAAAGCAGCAGGGAAAATATTTGCGCTATAGAAAATCCGATGTGCCAGCTGTCTGTCCTCACCAGGTACTTGAACAGCATGTTGCTCTGTATCCAGTAGATAATCACGATAACCAGCGCAATCACCGCAACCGCAAAATTGAGTCCGCTGTCGAGCAGCATATCGAGAAGACTGTTCCACTCCGGATTTTCTTCCGGACGTGGCAGTAATGTAAACAGGCGCCAGATCGTGATACCGAAGATTACATCCATAAGGGTTTCAAGCCGTCTGAGCTGCCTCTGTTCCGGTACCGGTACCGACATCGTTGCACTCCACTAAAGCATTTATACAAGCTGAATTATTGGAACCCGCTAACGCGATCTACAGCCTATCGTACCAGCTTTGTCATCTTCGAACCTTCAAAGGTCAGGTTATACATCAAACCCTTGTTGGAAAAAACAAAACCGATGATCGGCTCTTGCGCCGTGTTGGTACTCAACTCACCACCGGCGCCAATCTCGGCCACGGCCACACTGCCGTCGACGCCCGCCTCCCAGCCATTGCTGTTTCGGAACTTTTTCAGCACATCATCGTTCATGAACAGAATGATCTGTGACTTCTGCTGTGCACCGAGCTGAAAACCGATCGAAGCCGCTGCGGTACTGTAATACTCGACTGTCTTACCGTTAACCAGCAAAGCCCCTTCTCCATATTCGCCACCGATTCCCAATCCTGCCTTGATCACCTTTGGAAACACCAGCATGGCCGACGCCTTTTCCGACAGTACTTTGCCGGTCTGGGACTTTTCATAAAACTCGGCTGTGGCAACTTCAACGTCTGCATCAATCTGTTGCTTCGACGCCGAATAAACCGATGATGAAATCAACATGCCAAGCAACAGAACAATAAACGCAGATCTTGAATGAATCATTTTCCTGACTTCCTGTGATGTGTTGATTAAGCCGTAAACTGCTCGCGTATTATCCGCTCTTCCAGGGAGTGGTCTTTATCGAACAGCAGCTGAACATGATGCGACGTGTCTTCCTGTACGGTTACTGAAACCACATTCAGAACATCCCTGAAGTCAGCGGTTGTTACCAGCGGTCTCTTGTCTGGATCCAGATTCTCCATATTAATAACCGAAGTATGCGGTAACAGCGCGCCCTTCCAGCGTCGCGGGCGAAACGGACTCACCGGCGTCAACGCCAGGAGATTAGAGCCTATCGGTATGATTGGACCGTGTGCCGAGAGGTTATAAGCCGTGCTGCCGGCAGCGGTCGATATAATCAGGCCGTCGCCGATATATTTCTCCAGCCGCTCCACGCCATCAACAGAAACACGTATGTTGGCCGACTGGCCCGAACCTCTTAACAACGCAACCTCATTAAATGCAAGCGCCTGTTCTACATTGCCTTCGGTCGTCGTTGCTTTCATCGCAATCGGATGCAGTACAAATGAATCCGTTGACAGTATCCTTTGCACCAGCTGTTCGGTACTGTAATCATTCATCAGGAAACCAATGGTTCCGCAGTTCATGCCATAGATCGGCTTGTCGAGATTCATGTGGCTGTGCATTGCATGCAGCATTAAACCATCGCCGCCCAGTGCAAGGATCACATCGCTTTCTTTCGGGCTGACGAAATCATAGATGGCCGATAATTCACTGTAATGCTCTTCAGCAACCTCTGAACCCGAGTGCACGCAAGCGATGCGCAACCGGGCTGGATCCATATGCTGAAGAGAATTTCCATTTTGTTGCATCAATCATTACTCGCGAATTTAAAAGTACACGCTATCATGGCATGCTGCGCTTGCTATTCAGCCATTTGACCAGCGGCTCCCAATTTTCGATATCCTGCCATACCTGGGAAGGCGCCATTTCGTAAATGCCCACCCCGCGCTCCTCGGCCTTGATGTAGTTTTGAGTATCTCGCAGCGTCGCCACGTAAGGCACCTTGAGTTTGCGTAAAAATTCATACAACTCAGTGAAGATGATCGTACTCTCACGCACACGATTGGCGACCACGCCGATTTTCACCTCACCGCGTTGCACGCGCCCTGTTGACTGCAACTCCTCCATGTAGCTTGTCGCGGCACGCATATCGATCGGGGAAGGCAATACCGGGAATAAGATCGTTTCCGCCTTGCGCACCAGCTGGGTCAGTTCTGTGCCGTGTACACGCGCCGGTGCATCCATAATGATGACATCGGTATCCCGTGAAGGCCGAACAGCGTCCTTCCAGGCAGCCACCCCCTCAATTTCAGGCCATTCTTCACCACGGGCTTCCAGCCAGGCCATGCTGGAACCCTGCGGATCACAATCCGCCAGCACGACCTTCTGTTCTTTCTCCCAGACATAGTAACTGGCAAGATTGGTCGATATCGTGCTTTTGCCACAACCGCCTTTGGCGTTCAAAACCAGTATGGTACGCATAGCCTTTCCCCTGTTCTGTTCTACATTGGATCAATCGACAGCATGATACACCGATATCCCTGATGCTTCATCCCGCCTAAATAACGCACGGAGAGAGTGCAACACGCACTTTTTCAGTGCTATTTGTCCGTGTTTCGGCACTGCAGCTTCTATTCATCAAAACTTAAATATTCTGTAACCCTGCAGTAATTATGGTGTTTTATCGTAACCGCTAACAATTGGCCCGGGTTTTGCTTTCAGAAATGCTGCATCCGTCTGTTCAGGATGAAATGAGGTAAAAATAACATGAGCCCACATGACAAAAATCTCCTTCTGATGATGTCCATGGCAGCAGCGCTCGTCAGTCTGAATTTTTTTGCAGTGATCACCGGTCTGGCTGACGGTTATTACGAGCAGATAACCGAATTGCTGAAGCCGATCCTTCTTTCAAGGTAAGAGTGGCGAGGTCCAAGTGGCAAGGCTCCGGAGCCAGCACTTCTGTCCTATTGCAACAATCCTGCCTGCTGCCCGCGCCATTCGCGGCTAAAGCCGCTCCAGAACCTGCATTTAGAGTTGTTTAACGCCCGAGATCAGTTCACCCACGGCCTTCTGGCCATCACCGTAGAGCATGCGTGTATTGTCGGCATAGAACAGGTGGTTTTCGATACCCGAGAAACCGGCGCCCTGACCACGCTTGATCACGATCACGTTCTGAGCCTTGTCGGCATCGAGTATCGGCATGCCGTAGATCGGGCTGTCCGGATTGCTGCGTGCAACCGGGTTGACCACATCGTTAGCGCCGATCACCAGTGCCACATCGGCCTGCGGAAACTCGGGATTGATTTCATCCAGATCGTATATCCTGTCATATTCGACGCCGGCCTCGGCCAGCAGAACGTTCATGTGTCCCGGCATACGACCGGCAACCGGGTGAATCGCGTATTTAACCGTCACGCCACGCGCTTCCAGCAGGTCTTCCAGTTCCTTGAGTTTATGCTGCGCCTGCGCCACCGCCATACCGTATCCGGGTATGATAATGACATTGTCCGCGTAGGCCATCATGATGGCTGCATCCTGCCCCTGGATTTCTTTCATGCTGCCTTCGATATCTTCCTCAACAGCAGCACCGCCATCACTGCCAAAACTGCTGAACAGCACATTGGCCAGTGAGCGGTTCATCGCCTTGGCCATCAACTGGGTCAGCAGGGTACCGGATGAACCCACGACGGTACCGGCGATGATCATCGCAGCGTTATCGAGCACAAAACCTTCAAACGCAACCGCGAGTCCGGTCAATGCGTTGAACAACGAGATCACCACAGGCATATCGGCACCGCCAATCGGCAGTGTCATCATGACACCGAGCACGATCGATAAAATGAAGAACCAGATCACGTAGTCAAAATTCACCGGGTTACCGGTGGCGATCCAGAAACCAAAGATGGACACAGCCGCGAACAGACCAAGATTGATGAACTGATGCAGCGGCAGGCGCATCGTCTTTTTCATCAGACCCTGCAATTTGGCGAACGCAACCGCCGAACCCGAGAATGATACCGCACCGATCACGGCTCCAAGTACGGCCAGCACCTGTACCACGGGGCCGTGACTTTCCCCACCGCTCGCGAGTTTAACCAGTTCAACGGCTGCGATCGCGGCAGCCGCACCGCCACCCATGCCGTTGTACATCGCGATCATTTGCGGCATATCGGTCATCGCAACGCGCTTGGCCGATATGTAGGCCACGGCCGAACCTGCCGCAATCGCGATCAGCATCAATATCATGTTGATATCGAGCGCAAGATGAATCTGCGGAACACCAAAGGTGATCAGCGTCGCCGCCAGCATCGCAATTCCGGCAATGACGATACCGCCGCGCGCCGTCACCGGTGAAGACATCTGTTTCAGGCCATAGATAAAAATGAAGGCGGTGACGAAATAGGTGATATCAACAGCAAGGCCAATCATTATTCAGCCTCCTTGCTGCTCTTGAACATCTCCAGCATGCGCACTGTTGCGACATAACCACCGACGGCGTTACCGGCACCCAGCGCCACCGCAAAAAAGCCAATGGCCAGCTCAAGCGTGCCTTCGGCATGGCCCAGCGCAATCATCGCGCCAACCAGCACGATACCGTGTATGAAGTTCGAGCCTGACATCAGCGGGGTATGCAGAATCACCGGTACCCGGCTGATAACCTCGTAGCCGGTGAACGCGGACAGCATGAATATGTATAACGCGGTAAAACCTTCGATCATTTGTACTGCTCCGCTTTGACCTCACCGGCGTGCGTGAGCACACAGCCGGCGATAACATCATCTTCGAAATCGAGTTCCAGATCACCGCCTTCCTTGATAAAAGGCGATACCAGATTGAATAAATTCTTCGCATACATTTCGCTGGCATGGATCGGTAATTCACTGGCCACGTTCAGCGGACCATAAATGGTAACCCGGCCCTGGTAATCCACTGTTTCTCCGGGTTTTGTGAGTTCGCAGTTACCGCCGCCTTCCGATGCCAGATCGACGATCACGGCACCGACCTTCATCTCTTTCACCATGGCTTCGGTGATGATCTTTGGCGACGGACGGCCGGGTATTGCAGCCGTGGAGATGATGACATCAGCCTGGGCAACGTGCTTGGCCAGCACCTCCTGCTGCTGCTGCTTTTCATCATCGGTCAGCTCACGCGCATAACCGCCTTCACCTTCAGCGCTGACACCGGTATCGATAAATTTGCCGCCGAGTGATTCGATTTGCTCGCGGGTCGCGGAGCGCACGTCAAACGCCTCGACCAGGGCTCCCAGACGTTTTGCGGTAGCAATCGCCTGCAGGCCTGCAACACCGGCGCCAATCACCAGCACTCTGGCCGGGCGAATGGTGCCGGCCGCGGTCGTCAGCATCGGGAAGAAAACGGAAGCCAGCTGGGCACCCATCAGCACACCCATGTAACCGGCCAGGGAAGCCTGGGAAGACAGCGCATCCATCGATTGCGCACGCGTGATCCGTGGTACCAGTTCCATCGCCAGGCTGGTGATTTTCCTGTCACACAGGACCTTGATCATGTCCGCATTCTTGTGTGGCGCCATAAAACTGACAATCACAGCACCTTGTTTGATATGAGCCAGCTCTTCCGTGGTGGGCGGCTGTACCTTGAATATCAGATCAGCCGGTTGATACAGGGCGTTCGCATCATCGACCAGCTCAACGCCTTCGAACGCCTCATCACTGAAGTGGGAAGAGCGTGCCGCGCCTTTCTGCATCATGACCTTGACACCCATGTCCACCAGTTTCTTGGCTACTCCGGGTTCCAGTGCAATACGCCGCTCATTTATTATTATTTCTTTTGGTACAGCCAGCCGTATCGGCATGTCCAGCTCCAGCGATCGAAAATATGCAGAGTATATTACAGAATGCTGAATTGTGCGGGATAAGCCAGGGATATTTTCCCATGATAATCGAGCCTTGTAGAATCGGTTTGAATCTGTCACCCTTGCAAGCTGTTTGAATTTACATCTGCGCTCAGAGTGAATAAAAAGGAATATTCTTATCAACACGGCTCCAAGGAAAAGCTCGGCATACTGCTGGTCAACCTTGGCTCACCCGATGCTCCAACACCCTCTGCGGTACGCCGCTACCTCGCAGAATTTCTGTGGGACCCGCGTGTCGTTGAAGCACCGCGTCTGCTCTGGTGGCTGGCACTGCATGGCATTATTCTGCGTCTGCGGCCAAGACGATCGGCACGCGCCTATAAAAAGGTCTGGAGTCTCGATGGCTCACCGCTGATAGCCACATCAAAACTGCAGGCGCAGGCCATCGAGAAAAAAATACAGGATCGTTTTCGTGGCAACGTCGTCGTTGACCTGGCCATGCGTTACGGTAACCCCTCGATAAAAAGCGGCCTCGAAGCGTTGCGACTGGCAGGGGCGCGACGCATGCTGATACTGCCGCTTTACCCGCAGTACTCGGCGACGACCACGGCCTCGGTGTTCGATGAAGTCACTCGCGTATTGCAGAGCTGGCGCTGGCTACCGGACCTGCGCATCATCAACCATTATCACGATCACCCGAAATATATCACCGCACTGGCCAGCAGCATCAAGCAACACTGGTCAGGACACAAGCGTGCGCAGAAGCTGCTGTTCTCGTTTCATGGCATACCACAACGTTATTTTGACCAGGGCGACCCATACTTCTGCCACTGCCAGAAAACGGCGCGTCTCGTCGCCGAAGAGCTGGAGCTTCAGCAAGATGAATGGCAGGTCGTGTTCCAGTCACGTTTCGGCCGCGAACCCTGGCTGCAGCCCTACTGCGACAAGACACTGGAACAGCTACCGGCAGACAATGTACGCACGGTTGATATGATTTGCCCCGGCTTTTCCTCCGATTGCCTGGAGACGCTGGAAGAAATCGACATGGAAAATCGCGAGATTTTCCTCAATGCAGGTGGCTATGAATATTCATACATACCTGCATTAAATGCCAGTGCGGAACATATCGATGTCATCTGCGAAGTCCTCACTGCACACATGTTCGGCTGGCCGGAAACCATGCCCAACTGGGATGCCGGCGAGCGCGCCGTCGAAGAAAAACATTCCCGCGAACGCGCCCTGGCGATGGGCGCCAAAAAATAGTGGCGAGTAACGAGGAACGAGTGGCAGGGCTAAATATTTTTTACCTCGTCACTCGCACCTCGTTCCTCGTCCCTGGTTTTTTATGCAATGCATAAAAAACCATTGGTAGGCGTC
>CAJIBR010000361.1_pt1 | contig 13076 bp, 9 predicted proteins | sample 9199401 | NCBI WGS metagenome assembly CAJIBR01 (sample SAMEA7708310, study PRJEB35096) | sediment metagenome | biome: marine neritic benthic zone biome [ENVO:01000025]; feature: sediment [ENVO:00002007]; material: shallow marine sediment [ENVO:03000034] sea grass bed [ENVO_01000059] ... | reverse complement strand
GTTTTGACCAGGAACATGGCTGGTAGTCTGCAGTCGACCCGTTCCGGACTTTCGAAAGTCCCAGTAGAAAAGGACCGGTTTCAAGAATACATAGCGCCATCGCAGGACGAATTGTACAGCTGAGTTCTTCATTCAAGGCAATCGTCGCTGCGACCCTCACAGACACAGCAAGATCCGTTGACACAGATAGCTGGCCTTTGCCTGGAAAAGGCTGAATCCTGGATCGGCGATCGTTGTCTCTATTGAGATGAGGGTGAAATTCGGAAGGGATTACCCATTCGCGCTTAGTGAATGCCTTTCGCCGACCGTGAACACGCGGTTGCTATTCGAATAATAGGGCGTTTATTTTCCTTATTCTCGGCGAAGTTTGGTGTGGTGATTCAGAACATGACTCCAAAGCTAGAATGAAATTTCAGCAGCATCAGTAGTGTCCCGGACAGACCACGGCTTGCCCGGGAAACAGACCTAGAGATTCGCGTACTTCAGCCTAACCCCAAATATTCAAGCACTATTGACACATATCAACTTGCAGTCCAAGTCTTGTTGTTACGATATCAAATGATAATAGTTGCTCTAGATTTAGTTTAAAGGATGATCAGATGAATTCCAGATACAGTGTGCTGTGGGTGACCAGTGTAATGCTGCTGGGCGCTCTACTTTCAGGTTGTACTCGAATCGCTGTCTCAGATGAGGAAGAGCTTGCCGCAGAAAAGTTCTAACCCGCTCCAGGGTACGGTAGTGTGTATATTGTCCGAGAAAAAACCTTTATCGGAATGGCTGTCGATATTGGGGTAGAGGTTAATGGGCAGTTTCTCGGCAACGTCAATATTGGAACATATTATCTTCTTCAGCTGAGGCCAGGTCGTTATACTATCTCGGCCTATAGTCAACAGGCCAAAGGCCACAAGGATGTCGAGGTTATCGAGGTTTCGGGGGGCAAGAGTTATTTTATTCAAGTAGAGCCGGCCCCTGGGTTTTTTGCTGCGAAAGCATCTGCAGAAGCTATAGACGCTGATCTTGGGCGTGAATTGGTAATTAAAGGCACGGGCCTCAAAACGCCCCGATTAGTATTTAAGGAAGGGCTTCAGTTCTCGTTACCAACAGATAGGAAGTGGATCACAGGCAATGATCAAGCCGTGGAAGGAAAATATACAATTACAGAACTCGTCCCGGAAGGCGAGACTGTGCAGAGCTGGTCCGAAATTATAACAATACAGAACTTTGCAGGAATGTCGGGCACGCCTGAAAGTCTTTTCGAGCAATTAAAAGTGCTGCAGAAGATGTGTCCAGGATCGACTAAATGGACTCTTATTGAGAAAGACGACCGTAGTATACTGTACGAATGGAGGGCAACACCATGCGCTGGCTACCCGGATCAGCATGAAATTTCCAGAATAATTGATGGAAACTGGAACCGTTTCAGGATTGCGTATACAGCGAAGGTAAGTGAAATTTCGGCAGAGAAAAGCGCCGCCATAATCCAAAGCCTTTCGGAAGCGACGGTCGAGATAGAACAGCAGTGAATAGCCAAGAATATCCGAGCTAGAGGAAAAAAACCCCTTTTTGCTTGCTTTTTGATCTGACCCGAACCTTACACGAGAGAGGAAGTACTCGACGAACGGTTTGCAGAACTGCTGGATCGGCTCCATTTCGATGATGAAGTGCTTAACTGGGTTACCAAAGCGTTAAGGACGAGTCATGATGACGCACAAAAGCACCACGAGGATGCCATTCATAGGATTCAAAGTGAGTATGATCGACTCCAGAACCGGATCGATGAAATGTACATTGACAAACTCGACGGTCGAATTGACGCAGCTTTTTTCGATCGGAAATCACAGGAATGGCGTTCTGAGCAAGATCGTTGTCTCGAGATGATCCGTGAGCACCAGGGAGCCAACCAAAGCTATCTGGATGAGGGCATCCAGCTTCTCGAACTGGCTCAGAAGACTGGACAGTTGTTTCGTAAGCAACCTTCAGCCGAAAAAAGGCGTCTTCTGGGGTTCGTACTATCGAACTGCACTTGGAAGGACGGTAAGTTAACTGCAGAGTACAGGCAACCTTTTGATTTTCTGGCTAAAAACGTGATTTCTCTCGAAGAGAAGAGGCGCGATAAGGGAGCAAAATCCCCCATTTCTGAAAAATGGCTCCCCGACCTGGGCTCGAACCAGGGACAAACGGATTAACAGTCCGTTGCTCTACCAACTGAGCTATCGGGGAAGGGATGTCTCACCGGGCTGAAGCCCTCTTTGGAAGGCCGATATGCTACCGATTCGGGCGCGATGGGTCAATAGTGTTTGATTGATAACATGTGATCTTTCTTCGGTAACATGTTGAAATTCTAGCGTTTCGCCTTGCCGATTAGCTGTTCATGTCTGCGCATGAAAATTCGCTTCAGGCTGCACCTGCACATTCGCTTTGAACAGTCCCTGAGTCCGAATGACTTCACCCGGGCTGCAGGATTATGCAATAGCCTGCTGAATCCGCGACAGCGCTTTCTCCAGGCTTGTCATATCGGTTGCAAACGACAGCCGAAGATGGCCGGACAGGCCGAACGCAGAGCCCGGCACCAGGGCAACTTCGGCTTTCTCCAGCAACAGCTGCGTCAGCTGGACATCGTCATCGATACCGTCCATGCGGTCGATGACCTTGTGAAAGGACGGGAAGCTGTAGAACGTACCGTCACTGGGCAGACATTCCACGCCGTCCGTTGCAGAAAGTGTGTTGTAGACGTAGTCGTGACGGTCACGGAATACCTGGCACATCTCGGCGATGAAACCCTGGTAGCCATCGAGTGCTTCCTGGGCGGCGGCCTGTGCCATCGAGCAGGGATTCGCAGTGCTCTGCGACTGCACTTTCTTCATGCCCTTGATGATGTCAGCCGGGCCTCCGGTGTAACCGATGCGCCAGCCCGTCATCGAATAGGCCTTGGAGACGCCGTTCATGACCAGTGTGCGGTCCTTGAGTTCGGGACAGACATTCAGGATATTGTTAAAGCCTTCATCCGTCCACACGATGTGTTCGTAAATATCATCGGTGAGGATGGCAACATCAGGATACTCGATCAGTACATCTGCCAGCGCCTTGAGCTCGGCGCTGGTGTAGGCCTTGCCTGACGGATTCGACGGACTGTTGATAATGACAAGCCGGGTGCGATCGGTCATCGCGTCGCGAAGCTGCTGTGCCGTTATCTTGAAAGACTGTTCCATGCTGCCTGTAACGATCACCGGCTCAGCATCCGCCAGTTTGACCATGTCGGGATAAGAAACCCAGTAAGGGGCGGGAATGATGACCTCGTCGCCTGTATTCAGCAGGGCCTGAAGCAGGTTGTAGATCGCCTGCTTGCCGCCGACCGAAACGATCACCTCATCGGTCGCGTAATCCAGTCCATTATCGCGTTTGAACTTGTTTATAATAGCCTGTTTGAGCCCGGCCGTTCCGTCAACCGCGGTGTATTTGGTCATGCCATCGTTGATGGCCGTGATCGCGGCCTGTTTGATGTGATCCGGGGTATCGAAATCCGGTTCACCTGCGGCCAGTCCGATGACGTCGCGGCCTTCTGCGCGTAACTGATTCGCGAGTGCCGTGACGGCAAGCGTGGGGGACGGTTTGACCCGCTGAATGCGGGCAGAAGTTTGTATGCTCAAAAGTAAGGTTCCATTGCCACGAGTGTTAATTTGATCGCTGTATTGTAATTCAATGTCCAGACGTTTTGAAATAAAGACCGACTATTTACCTGCGGGTGATCAACCCGAGGCGATCGATGCACTGGTGGACGGGATTGAAGCCGGGCTTGCACGGCAGACACTGCTGGGTGTGACAGGCTCCGGAAAAACTTTCACCATCGCCAACATTATCCAGAACATCCAACGACCGACATTGATCCTGGCGCCGAACAAGACACTGGCTGCCCAGTTCTACGGCGAGATGAAGGTGTTCTTTCCGCGCAATGCGGTCGAGTATTTCGTTTCCTACTACGACTACTATCAACCGGAAGCGTATGTGCCCGCAAGCGATACCTATATCGAAAAAGACGCCTCGGTCAATGATCACATCGAGCAAATGCGACTGTCAGCCACCAAGGCCATCATGGAGCGTGAAGACACCGTCATCGTAGCCACGGTGTCGGCGATTTACGGCCTGGGTGATCCTAAATCCTACATGACGATGATCCTGCACCTGGTACGGGGCGACCTGGTCGATCAACGCTATATACTCAGGCGCCTGGCCGAGCTGCAATATACACGCAACGACATCGAGCTCAGAAGAGGCTGCTATCGTGTCCGCGGTGAAGTCATCGATATTCACCCGGCTGATTCAGAACGTGAAGCGGTTCGTGTCGAACTGTTTGACGAGGAAATCGAGGGCCTGAGTTTTTTCGATCCGCTCACCGGAGAGGTGCTGCGCAAGGTCGCGCGCCTGACCGTCTATCCGAAAACACACTATGCAACGCCCCGTGACACCATCGTCAAGGCCATCGATCAGATCCGTATCGAGCTCAGGGACCGGCTCAGGGAGCTGCGCGACAATAATAAACTGGTCGAAGCACAGCGACTCGAAGAACGCACCAAGCTGGACCTGGAGATGATGCAGCAACTCGGCTACTGCAGTGGTATCGAAAACTATTCACGTTATCTGTCCGACCGAAAAGCCGGAGAGCCGCCACCGTGTCTGTTCGATTACCTGCCGGACGATGCGCTGCTGGTGATCGACGAAAGTCATGTGACGGTGCCGCAGCTGGGTGCGATGTACAAGGGCGACCGTTCCCGTAAGGAGAATCTGGTCACCTACGGCTTCCGCCTGCCGTCGGCGCTGGACAACAGACCGTTGAAGTTCGAAGAGTTCGAGCAACTGTCGCCACAATGCCTGTATGTGTCTGCGACGCCGGGGCCTTATGAAGATGCGCATTCTGATGCAGTGGTTGAACAGGTCGTTCGCCCCACCGGCTTGCTCGATCCGTTGATCGAAGTGCGTCCGGTGAGTACCCAGGTCGATGATGTACACTCGGAAATCACCCGGCGGGTGAGCAGGGGCGAGCGCGTGCTGATACTGACGCTGACCAAACGCATGGCCGAGGACCTAACCGACTATATGCTGGATCATGGCGTACGCGTACGTTATCTGCACTCCGATATCGATACGGTTGAACGCGTCGAGATTATTCGCGATCTGCGTCTGGGCGAATTCGATGTACTGATTGGTATCAATCTGCTGCGCGAGGGGCTGGATATTCCCGAGGTGTCTCTGGTGGCCATTCTGGATGCCGACAAGGAGGGCTTCCTGCGCTCGGAGCGTTCATTGATACAGAGTATCGGGCGAGCTGCACGTAATGTTAACGGCAAGGCCCTTCTGTATGCAGACAGGGTTACCGACTCGATGAAACGTGCAATGACGATAACCGGCGAACGCCGTGACAAACAGCAGGCTTATAATACGGAAAAGGGTATAACGCCAACGACAATCAGCAAGCACGTGACCGATATTCTTGAAGCCCGATATGAACACAAGCCCGGTCAGACATACAGTTCTGCGGTACGCAAGGTGGCAGATGAAAGGGCGGAATATCAGAGTATGAAACCGGAAAAACTGCTCAAGGAAATCGACAGGCTCGAAAAACAGATGTACGAACACGCGCGCAACCTTGAGTTCGAAGAAGCGGCCCTGTTGAGGGACAAGCTGGAGGAAATCAAGCAGGTGACACTGGGACCGGCAGCCTGAGAATAAAAGTGGCGAGGAACGAGGGGCTAGGAGTTTCAATACCGTATAGTCAAGATTCAACTTCACGGTCAGTGTGACATAAAAACAGTCCCGGATTCTGATTTATTGAGTGCACAAGCGAGATCAGCCCTGCATAAATACTATAGAATCTACTCTCGCTAAGGCGCAAAGGACGCAAAGGTCACATGTGATTTTTTATTCCATCAGATTACATCGTTTATTTATTTTACTTTGCGAGCTTGGCCGCTCTGCGGTAATTACATCAGTTTTGTGCGTTCAACTGAACGATATTATCCGGGCGCCATAACCGGGGCTTGTCGACGGCAAATCCCTGAGCATAATCGACGCCCAGGTGTTTAAGCAGATTCAATATGTCTTCATTTTCAACATACTCTGCAATGGTTGTCAGTCCAATCTCATGACCGATATCGTTGATCGCCGAAACGATCGCTCTGTCCATAGGGTCATTGGTGATATCGCGTACGAATTCGCCATCGATCTTGATAAAGTCAACCGGCAGTTTCTTTAAATAGGCGAAAGAGCTGAGTCCGCTGCCAAAATCATCCAGTGCAAACATACAGCCAATTCTCTTCATTCTGCCAATAAAGTCGATCGCGAGTGAGAGATTCGCAATGACTGCCGTTTCTGTAATTTCGAAACAGAGATGACTGGCGTCTATACCATAGTGGTCAATCTGGCTGCGTATATACTCCAGAATTTCGGTATCGCACAGTGTTTGGCCTGACAGGTTAATGTTGTACACGGGTCTGCTGTTATTCTTGACCTGTTCTTCACGCATAAGTCGAAACGTTGTATTTATCACCCATTTATCCAGTAGTGGCATCATATCGTAACGTTCGGCAGCGGGTATAAACGACATGGGCGGTATTATTTCGCCGTTACCTTCATCCATGCGTATCAGGACTTCGTAGTGCACGCTATCGTTGCAGTCCGAAATGGGTTTGACCGCCTGTATATACAGCAGGAAATGACCGTATTCCAGTGCATTCTTGATGCGCGTTACCCATTGCAGTTCACCATGTCGCCTGGATATTTCTATATCGTCGGGTGTGTAGATGTGGACACGATTGCGGCCGAGGTCCTTGGCGATGTAGCATGCAGAGTCGGAACGGCGCAGCACATCCTGCACTGATCCACTGTCTTTTCTGATCGGTACCAGCCCGATGCTGACGCCGATATCGAAGGTTTTCCTGTCCCAGCTGAAAGTGAAATCCCTGATAGCAGCGCGCACGCTGTCTGCTACTTTTTCGGCCTGCTTCAACGGGCAGTCGAACATCAGCACGCCGAATTCATCACCTCCCAGTCTGGCCAGGCAGTCACTCGAGCGTATGCTGTTCGGCATTAAAGAGGCAATTTCCTTCAGCAACTGGTCGCCGGCCAGGTGTCCGCAGCTGTCATTGACGATCTTGAACTGATCAAGGTCCAGATAGCAGATGGCATGGTTTCTGTTCTCATCCCGGGCTGATTTCACCGCGATGTTCAGCTGATGTTCGAACTCGTGTCGGTTGATCAGGCCGGTCAGTGCATCATGCGTCGCCTGAAATTCCATTTTCTTCGACAGGTTTCTGATGTGCGTGATATTCCTGAACACCAGTACAGCACCAATCAGTTCGCCATTGTGGCCGCGGATTGGTGAGGATGAATTTTCAACGGCGAATTCATCTCCATTCTTGTTGATGAGTATAGCGGGCTCCTCGAACAGGACCGTTCCCATGGTCGACAGACATTCGTCAACCGTACTCTTGATCGGCTCTCTGGACTGTTCGTGGATCAACCTGAACACATTGTCGATAGGTATGCCGATTGCTTCCTCTTCGTTCCAGCCGGTGATGCGCCTTGCAATCGGATTCATGTAGACGATGTTTCGATCGATGTCTGTCGTGATCACGGACTCGCTGATGGAATGCAGGGTGACCTGGGCGTGTTCACGTTCGCGGAATATTTCGGCCTGGGCACGCTGGCTGGCTCTGACACTCTGTATGCGCAGATTGACGAAGTTGAACAGCAGAAGGGAAAATGCAGCCGTGGTAATTACAGCGAACGCAAGCCATTCGTAGTCGAGATCAGACCATGTCAGTTGACGCTTTAATTCCAGCTGGTAGTTTTGCCCGGCAACATCCAGTGTATGCGAGTCAGAGTAGACAGGGAATAACGAATTCGTATTGATGACCTCGGTGTTTATTGTCCGGGATATTGTATTTGTCCTGCTTTCATCATCGAAATACGAGTAAGTCAGGGATTCGTTTTCATTGATAACGATAGCATCCAGAATATTGTCGGTCTTGATCGCTACGGCAACGAGGCGCGTAGCCAGGTCATATCGCAGGATATTGTTTTCCGGCAGGTTATCAGCAGTGTATACCGGGCGTATGATCACATAGCCGGTGCCGCCGGTATGAAGGTTGAAGGGTTTGGTCGCACGTACCTTACCCGTTCTTATGGATGCATCGACTGCGTCTCGTATCAACGGGAATGACAGTACGTCAAAACCGAGTAATGGCAGTGAAGGTACATCCATCGGATCCATGAATACCAGCGGATAATAGACACTGCGCTCCGATACCGGGATCAGCGTACGGAATTCATTGCTGTCATATTCCGTGACACGGAAGGTCGCGTATCCTTCGAGTCTGCGTTCGCGTAAAAAATCGGGCAGTTCGCTGTGTTCAACCCGGATCATATACTGTGTCATGTATATGAACGGGTGTTCCTTTCTGATTGCGCGAGAATATTCTTCCAGTTTACGGTAATCAACCACATCGACGGTTTTAAAGTAAGCCTGGTAGCCGTCGAGTACGTTTTCCCCGGCATGTAAGGCTTCCTGTGTACTCTGAAAAACCTGTTGCGCATTCTCTCTGAGCCGTTCTTTCAGGGTATCGATGTTGTTGTTGACGACCAGCATGACCATAAGAATCAGGATTGTGACGCAGATGATACCCAGCCAGAAATTAACCAGGCGATACGATTTTTCGAATGTGGGCTGCAGGCTGTTCATCGATGGTGGGGCTGTGCCTTGAGCTTGATAAATTCCGGGAGCTTGATCTGTGCGCTATCAAGCAACGAGTTGTTTACTATCATATCGAAATTTCTATTGGGGATGATAGGGATATCGGAGGGCTGGGTGCCCTTCATGATCTCAATCGCAACCTTTGCGGCCCACTCGCCCTGCTCCTCAGGGACTTTAGTCATGCCGAACATGGTGTAGGGCATCATCCAGCTATGGTTGGTTGTGCTCAGTGTTGTGGATATAGGCTGGATAGCAGACTGTACTGTTTCCTCGTCCCAGTTCTGAATGCCGGCATTGCTGCCGATGATGATCAGGTCGGCCTGTTGCGCCTCGTCGTAGGTTTCGATCCATTCCGACATGGTCTGCACCAGACGACTGGTTATTTTTATACTGTATCTTTTTCCGGCGTTTTGAAAACGATTCAGGTTCTTCTGCTCGGTCAGGGTGTCTGCACCGATATAGAAAGCGTGCCTTATCTTGCCGGTGATCGCAGCTGCCTTGTCGAACATGGGTTCGATCGCTGCCACCTCGATCATGCCGGTGACATTTGAAAACGGAAAGCCATATTGTTCAACGGTCCAGTTCACTCCGCAAAATACAAACGGGATATCCGCATCATGGTAATAGGGGACGATCAGGTATTTAGAGGCAATATCATCCGATGCAATCACGACGTCAGGCTGTATCTTGTCGATCAGCGTTCTGGCCTCGAGTGCGGCCTGCTGAATCGATGCCTCGTCTTTACGGCGTTTGCTGTCCATATCGAACCGGGTGATTTCGCAATGACCATCCAGTATCTTCAGCAGGCCGCGTTCGACGCCGTCGGACCAGGCGTAACCTTTATGGTAAGAAGAAATATAGACACACCGGGTCGCATTGGCCGCTGTGGCGGACATCAGAAAAACAACGACTAACATTAATAACCTGATACCAGGCATAAATAGGACCCGTAACTTATTGTGTCTATTTACCGAGTATAGCCCTATACGGTTTTGATTTGAGTGGATATAGGCTCATCAGAGCGGCGTTTGTCAGAAGTGATAGGCGAGGTCGAGCTGGAGGAAATTGTCGAAACGGAAGCTGAACAGGGGTCGGTTTTCAGCGGTGCCGCTGTAGCTGCGCAGCTCGGCCTCGAGTACCCAGTTTTGTCCGATTCTCCTGCTCGCCTCGATGAAACCGGCCACAGTGCGGGTGTCGGCATCGGTAAGAAATCCGGCCAGCACTTCGGTGGACTGGGCATCGTTCAGCACGAAGCGCAGGGCGGTGGCCAGATCGTTGTCAAAAATCGTTTCGCGTTTGTTGGCGTCGCTATAGTGATATTCAACGACGAAGCCAAGATCGCTGGCGCCACCGGTGAATCCGACCCAGGTATATTCAAAGCCGACCACCGACTGGAACGTATGTGAACCCTTGCGCAGGCCCGAGCGGTATTCCTTGTTGATCGCTTCGAGCTTCCAGGTCCAGTCGCCTAAAAATACCTGACCATCGATACCGGCCTGGTTGATCAATGAATAGACCGGCACGACGGAAGCGGGTTGGCCGCCAGGGCCGAACGTGATCGGGAAGAAGTCACTGGGCAGACGGTCGATACCGCTGAAGTAGGACAGGCCGAACTCCCATTCGCCGATATAGTGCGAGTAGCGTGCGGCAACATCGACATGGTCCTGCCCGGCCTTGAAGTCATAGATTGCGTCACTGTTGGTATCGACGACGACATCGGGGCGGGGGCGCCCCTCAGGGCCTGGAAACGTACGTTCACGAAAATAGGGCAGCACGAAAAAGTCCAGCGTGCCCCAGTCCTGCGCGGTACTGAGTTTCACCATGGGCTGGCCCAGCTTGTCTTCACCGTCGACATTCTCGACCAGGTCGGTCTGATTGATGATATCGACCAGATGCTGCGTTTCTGCTACACCCCAGAAAACCTTGCTGACACCGGCCGTCATCTCGAAATGATCGAATACACCGGTCCATGACAGCTCGCGGATGTCACCGTGGGTGCGGTTCTCATCATGCTGATCGACGCGGTAGAACAGTATGGTATTGAAGCTGTGATCGCCGCCCTCCCAGCTGTGATAGAACTCGGGCTCGGCTGCAGCGGACAGATAACTGCTGTGCTGCCTGGGATCGACCGGATCTTCAAAGAAGTAGCGATACTGGCCGGATACATAACCGGACCACTGCGCTGCCATGACCGGTGCTTGCAGCAGTGCAGTGCCGAGGATGAAACCGGTCAGTACGTGTTTCATGATGACGCCGGAATGTACCGCTGCTGTTTACTTGGCGCGTTTCAGGCTGTTCTTGTTGAAATCCCTGTTCTTGAGTCCGGTCCTGAACTGGTAATCGCTCCAGGTCAATTCTGTGCTTTTGCCGGTTTGATGGTTTTCCATAAACATCTGCTCGGCGCGCCAGAACTTGTCCAGATATTGCCGGTAGCCGTCGTAGGTCAGTGTTTTCAGCAAGGTGTTCTTGCGGTCATAGAACACGACCTTTTCCGGACGGTATTCGGCCTTGTTGATCCACGCTACCTGGCGCGTATAACCGGAGTGTTCATAGGCGGGATAGCGCTCGATGACATAGCAGTCGATGCCATTCAATGCTTCGTCGCGAAGATACTTGTAGGTGTATTTCTCTACTTCCTGGGAAGCGATATCCTCGTAGGCGAATTCACTGCCCATGAACGGTCCGGACTTGTTCTTGGAGTTGATGCGCTTGACTCGCTTGAGTGCCGGCAGGTAGAGCCATTGTTCATCCGGCTTGATCGCGTGCGAGAATGTCAGAAATGCGGTGCCCTTGACATCGGCCGGTTCATCGAAGATCGACATCGACTTGTCACCGTCGCCGATGACCTCGAGCGTTTTGATACGGATATAGCGTGTGCTGGTATCACCCTGCTTGTTCCTGAGCTCCATGATCATGTTCGCGGTCGAGTCGCCGAAGCCTTCGTCACGCTTGTCGGCTTCAACGGCGATCGCCAGACCTTGTTCCTCTGCGGTCTCGGCAATCGATGTGAATGGCAGCAGGCCGAGAATAACGGCGGCTGCGGTCGATCGAATCAATTGACTGTTCATACTTTTTTCTCCCCGTTTTCTTCAAGTTTGATTAGCAGCGGCGGCAGCAGCATGAAATCGATGGCCAGTGCCATCGTAATGACCACACTGGTGAGCAGCCCCATACCGGCGTTTAGTTCGAAGTGCGACTGCGCCATGATCATAAAGCCGGCGACCAGTACGACAGAGGTGACCAGCAGTGCAATACCGACGCTGTTGAAGGCGTAGTGCACGGCCTGTTTTGCGTTCAGGCCCTTTTCCCTGCGGGCGCGCAGGTACTTGCTCATGAAATGCACGGTATCATCGACCACGATTCCCAGCGTCATGCCGGTGACCACAGAGAGCGCGATGCCGACCTGGCCGACAAACACTCCCCAGATACCGAATGCGGCGGCAGCCGGCAGCAGGTTTGGCAACAGGCTGATGAGCCCGTATCGCAGGGAACGGAAGAATATGATCAGTACCATCGATATCAGGAACAGCGCGACCGTGGTGCCGATCAGCATGCTGTTGATGTTGCGTTTTCCAAGGTGTGCAAACATCACGGTCGGGCCGGTGCCGTTGCCGTCCAGTTCGGGCATGTTCTGCTGCAGCCATGCGGATATTCTTTGTTCAAAAGCCAGCACTTCATTCGAAGACAGGGTTTTTAACGTGATCGCAATTTTTGTCGCGGTCTTGCCGACATCGATCTGGTTGTTCAGATCCAGGCCGTAGGGCAGTGACATTTCATACAGCAGCAGGTACTGCGCAGCCAGGTTGCGATCATCAGGCAGCTTGTACCACGACGGGTCGTCACCGTGCATGTTCTTGTTGAGTCGCTTGAAGATGTCGGTCAGAGAGAACACGTGGATGACTTCAGGCTGGGTCCGCAGGTACTGCACAAGCTTGTCGGCATTCTTCAGGTACTCCGGATCGCTGATGCCGCCGCTTTCACCCGTGCCCAGCGAAAAGTCGATGTAATACACGCCGGTCAGGTTTTGCGCAGCGTAGTCAGAGTCCAGCCTGAAATCGATGGTCTCATCGAAGTATTCGACAAACACGTCATTGAGTTCGTTCCTGGGCACCATCGCGACCAGTATCAGGACCACGACAGAGCTGCCTATTAGCAGAGGCCGGTAATGTTGGATAACGAAATCGCCGAAATGCCCCATCGCATATTTTCCGGTCACTTCACGGGTGGATTTGGCAGGCAGGATGGTAATCATCGCCGGCAGGAAGGTAATCGAGTAGATGAATGCAGCGGCAACGCCCATTGCAGCGATATTGCCCAGGTCGTGAAACGG
>CAJIBR010000146.1_pt1 | contig 13135 bp, 15 predicted proteins | sample 9199401 | NCBI WGS metagenome assembly CAJIBR01 (sample SAMEA7708310, study PRJEB35096) | sediment metagenome | biome: marine neritic benthic zone biome [ENVO:01000025]; feature: sediment [ENVO:00002007]; material: shallow marine sediment [ENVO:03000034] sea grass bed [ENVO_01000059] ... | reverse complement strand
TCTTCAAACGCAGCGGTGCCAATGGACATATCGATATCAGTGAAGGTGAAGTCGATATCGAGATCAAGTTGAGCATGGTGCTGACGCCGCTTAAAGGCACCGTCGAAAATACCGTCACAAGCTACCTTGATGAGCGCCTGGGCTGATCGGCCCGTTCCAGTTCCCTGTAGCGGGAACGCACGAATTCCTCGCCATACTTGCGCTCCAGTCGACGCACTGTGAAATGCGCACGTGCGATACTCTGAAAATGCTGCATAAAAATGGTATTGACAGTGGCTGCACCGAGCGCACCGACGACCGGCATGATCTGTACTGCGGCACGCTGGGAAATGGTTACTCCGAAGCGGTTCGCAATCATGCTGACGGCCTTGAGCACGACAGGAGCACTGTCTACCTGAAAACCATGTTGTGCAACATTCGCAACAGCAGCCGTCATATAGCCTGACAGCGCCAGGCGTACGCCATAATAACCGGTATCTGCCGCATCGTCGGTCTCGGTTGTTCCACCCAGGGCAAATACCTGTACACAGGCGATGTGCGTCTCGACAGAATCGATGTCCTCACCTTCATCACGCGCAATTTCAGCAATCCCACGCAGCATCAGTGTCGTCGTAATCGGTAACTCCAGCAGCAATCCCGGCAAACCGAAAAGGCCCCCGATACCGCCTGAACCCGCAACCAGAGCCTTGTGGTACAGCTCATGAGCACTCAATTCGTGGCGATGCATCGTGGACAGGGCGGTCTGCAGCGACTTGGTGACTGCCTTTTCGGCGACCGCCTGAATACGACGGTACCAGGCCTTGGGTAGAAGATGGATCGCGATCTCGATCGGCGTGCCGACAACACCCGAGAGTCGCGCCGCCATACTCGGGTGTTCCAGTGCCATGTAGGCTGAGCGTAACAACTCGTCATCGCTTGCCTCAAACGCCATCGGCAGCGACTTCAGCACCGAAGATTTACCGTCTTTTTCAGCCGTTCCTGACATTGTTACTAGTTAAACACATATTCGGGCCGCTCAACAGGTGTGCTAAACGTAGATGATTGATCCGATATATTATATATTGTTGATACTGGACTGAATCAAGAGAGTAGAACCATGCCTCGTTTCGATAATTTCACCAAGGGTCTGGCACTGGGTATCGGTGTGGCCATACTGGTTCCTGTAGCAATGACAACGCTGGCGCCAGTGCTGAAGCCGGCTGCCCGTACTGCAGTCAAAACGGGTATTCGTATTGTCGAGAGAGGTCGGGAAGCACTGGCTGAAACCATGGAGCGAGTCGAGGACATGGTCGCCGAGACACAGGCAGAAATGGCTGCAGAGCGCATGGGGACCGGAGCTGATGACGAGTCCATGGCCGACGAAGCAGCCGACGATAAAGCTGAAGCTGCGGAGAAAACCGAACAGAGCGAGGACGAATCCAACGTCAGGAGCATCGTCAACGAATGAGCAAGGCGTTCTATATCGCTCACACCACTAACGGACGCACGCGGATCAAGTGGGCGGGGGACAGCTCTGATAAAGCCTCCATCATGGAGATTGCAGAAAATATCGCTGCTATACCCGGTGTCGATCAGACAGTGCCGAGGATAACGACGGGAAGCATCATCATCGAACACGAGCAGGCAGACTGGCCTTCCGTCGAATCCCTGCTTTCAGACAGGCTTGCACTGGAATTCACAACACCGGCCCTGCCCGAACCACGCACCGGACTGGACACAATCAACCTGGGACTGGATCAGATGAACACCGCTCTGAAAGGCATGAATACAGACCTGAGCTCGGTTACCGTGTTTCTGCTGGTGATGCTCGCGATCGCCCAGGCACTCAGAGGCCAGGTGATCGGGCCTTCTTTTTCGTTTCTCTGGTACGCACTGAGTATCGCGACCAGTGCGCGCGGAACGGCAGTCACAACGATTGATACAACAGCAGACATTATCGAGTAAGCTGCCCGCTTATCTCGTCAAACCAGGACGAGCGCTGACTGTTTCAATCAGCTGTACGCGGTCATTCGTGTGAACAGCACTTCTATTTTTCAATACAGACTGGAACAGTCTTGCGAGGTACGTACCATGATTTACAAACTGATCGTCAATGCGGCATTTTTAGCCATTGGTTATTACATCGGAAAAGAGGTTGGTGTGCGTGAGTCTGCACGCGATAAATTCGGCGCGCCTGCAAAGTCAGCATCAGAATACACCGGAAAAACCTCCTCGGAGCGGTCCACTGCAAAGCATTAGTCACAAAGCCTTAATAGCCGGTGAAATTAAACCTGAATTAAACAGCTCGTTGAAACACACAGGGACCATACGTCCGGTATGGCCCCTGTTGCGTTATGTAACAATATCGTAATATCTCTTTAACAATCCGCGCTTTATCTGGCAGATCTTTTCCTGACCACTTTCTTCTTGCCGGTTTTTCTCTTCGCAACTTTCTTCCTGGCCACTTTTTTCTTCGCAACTTTTTTCTTTGTTGCAGCTTTTTTCACTGATTTTTTCTTAGCGACTTTCTTCTTACCGACTTTCTTCTTACCGACTTTCTTCTTACCAAATTTCTTCTTACCAAATTTCTTCTTAGCGACTTTTTTCTTGGCGACTTTTTTCTTGGCCACCTTCTTTTTAGCCGCCTTTTTCTTCGCAACCTTTTTCTTTACGGCCTTCTTTTTACTGGCTTTTTTAGCCGATTCACGGAGTGAGCTGAAGCGTTTGCTGATCTGACCAATGATGTCCTCTGCGGTTTCCTCGACTTCTTCGACCAGCTTCAAGACGAGTTCCTTCGGTTGAGCTTCGGTGATTGATTCCCTGACCGATGCTGTCGCATCCGTAGCCGTTTCTGAAATCGTGTCTTTTACCGATACAGTCGTGTCGGCTATTGCTTCGGCCGCTACCGATGCTTTACTACTGACGACATCGAAACCCTCGCGTATTTCGCGTACAACCACATCCATAGCCTTGTCGATATCATCGATGACTGTTGATGCCGTTGAGGTGACCGTTTGTTTGATACCGGATGAACCGGACTTCTTCTTTGTAACTTTCGCTTTCTTATTTACCATTTTGGATCAACCTCCAGGTGGTCGATATTACAGTTGAACGAATAGCAGGATGGTATACTAACTAAGAGTATATGAGCAGCATTAGAATAAAAAAATAAACAAATTATTTCCAGACATTTATCAGGAAATATCATTTTTTATCTTACAAAGATCAGGGCAATCGACACGCTGTCACGATATAAGATCAGGAACTGTGATAAATATCACGACTACGCGTCCATTTCGCTGGTACATATACGCTTCGAACGTAGATACGACCGGATAAACATCGCGTCACGACCCGGGCCGTCTCAACTTAATGATCAGTCAGCTTCGAAACCTGCATTATTATGACTGCCGTCACAGAATGGCTTGCTTTTCGAATGGCCACACCGGCATAGCGCCGCCTGTTTTCCCTGCCATGCGGTACGACCGCTGGCGGCAATAATCGCGAAGTTGCCGGATAAGAGCAAGGGTCCGTTGGGAATGGATTTGATCGTCAGTTTACCGCCCTCTGTTTCCAGCCCGTCACCTTTTTCTCCGACGGCGCCATAATCTTCGAAACCCGCCTTGAGATGACTGTTGTCACAGAACGGTTTGTTTTTCGACTGGCCGCAGCGGCATAAGGCGGCGCGGTAGCTCACGCCCGGCATATCTTCAGGCGCGTGCTCGATGTGCAGTTCGCCTTGGATATACAGCGGACCGTTATAGACAAGCTGCACTGTATTGCATCGGGCCGGCTGCTCATTATCCCCCTGCGCCTTATCTTGATAGGTCAGCGCGCCTGACGGACAGCGTTTTACAACATCCTTTACATTGTCATCAGACACGAGGTCGGGCTGGCACCAGGGATCGCGCCCACCGACAAACAGTTCACCTTCGGAATAACCGCATTCACCGATATGAATACATAAACGGCCATCCCATTGCACATCGATGTTTTTGCCCTTATAGGTCGTTGTTTTGTCATCGCTCATGGCAGCCCCCCTGCAGATATGGATCAGTCGAATCAGACTACGATAGCTTCCAATATACCCCAGAGCAGAAGAAACACCTAAATGAAAATCAACACGAAGCCATCCCGGCAGTGCATGGATGGCATTAAATTAGCATTTCATTAATTCCTGATGCTTGATGCGTCTGATCATAAAACGCATAGCTTACTGAACTGAAGCCATTGTTTCTGCGGGTGCTTGTCCGTCAGCACCCGCAGGATGCACTCAAGGTTTGATATAAACGTAGCCTTCCTGCTGCAGTTTGGCGACTTCGGCGACACCGCTGGGAACAATATCTTCCTGGTCGACATTGTAGAGGTCGGTTTCGAGATCCACCTTGCGCCCGCGTACAGTATTGGCACAGACGTTGAACGATACACCCTGATCTTTCAGGCCATCGATCCTAGCTGTCATTTTCTCGTTTGCATTGGCATGCTTGAATTTCTTCAGTTTTTCCAGGGAGTCCGGTTCCAGCAACATGGCGAGGCCGTTACCGTGCAGAACCACCTTGATCTCCAGGTTATCCTTACCGACGGCGTTTATATGATTCTGGATATTACGCAAGGCCCCTGCCTGCATCTTGGGATCATCGTAATTGACGTGATAAACGACTTTCTGTTTAGCGTAACCATTGTCTGCATAGGCATCGCTGAATTGTAAGCTGACGCCTGTGATTACCAGCATGGCTGCAAAAAGCACTGATATCAAGCCTGTTCGTGTATTTAACATAATAATCTCCGTCATTGATGGCACACATTCGGGCCATTATTGATTTCATTGTATTGACAACATAAGCCATTACTAGCCTGTTCTGTTTAGACGGATATGGCAGCGGATTATTCAGTCATAATATATCAGCGGGGAAAGCATTTAACCCTGTAATAAATACGTTTAATTTCACGGCTGCGCCGTGTTAAGCAGTGAGTATCTGAATTTCGGCGATCAATTGCTTTATACGTTGATCGCTCGACTGCATATTGCCCAGCAATAAATCAAATAACACCTGGTCCGGATAGTCCAGCACGTCACTGAAAACCGCACCCTGCTCCGGCGACATCGTGTCGTAGCTTTTATCCAGATAACTGTTCAGCAAGATATCCAGTTCCAGCATGCCCCTGCGGCAGCGCCACTTGAGTTCTGCGTATTCCACGGGATCTCGACTCATAACGAGCGCTTGACCATCATTTTCTTGATGTTGTTGATCGCCCGGGTTGGATTCAGTCCCTTTGGGCACACCTGTACACAGTTCATGATGGTGTGACAGCGGAACAGCTTGAACGGCCCTTCCAGCGCGGCCAGACGCTCTTCTGTTGCCTGGTCACGGCTGTCTTCTATAAAACGCGATGCCTGCAGCAAGGCAGCCGGCCCCAGGTATTTGTCAGGATTCCACCAGAATGACGGGCATTGCGTCGAGCAGCAGGCACACAATATACATTCGTACAGACCATCGAGCTTTTCACGCTGTTCCGGCGTTTGCGGTAACTCGACTTCCGGCATCGGATCGTTGACGATCAGGTAGGGTTTTACATCACGGTAGTTCTGATAGAACTGCTCCATGTCGACGATCAGGTCACGTATAACCGGGAGCCCGGGCAGTGGTCGTATTTCGACTGGCTGCTTCAGATCCGCCAGTGCCGTGACACAGGCGAGGCCGTTGATACCATTGATATTCATGCCATCCGAACCGCAAACACCCTCGCCGCAGGAACGTCGGAAACTCAAGGACTCGTCGATGGTGTCCTTGATTTTCAGCAGTGCCGCCAGCAGCATCATGCCGGGCTCGATGTCCGTCAACTCGAAGTCCTGCATATAAGGCTTTTTATCGACGTCCGGATTGTAGCGGTAGACTCTGAATTTCATCGCTTTATCACCTGCCAACCTTATTAGACACTGGATTCCCGCTTCCGCGGGAATGACGGTGAGGAGATTCTCGACAGGAATTCACTGGAGACTCGTCACTCATCACTATTAGCTGCTTACCCATTCATGGACATTTGAATTGCACGTTTTTCATTTTTCCTTGTTCGCTGCATTAGTACACCCTTGCCTTCGGCGGAAAACTGTCAACACTGATCGGTTTCGTTCTTACCGGTTTGTAATCGAGGCCGGCTTCGAGTGAATACAGGCTGTGGCGCATCCAGTTGATATCATCACGCTCCGTATAGTCCGTTCTCGAATGGGCACCACGGCTTTCCATGCGTGCACGGGCCGAATGGATGGTTGCCAGTGCGACACCGACCAGGTTTTCCAGTTCCAGCGCTTCTACACGTGCGGTATTGAACACCGAACTGTGATCGTCGATGCACGCTTGCTCGAATCGCTCGGCGATCTGCTCCACTTTCTCAACGCCTTCATTCAACACCTGATCATTGCGGAATACACTGCAGTGGTTTTCCATCACGGTCTTGAGTTCATCGCGCAAAACGCTCACTGATTCGCCATCGCCATTTCCCTTTCTGTCCCAGCGCTGCATACGGTTGACCGCCGATTCAAGACTGTCATTGTCTATTGGCCGGTGATAGCGATTCTCCTCCAGATACTCGATGATGTGATTAGCGGCGGCACGGCCGAACACGAGGATATCGAGCAGGGAATTGCCACCGAGCCGGTTCGCACCGTGCACGGAAACACAGGCGCATTCGCCGGCTGCATACAGCCCGGGCACCGGTTCTTCGGGGGTATCTTTTACAGGTATCACGACCTGGCCATGGCGGTTAGTCGGTATGCCGCCCATCGTATAGTGAGCCGTTGGAAAGATCGGCACCGGCGCCTCAGCAGGATCGATGCCGACGAATGTGATACAGGTCTGTCGAATTCCGGGAAGGCGTTTCTGGATAACGTCTTCACCGAGGTGATCGAGCTTGAGCATGACATGATCCTTGTTCGGACCACAGCCCCTGCCCTCGCGCACCTCGGTCGCTATCGCGCGACTGACTACGTCGCGACTGGCGAGATCTTTTGCCTTGGGTGCATAGCGTTCCATCAGGCGTTCGCCGTCGGCATTCACCAGATAACCGCCCTCGCCGCGCGCACCCTCGGTGATCAGCATGCCGCGACCGGCGATGCCTGTCGGATGAAACTGAAAAAACTCCATGTCCTGCAACGGTACCCCGGCACGCAACGCCATGCCCATGCCGTCACCGGTATTGATCAGCGCGTTGGTCGTGGTTCTGAACAACTGCCCGGCGCCCCCGGTCGCCAGCAGCGTTGTCTTGGCCTCGATAACAACCGGTTCGCCGTTATGAATATTGAAGGCCAGCGCACCCAGCACATAGCCCTGCTCATCCTTCAGCAGATCGATCGCGAAATATTCATCGAAGAAATGCGTCTTCGCACGTATGTTCTGCTGATACAGGCTGTGCAGTATCGCATGACCGGTGCGGTCGGCTGCGGCACAGGTACGGGCGGCCTGGTCACCGCCGAAATTCTGACTCTGGCCGCCAAACGGGCGTTGATAAATGCTGCCATTATCCAGCCGTGAAAAGGGTACGCCAAAATGTTCCAGCTCATAAACCGCGCGGGGTGCGGCCCGGCACATGTACTCGATCGCATCCTGATCGCCCAGGTAATCACTGCCCTTGACGGTATCGAACATGTGCCAGTGCCAGTTGTCCGGCAGCACATTGGCCAGTGCCGCATTCATACCACCCTGGGCCGCAACGGTATGTGAACGCGTAGGAAAGACTTTCGACACCACGGCGACACTGGCGTCCGCATTTGACAGGTGCAGGGCTGCACGCAGGCCACCGCCACCGGCGCCGATGATTAATGCATCAAATCTTCTTCTGGGTATATCAGACATCAATCAGCATCACTCACACGGTTACGGACAGCAGCAGGATTTTTGCACACCACAATCCACTGCTTATCAGTACAACGATTACCAGGGTAAAGGCTATCATTCGAACCAGCGTGTTATGAACGTAATCCAGGATGATGTCACGCATGCCAATCCATGCGTGCAGCAGCAATGCGATAACAAACAGACCGACGGCGATGATATTGACCGGGTGAAACAACCAGCCGTGCCACTGGCGATAGCCGATATCACCCGCCATCGCGACTGTCAGCCCGATATAGATCACGAATAATGCGATATAGACAGCACTGACGCGCTGTATCAACCAGGGCCTGAGTCCATGCAGTACGTATACACTGCTCATAGCATCACACTCCATGCACAGGCAGCCACAATCAAGATTTCACTCACAAGCACGATCCACGCGGATGCTCTCGAGCTGGTTTTTTCGATAGCGATATCCAGATCCAGCAACAGGTAGCGAATACCGGCGAGAAAATGATGCACCAGTGCCCACACCAGGAGCAGCAGAACGATTTGTAGAACCGGATGCTGCAGCAGCTGCGCGGCATCCTCGAAGTGCTGCCGTGAAGTGACAGAACGATCGAGAACATAGATCGAAAACGGTATCGCCAGAAACAGCAGAACACCCGATACACGATGTGCGAAAGAGACGATGCCCGTAGACGGCAGGCGGATCTTGAACAGGTTTAAATAGACCGGTCTTTTCTCAGACAACACTGTATCCCTTTATTATCGATCGGGTATGCCCTCAGGCAGGTAGATACTTGGACATCCATCATTGCGAACGGTTCAGCGTGTGGGCAGTCTAATATGCCGCACGCGTGTCAGGCAAGACAAAACCATACATATTCAGTAATGAATTAGTCGCAAGCATTGACTAAGATAATGTATAGACAAAATTAAAGTGAAAAACCATGAAACATGAATGGAAAGAATTCCTGCAAAACGCCGGGGCCGAGTTCGATGATGACTGCGTTGCGACTTTCGGCAATCCCGAACGTGAACGTCGCATAGCACACACCGGAGACCTGTTCTGCGATCTGTCACATTTCGGCATCATCGCCGCCTATGGTGAGGATGCGACCGAATTCCTGCAGGCGCAGTTCACCAATGACATCAATCTGGTCGATGAGACGCACAGTCAGCTCAGTGCACTGTGCTCCCCCAAGGGCCGGATGTTGTGCAATTTCCGTATCTTCAGACGCGATCAAACCTATTACCTGGTACTGCCCTACGAACTGCTCGAAGCGGCGCTGAGCCGATTGCGCATGTTTGTACTGCGTTCAAGGGTCACGCTGGAAGATGCCAGCGATGCACTGATGGGTATAGGCGCAAGCGGCAATAAAATAATCGAACATCTGGGCGATATCACTGGCGAATTACCCGGAAACATCGATGAGGCCATCGAATACAAGGACTACACGATCATTCGTGTTGCCGGTGTCGTCCCCCGCTTCGAAGTCTATGGTCTGCTGGACGCGATGCAGAAACTCTGGCAGGCACTGGATGTTCATGCCACGCCAGTCGGTGCAAGCGTATGGGAACTGCTGAATATAAAGGCGGGTATCCCGGTCATTACCGCGGGTTCGATCGACGCGTTTGTACCGCAAATGACAAACATGCATCTGATCAACGGCGTCAGCTTTACCAAGGGTTGTTACCCCGGCCAGGAGATCGTTGCACGCATGCACTATCTCGGCAAGCTGAAACGACGCATGTATCGCATCGGCTTCGATGCCAGTGAAAAACCGGAAGCGGGTACGTCACTGGTCACCGAGACCTCGACGGAAAGCCAGGACATCGGCACCGTACTCAGCGCACAGCAGAATCCCGATGGCAACTATGATGCGCTCGCGGTGATCCAGACCAGCGACGCCGAGAACAGCAGCCTGAGACTGGGCGATGCAAGAGGCCCGGAAGTTACGGTGCTGGATTTGCCTTATTCGTTTGAAGTCCAGGTAAACAAATAATATTCACCGCAAAGGGCGCAGAGAAAACAATTTTATTGTCAGGTCTGTGGCCTCTGCGGTAAAAAATTCCTTTTAATCCTGCGGTTCGGCTTCCTGGCGCATGTGCGGGAACAGGATCACATCGCGGATCGACGGCTGATCGGTCAACAGCATCACCAGGCGGTCGATGCCGATACCCTCGCCCGCCGTGGGTGGCATGCCGTGCTCGAGTGCGCGCACATAATCGGCATCGTAGTGCATGGCTTCATCGTCACCGGCCTCTTTCTCCAGCACCTGTTTTCTGAAACGTTCTGCCTGGTCTTCGGGATCGTTCAGCTCGGAAAAGCCATTGGCGATTTCGCGGCCGCCGACAAACAGCTCGAACCGGTCTGTAACGAACGGGTTGGTATCGTTGCACCTTGCCAGTGGTGACACTTCTTTCGGATATTCGGTGATGAAGGTCGGGTCCTTGAGTTTGTGCTCCACGGTTTTCTCGAAAATTTCCAGCTGTATCTTGCCGAGTCCGTAACTGTCTTTCATCGGTATATCGAGCGTTTCAGCGACATGACGCGCCGCATCGATATTCGATATCGCAGCCGCGGTTATATCGTTGTTATGCTGAAGGATTGAATCGAACACGGTCATACGTTTGAACGGCCGGGAGAAATCATGCTCCTCACCCTGGTACTTCACCGTCATATTACCCAGTACTTCACTGGCCAGCTTGCGCAGCAGGTCTTCGGTGAGGTCCATCAAATCGTGATAGTCCGCATAGGCCTGATAAAACTCGAGCATCGTGAACTCGGGATTATGCCTTGTCGATACACCTTCGTTACGAAAGCTGCGATTTATTTCGAACACCCGTTCAAAACCACCGACAACCAGGCGCTTCAGATACAGCTACGGTGCGATGCGCAGATACATCGAAAGATCGAGCGCATTATGATAGGTATCGAACGGTCTCGCCGTCGCGCCGCCCGGAATGATCTGCATCATCGGCGTTTCGACTTCCATAAAATCATGCTGGTCGAAATACTCGCGTATGAAGGTGATGATCCTGGCGCGCAGTCTGAATGTTTGCTTGACTTCCCAGTTCATGATCAGGTCGACATAGCGCTGACGATAACGTGTCTCCGTATCGGTCAGACCGTGGAATTTTTCCGGCAGGGGCCGCAGCGCCTTGGTCAGCAGTCGGACCGTATCGACCTTGATAGACAGCTCGCCGGTCTTGGTCCTGAACATGACGCCTTCGGCTCCGATCAGATCACCGATGTCCCATTTTTTGAACCCTTCGTTGTATACACCTTCGGGCAGATTATCGCGCTGCAGGAATAGCTGTATCTGTCCGGACATATCCTGTAGCTTGGTGAAGCTGGCCTTGCCCATTACGCGTTTGGCCATCATGCGCCCGGCAACGGAAACACGCGCCTGCATGTTTTCGAGTTCTTCCGCGGTTTTGTCCTTGTACTGTTCGTGCAGACCGGCCGCCAGCGAGTCCCGCCTGAAATCATTGGGATACGCAGTACCGTTCTCGCGCAAAACAGCCAGCTTCTCGCGGCGTTGCGCGATCAGCTTGTTTTCGTCTTCCTGGGTCAGTGCTTTTGTTTCTTCACTCATATTCAGTTATTTGTTCAGTGATAAATGTGGATTTTTGTTCTAGATCAAGGCGGATTGTTTTCGAGAAACGGAGTGTATATAACATTACACGAGTATCGCAGAAAAAAATCCAACGCTGAGATTGGACAAAAAGACCATTTACAGGCCGCTTTTCAGGCTGGCTTCGATAAACATATCGATACCCCCATCCAGCACCGCCTGTGTATTCCCGGTTTCGACACTGGTGCGAAGATCCTTGATCCGCGACTGGTCGAGCACGTAGGAGCGTATCTGGCTGCCCCAGCCGATATCTGACTTGGTATCTTCCACCGCCTGTTGATCGGCGTTTCGTTTCAGCATTTCCAGCTCGTACAGCTTGGCTTTCAGCTGTTTCATCGCCGTCGCCTTGTTCTTGTGCTGTGAACGATCGTTCTGGCACTGTACGACCGCACCGCTGGGCATATGTGTAATACGCACCGCGGACTCTGTACGGTTCACATGCTGCCCGCCTGCACCACTGGCACGGTAAACATCGATGCGCAGGTCCGCCGGGTTGATATCGATTTCGATATCATCCTCGACTTCCGGTGATACGAATACCGCGGCAAACGAGGTATGGCGCCTGTTACCGGAGTCGAAGGGTGATTTGCGCACCAGGCGATGTACACCGGTTTCGGTGCGCAGCCGGCCGAACACGTAATCACCGGCAAATCGTATGGTCGCGCTCTTGATCCCGGCAACATCGCCGGCAGAGGCTTCGATCAGTTCTGTATCGAAACCGTGTGCCTCACCCCAGCGCAAATACATTCTCAACAGCATCTCGGCCCAGTCCTGGGCCTCGGTGCCACCGGAACCGGCCTGGATGTCGAGAAAGGCATTGCATGCATCCATCTCACCGGAAAACATGCGCCTGAACTCGAGTTCCTCGACCTTTTGCTGAAGCTCTGTCAGGTCGTCCTGGACTGCCTCGACGCTGTCTTCGTCCTCTTCCTCGACCGCCATAGCGAGCAACTCGCCGGCATCATTCAGGCCGCTGTCAAGCTGTTCCAGCACGAGCACGATTTTTTCCAGACGCGCCCGGTCCTGCCCGAGTTTCTGTGCCTGCTCCGGATCGTTCCATACATCCGGCTGCTCCAGTTCACGAATGACCTCCTCTAGTTCTTCCTTTCTCGCAGTGAAGTCAAAGATACCCCCTTAGCGATTCGGAACGCTCGCGCAGATCATTGATTTGATTGGTGATTGTATTGACTTCCATCGATATAGCTTACTCTGTTCAGAAGGCGCAAATCTTACCTGAAGATGAACGATATTTCATTGATTCTGCAAGGAATTCAGCGGACAGATTTTTTTGCGACATTATCACGCAGGTACACCGGCACGGCCTGTGCTGCATCCACCCGGCGCCCGGCACGATAATCGGCAGCCGCCAGCTTCGCGATGGACGCGGCTGCAGGCAGGCAGTCATTCAGTTGCTCCAGCAATTCAGCCGGCGCGATCGCGGCGCGTAAAATTTCACCGTAGGCGGACCAGCCGGTACCGGCTCCGGTCCATTCGTGCGCGGACGGTATAGAGACCTGTTCAGGTGCGATCACGCTTTCCGCCCCCTGAAGGTGCACGCAGCCATCATCCGACAACACGTAGGCTCCCCAGTAGACTTCATTCATACGCGCATCGATCGCCGCGAGCACGTGTTCAGTGCCGGTCTCGGCGTGTGCCGTTTGCGCAATCGCTGCCAGCGTG
>CAJIBR010000320.1_pt1 | contig 13165 bp, 14 predicted proteins | sample 9199401 | NCBI WGS metagenome assembly CAJIBR01 (sample SAMEA7708310, study PRJEB35096) | sediment metagenome | biome: marine neritic benthic zone biome [ENVO:01000025]; feature: sediment [ENVO:00002007]; material: shallow marine sediment [ENVO:03000034] sea grass bed [ENVO_01000059] ... | reverse complement strand
CTGCATGCGTACAACGCATGCAGCTGGCGCTGATAATTGCCGTAGACACGCGCCATCCGCAGCTGAATGTCATCTTCGGCAATTGAAATCGCCTGCTCCGGTGTGATGCCATCATTTTTCCAGCTCGAAATCTGCCAGTGAAAGCGTTCCGCTTTTTCCACACCACGGTCGCCGTGTGAACACAGCAGCTCCTGCAACACCGAAACACAGTCGTCACCGGCGAATACTGAGAATCCAGGTTGATAATCAAGCTGTCTGCATTCGCGTTGCAGGATTTTCAGACCGAGACGATGAAAAGTCGATACACGCAAGCCGCGTGTGCTCTTGCCACCCAACAGCGTCTTTACCCGGGTTCTCATTTCATCTGCGGCCTTGTTGGTAAAGGTCACAGCCGCGATCCGGTTTGCCGCTATTTTGCACGGGCCAATCAGATGTGCGATTTTTTCGGTGATAACGCGCGTCTTGCCACTACCCGCCCCGGCAAGCACCAGCATAGGACCGTCAATTTTAAACACGGCTTTGGCCTGCTGGGGGTTGAGTTTAGGGGAGTGAGAATTGCTCAATGGACCATCCTGAATCGAAGACGCCATTGTACCTTGTGCAATCGAATTGTCAGTATTGCGAATGGGGTGTTGTGGTAATTGATTCGAGCGGCAGGCGGACTTATGTACAGCTCTGTGAGAACACCCTCTCCCTGGCATAATTCCACGCTTCTTCTCCAAATGCTCGCCCGATCACCAGCGGCAGCGCGATCGAACCCTGCTGCAGCAGCGCGTCATGAAAAGCCTTCAATTCAAAATCATCTTTCTGTTGCTGATGTTCACGGACTGCTTTGATCAACGCATAACCGGTGGCATAGCACAGGGGGATAGTCGGCACGGTGGTATACCAGGCGAGCTCGCCATCGGCCTGCTGTTGATCAAATCCGAGCTTGTCCACCATCAGCTTAGCGGCTTCGCTGAGACTCAGACCCCGGGTATGAATCCTGACATCGATGATCACGCGCAGCGCCCGCCACAGCCTGTCGCGCAGCATGATGAACCGATGTTCCTTTTTGTCGAGGAAACCCTGTTCCTGCATCAGGTCCTCACAATATAACGCCCAGCCTTCGTAGAGCGACGCGGAAGCATGTACCGAGCGCGTCATGTTGTCGCCATTATGGAGATTGGCTGTCACAAACTGTAGATGATGGCCTGGAAAAGATTCATGCACGCTTGTGAGGTCAATACTGTATTTGTTGTGTTCTGCCAGCAAGGCTTCGCCCTCGGAAGCTGTCACATAATACAGGCCACGCTGTTTGTTATCGACGGGCATCGGGGGCTCATAGGCCGCAAAGGGAATCAGTGGTTTCATAAATCCGGGCGTATCCTGTATATGCAGTGATTCAGTCTCCGGCATGGTGACGAGATCGTGCTTCCGCAGCCATTGACAGGCATCACGCATGCGCTTGCGGTAAGTATCGAGTAGCCGCTCCGGTTCAGGATGCTGTTTTCCCAGCTGTTCCAGCAAAGAATCGATATCGGCACCCTTGTGCATCGATTCTGCCTGCGCCTTTAACTCTGCCTCGGTTTCAACGAACAGCCTTTCTCCGAAAGCGAGCACATCCATGGCATCGACATCCAGAAAATGATTTTCAATCAACAGGCGGTTAAATCGATCTTCACCTAGCGAAAAGTTGCCAGCAGCGCTTGGTAAAATATCCCGTTGCAGGAAATGCGCGAACTCATCCAGTGCATGAGAAGCATCATCGAGCAATGGCTGTAATCGCGCCGGATTGGAAACCACCTCTGAAATCAGTCGATGCCTTCCGAGATCTCGAATGAAGCATGCACCGATTTCACATTGCTCGACAGCCGACTTCAGCCAGACAGGCACCACTGTTTGCGGCATCATAAAAAGCCGGACCCGTGCTCCACGCAGATATTCAGGTATCGCCTGCAAGCGATGCTTGATCGCTTGCTGTACGTCATTCACAGGATGGATCAGTAGCTGATAAATTGCATGAACCGGAACATAGACAAGCGGATTGCGATACCGCCAGTCCAGCTCCTGCAGGTCATGCAATTCAACACTGACGGCCGATTTCATCAACTGGTAATCGATATACCTGTCCTGATCAAGCGCTTCCTCATCGATTTCATCGAGCGCCGAATGCATTTTTTGATTGAGCGAAACCAGCGCACCGATATCGTCATCATCGTAGGCTCTAAGCAATCCTGCATACGCCTCGAGCCCGACACTCACAGCCTCCTCAGGATGGAAACGGAACCAGGCATGGTAAAACTCTCGCTGCAAATCATCAAAAGTGCTGTTCGCCGAATCACCCACGAGCCTTAGTCCTGTTCCTCGACGATCTCGAAATCATGCGACAACTCTACCGAGGCCGACAACATGATAGACACAGAGCAGTATTTATCAGCTGTCATGTTGACAGCACGCTCAACCTTTTTAGCGTCGAGCTGATTTCCCTTTACGATGTAGTGCACATGAATTTTTGTAAACACTTTGGGTACTTCAGCAGCACGCTCGGCTTCGACTTCGACCTGGCAGTCAGTGATCGCCTGACGTTGACGCTGCAGTATCAGGACCATATCGAAGGCCGTACAACCGCCCAGCCCGAGCAGCACCATCTCCATAGGACGAACACCCATATTACGGCCACCCACATCCGGCGCACCGTCCATTACTACCGAATGTCCACTGCCGGACTCACCGACAAACGACATATGATCCAGCCATTTTACCGTTGCTTTCATAATTTAACCCTGGTCTCCAGTCTCTATTGCAATCCAATTTTGTCATGTATCATGACATTATCGCTCGGCAGGGAACATGATTATGAGTATTATTCGCGAAATACCGGAATTAAACCCGACCCTTGAAAACTTCCTGAAACTGTCTCACCGCAAAACCTATGATGCCAAGAAAATTATCATACACGAAGGCGATGTTTCAGATAGCCTGTACTATATCATCGAGGGCTCGGTAAACGTACAGGCCGAAAACGAATCCGGTGATGAAATCATCCTCGCTCATTTGAATGAAGGTGATTTTTTCGGCGAAGCCGGCCTGTTCGAATCCGACCAGAACGGCGCAGGCAAACGTACCGCATGGGTCATCACCCGCAGCAAAAGTACCATCGCCGAAATGAGCTACAACCAGTTCCGAAAGATTGCCAGCGAAGATCCCGCGATCATGATTCTGTTAACCAGCCAGATATTTTCCCGACTTCGCAAGACCAGTCACAAGGTTCGTGACCTGATCTTCCTCGATGTCAAAGGCCGGATTGCCCACTGCCTGCTGGAACTGGCTAAAGAGCCCGACGCCATGACCCACCCTGACGGTATGCAGATAAAGAGCACACGCCAGGATATTGCCAAAATGGTCGGTTGCTCACGCGAGATGGCGGGACGTGTATTAAAGGAACTGGAAGAAGAGGGCCTGATCAGTGCGCACGGAAAGACTATCGTCGTGTTCGGTGCGCGTTAGCAGGCGCGAAAAACTTTTTTAACGCAGAGGCGCAGAGGTCGCAAAGACAATATCTGATATTTATTTCATAAAAAAATATCGTTTTCTTTGCGACCTCTGCGCCTCTGCGTTTAGATCATTCGTTTAATTCAAACAACTCGGCCAGCTTATCACCCGGGTCGTCGGCCCTCATGAAGGCTTCGCCAACCAGGAAGGCATGCACATTATGATCACGCATCAGCCGCACGTCTTCCCTGGTATGTATGCCACTTTCTGTAACGACGATGCGATCATCCGGTATTCTGTCGAGCATATCGATCGTTGTCGACAGACGGGTTTCAAAGGTACGCAGATTACGATTGTTAATCCCGATCAGGCGCGCACCGGTTGCCAACGCTCGCTCGAGTTCCGCATCATCATGCACCTCCATGAGCACATCCATCCGCAATTCATGGGCCAGATCCAGCAATTGCTCCAAGCCGTCATCATCCAGTGCTGCTACGATCAACAGTATGCAATCAGCATTTATGGCCCGGGCCTCATACACCTGATAAGGATCGATAATAAAATCCTTGCGGATCACCGGAAGGGAGCAGGCGCCTCTGGCCTGTTGCAGGTATTCTTCACTGCCCTGAAAAAAGTCCTTGTCTGTCAGTACTGAAAGACAGGCAGCGCCGTGTTGATGGTATGTTTCAGCAATCGCCGCCGGGTTGAAATTTTCGCGCAGGATACCCTTGCTGGGTGAAGCTTTTTTGATTTCAGCGATCACGGCCGACTGATTGCCGCCTATGCGTTTTTCGATCGCTGCGATAAAGCCGCGCACATTGCCGGCTGATTGTGCGCGTTCGGCCATCTCCTGCACACTGACCTGCTGCGAACGCTCCGCAATCTCTTCGGTTTTACGCCGCAGTATCGTCTGCAGTATATCCGCCCGGGCTTCTGTCATCGGCACTGACTTCAGGCGTTGGTCGCAGTGACCAGCTGCTCCAGTTTCGCAGCCGCATCACCACTGGCGATCACTTCCTGCGCTCTGGCAACGCCTTCGGCGAAACTGCCGGCCAGCCCTGCAGCATAGATTGCCGCGCCCGCATTAAGGCAGACTATGTCTTTTGCCGGCCCTTCCTGATTAGCCAGTACCGACTTGATAATGCGGAGGCTGTCTTCTGCATCTTCGGCCCTCAGTGTTGACAACTCGGTGCGTTGCATGCCGAAGTCTTCCGGCTGGATCGTATAAGTTCTTACTTCGCCATCCTTGAGTTCTGCAACATGCGTAACCGAACCGATACTGATTTCATCGAGTCCGTCTTCTGCATGTACGACAAGCACATGTTCACTACCCAGCTGATTCAAAACCTGGGCCAACGGCTCAACCCATGCCTTGCTGAAAACACCCAGCACCTGGTTTGGCGCACCGGCCGGATTGGTCAATGGCCCGAGCACGTTGAATATCGTGCGTACCGCCATCTCGCGCCGCGGCCCAATCGCATGTTTCATCGCACTATGATGCATGGGCGCAAACATAAAACCGACACCGATATCATTGACACAGGCCGCCACCTGCTCCGGTGTCAGCTCAAGATTCACACCCGCAGCTTCAAGCACATCAGCGCTGCCTGACTTGCTGGAGACCGAACGGTTACCGTGTTTCGCGACCTTACCGCCTGCGGCTGCGACAACAAATGCACTGGCCGTAGAAATATTGAAGCTACCGGATGCATCACCGCCGGTACCACAGGTATCAACCAGCTGCGCTGTGTCCACATTGACGCGGGTGGATAACTCACGCATGACACTGGCGGCAGCGGCCACTTCTTCGACCGTCTCGCCTTTCATGCGCAAGCCGATAAGAAAACCGCCAACCTGTGCCGGTGTTGCTTCACCAGCCATGATCAGACGCATAACGGAAGTCATTTCATCCGAAGACAGGTTTTTATGTTCGGTTACCGCCTTGATTGCGGATTGCATATCCATAGTCATCTCGTTGTGTTTGTTAAGTCATCAGGAAATTTTTTAAAAGATCATGCCCGTGTTCTGTAAGAATGGATTCGGGATGAAACTGAACACCTTCAACAGCCAGCTGCTTATGCCGGACAGCCATGATCTCGTCTATCTCACCATCTTCAGTCTCGGTCATGCGGTTATTTCGAGACATTCCGGAATCGTGTTTTTGTCAATCACCAGTGAATGATAGCGTGTTGCAGTATAGGGATTGTCCAGTCCCTTGAAAACAGATTTGCCGAGATGGTGCACGAGCGATGTCTTGCCGTGCATGATTTCCCGTGCATGCACGATATCACCACCGTACACCTGGCCGATACACTGATGACCCAGGCAGACACCGAGAATCGGCACATCACCGGCAAAGGCACGGATCACATCCATAGATATACCCGCCTCATTCGGCGTACAGGGCCCGGGGGAAATCATGATGCGTTCCGGTTTCAGCTGCTTGAGTTCTTCAACGGTAACACCATCATTTCTGAAAACCTTCACGTCCGCACCCAGCTCACCCAGGTACTGCACCAGGTTGTAGGTAAAGGAATCATAATTGTCGATCATTATCAGCATTTTATTTCCATCGCAAAGGCGCAAAGACGCAGAGGACGCAAAGAGTTACAAATTATTAACAATCCGTTTAACACCGTCCTTAACCACAGACTCATTAAAGTTAATTAGCAGCCCAAGTTTTATACCGCTTGATCTCATATACTAAAGAAACCGAGCTTTATGAACCGGTAATACACACTCCACCACCTTCAACTCGACTACAACTTTACGGCCAACCAGCATATCCATCCGATAATCGATATCGAAACTCAGACCCCTATAGTCACCTTTCAGTAATAGCTTTGTTACAACATCGATATTTTGTATCCGCAATTCTCTAAGCATGCACTGCTGATACACTGATTCAAGCAAGCCCGGTCTCAGATATTATGGATCTCAATTGCCGCACTGATTACACGCCTTGATATTTCATTTTCATCCATTTCGGTAATCCTTTGCGCCCTCTGCGTCTTTGCGCCTCTGCGTTAAAATCCAGTGTCAGATTATACCCGCATAAGGCGATGCCAGCGGTTCGCCGACGAACAGGCCCTGCCCCGGCCAGGCTACGCTTTTCCAGTAGGCTTCTATCAGTGTCTCACCACGCGTATAGCGGTCGATAACGATAGCCGGATGAGGAAATTTCTGCGGGAACGCACAGGGCTCAACCACGGTACCGTAACTGGCTGTTGCGCCCGCGTCCAGCCAGCGCAATATGCTCATCTGACTGCCGCCAAAGAGGACACCACCTGCTGATGTCAGATGGTCAGCAATAGCACCTTTTACAAAGCGGTTGCTATCGATGCTATCAACACGGACACGACCGGTGATGTAGAACAGCACGTCATCCTTGTCAGCAAGTGCATCGGCATGCTCTATTCGTATATTGATTCGCTGCCCCAGTTTTTCCTTCACCAGTGTATAAAAGTGTGAACGCACATTTCTGGCCTTGTCACTGGTGCTGACCAGATACGCCGTACCCTTCGGGTAGGAGGCATCCGAATCTACGCCCCGGTCAATCATCGCACGCACCTGTTCCAGCGAACTGCCTGCCAGCATCATGGTCGGCCTGATGCCAAGGTCCCGATAAGGCACGCGTGTCGCAGCATTGAAATAAGCACTTTGTCGTGTGCTGTTACAGCCTTTGGCGCAATAAGCATCATCATAGCCAAACGCGAACGCACTGGTTATCGACATGCAACCCACCCTGAACGGTTGCGACCAGGCCAGTGCGTAAAACTGTATGTTTGGCGTGGTGCTGTTCTTTACCTGTTGATGAATCTGTTCAAATTTCTTGCGATCGATTGCCTTCCTGTCAACCGGCAATTTCACCTTGATGATATTTTCATCCGGAATGCCGCGCTTTATCTGATAGTAATCAGCTATGCGTTGACTCTGTGGATCATCTTCATTTACAACAATGGCCGTCTGTTGTGACAGATGCATGGCGATTGCAGGCATTACAGGAAGCAGGCTTGCCAGCAGAATGACACTCAATCTGATCAACGGCATGCGCTCAGTTCCCTGTGTTCAGGCCGGCCTCGGCCAGGGCCACGGCACGAAATATGGCCCGTGCCTTGTTCATGGTTTCAGCCCATTCATTTTCAGGCACCGAATCATACACGATGCCGGCACCCGCCTGGATCGACAGCTGCCTGTTCTTGATAACCGCCGTCCGTATCGCAATCGCGGTGTCCATGTTGCCATTCCATGAAAGATAACCGACGGCACCGGAATAGATACCACGCTTGACCGGCTCGAACTCGTTGATGATCTCCATTGCGCGAATCTTCGGTGCACCGCTGACTGTCCCGGCGGGGAATGTCGCGCGCAGCACATCCATCGCGCTCAAACCATCCTGCAACTGACCGGTCACATTGGATACGATATGCATGACATGCGAATAACGCTCCACGATCATCTTCTCGGTAAGCTGCACGCTGCCGGTTTTGCTGACACGGCCGGCATCGTTTCGACCGAGGTCGATCAGCATCAGGTGTTCCGCCAGTTCCTTGGGATCGGCGAGCAACTCCTGTTCCAGCGCCTTGTCGGATGCCTCGTTATCACCACGCGGCCGCGTGCCGGCTATCGGGCGAACGGTAATCTGGCCATCCTCGAGATGAACAAGAATTTCGGGCGATGACCCGACGACCTGGTGATCGCCAAGATCGAGGTAATACATATAGGGTGAAGGATTCAGACTGCGCAGCGCCCGGTACAGATCGACCGACCTCGCATCATAGGGAATGGTCAGCCGTTGCGACAATACAACCTGCATGATGTCACCATCGATGATGTACTGCCTCGCCTTCTCCACGGCGGCTTTAAAACCGTCTTCGGTAAAACCGGAAACAAAATCGGCTTCATCGACCTGTCGAGACTCGTGCTCGGCAGCCGCAGGCACTGTCTGGCGCAAGCCGTATTCGATCTGCTGCAGTCGTTTCTCGCCGTCGACCAGTGCATTCTGCTGGTGTGGGTCGACATGCACGATGATGAACAATTTTCCTGACAGGTTATCGAATACGATGACCTCATCCGAAACCATCAGCAGAATGTCAGGGGTCGCCAATGGATCGGGCTTCTCATCATGATCCAGACGCGACTCGATATAGGCGATAGTTTCATAACCGAAATAGCCCACCAGGCCACCGGTGAAGCGCGGCAGGCTGGCATCCTCGTGGACCTGGTAGCGCTGCTGGAACGCAGTGATCCAGCTCAGCGGATCATCAACCCGCTCTTCAGCAACCACCTCACCGTCGACTTCAGTGATGACGGTCCGCTGGTCGATCTTGATAACGGTTTTGCACGGCAGGCCGATAATAGAGTAACGCCCCCACTTCTCCCCGCCATGGACGGATTCGAACAGATACGAATAGGGTGAATTGGCGAGCTTCAGATAAGTGCTCAGTGGCGTATCGAGATCGGCAAGAACTTCGCGCACCAGAGGCACACGATTACAGCTGGTGCTTTTCAGCTGTTCGATTAAGGCGTTTTTATCGGCTTCAGGTGACATATCATTTTCCGGCACAAAAGTTTACAGGCGCAATACACAGCAACTCACCATCGCCAGCTGAAGTTCAGTGCTTGACTGCTTTGTACGGAAAATGTATTCATGAATCCATCTTAGATGAGAGTCGACCCGGTTACCAGTCGCGCATCACCAGGCGACGATGTCCTTGATCTCGGCCATCGAGTCAACCACGGCATCGGGATTGTAATCGCGTATGTCCTCACCATGATTGTAGCCGTAGGACATGCATACAATCTGGAAACCGGCGGCGCGTGCGGCTTTGACATCACTCATTGAGTCACCCAGCATCAACGATGCCTGTGGCTCGGTCTGAAGCTGTTCGGCCGCCTGCAGCAACGGCATCGGATCCGGCTTCTTGCGCTCGACCATGTCGCCGCAAATCACCGTCTCGAAATAATCACGCACTCCGAGATCCTGCAGCAATGGCAGCGTGAACTGCCTGGCCTTGTTGGTGACGCAGCCGATACGAACCCCGGTGGATTTGAGAAAGTCCAGCGCTTCGTTGACACCGTCATAGAGGCAGCTGCGCTTTGAAGTATTGTCCCGGTAAAGGGCCTCGAATACCGGCAAGGCCCTGGCGAACAGCGCTTCATCCGGCTCGCCTTCGAGCTGATCGATCAGCGCGCGCTTGACCAGGCGCTCAACACCGTTGCCGACCCAGTGACGTACGCGCTGCTCGCCGCGCTCAGGCAGGCCGAGTTCGTTCATCATCGCATCGACACAGTAGGCAAGATCGGGGACGCTGTCTACCAGGGTGCCGTCAACATCGATCAACACCATTTCGGGGCGCTTCATCTTCATTTCAACTACAGCGGCACTCGAATCCATTGTTCAAGCGACTTTTGACAGCTCATCACGCATCTTGCCGATGACCGTGTCGTAAACATTGGGATCACTGTCAGATGCAGCGCCGAAAATCGCCGAGCCTGCAACGAAGGTATCGGCCCCGGCTTCGGCAATTTCCCGAATGTTATCCACTTTGACGCCACCATCGATTTCCAGACGGATGTCATAGCCGGAAGCATCGATGATCTTGCGTGCTTCACGCAGCTTGTCCAGCGTCGCCGGAATGAATGACTGGCCACCGAAGCCCGGATTGACCGACATCAACAGCACCATGTCGACCTTGTCGAGCACATATTCCAGGTGGCTCAATGGCGTCGCGGGATTGAAAACCAGTCCGCTCTTGCAGCCGCTTTCACGTACCAGTTGCAGGCTGCGGTCGATATGTTCTGATGCCTCGGGATGGAAAGTGATGTAGGTTGCACCCGCTTTGGCGAAATCCGGAATAATGCGATCGACAGGCTTCACCATCATATGCACGTCGATGTCGGCAGTAACACCATGGCTGCGCAGTGCCTCACAGACCAGCGGTCCGATGGTCAGATTGGGTACGTAATGGTTATCCATCACATCAAAATGGACGATATCTGCACCGGATTTGAGCACGTTATCGACTTCTTCACCAAGTCGCGCGAAATCCGCTGACAGGATGGACGGGGCAATCTTGAAATCTGCCATGATTATTCCTCTTGGGCTCGGTACTTTAAAGGGCGCACACTTTACAACATTGTGGCGCCGTAGTCTCTAGCCCGAAGGTCACATTCGAACTGTATCCGGAGCATCTCAAAGGTCGCTGACCGGGGCACAGGATTTAACGCAGAGATCGCAGAAACGCAGAGAACACGAAGTCTTTCAAAAACACAATGCGCCGATAACGATTTAGAAATATAGTGAGAAATCATTGGCAAGGCGGTAAGATGCCCGCGACCTGAAATTGGAGATGCCTATGTCTGTCAGTATCGCACTGCACCTGCTATCCGCCGTCATCTGGGTAGGCGGTATGTTCTTTGCCTACATGGCCCTGCGCCCGGCTGCTGCTGCCATACTCGAACCGCCACAACGACTGCAGCTGTGGGTTCAGGTCTTCAAGCTGTTCTTTATCTGGGTGTGGCTCAGCATTATCGCGATCCTGATCACTGGCTACTGGATGCTGTTCAGCTTCTTCGGTGGCTTTGAAAATGCCGGTATGCACATCCATATCATGCATGGAGCGGGCATTGTCATGGTACTGATCTATCTGCATGTCTTTTTCGCGCCGTACAGGAGACTCAGGCACGCCGTCATCGTACAGGACTACCCTGAAGGCGCACGGCGGCTGGCTCAACTGCGAAAATTGATTGCATTGAACCTTTCAATCGGTCTGGTTGTCGTAGTAGTAGCAAGCGCAGGACGATACCTGTAACAACTTTTAAAGGTCATCGGACTACGGTATTATAGAATACTTATATAGAATTACAGCAGCACAGAAGTAGTTACAAGTGCTTGTTATTTAAATAGAATTCCTGAACTTCAGACTTAAACACACTCTTTGGAGATACATATGAAACGTCAATTCCTGACTGTACTGTCTGCAGTCGCACTGGCCACAGCTGCCAACGTTGCTTCTGCAGGCGATGCTGCCGCCGGCAAAGTGAAAGCCGCTTCCTGCGCAGGCTGTCACGGCGCCAACGGTATCAGTGCGGTACCGACATACCCGAACCTGGCCGGGCAGAAAGAAGCTTACCTGGTCAAGCAGATGAAAGCCTTCAAGGACGGGAAACGTACGGATCCGACCATGAACGCGCTGGCCAAGCCGCTGAACGATGCTGACATAGCTAACCTGGCTGCTTTCTACGCAGGTCTGAAGTAAGTCACTCGACGTTGTATACAAAAAGCCCCATGAGCCCCGAAGGCTGTGGGGCTTTTTTATTGCCCAGGCTTCTTGCCGCAATACTGATTGCGCTAGCCGCGACAAACGCCAACACAAGCCCGTTCCTGACCAAAAACCAGAATCCGTTCACCCTGGTGTACGGCCAGCCACTGCCGACACCGGCACGCCTGCCTCGCATTGAATCGCTCAACTATGCACTCTCGCTCGATATCTCCAATACCCTGAACGCTGAAGCGACTGTCAATGAATCGCTTTATGTCGATTTCGAGGCCTACAACCTGACGGCAGGCGGTATTTACGGGCTCAGCGACAACTGGGCCTTGAAACTCGATATTCCTGTTATTTACCGGGGCGGCGGTGTTTTCGACCACGCGATCGATGAATGGCACAAATTTTTCAGCCTGCCGCGTGCGAGCAGACCTGCGGTAGCAGACGACCAGTTCAGACTGATCTATACCAACGCCGGCACCACCGCTGTTGATCTGAATTCATCTCAATCGGGCCTCGCCGATGTCCAGCTCGGACTCGGTCACAGCCTCTACCAGACCGCAGGTCAGGCACTCAGCCTTTGGGCCGCGATCGATCTACCCGCCGGCGACAAGAGCAAGCTCACCGGCAATGACGATCTCGATTACTCATTCTGGCTGGCCGGTTCCACCCGTGTCGGTGAACGATCGGAGCTGGATACCAACCTGGGTGTGGTCCTGCCGGGCGACTCTGTGCTGGCAGGCCTGCAGACCGAGAATCTGGTCTTCTTCGGCCACGCCGGGGCACATACAGCCCTGAATCCGACGATCGCCCTCAAGCTGCAGCTCGCAGGGCACAGCCGTTATTATCAGGACACGACGCTGGATTTTCTCGGCAGTGCAGTGATCATCGTCTTCGGCGGCGCGATCAATATCGGCAAGTGCTCGGCAATCGATATCGGCTTCAGCGAAGACATCAAGGTTGGCGCGTCCCCGGATGCAAGCCTGTTGATCAGCTGGAAGTCGCAGCTCGAATGTTGAATCCTGAAACTTGATGAAACATCCGCACTGATCACTTCTGCACAGCGCTTGATTGACTTCACCAAAACAAGATTACATATCCAAATAAATCCAGAGCGAAAAAAAACAGCGACCCTGGTCGCTGTTTTTATTAGCTACAGGGTGTCGTTATCAAACGCGGCGACGTGCAACTGCAACCAGGCCGAGCAGACCCGAGCCAAACAGTTATCACAGCTGAGGGCGTCAAGCATTCCGACAATGCCACTTCAATATATCGCAATGAAAAATTTTGATCATCATTGAGCAAGACCCTGTTAGTGACTCAAGCAACGCATCTTTTTGCCGCTGTTAATATTTCAATCCCCGCATCCGCTTTATGTGCGTGCCTGGAAGCGTTACCTCAGCACGCACGCACATAAAGCG
>CAJIBR010000314.1_pt1 | contig 13328 bp, 12 predicted proteins | sample 9199401 | NCBI WGS metagenome assembly CAJIBR01 (sample SAMEA7708310, study PRJEB35096) | sediment metagenome | biome: marine neritic benthic zone biome [ENVO:01000025]; feature: sediment [ENVO:00002007]; material: shallow marine sediment [ENVO:03000034] sea grass bed [ENVO_01000059] ... | reverse complement strand
GCCTCGAGCATCAACAGCGCGTGATTGAACTGGACCGCTCACAACCTGAATTTACCCAAACATTTGCCGATTATTTCTATCAACGGGTCACGCCCGAGCGCATCGAGCGCGGACAGCAGCTGTTGATGCAGTATGATGAATTTCTGACCGGTCTGACACGGCAATATGGCGTGCCTGGCCGCTACCTCATTGCGTTCTGGGGCCTGGAGACCAATTTCGGCAGCTACCTGGGCAGAATGCCGGTGCTGGACTGCCTGGCCACACTGGCCTGTGATCAGAGGCGCAGTGAGTTTTTTACCGACGAATTAATGCAGGCGCTGGCCTTGCTCGAACGTGAATCCTTGTCCCCCGCCGAGATGCGAGGTTCCTGGGCGGGCGCGATGGGGCATACGCAATTCATGCCTTCTGCATACTGGCGTTATGCGACTGATGGCGACGGTGACGGTAAGGTGGATTTATGGCGCAGTGAGCGCGATGCCCTCACCAGCGGTGCAAGCTATCTGGCCGGTCTCGGCTGGCAGGCCGGTCAACGCTGGGGGCGTGAGGTGCTGCTACCGGAGCATTTCCCCTATGCCAGTACAGGATTGATAAACAGCCAGCCTCTGGCGGTCTGGCGTGACCTCGGCGTCAGGTTTGCTGACGGCAGATCAATACCTGAATTCGACATGGAGGCCGCCGTGCTGGTGCCTTCCGGACACGAAGGGCCCGCATTTCTGGTGTATCCGAATTACAAGGTGATTATGCAGTGGAATCGCAGTGAGTATTATGCACTCGCAGTCGGTCTGCTGGCTGACCGGCTGATCGGTGCGGGTCCTCTGGTCAGGACGCCATCAGCCGAAGAAGCTGCGCTCAGCAGGAATACCGTTGAGCGCATGCAAAAACAGTTGAATCATCTGGGATTTGATGCGGGCGAAATCGATGGTGTTATCGGCGCGATGACGCAATCCGCATTGCGCGAATTTGAGGCTTCGAATGGAATGATTGCTGATGGTTATCCAGACAAGGCGACGCTCTGCCTGCTTTCCGAAAAATCCGGGTTTACCTCATGTCTGTAAAGACTGATCGGGAGGTGTCAGGCATCAGCTACGGTACCATTGCGACCAGTGTGGCGCTGTTTGTTTTTCTGGTCATGCTGGTGATTCTTGGTGATCGATGGGTTGCACGCTTCCCGCCGATGCCGGATTTTTCGTCGTATAAACAGGTCAGTGAAATGAAAGCGGATTTCATTGCGTATCTGACACCGATCGTTGAATACCATAACAAAAAAATACTCAACGAAAGAAAACGCGTGGAGAAAATACATCAATCATTAGTGATCGGCAAAGCACCTTCGTATTCGGAATCAAAGTGGTTAGATCAAATCGCGGACAGATACGGTGTGGATCCGGTTGAAGGTAATCTGTCTGGAGTGACGCGGGAACTGCTAAAGAAGGTTGATATCGTACCGGTGCAGCTCGCCGTGGTTCAGGCCGCAAAGGAATCCTCCTGGGGACGCTCAAGGTACGCCGTAGAGGTCAACAACATATTCGGGGAGTGGTGTTACAAGAAAGGATGCGGCATTGTACCGAAGGAACGGTCAGAAGGTGCCAGGCACGAGGTGCGCAGATTCAGCTCGGTCAGTGACTCAACCCGCAGTTATATGCATAACCTGAACTCGCATCACAATTATTCGAACCTGAGGGAGCTCCGCCAAGCTCTCAGAGCAAAGGGCCGCGACATACAGGGCAGTGATCTGGTCGATGGGCTGTTATTTTATTCGGAGCGACGCCAGCAGTACGTTGATGAGATTCGCTCGATGATCAAACAGTACAGCTATTTTCTGCGTCAACAGGCCAAATACGGCAAGGTGACCAAAGGTGCCTGAACTTACGGGCCCGGGCGATCGGATCATCCTCTGCTGTTCTATCTTGCAATGATGTTTTATTATAATTGGTATCTTTCATTGTTACTGAATACCCGAGGTACAATAATGCCCAAATACGATTACCGCTGTGAGCTGAACGGACAGACGGTCGAGGTCAGCCACGCGATGAGCGATGTAGTGAATACCTGGGGCGAGCTGTGTGCACTTGCGCATATCGAGACCGGAGAAACACCTGCGGGCAGTCCGGTGCACAAAATCATCAGCGGCGGTTTCGTTGCTACCGGTGCTGCATCTGAGGCTGCTCCACACAGTTGCAGTACACCCTCGTGCTGCAGAGGCGGTATGTGCGGCCTGGATACCTGAGCCTGGAATAACAATGGAGCAGAACGGAAGCTGCTTTACAGTGTCCGTGATGCAAAGGGTTTTCGGTGATATTTAGAATATCGTCAAATAGTTATGTGTTGCAATAACGCCCGAGAAGAGTAAAACTAAGTTTAAATGTTGGTCGGCTAATGAATTACTGGAGTATAGGATGATTACATACGAGGAGTTGAACGAACAGAATCACCGTATAACCGAGCTGTCAAACGTGTTGCATTATCTGTTCAAGGACAGGTCGATGTGTGACACCGGTTCATGCTGTGATCTTTTCTATCGCTATGTGGATCTGGTAAAAGAGCATATCGATATCGTCGATAAACAGATGTACAGGGATCTACTCTCCAGTCCCGATGATAAGGTCAGCAATGTCGCCAAGAATTTCATGTCTGGCTCGACCGAAATCAGAAGGATCCTCAGAGAATTCATGCATCGCTGGTGTCCGACTGGTAAGAATAAGGGTGCACTGCATATCAAGGACCATGCTAATTTTCTGAGCGATACTGACGAGCTGTTCGAAATAGTTCTGCAGCGTATCCAGGACGAGACTGAACATCTTTATCCTCTGGTACGAAGCCTGCGCGATTAAGTCGTTATTCTGTTTTGGCCGGTTACATCGTTTTGTCTGACTGACCATGCCATTACATCATCAAGCTACTTTTCGGCAAAATTGACCGGTAGTGGTACCCCGATGTTTTCGTCTGCCAGTACCATGAAGAAGCTGACCCAGTTTTCATTATCGAATGTACGCACGACGTGATCGCGGCATGAGAGTTTATATTCCAGCACCTCTCTTTGTAACCTGAATATGTCATTTTGCATTTGCTGCAATCTGGCAGCGGAAACGGTAGGAGAGAGCGCGGCCTGCTTGATCTCCAGTCTCTTACTGGCGACTTCCTTCATCGCAGCCAGCATCGCTTCTCTGTTGGTACTGCGCCACTCTTCTAGCCTGATCACCTGCTCATCTGTCAGGCCGATAAAGTCCTTGTTCCTGAGTATCACAGGAAGAAGGTTTGGCAGGTAATTGATACTGTCGAGTTTTTCGATGGACGATTCGATGTCGAGCGCTTTCTGCGCCAGTGCTGAACCGGCGAAGCTCAATTGAGATATAAAAAGGAATACGGATGCTGAAAAAATTCTGGTGCCCATAGGCTAACCTCCTGTTGATGAATAATTATTATTTGGTCCATTTGACGCTGCTTTGTATGGTCAGGCCGTGCAGCTTTGTATTGAACAGCATGTTGTGCCAATTAATTGCTGAATCCGTAATGCATTGAGATCAGAATCATCGAATCAGCGGTCTGTTCAGGCGGCGGGTAATATAACAGATTTTGTGTACAACAATGTTGCAAAATATATAAATATCGCCAATTTTCAGTGCATTCGTACAGCAACGAAATAAGGCGCGTTCGTGATGATGTTGTCTGTTTTGAGCCGGTGGCCGTGTTTATATGATATTAGCCACTGGCTGTCTGGGGAATCGAGCATTCCAGGAGCGATCTGTTTCAACGGCTTGTATCCGATTGCTTCATTTTCTCAAGTTTGCGTTTCACGGCTGGGCTGTTTTTTTCAGGCACTGAAAAAGCGAAGCGTCCATAAAGCACGCAGCCTTTCATTCCCGGGTTGCAGGGCTTTTGTTTAACCCGCATACACAGGCCCTCAACTTCGTGCGGGCATCCCCATGCGCTGGACATATCGGTTCCTGCTTGCATTCAATTTAATAACCCGGATTTTACGTCAGATGTGAAAACGATTTGAAGTGTTTTTGAATAATGCAAATCATTATTGTTTCCTTGCTGAAGCCACAGGGTTGGTGAAAGCTTTACAGTAACTCGTGTATCGGGGGGGCAGGAATGTGTTACAGGGATAACGGTTTCCGAGTTTGTATCAGGTTTCCTGTGGAGTAAGGCAGGCATGATTACACCTTGACAGTGCTGGTCAGGTAGATAATCGCGCAATAATCGATCGGCCCTGACAGGTGATCAATGTCGATATTATTGATGATATTCAAGTCGATGGCTGGTAAATTGTGCACTTCTGAATCAATAACCGGGTGGAGGTATAGCCATGTCTTATGACGCCTTAACCATGGCTGCAATTATAACCGTAGCCGTTCTTATCATCGTGATTGTTTTGATTGGCAGGAGCAATGCAAATAACGAACGAAAGATGCGGATTCTGGCAAGGCATTTGACCATGCTGGAGGGTAATCAGGAAGCAATGAAGCTCTGTCAGGACATTAACAAGGAGTACCCGGATCTCTGTGTCGGGCTTGATTATACGCTGCGTGAAAACGGTGATAGTGTAGAGATCGATGAATGGAATTCAGACAGGCCCAAGCCATAATTCAATCCTGTTATCCACATTATGCTGAAAGTCTGATCCTGGATGTGACTGGCTGAGATGTCTGAAATAAAGCGCGTACTGGTCTGGAGTGGCTGGACTAGACTCAGTCATGCATGCATCGGACTCTCCGTACCGGTGTTGTTGTTGACCGGCTGGTTGATTGCAGAAAGTCCTTCGCTTCAGGATCTGGCGGTCGATCTGCACTACCTGGGATCGGGCGTTCTGTTGTTCGGTCTGCTAGTTCGGGTGACCGTCCTGTTTGCCGGTAAAGAACACGAGCGCCTGTCAGCCCTTGTGCCTGCAGCTGCAGAATTGCCCGCTATGGTAAAAACGCTGCGGTGCTATATCGGTCTGGGAAAGTTGGCATTGCCGGGCTGGTATGCACACAATCCATTATGGAAGCCATTCTATATACTCATATACCTGGTGCTGGTGATACTTGCGGCAACAGGGGCGGCAATGCCGGATACTTCGATCGTGCTGGGTTTTTATCTTCCTTCAGTGCATATATTCTGGGCGCAGGTGGTGTTCTGGTTTGCCGTGCTGCATATAACGAGCGTGATCGTGCATGACTATGAAAATCAGACAGCGGATGTCTCGGCGATGATCAATGGATACCGGATCTTCTTGATCGACAACAGTCAGGCAGATACGGTTGTCGACAGTACACACCAGACGATATCGCTTGATTCGATCAGCAGAGATATTTGAGGCTGATAGTGCCTGCTTGAGCCGATGTTAGTCACCATGAATCGCACACGTCTGTCAGTATTCGCCTTATCGTTTCTGGTTTTTTTGATCAGCATCGAGGTGCAGGCGGCCGAACACTGCGTAATTCTTCAATACCATCATTTCAGTGACGATACACCCGCGATCACCAGCGTTACACCCGAGCAGTTTGATAATCACCTGGCTTACCTGAAAAACAATCATTTCAATGTTCTGCCGTTACGGGAAGTGGTCTATGCGCTTAAAAACAGCAGAGAGCTTCCGGATCGCTGTGTCAGCCTGACTGTGGATGATGCATACGTCACGGTTTATACAAATGCATTTCCTCGACTCAGGCAACTGGGCTGGCCGCTGACGGTTTTCGTCAATACTGAAGGTGTAGACAAGGGTGTCGCAGCCTATATGTCCTGGCCACAGATGCGCGAATTATCGAGACAGGGTGTCAGTTTTGAAAACCATGGCCATGGACATATTCACATGATTCGCACACACGCTGATGAATCCGAAGCAAGCTGGCGACGGAGAATCACCACCGATATCCGTGTGGCACAACAAAGAATCACAGATGAAATCGGTGTTGCCCCGATACTGTTTGCACATCCTTACGGCGAATATAATCCGGATCTGGTCGATATCATCCGCGAGCTGGGGCTGACCGGTTTCGGTCAGCAATCCGGGCCGGCCTGGCCGGGTGCCAATTTCGGTGCATTACCCCGTTTCCCAATGGCGGCAAATTTTGCCCGTATGCAGAGTTTCATAACCAAGGTGAATACACTGCCGATGCCGGTTGTATCTGCTGAGCCGGACGACCCACTGGTGCCGCTTCAGCAGTGGCGTCCCGGCCTGAAACTCACGCTCGAACCCGGCAGCTATTCGCAGGCGGCGGTCCAGTGTTATATCGGCGGCAGTAACAATGTCGATATCAGCTGGCCAGAGAATATTGCTAACACATTGATCGTGAAGCCGAAATTCGATTTATCAGTCGGCAGGCATCGCACCAACTGCACGATGCCGTCCACGCAGAAAGGCCGTTTTCACTGGTACAGCCACAACTGGTTTATCAGAAAAGCGGATGGCGGCTGGTATTCAGAGTACTGAAAACCCGGACACGATGATCCCGACTCACGCATAAACGCCCGCGATCTTGATCTGTCGCATTGAGAATATTAGAGAAATCTTATATACTGCCCTTTATTATCCTGATTGCGAAACTACGATGGTATTGATCCGTCCAATTTTATTGCTGCTAATGATGTCAATGGTGCTGTCCGGCGGCCAGGCTTTGGCGTACCAGTACGGTTATTCTTCGCCCTATCCCTATAACGCAGCTCGTGCTTATTACCCTGCCTATGCACCCGCAACGCATCCGTATTATCGACAGCCGGCGAGACCACGCTATATACAGGCGAGAATGCCTGTGCAGGCGTCAACCATCAACACGACGCCCGCCAGCAGTAATGCAGCCCCCGTCGTTGATCAACAATCTGTTGCGCATGAAAAAAACGCGATACCTGACTCGGGTCTGAGTGCGAAGAAGCAGGCATTCATCACGACCTTGCTTCCCTACATTGAAGAGGAAAACAGGCGTCTTGCGGTTCTGCGCAGGCAGGTTGCCATCTTGCTTGACAAGCTGGATAGCAACGCGGTTCTCAGCGCTGATGAACAGAAACAGCTCAGCAGACTGGCAAATGAATATCGAATCGACGGTGATCCGCTGACACAACACAAGGCGCGTACAGAGCTCATGCGTAAAATCGATATCATCCCCGCTTCGCTGGCACTGGCACAGGCCGCTAACGAAAGCGCCTGGGGGGAGTCGAGATTTGCCCGTGAGGCCAACAACCTGTTTGGTATCTGGACCTATGATGAAAGCAAAGGCCTGAAACCGCTGCGCAGGGAAGAGGGCAAGAAACACCTGGTACGCATCTTCGATGACTTCGGCGATTCCGTGCGCTACTATATGCATACCCTCAACAGTCATCCCGCGTACGTGGAACTGCGCCGGATACGTCAACAACTGAGAGATGCCAACAGGGGCGTCGATGGTCATCAAATGGCCGCAGGTCTGGAGAAATATTCAGCCAAGGGCAAAGCCTATATCGAGCTGATCCAGGGGCTGATAGAACAGAACGCCCGGGCATTGCCGGTCACGCGTGACCAACGCGCATAGTGCTAACAGTCCCTAGTCTGGCGATCGATAGCGTCAGGCGTTGTTATCCAGGCCGTGGTCATTTCAGAGAGGCTCAAGCCGCTGTTTTCTACTGTCCATGCACTGGAACGTCATCCCGGACCGAGTGCCAGCGCTGAAATATTATTATCGAAGATATGTGTACGATTCGTTATTAAAACTGGAGTATGAATGATATGAAATCAGTAGTGAGTCTGGTAACCGGATTGATAGTCGGTGTTGTCGTAACGGCTCTTGCAGGCTGGACCTATGCGCCCAAGCTTATGGTCACAGAGCTTGAGAGTCCTTATGGCGTGGAAGAAACAGTAGAGAGAATAAAAAACAATGCAAAAGATTCGGACTGGATTGTGCCCGGTGTCTCATCTATTCACAAGTCGATCAAGAAACACGGCGGCGGTGAATTACCACCGGTGATGCTGGTAAACATCTGCAAGCCCGACTACGCATACGACATTCTTAAGCATGACGAAAATAAAATTATATCGCTATTCATGCCCTGCACGATTAGTGTGTATGAAAAGTCGGATGGCAAGACTTATGTCGGGATTATGAATGCCGGACTGCTGGGCAAGATGTTCGGTGGCACAGTGGCCGAGGTGATGGGCAATAAGGTTGCAATTGATCAGAAGAAGTTCGTCGATCTGAATTGAGACGATCAATCAGAGGAATAATCGTTAAATTTGTTGCTCCGGATCTGATTACAGCGATTGACTGAAGTCTGCACCGACCCGTCTATAATTCATGGTGGTGTTTCTCTGTTAATCGCATTTAATCTACAGGAATTTAATATGGAATATGATCAATTGCTCAGATCGCTGAGAGATAACCCCGAAGAAATAGAATTCAAGGATGTCATTGATCTGATTGATGATATGTACGATTTCACGCCCGCCAGATTCATAAACGGCGATCTTGTGAATGAAGCCGGGCAGAGCTCCGGATCATGCAAGATTTTGGCTTTCGCCAAGCGCACCCGTCTTTCAGAGCAGCAGACCCTGTATTGTTTCGGTTCTTATTATCGCGATGATGTACTCAGGCATCCGGATAATATGGACCATGAAAATATACGGAACTTCATGAAAACAGGATGGGAAGGCATCGTTATCGACGGTACGCCTCTGAGTATAAAGGCTTAACCCGCAGACAGTATTGCCGTATCTGCTGGCAGGCAGCGGGGTGTGGTTTCCGTCTGCCGGCCTGTCTTATAGCTGGTCTGCAATCATCTCCATCAGATGATCTGACCATTTTTCCGGCAGCGGCTGTTTCAGTTCGACAGATTTCTCAAAGTCAGGCACCATCACCCTGTCCACAAATGCCTGCACTGCAAAGGGATCCGAGATTGCGATATTGAGTTCCCTGTTCATACGTAAGCTCAGCGCGTCGAAGTTGGCAGAACCCAGGCATGCCCAGCCGTCATAGACGGCGCCCTTGATGTGTGAAGAACCAGGATAGATATAGACACGGATGCCATTGTCGAGCATGGTATTGATCGCCATCACATTGCTTCGATCAATGATGCCGCTGTCTGATACATACGGTATGATGACGCGGACATCGACGCCTCTGCGCCGCGCCTGTGCGAGTTCGAAAATGATGTCGTCTGAAGTGAAGTAGGCGTTCTCGATGTAGATGCGTTGTTGAGCACGCGTTATTGCGGCGAGTTGTGCGCGCAGGATCTGGGAGTCGCCCGGTTTGGTGTATAGCAGGCGTATCGGTATGTCATGCGGTCCGGGTTGGTTAATCCCTTTGCCGGGGCGATACAGGGCGGCGCGGATGTCGCCCAGGAATGACTGCAGGCGCCAGGCCTTCTCAAAATTCGTCTGTATTTCATCGACAACAGGTCCGCGTAGTTCCACCATCAGGTCATGCCAGTCATAACGGTATTCGCGTCCGATGTTCATACCACCCAGAAAGGCAACGCGTTTGTCGATCAGGATGGTCTTGGTGTGATCGCCGGTCAACCACGGATTGAGTACCGTGCGCACATCGATATTCGAGTTGCTTTCAAGGTAATCGATGATTCGCGACGGCGGCTCGTAGTCTCTAGGCATCGAAGGTGAATGGACCGATGCGGCGCCGATTGAACCGAGTCCATCGATCAACACACGGACCTTGACCTGCCTTGACCGCTGCTTCAGAAGATCCGCGATCTTCAGTGCATAATCATCATTATCGAAAATATACAGGCGTATATCGATGGATTGTTCAGCAGACTGAATCGTGTCAACCAGGCGCGCGAAGAAGGCCGCGCCATCGACCAGGTATTCGATTGTACCCCGACTCAGAGGCGAATAGGCCAGCTCGTTCAGCTCCAGTTCCCATTCGATCAGATCCATCGGTTCACTGTCGGTAACCGGTGGGATCGGCTGGTCCATCAAAAACACGAACGGCCTGGGTGTCACCGTGTCGATGACCTTGAAGGATATCAGGTCGAACAGTCGTGCGACCGAGCCAACGGGCTGCCTTATGAAACAGTCAACGTGGCTTCTGGTGGTGTGGACCAGCGCGTCCGGCAGCATAATGCCTGATGGATCACAGCAGTCCGGGTCCTCGGGCAAACGACGCAGAAAAACCACCTGCCCCGAGTCCCTGTTGGCATAAATAAAAGGGTAGCCAAATTCGGATGTATCGCCGGTATTGAACAGAATCGCCGCGGCGTCGGTTCCATGTGCCGCCGATATGTACTCACTGAGTAAAGGCTTCGCATCGCTGAGTAATTGACTGAATATAAAAGTGTCAGCCGTTCTCAGCCCGGCCGGCTTGTCATACAGGGGTACAGAGTGCAGCAGGCCATGTTCATCATAATAAAAAAACAGCTCCTCCTGCTTCAGGAATTCAACAACGATACCTTTGCCCTGTTTTCGCGGTGTGATGCCGGCAATCAGGCGGTCGCGAAACTCGCGCCATAACGCCACGCCGGCGACCAGAACGGTAGCGTGTGCGTGCGTACTTGCGATCCATTGCTCCGCGTTCAGATAGGATATTTGTGTAAGCGGAAGGTCATTGTACAGCTCGACCAGTTGTTGCAGGGCCTGACTGCTGGAAGCGCCTGACATCGGCATTTCCTTCAGCTCGGGCAATGCCGCGTAACTGTAGTTCGTATCGGTGTGGTGACCGAACTGAATATACAGCCGGTTATCGTTGATAAAGACCTGTTGAGCCAGCAGTACCGGGGCATCAATCGACGAGTCATCGATGACAATACTCGACCGTGACGATGGCCGGTCAGCGGGACCGCCAGCACAACCGGTAACCATGCCGAGCATGATCAATACAACAATTGCCGATTTTGACATATGAGCACCTGCCAGCTCGTGTCCCTGTAGTTTGCCATGTTTTTGCCTCTGCAACGTTGCCGCGTGGCTGCCGGATTCGAATGCAGAGCAATCGCGTCGGTAACGGGTAGAATAGGCGAACATCAGACAAACAATCATCATGGGTGCTTTGGGATGAATATCGAGGCATATAAAGAAGAGGTTCAGGGTTTTGTCAGTCGCGGCAACTATCATGCCGCGATCAATATTGCACTTTCCGGTCTGAACGAGTGCCGCAGGAACGAGGATCAGGCCGGTATCGATCGCTGTCTCGGAGTGATCAAGGGTGTGATACAGGCGCTCGCCGAGGAGTTCGGCAGTCAGGAATACCTGCAGCAGCGATAAAAAAGGCCGGTTGAACCGGCCTTTTTTATCGCTGTGAGCAGGGTTTATTTCTTGCCTTCGCGTTCCAGTGTTTCCTTGATGACTTCTTCAGCCACGTTCTTCGGACAGGGCATGTAGTGCAGGAACTCCATAGAGAACTGGCCGCGGCCCGAGGTCATGGTACGCAGGTCACCGATATAGCCGAACATTTCGCTCAACGGACACTCCGCCTTGATGCGAACACCGGTAGTGCCGGGTTCCTGGGCCTTGATCATGCCGCGGCGGCGGTTCAGGTCGCCGATGACATCACCGACATGGTCCTCCGGAGTGAACACGTCCACCTTCATGATCGGCTCCATCAGCTGCGGGCCGGCATTCGGCATGGTCTGGCGGTAGGCCGCCTTGGACGCCAGTTCATAGGCGATCGCCGAAGAGTCCACCGGGTGGTAGGAACCGTCAACCAGGGTCACCTTGAAGTCAAGGCATGGAAAGCCCGCGAGCACGCCGCGTTCCATGCTGGCTTGAAAGCCTTTCTGTACGGCCGGCCAGAATTCACGGGGTACGTTGCCGCCGGTGACCACGGATTCGAACTCGTAACCGCTGCCGGGCTCACCGGGTTCGATGATGTAGTCGATCTTGGCGTACTGACCCGAACCACCGGTCTGCTTCTTGTGGGTGTAGCTGTCTTCAATACGCTGGGTGATGGTCTCGCGGTAGGCAACCTGGGGTTTGCCGACTTCGACGTCAACACCGTGGGTGCGCTTCAGGATATCGATCTTGATATCCAGGTGCAGCTCGCCCATGCCCTTGAGAATGGTTTCACCCGAATCTTCATCGGTTTCGACGCGAAAAGACGGGTCCTCCTGGATCATCTTGCCGATAGCGATGCCCAGTTTCTCGGAAGCACCCTTGTCTTTGGGTGCGACCGCGATGGAGATCACCGGGTCCGGGAATACCATCGGCTCGAGTGTGGCCGGCGCTTTCGGGTCGCACAGAGTATGGCCGGTCTGCACGTTCTTCATGCCGATCACGGCGACGATGTCACCCGCCTGGGCGCCATCGAGTTCGATACGCTCGTCGGCATGCATTTCCACGATACGGCCGATGCGCTCGGTTTTACCGGTGAAGGTATTGAGCACAGTGTCGCCTTTATTCAGCTTGCCCGAGTAGATGCGGATGAAGGTCAGGGCGCCGAAACGGTCATCCATGATCTTGAAAGCCAGTGCGCGCAGTGGCTTGGCCGGATCGACGATCGCGAATTCGCCGGTTTCCTGGCCTTCATCGTCGGTTTCAGGCTGTGGCTTGACCTCGGTCGGGTCGGGCAGGAAATCGATAACCGCATCCAGTACCGGCTGAACGCCCTTGTTCTTGAAGGCCGAACCGCAATAGGTCGGGAAGAAATCCAGGTTGATCGTGCCCTTGCGGATGCAGCGCTTGATGTCCTCGATCGCAGGCTCTTCGCCTTCCAGGTATTTCTCCATCAGATCATCGTCCTGTTCGACTGCGGCTTCGATGAGTTTCTCGCGCCATTCTTCGACGGCATCAGCCATATCGGCCGGCGGCTCTTCGATCTTGTAGTTCTCGGGCAGGCCGGAGTCATCCCATATCCAGGCCTTGCGTGTCAGCAGGTCAACCACGCCGCTGAAATTCTCTTCGATGCCGATCGGCAGTACCATCACCAGCGGATTGGCGCCGAGCACGTCTTCAACCTGCTTGACGACACGGTAGAAATCAGCCCCGATACGGTCGAGTTTGTTGACGAAAATGACGCGGGCAACCTCGGATTCGTTGGCGTAGCGCCAGTTGGTTTCGGACTGGGGCTCAACACCGCCGGAGCCGCAGAAGACACCGACGCCGCCGTCGAGCACCTTCAGCGAACGGTACACTTCGATGGTGAAGTCAACGTGTCCCGGAGTGTCGATGATGTTCATGCGGTGGTCATTCCACTCGCAGCTGGTTGCAGCAGACTGGATGGTGATGCCGCGCTCGGCTTCCTGTTCCATGAAATCAGTCGTGGCGGCGCCATCATGCACTTCACCGGTTTTATGGATCTTGCCGGTCAGTTTCAGAATACGTTCCGTGGTCGTTGTCTTGCCGGCATCCACGTGCGCGAAGATACCTATGTTTCTGTATTTGCTTAAATCACTCATTGTCCTGGTTGCTCTATGCAGTTCTAGATTAATCG
>CAJIBR010000041.1_pt1 | contig 13360 bp, 10 predicted proteins | sample 9199401 | NCBI WGS metagenome assembly CAJIBR01 (sample SAMEA7708310, study PRJEB35096) | sediment metagenome | biome: marine neritic benthic zone biome [ENVO:01000025]; feature: sediment [ENVO:00002007]; material: shallow marine sediment [ENVO:03000034] sea grass bed [ENVO_01000059] ... | reverse complement strand
TATGGCCGTTCTCCTCGGCCGACAGTACTTCGAGGTCGGATACGGCCGTGTGCAGAACCGGGTCCCAGTTGACCAGGCGTTTGCCGCGGTAGATCAGGCCTTCCTCATAGAGGCGGATAAAAACTTCTTTTACCGCATCCGACAGGCCCTGATCCATGGTGAAGCGTTCACGTGACCAGTCCAGTGACGCACCCATACGACGCAGCTGGCGGGTGATGGTGCCGCCGGAATGTTCCTTCCAGTCCCAGACTTTCTCGGTGAATTTATCCCGGCCATAATCGTGGCGGGTTTTTCCGTCGGCGTTGATCAGGCGTTCAACGACCATCTGGGTGGCGATGCCCGCATGATCGGTGCCCACCTGCCACAGGGTTTTGTCACCCTTCATCCGGTGATAGCGAATCAGGGCATCCATGATGGTGTCCTGGAAGGCATGCCCCATGTGCAGTCGTCCCGTGACGTTGGGGGGAGGAATCATGATGCAATAGCTGTCGCGCCGCCCCTGTTTCCAGGTTATTGCATCAGGGTTGAAGTAGCCGTTCCGCTCCCAGGTCTGATACCACTTCTGTTCAATCGCGTGTGGGTCGTAGGTCTTGTCCATGGGTATTTCTGGGGCGCTCGCCGTTATTCGTTAAAAGCGCGGGATTATACCGCATGCACTGTGGATAGCCTATGTGGCAGGGGCGCGTTAATCGAATTCGCCGGAGTCCGGGAAATGCTGTTTCAGTGTATTCCGGATTCTCCGTCTGAGCAGCTGCTCCATCTCGTCCCGGATACCATCCATAATTTCCTCGGTTAGGCGGTCAATATCCGGTCGATTTGACGTGGTGTCATCGGGCTGGCTTTCGTTCATCCGTTCGATGCTGTCGACCTGGTTTTCTGTGAGTCCTGGTGCATCTGCTGCTTGAAGGTGACTCGCCGATGACGGCGCCTGTGCCGGGTTTCCGGGCTGCTTTGAAGTTTGCACCTTGCTCGATGGCGGGTGAATCGCCTTGTCAGCGTCACCGTGCTTGATGATGTCGTCAAGGATGGGCAGGTTGGTGGTGTTGTCGTCGTCTGGCATTGGCGAACGTTCAGGTCGTTATTTCATGATAGTGCAATGTGTAAGCATCCTTTTTGTAGCTCGAATAACGCAATCGGCCTTTATGCAGGATATCCGGAGCATCGTTGATGATCTCGGCGATGCGTTCGTAGCTGTGTATACTGTCGGGTAGCTCATCACTCAAATTAATCAGCAGGTATGCTGTGTCAGGGGATGCACGGTGACCGATGATAACCGGCGCATCGGTGTCTGCATTATCATCCTGTCTCGCATGTGGCAGAAAGCTGCTGTCGCTGTAGGTCCACATCATGTCATCCAGCAGATGCGTTTCTCTTTCATCTTTTGTCCGGATGAAAACCGAATGCCCCATTTTCACCACCTTGTCGGTGAGCTGACAGCAGAAGCGGTTGATACTGGTGCTGTTCTGGCTGTTCAGTTTGTAAAAATCGATGCGCGGCTTACTATCCTGACTCATACCGGATTGATCATCTGTTATCGGCTATGCGTTGGAGTATGTACTGGACCAGCAAACTGACCGGGCGTCCGGTTGCGCCTTTATCCTTTCCGCTCTTCCAGGCGACACCGGCTATATCCAGATGTGCCCAGTGGTATTTTTTTGCAAAGCGTGAAAGGAAGCAGGCGGCTGTAATGGTGCCGGCACCCTTGCCGCCAATATTGGCGATGTCGGCAAAATTACTGTCGAGCTGTTCCTGGTAGTCATCCCATAATGGCAGTTCCCAGCAACGGTCGCCACTGTTTTTGCCTGCCTTGAGCAGGTCATGAATCAGCGGTTTGTGGTTGCCTAACAGGCCGGCGGGATGTGCGCCCAGGGCAACGACACACGCCCCGGTCAGCGTAGCGATATCGATAACAACATCCGGATCGAATTTTTCTGCATAGGTCAGCGCATCACAAAGTATCAGCCGACCCTCGGCGTCGGTATTGAGTATCTCGATCGTTTGCCCGGACATGCTGGTAACGATATCGCCGGGTTTGCTGGCAGTGCCGTCAGGCATGTTTTCCACGGTAGGTATGATGCCGATGATATTGGCCGGGAGCAGTAATTCGGCACAGGCAGAGACCGCGCCCAACACACTGGCAGCGCCGCACATATCGTACTTCATCTCATCCATCGCTGCGCCCGGCTTCAGGCTGATACCGCCCGAGTCGAAGGTCACGCCTTTACCGACCAGTACGATAGGGTTCTGCTTCCTGCTCCCGCCTTTGTATTCAATGGTGATCAGTTTTCCTGCCTGGCTGCTGCCTTTACTCACGGACATGAATGCGCCCATGCCCATCGCTTCGATTTCTTGTTCATCGAGCACGCTGACCCTGGTTTTCGGAAACTGCTTTTGCATGGTCATCGCCTGCTTCGCAAGGTAGTCCGGGGTGCAGATATTCCCGGGCAGGTTGGCCAGGTCCTTGCTCAGCTTGATGCCTGTCGAGATTGCCATGCCGCGGCGTACAGCCTCTTCGCCCTCGGTTAGCTGGCCGCGGCCCGAGACGCTGAAGACAAACTTGCGTAATGGCCGGCGGGGGGGTGTCTGTTCCGACTTCAGTTGATTGAAGGTATACAGAGTCTCGTCGATCGCCTCGATTGACTGCTGGATTTTCCAGGTCAGGCTCCTGCGTTTGACAGGAATCTCGGTCAGGAACGATGCAACCTCGGTCGTACCGCTGGATTTGAGGGTCGAAGTCATCGTGCTGTTGATTTTGCGGAAAGTCAGCGTATCGATTTCCTTTTCCTTGCCACAGCCGATCAGCAGTACACGGTCACACAAGGTGTTGTCGACGTTGTGCAACAGCAGGGTGTTGCCGAGGTCACCTTCGATTTCACCGCGCCGGATCAGGTTTGAGATCATGCCGCCGCTGGCCTTATCGAGAATTTTGGCGGCAGCTGACAGTGTTCTGGGTGCATAAACAGCGGCCACAACACAGCCAATTCGCTGCTTCTCCGGACTGCCGCTCTTGACTGTATATTCCATGCTTGCTCCAAAAGAGTTCGATTGAGTGGGGCATTGTATGAAATTCAACTTCATTTTTCATGATTGATTTCTGCCCTGACGTGAATAAGCTGAATATTTGTCAGGTGCTGGCCAATGACCTGCTGTCAATGTGATAATCCATGATCATGAGATTCGGCATCACTATCATCGATCGTTATATTGTCAGAGAAGTCATCACGACCTGGCTGGCTGTGATGTTCGTGCTGCTGATCGTGGTGACCAGCGTTGAGGTTGTGCAGTTTCTGAAATGGTTTCTGCAGGGTGAGTTGACTACGACGACCGTGTTGCCCTTGTTCATCAACAGCCAGTTGAAAGTACTGGTGCTGTTGATCCCGGTAAGCCTGTTCCTGGGTGTGCTGCTGGCCTTGAGTCGGTTGTACATGGACAGTGAGATGACCGCAATGATGTCAGGGGGCATCGGGCCAAGACAATGGTTTCGCTCGATGTTGATGGTTGCGCTGCCGATCAGTTTGATCGTGCTGGTGATGATGCTCTACATGCGGCCATGGGTGGCTGTACAAAGAGCCGACATCAATGCGCAGATCCGTAATGTCAGTATTATCAGCACATTTGCTCCCGGGCGTTTTAATCGTTCACCTGACGGTGAAGCGGTGATCTTTATGGAGGATATCAGCAAGGATGGCAAGGCAATGAATCATATATTCCAGCGTTTCAACAAGGATGGAAGCACGCACATCGATCTGGCGATATCCGCCAGAAACGTGACACACGAGACCGGGCTGGATTACATGCGGTTCGAAAACGGGAGCCATTATATTGGTGTGCCCGGCCAATCTGATTACCAGATCATTGACTACGCAGAATACGGTGTACTGGTACCTGCTCCTAAAGACAGGAATTATCCCTTGCGCGTTCAGGCCCTATCAACCAGGGACCTATGGCGTTCAGACGATCCTGCACACAAGGCAGAACTCGACTGGCGTATAACGCTCCCCGTTTCAACCCTGGTTATCGTAATGATGGCGCTGCCCCTGAGTCAGACTACGCCGAGGGGTGGCCGCTACTCCAAGCTTGCCCTGGGTATCCTGCTTTACCTGATCTACTCGAACCTGCTTGGTGTGGGTAAGGCATGGATAGCCAAAGGTATCGTGCCTTACTGGATAGGCACGTCCTGGGTGCATGTGCTCGGCTTGATTACATTGTACCTGTTACTCAGGTACAGTGGTCTGATCATGAAAAAGCACGGATCCGCCGATGACAACACCGAGGTGAGCGCTTGATACTCGATCGTTATATTGCACGTTCCATCGTCGGCGGAACACTGCTGTCGCTGTTCGTATTCGGTGCACTGTTTGCTTTCATCAGTTTTGTTTCCGAGCTAAAGCATGTCGGTATGAATGATTACGGCGCGTTGCAGGCCCTTATTTATGTGCTACTCAATCTGCCCCAGCTGCTCTATCAGGTTTTTCCCTCTGCCATGTTGCTCGGTGGCCTGCTGTCACTGGGTGCGCTCGCGTCGACTTCCGAGCTGGTGGTGATGCGCGCTGCCGGTGTTTCGGTATCGCGTATTACTGTAGCTGTACTCAAGGCCGGGTTTCTGCTGATAGTGATTGCTGTGCTGCTGGGTGAGTTTCTTGCGCCTGAAACGATCAGTGCGGCGAAGACAATGCGGGCGGAAGCGCTCGAAGGCAGGGTACTGACCGGCGACAGAAAAGGCTTATGGTCAAAATACGGCAATAATTTTGTCTATATCGGTACGGTGCTGCCGGATGTGAAGCTCAGGAATGTCGTTGTCTACGAACTCGATGAAGAGCACAAGCTTAAAAAAACAACGCATGCGGCCCAGGCGCACTACGATAGTGAAAAAGAACTCTGGCACCTGCAGGATGTGACTAACAGTGAAATCATGCAGGGGCGTGTTGAATCCACGCATAATGCCGCCGAGTCCTGGCCTGCGATGGTCAGTACCGACCTTTTCAATGTGCTTAACCTGGAACCCGAGGACATGTCGGCGACGGAGCTGTGGCAGTACAGTCTGTACCTGGATGAAAACGAACTCGAGTCCGACAGTTTCTGGCTGGCATTCTGGGTTAAGTTGTTTACGCCGTTGACCAGTGTCGGTATGTTGATGATAGCTGTGCCACTCGTGCTGACATCGACGTCACGTTCGGGAGGGACGGGACAGCGCATCCTGGTTGGTGTCATGATCGGCGTCGCTTTTTACGTGCTCAATCGAGTCGTTAACCAGATGGGTATCATCTACGGCATCACGCCGGTTGTGAGCGCCGGTTTGCCGTCAGTGCTGGTGATCGCCGCTTCCGTGGTTCTGGTCAGGCGAATCAGGTAATTCGCTTTTCTGATCTGAGATCAACGATCACGCAATGCGAAGCAATATCATGCCAGCCGCGTTTGCGCGGGTCATGCAGCGTCCATAAAAAACCGAGCCCGGCAACGGACCACGAAATCATCGCGGTAACGAAGCGAATCAGTGCGAGCCACCAGGTAAGCGGCTGACCATCCTGCTGTTGCAGTTTCATTTTCCAGGTTTTCATTCCCAGTGTCTGTCCGCCATGGGTCCAGAACCAGCCATAAAAGCCGTAACTGATGGCTAACAGGTAAGCGACGTAGACAGGGTAGATGGCCTGGCCGGATTCTATCGCCTTGCCCTGGTTGAACATCATCATCACAGTAGTGGCGATAAACAGAAGCGCGATCAACAGAAATAGATCGTAAATAATCGCCATCAGTCTCCTGAACAGGCCGGCATACTCGAGTGATTTTTCAGCGTTCTCGGGCATCAGGCATCACGCATGACAACCCTGTTGCGGAAGCGGTCCGGTCGTCAGCGATAGACGGCAGATCGGTCGGATATGCACTATGCTCGGGTGTATTGTAGATAAAGAAAATCTGAGGATCATATGAGACATTATAAAAGAATTTTATCAGCAGCTGTGCTGGCTCTTGCATCCGGTTCGGTGCATGCGATACCTTTTTCGGTTGAAGCGCGCTCACTGGGTATGGGAAATGTCAGGGTGGCCACAGCCGATATTGCAACGGCACCCTTTGCCAATCCCGGCATGCTTTCATTTCAGCCAAGCCGCGATGACTTTTCGTTATTGATCGGTATTGGTGCGTTTCTGAATGATGGTGACGGACTGGTCGACAAGATCGATGAGTTTCAGTCAGCGTACAACGCGGCACAATCGAGCAGTCCACCCGCATCGATTACCGAAGCAAACAGGGCGCTGTCCATAGCGCAGTCTATGGCTGGCGATGTCATCGCCCCGGAAACGACGCTGGCTTTTTCGACCGGATTTTCCGGGGAGAAATGGGCGATGGCTCTGAGTGCGCGTGCAGATGCCATTGCAGCCGGTACGGTGACTGACATCGCGCAAAATGTAGCTGAGTTGAATGATCCAACCAAAAACATTCTGAAAATAGAAGGCATTCTGACAACTGAGCTGGGTGTATCCCTGGCAAGAAATTTCCAGGTCTTCGGTCAAAAGATTGCCATCGGTCTCAAACCCAAGTATGTCACGGTGGATAATGTTTTTATCAGTGAGTCGATCTCCACGGTAGGCACAAGCCTGGGTGATTTGCTGGATGACAACAATATTTTAGACCTGGGTGATTTCACCACGCTTGATCTCGGTATTGTTATGGGGCTGACCGAACACACGCAAATCGGTCTTGTCGCGACAAACCTGGTAACGCACGAGATCAATTTCACCAACTCATCGGGAGATCCTGCGAAGCTTTCATTTGATACCCAGGCAAGGTTGGGTATTGCATATCGAACTGATCTGCTGACACTCGGTGCAGATGTGGACCTGATCGCGAACGATGCCTTGCTAACCACGCAGAATTTTCAGGCATTGAAATCACAGTATGTTTCTCTCGGTGGTGAATTAAATTTATTCAAGATTATGCAATTGCGTCTTGGTGCCCAGAAGAATATTGCAGACGATATTTCTGATGCAGCCAAGGATACGCTTTATGCGGCGGGCATTGGATTCTGGTTAGGATTCAACCTCGATCTTGCGGTCGTTGCACAGAATGATTCTCTGGGCGGGTTCCTGCAAACAGGTTTCAGATTCTAGCCATATCGATCAACGTATGTTGTAGCTATTCTGGAGCAAATGGCATATACAGGGCCTGCTGGCTAGTTGGCAAGCAGGCCTTTTTTATCGTTTGCGTTATTTGCATGCGGGTCTGAAAAGCCGCTGTACAGCGGTGTTTGGGTGTATTGTGCTTGTTTTTTCAGTGCCAGTAACGACGATCGATCAATGTATGAGGATCGATAAAGACCTGTAGTTTATGACGAACATTGTTCTGTAACCAGGCAGTCAATGAGAAGATATTCGAGTGTGTTTGTCTGCTTATGGCATCGTAACCTGTCATTAAATTTTTCATTCGATAAGCAAATGAATTGTTCGAGTTAATTAATCAAGTTGTCATATGTTTATGTGGGATTGAACAAATGAAAAAGAAACGTCGGTAAATACATATGATTTCATAAAAAACTATTTGATTTTAAATTGAAAAAATATTTGATAAATTAAAAATTAGTTTTATACTCTCGTTGGTAACTCACACATAGAGGATGCACTAATGGCTCGAGCTAAAACTAAAAGTAAAAAGAAAACTACAGCTAAGCGAGCAGTTAAGAAAAAAACTACTGCACGTAAGAAGAAGGTAACAGCAAAGAAAGCAACCAAACGCAAGGTTAAAAAGAAAGTGGCCAAGAAGAAGGTTGCAAAACGCCCAGCGAAAAAGAAGGTCGCCAAGCGCAAAGCTAAGAAGAAGGTGGCCAAGCGTAAAGTAGCCAAGAAGAAAGTCGCGAAGCGTAAGGCTAAGAAGAAGGTGGCCAAGCGTAAGGCTAAGAAGAAAGTAGCCAAGAAGAAAGTAGCCAAGAAGAAGGTGGCCAAACGCAAGGCCAAGAAGAAGGTAGCCAAGAAGAAAGTAGCCAAGAAGAAAGTAGCCAAGAAGAAGGCGGCTAAGAAGAAAGTAGCCAAGCGTAAAGCGGCCAAAAAGAGGCCTGCCAGAAAAAAAGCGGTTCGCCGTCGCTAGCAGGCACAGCGGCGGGCTCACAAAGGCGTGATACCGCGGCAGAAGCTCGACGAAAAATCAGAGAGCGTATAGCCGCAACAAAAGCAGCGCTGAAACAGGCCAAAGCAGAAGTGGTCGCGACGAGGAAGCGTCAGGCTCTGCTTGAAAAGATGGCCGAAAAGAAGGAGAAAGCGATTGCTGATTTTGTCGAACGCTGGCAAAAGAAGGAAATGGCAAAAATTAACAAGGCCATGGGCCCTAAAAAGTGATGGATCACTGGCAAGTAGGTATCGTCTTCAACCGGCGAATAAAAAGCCACCCCTCAGCGGGTGGCTTTTTAATGGTTATTCAATATTCAGGCTGAAACGAGATCAACAGGTCGGAACACCTGTTATGGCCAGGATTCAATCTGACAGGCAGTGTCCAGCTAACTCAATTTCAGATTCTGATTTATTGTCTGTGCAAACGGGATCGACCCGATAAGAATTTACTCCCGCAAAGGCGCAGTGGTCGCAAAGGTAATATCTGATATTATTTTCATAAAAATATCGATTTATACATCTTCCTCTGCGTGCTCTGCGCCTCTGCGAGAGAGCAGGATATTAGACCTTCAGCGATGCGAAAACGGATAGTAACTGTCAGGTCCAGTCTGAACTGTTACGGAATGCCTGGCATCTGCCATGCCCGGAGTAAGAATGCAGAAATATTCTGTCGGCAGGCCGTTAACAGTCGATGGCGCTGTCTGGTTTATACGTGGCAGGGATGCGGTTTGAAATCAAATCAGGTGAGCAGTGTATACCGGGTGTATTCGATACGGGAATGAGTAACAATAGCGAATACGGCAACTATTCGAAGATCTATGGCTAAGGTAGACGAGATCCCACCAGATGACCGGCGATTGCTGGAACAATTTCTTGATCACCTGTGGATGGAGCATGGCCTGACCGAGAACACCTTGTCAGCATACAGAAACGACCTTGCCGGTTTTTCCGGCTGGCTTGGCGGTAAGCACAACCAGCTGGTATCGGTCAGCACAGGTGATGTGCAGCAATATCTCGCGAGCAAGTTTGAAAATGGTTACAAGAGCCGTTCGTCTGCGCGCCTGTTATCAACATTGCGTCGGTTCTACGCCTGGTTGCTGCGCGATAAACGAATCAGTGAGGATCCCACGCGCTTGCTGGAGTCACCCAGGGCCGAGCGTACGCTGCCAGTGTCTCTTAATGAGGAGCAGGTTGAACACCTGCTCGATGCCCCGGATACAACAGATGATGTTGGTTACCGCGATCGTGCCATGCTCGAATTATTATATGCAACCGGTCTGCGTGTATCCGAACTCGTCAATTTGCAGCAGTCACAGGTGTCCATAGAACCGGGCGTGCTCCGTATCATGGGCAAAGGTAATAAAGAGCGACTGGTTCCTGTTGGCGAGGTGGCCCTCGACTGGCTGGCAGCTTATCTGCGTCATGTGCGTCCCTCCCTGTTGCAGAACAAAACAGCGACAAATGCGGTCTTTGTGACTCAGCGAGGTGGTGCAATGACACGGCAGGCTTTCTGGTACATGATCAAGCGTCACGCCGTTACCGCGGGTATCAATCCAGAAAAATTGTCACCGCATACTCTGCGCCATGCCTTTGCGACACATTTATTAAACCATGGCGCCGACCTGAGGGTGGTACAGATGCTGCTGGGTCATAGTGATATTTCGACAACCCAGATATATACGCATGTCGCCGACCAGCGTTTGCGCGAGCTGTATCGGAAGCACCATCCGCGCGCCTGACCTGTTTCGGTCTGTTCTGACCTTAATCGAATAATATTTTTTTCTAATCGGAAGGAATTATCTATAATGGCTGCTGTCTAGACAGGGGAATCAGGAAGAATTTGAGATTATGAACAGTTTCTTACGTATTTTTTTATTTGTTTTCAGTGCCATAGCCGTTTCCCATGTGTCAGCCGATGAGGGCGTCGATGAACTGAAGAAGTCGTTGGCCGAGCGCCTGCCGCAGTTTGAAGTGTCATATATAGACAAAACACCGATTGACGGGATTTACCAGGTGATTATCGGGGGGCAGGTTATCTATATGACCCGAGACGCTCGATACATGATTGACGGTAATCTGGTGGATCTTGCAACCAAGAAGAATTACTCGGAAGATGCCATGTCTGTTATTCGCCTCAGTGAGATTGAAAAACTGGGCGAAGACAAGATGGTGGTCTACACGCCTGAGACGATCAAGCACACGATTACGGTGGTTACCGATATCGATTGCCCATACTGCCGGCGTCTCCACAGTGAGATGGATCAGTACATGGCTGGCGGTGTTCAGGTACGGTATATCTTCATGCCGCTGAAAGGACAGGGTGACTACAGGACTACAGTTTCAGTGTGGTGCTCAAAAGACCAGAATGAAGCGCTGGACCTTGCCAAGGCGGGTGCAGAGATGGAAGCCAAAGATTGTGAAAACCCTATCGATGAGCATCTGAAAATCTCCAGGGGTCTGGGTGTGCGCGGTACACCCGCAATTATCCTGCAAGATGGCAGCATGCTGCCAGGTTATGTACCGGCCAAAAAGCTGATAGTTGAGCTGGCCAGCCTGAATCTGTCGACTGCAAAGACCGACAAGTAATCAGCGTTGTTCTGGCTGGTATAAGGTCCGGCTCAGGCATCCAGATCTAACCAGAACAGGCGGGCGCTGTGTGTAAACAGCAGCCCGCTTTTTATTGCCGTGCCCGGCCATAGTTTTGCGACGCCTTTACGATACAGGTTCATCTGTTCTTTGAATGTTTCAGCCAGCGCATTCAGCTGTGTGCTGTCATCGACCTGGTGTGTTTTGTAATCAATCAGCAGAATGGCATCATCACCGATGATCAGCCGGTCAATGACCCCGAATACCGAGCGCTCGTTGTGTCGATACATGATCGGAAATTCGTTAAGGCACTGACGACAGGTCGTTGGCCTGAATACCGCGTCGAAATCCCTGTTGTTGATTGTGCTGATGACCTCATCCATCCACAGATTCAGTTCGTCGTCATCGGTGAATGCGGACTCACGCTTGATGCGCTGTCGCGCCTGCGCAACAGTCAGTGGCGGCTCGCGGCTGATTAAGTCAAGCGCACGGTGAATGCTTGTACCTCTGCGCGTTGCCTCACTGGACTGTGTTGTTGTAATACCCTCATTACTGGTGTGATAGCTCAGGCTGGGAGCAATCATGTGCTCGGTTGCGGCTGCATGTCTAATCGGTCTGACCAGTCTCTGATCGACCGCTACTTCCGGTGCCCGTGGCGCTTTCCTGTTCGATATGCTGATGTCAGCGTAACAGCCATTGGAATAATGATAGGCGCCGTTTGAATCCGGCGAGGTCAGTGTTTTCATTCCTGTTTCTATGTATTCATACCAGCCCGAGCTGGATCGGCCGGTGCTGCCGGTCACCAGCAGATACTGACGTGCACGCGTGATCGCGACATAGAGCAGGTTCAGCTCTTCCCGCTTTTGCGCCGCCTCTTTCTGTTTTAATACCGCGCCGGTCAGTTCGTCGATGTTCTCTTTCGCGGTAATCAGCTGAAATCGAACCGGTTTTTTGCTCTGTGCGGGCCAGTCGATCAGTGCAGAATAAGCATTATGGTGTCCACCCTGGTTGTCGCAGTCGGCCAGAATAACGACGGGTGCTTCGAGTCCCTTGCTGGCGTGGATGGTCATCAGGCTGACGCAGGAGTTGCCTTCAGTAGCAGCGGGCTCATCCGGGCGCCCATCCCTGTGCTCACGTATGCTGCGTAAATAATGCAGAAAATGGCTCAGGCTTGGATAACGACCGCTGTCGAGTTCAAGCGAGAGCTCATGAAAGCGTTGTAAATTGGCTTTTACACGTTGTTGCTGTGCGGCAGGTACGGAAGCGGCATATCGTTGAATGATATTGCCTTCGCTGTAGATGCGATCAAGCAGGTCATGAACCGGCATGGTGTCTGCCAGTTCGTGCCAGTGTGGTAACAGCTGTGCGGCACGCATTAACGGGTGTTCAGCTTCGAGCCCGGTCTCCGTTTTCAGCTTGAGTAAGCGTTGGTACCATCTGCGATCCTTATGCATCAATGAAATTGTGACCAGGTCCTGATCAGAAGCTGCAAAAATCGGCGATTTCAATACCTGGGCGATGGATAGATTGTTATACGGCGTGATCAGGCTGTCCAGCAGCTTTTCCAGGTCCTGTATTTCCTGGTTGTCGAGCAGGCTGCCGCGCTGGCTGCCGATAAAGGGGATGCCGCGATCACGCATTACTGACTCGTATTCACCGATATGCGTACGATTGCGCATCAGGATCAATATATCGCCGTATTCGACCGGGCGTACACACTCGTGATTACCGTCATTTTCGCTGATCAATATTTTTTCGTCGATCAGTCTTTCAATCTCGTTGGCGATTTGCCGTGCCTCCTCAGTCCGGACGTTGTCGAGGATTTCGGCTCTGGGTTCGATTAAAGGATTTCTGAGTTGTAATGCACCTGGCTCTTCCATATCGACATCGTCATCGGTGTTGTGCGTGTGCAGCGGAAACAGCGAGGTACGACCGGGGACATGCTGCAAATATGTGCTGTGAGTGGTGAACTCATGCATGTAGTGTTGAATTTCGTCCTGACTGAATATCGCGTTCACAGTTTCAATAATTGCAGGTGAGGAACGTCTTGAAGAATCGAGTTTTACATCGAGTGCGGACATGCTGTTCGCAAGATATTCAGATGCCTGTTTCTGTAATTTCGGATTGGCACGTCTGAAGCTGTATATTGACTGCTTTTCGTCGCCAACCAGAAAAAAACTGCGGCTGCGTTCGTCGGGTCCGGCCGCAATTTCTTCCAGCAGAGGCGTAATCAGCTGCCATTGTGTCGGGTTGGTGTCCTGAAACTCATCGATTAATACATGGTTGATGCGCTGATCGATCTTGTACTGCACCCAGTGTGTATTGTTGGCATCATTCAACAGGCGATAACAACTCCATTCAAGATCGGTGAAATCGAGCACGCGCTGTTCACGTTTGAGTTTCTGATAGAGCTCGATAAACCGTTGCCCTGTGCGATACCAGACAGCATTGAGTTCCAGTGTCTGTATACGCCTGGCTATTTCCAGGGCCTGCTGCATTGATTCACAGACACGTGCGTGCAGGTCAAGAAACAGGGCCTCGCCGTCGCTGCCTATGCTGGCCGCCTGGCTTTTCGATGGTTTGCGGGATCGGGCTGTTTGTTTTGCAGTTAAGAAAACCGGCGCAAGCAGCCTGAAACTGTCTTCATCCAGATTCTCGGCTTGCAAGGCGCTATCGAT
>CAJIBR010000241.1_pt1 | contig 13431 bp, 16 predicted proteins | sample 9199401 | NCBI WGS metagenome assembly CAJIBR01 (sample SAMEA7708310, study PRJEB35096) | sediment metagenome | biome: marine neritic benthic zone biome [ENVO:01000025]; feature: sediment [ENVO:00002007]; material: shallow marine sediment [ENVO:03000034] sea grass bed [ENVO_01000059] ... | reverse complement strand
GGTGGTTTCGCTGAGTCATACCTGAAGTATAACCGGGCGTTGTTGGTGTGCGTCCGTGTCTCAGGATTCCGGAGCGGCTTTGCTGGCTATGATTTGCTGCAATGACGCCTCATTATTGCAGTAGTCGATATTGCCGGCCTGAATGGTGCCCCTGGCGAATTGATCATCGCATGTTTCGGTGTTGTGGCAGGCAGAACAGCGGTCGATGTGCTCTTCTATATCAATCACACGTTCGCTGTGCAGGTAAGTGTTTATATCGATGCCAAGAGCGGTCAGCATCTTGTTCAGACGCAGCGCATCGACCTTGCGGGCCAGATTTTTACGGAACTCCATGCCGACGATGACGTTACGCACGATCACGTACGACATGCGCAGAATGACGTATAGAACGAACAGGGCCAGAACCCCGCCTATAACAGCAGTAAAAATATCCATCAGAGTATGCTAATACAGTATCGAGCTTATTCACTTGATATAGGTCAGATTGCCGGTGTTTTCAGCCATTGACCGGATTTTATGATGCAGCCTGCTTCAATGAGAGTGTCAGACGAAAGCGGGCGACGGGCTCGTCGTTCTCGGCCGGTACCGTTGCGATAGCGTGCAGTGGTGTCTCGATGCGCTGCGTGTTCGAAATCGCATTTCTCACCAGTTCACTAATTTGTTCGCCCTGGTCACAGCTGAAATACACATCAGCCGTTGCGCGCCGGTAGAATTCGGCGTTGAAGTCCTTGAAAATGAATGAAACCTTTTTATCCTGTTGGCCGATCAGCTTGACGGCGAGCAAACCCACGGCGACATCGGCGCCCATCGCCAGTGCGGCAAAATACATCGAGCCATGATGATTTCTCGTACGGCGGTTTAAAGGTATCCTGATCACCACACGCCTGTCAGTCTGCTCTACGACCGATGGTCTGACATAGTACAGCAGCGGTATTCTGGTCAGGCCAAAATACCGCAGATAGGCTGTATTTCTTACGGCTTCCGGTATGAGTTTCTCGATGATGCGCATCACAGCGGGACAAAATCGATCTGATGACGCGACATTACCTTGCTGACAAATTCAAGCCAGTGTGGCTCGGGTGACCATATGGAAGTAACATTTTCATACGCCTGGTCAACGTCGGCATTTTCATGGGCGACACGGTACAGAAAAGTAAACAGCGAGGCGCGTCGGTTCACCTGGCAGTGAACGAGAATATGCCGTTCGCCGGCCTGATCGAGGATGTCAGTGAACAGATCGAAGTCACTTATCTTTGGATAATTCCAGTCGACCGGGATGTTGATATAGGTGATGCCTGAAGCGGCTACCAGGCCGCCTTCGTTCTCTATGGACCCCAGTGAGTGTGGTGGCGCAAGGTTGATGACCAGGTCGTAACCGGCTACTTTCAGACCTTTCAGTTGTTCGGCGGTTGGCTGCCCTGAGGTGTCGATGCGTTTGGTTACACTGACCAGATTGGGTGGCGGGTGTATATCCGGGCTTCTGATAATTTCAGGCGTATAAGCGTACAGAATGATGCCCAGTGCGATGCCTGTAAAGAAAGATATAACGAGTTTGAATCTGGATTTCATGCGTTTGGCATTGATAATCAGAACGCGGCTGCTTCGATTTCCAGATAGGCGCCGCTGATGTGTTTACCGAGCTCATCATCGTAACCGGACCAGTCGTGATAATCCGCCAGTTCTTCATGGATCATGGGTTTCATTTCGAAATCGCTGATGTCTTCTTCGAAGTACTTGCTGACGTTGTTGTAGAGCGTCGAAAGATATTTATGGTAGTTGTCGAGCAACTCGGTGCCGCCTGTTTTGCCATGTCCCGGCACCACGACAGCGGGATCGAGCTTTTTCGCTGTTTCGATGGTCTCGATGCTGCCTTTGAAGCTGGCATCCACTAAACGAATCAGGCGTCTGTTCGAGACATTGTCGCCTGTAAACAGCAGATTGTCCTGCGTGTACAGGATCATGATATCGGTGAGTGTATGCGCCTGGCCCTGGTGAATGATGCGGAACTGATGACCGCCGATGGACAGGTCTTCACCCCCTTTGAGTGCATCGCTGGCGTTGACGATGCGGGTACCATCGGTCGCGCCTTTGGTCATGGTGTGCATCAGATCGAGCCAGCTCTGACCTTCGCCGTCATCGACCATGCTTATCATCCTGTGATGCGCATAGATGTCCGCCTCGGGATAGGCACGCTGTATGGCGTCGTTGCCGAGCCAGTGGTCGCCGTGAACATGGGTATCGAATACTGCAATGACCGGCATTTCCGTGACCTTGCGGATCTCACGTAACAGCATGTTGCCGGTATGTATACTGCTGCCCGGATCGATAACAACGACGCCCTCATCGGTAACAACGAATGCCGGGTTGTTCATGAAGCCCTCGTTGTTTTCGTTCGGGAGTTCCAGTGGTCCATGAATCACGTATACATGGTCTGAAACTTTTTCAGCGCTGAAACGATCAAGATAACCGGCAGTGGCTGCCTGTGTGGTAAAAACCAACATTACAGTGAACAGGTGTACCTTATTCATGAATTCTCTCCGTTGTGGGAAGATGATATGTGGACTCCAACCAGGCTGGCGATCAATACAGTCAGGTATATCTGGCCCGTCGCCGCTTCAAGAAATGCCAGTGAGCGTGCGAAACTGTTGATGGGTGTTATATCGCCGTAGCCTAAAGTGGTCAAGGTGACGAAACTGAAGTACATCGCACTGCCCACGTCTGCAAGGTTATCACCCAGGTAACTTGCGGTTGCTTCGGGTATAGTAAATGCGCCGGGGTCAACACGGCCGATGATGGCATATACGAATCCGCAGAGATTGCCAAAAAACAGATACACGGAAACGCCGGCGGCAATGATATCCAGGGTCACCATTTTTGCGCGAAATATATCAGCAAGTATCAGCCCGGCGATGTAACAGAAGAAAAATACGGAACCGACCAGGGAGATAAACTCCATTTCTTCAACATGAAATATTTTAATTCCCCATATCACCACCAAGGTCGGGATCATCAACACCATGCCGATGATGAAATGTTTGCGGGTACTCGATATAACCATGATGGCGACAATGAATACGACCGTGATAGCAAGATCGATGACAGAGCGTGCGTAAGTTGTTGAGGAAAAAAGAGGCGATATGAATGAAAGCAGGAGCTGGGCACCAAGGAGTGCTTGATACTTGTTATGCAACATATTGACCGGTTCTCGTTCTTGTAGTGGGTGCATCAAACATTAACACAAATGCCGCTTATACTGCTTCTGCCGTGTTGGCATCGTCCGGTATTTAGCCTAAGCTTGCGCTCCATGAGATACATCGCTGATCTGTGTAACATTGCTGTAACAAACCATGAACACCCGCCGCAGTAGCAATCCCGAACACGCCCGCACTGTAGCAGCCGTTGATCTGGGTTCGAACAGTTTCCATATGATCGTTGCCAGACTGGACGAGTCAGGTACCTTGTCGATTATAGACAGGCTGCGCGAAACGGTGCGCCTTGGCGGCGGACTCAAGGAAAACGGCAAGCTCGGCAGGGAGTCAATTGAGAACGCGCTGGGCTGCACAGAGCGTTTCGGGCAGAGAATACGCGCATTACCCCGGGGCGATGTACGCGTCGTTGGCACCAATACCCTGCGTGTGGCCAAGAATGCGGAGCGGTTTTTACGGGAAGCAGAGGAAAATTTCGGCCATCCCATCGAGGTGATTTCCGGTCGTGAGGAGGCGCGTCTGATCTACCTCGGTGTGGCTCATGGCCGGGCGGCGCGAACAGGCAAGCGTCTCGTCGCCGATATCGGTGGCGGCAGTACCGAACTGATCATCGGCGAAGGCAAAGAGTCGGAACGGCGGGAAAGCCTTTATACCGGTTGTGTCAGTGCAAGCAGGAAGTATTTTGGTGATGGTGTCATATCGCAGAAAAGGATGACCAAGGCGATTATTGATTCCGAACTCGTGTTCTATCCCGTTGCCCGTTACATGCGGGCAGGCAACTGGGACGAGGCGGTGGGCTGCTCCGGTACCATCAAGTCGATCCGCAACATCGTGCATGCCGAAGGCTGGTGTGAAAGCGGCATTACACTGGATGCGCTGTATCGATTACAGAACAAGATGGTCAAACAGGGCAGCGTTGAAAAGCTCAATCTCGAAAGTCTGAAGCCGGATCGGGCGCCGGTATTGCCCGGTGGCGTGGCAATTCTGACGGCGATATTTGAGGCGCTCGGTATTTCCCAGATGCGTGTGTCCGATCAGGCCTTGCGGGAAGGGCTGCTGTACGATCTGGTTGGTCGTCTCCAGCACCAGGATGCGCGCGAGTCTACCGTGCGGTCGGCGACGCAGCGCTGGAATCTGGATGTCGAACACGCGAACAATGTGACGACAACGGCAAAAAACCTGTTCGATCAGGCACAGACCGACTGGGCGTTGACTGACGAGCACCGGGGTATGCTGGTCTGGGCGGCGCAGCTGCACGAGATAGGGCTGCAGATTTCACACGGCGCCTACCACAAACGTGGTGCCTATATATTGACCCACGCTGATCTTCCGGGATTTTCCAGGCCGGAACAGGCGATGCTGGCGACACTGGTATTGAGTCATCGTCAGCGCTTTCGCATGAATGCATTTGAAGATCTTGTCGAACCGGTCAGATTGCCGAGTGTGCGCGTGTGCGTATTGCTGCGTCTCGCCGTGCTGTTTCACCGCGGACGCACCGATGAACAGGTTCCGGATGTCGCCATCAAGGTCGAAAAGAATTTTGTAGAGCTGCATTTTCCGTATGGCTGGCTCGATCAGCATCCTTTGACCCAGGCTGATCTCGGTAAAGAGTACGATTATCTGAAGGATGCGAACATCCAGTTGCTGTTTGATTAACCGGGTGAAAGAATCGCCGGGCTATTTCAGTGATTTCACTGCATCCAGGACTTCATCAACATGCTCTTTGACTTTGACCTTGCGCCATTCCTGCCGTAGCAAACCTTTTTCGTCAATCAGGAAGGTGCTGCGTTCGATGCCCCGCACCTGTTTTCCGTACATGTTTTTCATCTTGATAACATCAAATTGAGCACACAGCTTTTCATCGGCATCTGAAAGTAGATCGAAGTTGAATTTCTGCCTGGACTTGAAGTTCTCGTGTGATTTGACACTGTCGCGGGATACGCCCAGAACGATAGCGCCCTGGCGTGTGAATTTCGCCTTGGCGTCACGAAAGTCCTGTCCTTCTGTCGTGCATCCCGGCGTGCTGTCTTTCGGGTAGAAATACAGTACGACTTTCTTTCCCTTGAAATCATTGAGGCTGATTTCCTTGTCGCCTGTTGCCGGAAGTCTGAAATTTTTTACTTGTTTACCGATTTCGACCATGCTGTTTTCTCGTTTCTAGCCCGCATTTCTCACCAGGATCACGGGAGCAGGCGCAGGACGGAGCCCGCCTGAACCGTGATAGGCATGCTTGAATAACACACTGTTTTTTTGATCATTGCAACTTCACTCCACAAAACCAATACCTTATCAGTATTCTCCGCCGCCTGGTGAGAAATGCGGGCTAGTTTGTCGGTGTCATCGATGCATCAAGATTGAGCTCATCGCACATGTCGATGAACTCATTCCGTAATATTTTAATGGCTATATCGGCCGGGATGCCGATCGTCATGTTGACCGCGAACATCGGTGTTGCCGTATGCGCTGCAGCATAGCGTTCGGTATTCAGATCGACGATGTTGATCTGCCTGGCTGAAAAAAAGCTTGCCAGTTTATGCACGATACCGGGATTGTCGATCGCGACAACTTCCACTGTATAGGGGACCAGCGATTGTCGTGAGGGGGTACTGCTGGTCAGTTTAACCAGCAGTTTCATGTTGAGCGATTCTTCCAGGTTTGTTGTGTCGGCAACGAAATTATCAATCGACTGCTGAGGACCGCTCACCAGTAACAGCACAGCGAACTCGCCACCGAGGACACTCATACGGCTGTCTTCGATGTTCAGTTCATGCCTGAACAGGGCGTTGCTCAATTCATCGACGATTCCCGGGCGGTCGTCGCCGAGGGCGGTTATTACGAGTTGTTCGGACATTGTTATCGGGTTTTGTTTTTTGGGGTGTTGAGTGTAAACAAAGATTGAGTGGAATAACAGATGATATTCGTACGTGTAATTATCTCGCTATCGTCGGCATTTTGTTTCGCCTTCAAAGGCGAAATAATATGTTCAGTGATATTTAAAAGTGAATCTTGCTAAAGAAGTACTGACTGAAGAGACTAATGTTCAACCCAGTTCCGCCAGTTCCCTGGTCAACAGTTTCGGATCATTCAGGTTCAACTCCAGCAGCCGCCGCAGGTGCGTGAGGCTGTCAACATCGATGTGCTGCCATTGCAGGCCCCAGTATCCATTACCCATGACATGCGTGATGTTGACGCGGGCGTGGATGGCTGCGTCTTCACTCAGGAACAGCGCGAGTGCACAGGGTTTACTGGTATCGATATCGAGGTTTTCAGGTGGCTCGACCAGCATGCCTTTGAGAGAGATGTCGAGCAGGTTACAGCTCCACTCTTCATTGCCGCTTTGCATGATGATTTCTGCCTGAAAAGGGATGCGTTGGTTGTTTCTTCTTTCCTGGGAGGACATATCAGTTTTTATCAATTCAGCGAATAGTTGGCTCGTTTGATCCAGAGTATAGACACTGGAAACGCTTTCCTCGTTGAAATCGCAGAAAAAAGTTGATTAACTGTGCGCCTTGTTTTTCCAGTCGTAATCCCCGGGGTCATTCATGTTTCGAGGTAGTATGGTCGCATTGGTAACGCCAATGTTTGCCGATGGATCGGTCGATTTTGACAGTCTGTCAAAGTTGGTTGAAATGCATATCGAGAGCGGTACAGCGGCCATTGTCTCGATGGGGACCACTGGCGAGTCCGCGACGCTGGACATGGATGAACATTGCGAAGTCATGCGCCTCACGGTGGCATTGGCTGCCGGGCGCATTGCGGTGATTGGCGGTACCGGATCGAATTCGACCACCGAGGCGATCCAGTTGACCCGCTGTGCGCAGCAGGGCGGGGTGGATGCCTGTCTGCTGGTTGCGCCTTATTACATCAGGCCCACGCAGGAAGGGCTCTATTTACACCATAAAGCGATCGCTGAATCGGTCGATATTCCCCAGCTTCTGTATAATGTGCCCGGACGCACCGCCTGCGACATCCTGCCCGAGACCGTCGCCCGGCTGGCCGAAATCCCCAACATCGTCGGTGTCAAGGAGGCGACAGGCAGTCTGGAAAGGATGCGGGACATCCTCTCGCGCGTACCGGATGATTTCGGGCTCTACAGCGGAGATGACGAGACCGGTGTTGAATTCATGCTCGAAGGGGGGCATGGCGTCATTTCCGTCACGAACAATGTCGCTCCGAAGGCGATGGCTGCGATGTGTGACGCTGCTCTGGCGGGCGACCGTGACAGCGCAGAGGAACTAAACCGGCCACTCGAAGGTCTGCATAATAATCTTTTTCTCGAAGCCAACCCGATACCCGTCAAGTGGGCATTGCATGAAATGGGACTGATTCCTGAAGGGATACGTTTACCGTTGACGCCGCTGAGCGAAAAATTTCATGAACCGTTGCGCAAGGCCATGCGCGATGCCGGAGTAATGTCTTGAAAAGCTGGTTAACAACAATCTGTATCTTAAGCCTGACAGCTATCGCTGTTTCGGCTTGCGGCAAGAATGAACGCCCTGAATATCAGGGCGCTGATTACTATAAAAGTCTGGAGTTGCCACCGGATCTGACGCTGGAAAAATCGACCGCAGAGATGGGTATTCCAGAACCGACGGTAGCAGCCCTCGAAGATTTTCAATCCAGGCATAAATTTAACAAGGCGGTTGCGCCGGAGTTCAGGGGTATTCGCCTGCAACACGATGGCAGTCTGTATTTTCTCGAGGTGGACGCCTCCCCTGAAGTTGTCTGGCCGAAACTCGAGGCGTTCTGGGAGCACGAAGGTATTCGATTACTGCAGAACAGGCCGATGCTCGGCTTTATGCAGACAGACTGGACGTCGCAAATGCAGATACGTGAGGATGCAAATTACCTGAAAAGACTCTTTACCAAGCTGGAACCGGATTTCAGGGACAAATTCCGCATGCGCGTTGAGCCCGCGGCTGACCGAACCAAAACGCATATCTTTGTAGCGCATTATGGTATCGAGGTATTCGTTGAATCCTCCGGTGATGACCAGGGCGATATACAATGGCGGGGAAGAAAGAATGATATTGAACTCGAACGCGAAGTGCTTTCCCGGCTGACCCTGTTTGCAGGCTTGAGCGAGAACCAGGCGGAGAGCCTGCTGCGTGAATACAAGCCGATGCAGTCGTATGTGACCTACAGCGAATCGTTCGAGGATGACGATATTGATCCACCTGCTCAGGGTGGCTACAGCAGCGGCAAAGTTGCGGTACTTTCGATGAAAGGCTCGATGGATTTTGTCTGGTACCGCACCATACGTGCGCTGGATCGGATGCAGATGGAAGATATTTCACTCAACAAGAAGAAGGGCCGGATTAATTTCACGGTGCCGGCACTGGACGAGAAAGCTGCAAAACAGGTGGATGACGAAGGCGGTTCCAACTGGTTTACCGATCTGTTCAAGAGCGATTTCAGGAAGAACGAAAAGAGAAAAGCCGAAGAGTTCGTGCTGGTACTGGCGGAACAGCCAGGCCGGGTGGATTTCATGCTGCTGGACACACGCGGTATGGAAGCGACCAGTGCGACAGCGTCCCAGGTCAGACAGGCGCTGGCAATAGCGCTGGAATAAATTCAGGGGTGAGTAACGAGGGGCGGGGATAAAAAGACATTATCTGATCGTCTGAGCCGATTCGCGGCTGAAGCCTGTGCTGAGCAATCCGAAGGGCCGCTGTTACTTAAAATAATAAAAGACCTCTGCGGCCTCTGCGCCTTTGTGTTAAAGAGCTTTTCTATGCCTTGTCTTTCTGGATCAGCGCGTAGGCGGAGTGATTGTGAATGGATTCGAAGTTTTCCGATTCGACCGTGTAGGACAGGATACGGTCATCCTTGTTGAGTTGAGCAGCGATATCGCGCACGATGTCTTCTACAAATTTCGGATTATCGTAGGCACGTTCGGTGACCACTTTTTCATCCGGTCTTTTCAACAGGCCATAGAGTTCGCATGACGCCTGCGACTCGACGATATCGATAACCTCCTCTATCCAGACAAATTGTTGTGTTTTCACCGTGATCGTTACATGTGAACGCTGGTTATGAGCGCCACGGTCCGAGATTTTTTTCGAACAGGGGCACAGACTGGTCACGGGTACGATGACTTTGACGTACATCGTGTTGGTATGATTCTGCCGTTCACCGATCAGCGTGACTTCATAATCCATCAGGCTTTCAACGCCGGATGCCGGCGCGGCTTTATTGATGAAGTAGTTGAACGTCATCTCGATATGACCGCATTCCGCATCCAGCCGGTTGGTCATTTCGGTGAGCATGATCTTGAAGGATTCAACCGTGATCTCGTAGTCGTGGTTGTTCAGAATCTCCACGAAGCGGGACATGTGCGTGCCCTTGAATTCGTGCGGCAGGTCCACGTACATGTTGAAATTGGCAACCGCATGCTGGATATGGCCGGAGCGGTCTTTGACCTGGATCGGGTGGCGAATGTCCTTTATGCCGACCTTGTCGATGCTGATCGCACGCTTGTCTTGACTACTCTGAACATCCACCATATCCGATGCGTTAGTCGGTTTGGCTGCGGTTGTTTCGGTCATTTCAGTTGTTCTCATCACGTTTGCATATACGGGCACTTTCCAGATACCGCAGCTCCGGGTCGGTATGAATCCGGACGCCACTGGCGGCAGGCACCAGCGCCAATGTCAAGCCAGAATCCGGCTATCGCAGAATAATACTTGAGTAAAACAGTAGGATTTTATCGAAAATGATCATCATTGGCAATTAGGGGACTTTATGCGGGCAAGCCGGTTTTGAATGCTTTTCAGCATCGCGTCCGTGTCCAGGCCCCATTCTGACAGCATTTCAGCCTGTGTCCCCTGGCCAACATAGATATCAGGAAAGCCCAGATTGAGTATATCCGTGTGCCGGCTGTTGACCGCCAGCCACTCATTGACCGCGCTGCCGGCGCCACCGGCGAGTGCGTTTTCCTCGATGGTGACCAGCAGGTCGTGATTTTCGGCCGCTGACAAGATGGCTTCTTCATCGAGTGGCTTGACGAATCGCATGTTATACAGGGTAGCGTCCAGTTGTTCTGCAATATTGCGGGCGCTGGACAACAGCGTGCCAAAAACGAGTAAAGCGACCTTGCTGCCTTCGCGGCAAAGCTCTGCCTTGCCGAAATCGAGCGCCATCAGTTCCTGGCGTGGCAGCTTTCCTTCAGTGCTGCCGCGAGGATAGCGCACGGCTGTGGGACCGTCGTGCAGAAAACCGGTGGTCAACATGCAGCGGGCTTCATCGGCGTCCGCGGGTGTCATGATGACCATATTGGGTATGCAGCGTAAGTAGCTGATGTCATAAGCGCCGGTATGAGTTGGGCCGTCGGCGCCGACGAGGCCGGCACGGTCGATCGCAAACAGCACCGGAAGATTTTGCATTGCGACATCATGAATCACCTGGTCATAAGCGCGCTGCAGGAAGGTCGAATAGATCGCAACCACGGGTTTCAGTCCGTCACTGGCCATGCCCGCTGCCAGAGTCACGGCATGTTGCTCGGCGATACCGACATCGAAATATCTGTCCTGAAAGCGTTGCGAAAATTCGATCAGGCCGGATCCTTCGCGCATGGCGGGGGTAATACCGATCAGGCGCGTATCCTCGGCCGCCATGTCGCACAGCCAGTCGCTGAAAACCCGGGTGAAAGTCGGGCTGGTTTCCTGGCTGGGGGTGGATTCACCCGTCGAGGTATCGAATTTACCGACACCATGATAGCGGCTGGGATCGTCCTCCGCGGGGAAGTAACCTTTACCTTTTTGTGTGACAACGTGCAAAAAGCGCGGACCTTTCTGTTCATACAGGTTACGTAGAATCGGCACCAGTGTATTCAAATCGTGACCATCGACCGGGCCGAAGTAATTGAAACCGAGCTCTTCGAACAGGGTACCCGGCACCACCATGCCTTTGACATGCTCTTCGGTGCGGCGTGCCAGCTCCCATACGCTGGGCATACGCTCCAGTACTTTTTTACCGCCTTCGCGAACCGTTGAATACAGGTGTCCGGATAGCAGGCGGGTCAGATGATTGGACAGACCGCCAACATTCGGAGATATCGACATATCATTATCGTTCAGAATAACCAGCAGGTCGGCATCGCTGTCACCGGCGTGATTCAGCGCTTCAAATGCCATGCCGCCCGTCATCGCGCCGTCACCGATGATGGCCACCGATTTGTGAGCATTGCCCAGCTGGCTGGCCGCGATGCTCATACCGAGGGCGGCGCTGATCGATGTGCTCGAGTGGCCGGTACCGAACGCGTCATATTCGCTTTCGTTGCGTTTCGGAAAGCCGGCGATTCCGTCCTTCTGTCGCAGTGTTGGCATGCGCTCGCGCCGTTCGGTCAGTATCTTGTGTGGATAGGTCTGATGGCCGACGTCCCACACCAGCTTGTCTGCCGGTGTATCGAAAACATAATGCAGTGCTATCGTCAGCTCGACGGTGCCAAGCCCGGCCGAAAGATGGCCGCCGGTCGTGGACACGGTCTCGAGTAAATACCGTCGCATCTGGCGTGCGAGCTCGGGTAATTGTGCGCGTGGCAGTTGACGCAAATCGGTCGGAGAATCTACCGATTCGAGTAATGGCCAACGCTTCGCGGACGATGTCGTCATCTAGAACTCGCGTTCAACGATATAGATCGACAATTGGCGCAGTTTATCTGCGCGTTCATCCAGCGTCTCAATATGTACCAGCGCCTGATGGTGAAGATCGAGCGCCAGTTTTCTCGATGCATCCAGGCCGAGGATTGACGGGTATGTAGGCTTTTGCATTTTTTCATCGGATCCGCAGGGTTTGCCCAGGGTTTCAGTATCACCGATCACGTCGAGAATATCATCCTGGATCTGGAATGACAGTCCTATACAGTCGGCGTACCGGCCGAGCAAGGCCAGTTCCAGCTGTGTCACCGCCGTTTTACACATGGCGCCGAGAAGGATGCTTGCCCTGATCAGTGCACCTGTTTTCAGGCGGTGCATGGCTTCGAGTTCATCCAGAGAGAGCCTGCTGCCTACGGCTGCCAGGTCTATCGCCTGACCCCCGGCCATGCCGTCGGCACCGCTGGCAGTCGCCAGCAGGGTAAGCATCTCAAGCTGGCGCCCGTTTTCGACCTGCAGATTATTCGCGGCCAGAATTTCAAAAGCGAGTGCCTGCAGTGCGTCACCAGCCAGGATCGCAGTGGCTTCATCAAATTTCTTGTGGCAGGTAGGCTGACCGCGGCGCAGGTCATCATCGTCCATCGCCGGGAGATCGTCATGAATCAACGAATAGGTGTGCATCATTTCAACGGCACAGGCCGGCGTATCGAGAATGGCTTCATCGACCCCCATCGCGGCTCCGGCAGCGTAGACCATTGCAGGACGGATGCGCTTACCGCCGCCGCCGATCAGGGAGTAACGCATCGCTTCGGTAAGCATGTGCTCGTGCTGATGTGTATCAGGCAGAAAGCTGTCGAGCGCGTTATCAACGCGCAACTGGGAGAGTTTCAGGTAGGAATTGAAATCGTTGCAATCAGGCATCGATTATTCATTAACTTCGAAGTCTTTTTCCAGCAGTTTGCCATTTTTCTCGATCAACTCCTGGACCTTGAGCTCGGCTTTTTGCAGCGCTTCCTGGCAATCCGATGTCAGTGCGATACCCTTTTCAAAGCGCTTCAGTGATTCCTCCAGGCTGAGATTACCCTGTTCCATTTCCTCGACCAGTTTTTCCAGTTCAGTCAGTGCTTTCTCGAGATTGACAGATTTTTTCGCCGGCATCGCTAATCCAGGTGTTTTTTCAACGGGGACAGTACGTTAGCGGACTAAACAAGTGCTTGCAAGTGATTATGTTTTTATCAGGCCGCTAATGAGCATAAATAGTGGAATACGGGACGATTAGCCGCAAAGAGCGCCAATAACGCGAATGCATGTACGAGGGTTGATGTTATCGATTATTGATTGGTTGAAATAATAAGTATTGCCCCCCTGTTCACTTCAATGGGCAGGGAATATAACTGCAGAATACCCCGGGTTTTGACAAAAAAATCAAGGTAAACTTTCAATAACAGAAGCATCGATAACATTAAGTTTTTTGCGTTATTCGCGTTCTTTGCGGCTAAAGTTTTTACCTTCAATCAGAACAATCCTGTTGTTTGTCAGCTGAAACTCGTATCCACCAGTTCGCTTACTCGTTGAACCGGTGTTATCTGAAGGCCTTCTATTTTTTCGTTCTTTTTTGGCATGTTCGCTTT
>CAJIBR010000335.1_pt1 | contig 13826 bp, 11 predicted proteins | sample 9199401 | NCBI WGS metagenome assembly CAJIBR01 (sample SAMEA7708310, study PRJEB35096) | sediment metagenome | biome: marine neritic benthic zone biome [ENVO:01000025]; feature: sediment [ENVO:00002007]; material: shallow marine sediment [ENVO:03000034] sea grass bed [ENVO_01000059] ... | reverse complement strand
TTTTGCTCGTGCTTGAAGGCAATTTGTTAAAAATGAATCAAAATACTTTAATAATGTAAATATTCCCGACATTAAATTCATGATAAAAGCGGAAATTTGAGCTATTATTGTTAGATAACTTTACACTTTGCACGTTTGCGATAATGTAGATTTCTATTAAATTTTTGATATTTAAGGATTTAATCAAAATGGTATAAATATTGCTTTTATCATAATAGAAACATACTGTTGCGAGTTTGAGTGAATTCTGATCAGGCAGGAAGAGATTATGAAACATAAGTCATTTACAGGCGCAATATGCGGCATCCTCTTACTAGTCAGCACACAGGCTGTTTCCAGTGTCATACTCTATACAGATTTGACGGCTTTCAATTCTGCTGCCAATACTGCGATTATAGATTTTGAAGGCATAGTTCTTGATAATGAAGTATCGCCTCCTGCCGACAGCATTACTATTAACGACATCGTTTTTACCACTGACCCCTTACAAGCATCGGCAAGAATTTTTGGTAAGGATGTTGGTGGTACGGACTCAGCACTTTTTGTTGCTAATAATGGAAACAATATCATCATTGACCTGAGTTTAACCGGTTCAGCAATTACAGCTACCGGTGGTATTTTCGGTGATTATAATGGTCCATCAGGGCAACAGGTGCAATTCAATATTTATAATCCTCTAGGTGTTCAGATTGACACACAACTGGTCGATTACGGGGACATGCGTCTGGGTGGAGAGAAAACATTCTTTGGCTGGATTGCCGATGGTGCTGACGAGATAGGGAAAATTGAGCTGGTAGGCGACATTCGATTCAGTGCGCTGGATGATTTTCAATATGGCACTGTTGTACCTGTACCTGCAGCTGTCTGGTTGTTTGGCTCCGGACTTATTGGATTGATTGGTTTCGCAAGGCGAAAACAATAGTACCGGTTTAGACATAGGCAATAGCAAAACGGCAGCTATAATGGCTGTCGTTTTTATTTGATCAGAATCACAATAACCGCTGAATGCTGCGACTGGGCAATCATCTATATCTTCATCCAGCCGGATTTTGTGTAGGCGTAACATTCGCTGTCTTTATCCATTACAGCGGGCGAAACAATGTTAATGCGTCCATTAGCGCTCCAGGTATTTATTATCGGTATAGAGCGGTGATCAAGAGGCATTTATTTTGAAGTGTAGAAGCTATCACCGAAAGTGAATGACTTACGCCCGAAGAAAGTGATGGGTGCTGTTGTTATAGTGTTTCAGCTTCGCATGAAATACAGCGATATATCATCTATCCGGCGTTCTGTTACAGATCTTTCGCGACTGAAGCCGCGAACATCACTTCAACACTGGCATCATGTCTTTTGCAGGTGTAACAGTGAAGTTCAGACAAACAGACGTCATGTCTGTGATGGCGTGTAAATCAAAAAGTATTGCCTGAATATAACTTAATATGGCGATGTATCAATTTATTATGGGAGCCCGGTAAAGGAACCCGGGCTCCCGACCCGCCTACAGGTCTACGTAAAAACTTGTGTCAAGGAAAGGATTAATCGTAATACGCGTCAATACCACCGGCGAACATGACGGACTCTATCGGTCGATCGGCGCCGGATGTCTGAGCCATTTCGACTGCCTGAAGCGCTTCCATGTCATAGCCATAGGGCTCATAGTCATCGTTTGATTCAAGTGACAAACCGATAAAATCAGAATAGTTGTAGCTTGAGTTCATTTGGGATCTCCAGTCTGTTGGTGACGTTTCATTATTCATATAACAAGACTCGTGCCAGTTTTTCGCGTGATCGAGTAAAATTCCGCAACTTATTGAAATGAAAGATTAAAAATCACCATGAAGCGCAGTGTGTGTAGAATTTAACAGACGGGTGCCTGCACCAGGATGGAACTTCGCAGCAAATGTCTGCACATATATGAAACAAAATAGAAATAAAAGCGCGATATACGGCTTGCCCGGTGATATCGCGAGTACTATCATCATGATATGGACTGGAACACACGCAATCTGCTGAGCTGGGTCGTCATCGCTATGATGGTGATGATGCCGTTGCGTGGTGTCCTGGCATTGACACATACCACCTGTGATATGCATGACCCCGCGTCACAGGTCATGGATGATCACAGGATGCACATGATGCATCAGGTAAACGAATTTGTTTCGATGGATGTTGCCGAATCACTCGAGTGCTGCTGCTGTGACAGTGCCATGCAATGCGGCAGTGACTGCGGCATTGGTATCAATGCTTCTTGTATTACACAGTCAGTGTTTACCTTTCCATCGCTGAACACAACCACGTTTCATACCTTCGTTAATAATAACCTTGTCTTCAGAGAACTAGCGCCCCCGATACGGCCACCCGCGAACCTTCAGATCTAATCAGGCCCGCGGCTGTTTCGGTATAAGCCGGAAACAGCCTGCGGTTACATAGTTACAGATCTGGAGGTCGATCATGCGTTCCGTTAACGCGTCACCTGAAAAACAACTGCTTTATATATTATTACTGTTTGCTGTTAGCCTGCCCGATGCGGCGTTTGCATTAACTCTGCAGCAGGCCGAGCAGCTTGCCCTGGAAGCCGATCCGGTAATTAAAAGTCACAAGGCAACATCACGTTCATACGAGGCAGAGTCGACGGCTAACGGAACCTTGCCCGACCCGAAACTCAGGCTGGGCATGTTCAATGTACCACTCGATTCCTTCAGTACGACAGAAGATCCGTCCACACAGTTGCGTATCGGCATACAACAGGAGTTTCCCCGTGGGGATACAACCGATTTAAAACAGCAGCAGTCAAAATGGCTGGCACAGGCTGCGCTGGCGCAGGCCAATGACGAGAAGTTGAAACTGCTGCTGAAGGTTCGTGATGCCTATTTAAACCTGTATTACGAAATTCAGGCGGCTGCCATCGTTGATGAAACACGAAAGCTCTTTACGAAGCTCGTCAAGATAACCGAGGATCAGTATGCGGCGGGTCGCGCCAATCAGCAGGATGTCATTCGTGCCGATCTTGAGCTGTCACGACTGGATGATCGTGCTATCAAAATCCAGGGCAATGAAGACGAATACCGTGCACAGCTTGCACAATGGGTAGGTGAAACTGCCTGGCAGGCTACCGACAATAATTTTCCGGTGCTCCCCGACGTTATCAACAATGTAGATATCAACGAGTTGTTGACTCAACACCCTTCAGTGATGGCGGAAACGGCAAGAGTCGAAGCCAGTCGCAAGATGATCGAGGTGACAAGGCAGGATTACAAGCCCGGGATAGGCGCCTTTGTCGAATATCGAAAACGCTTTGGCGAAAATCTCGATGGCAGTGATCGCTCGGACATGATGGCGGCGATGGTGACCATGGACATTCCGCTGTTCACTGAGAACCGGCAGGACAAACGTGTTGCTGCACGCGAGGAAAGCGCCAATGCGGTACGTTACTCGCGTGATGACAAATTGCGTGTACTAAAAAGAATGCTGGAAAAAGACCGGGCGATATACACGCGTTTGAGCGAACGCGAATTGATCTACAAGAACAAGCTTGTCAGATCCGCATCGAGTAATGCCGAAGCATCACTCAATGCCTACCAGAGTGGTGTAACTGAATTCACGACCCTGATGCGTGCCGGCATCACGGAGCTTGATGTGCGGCTGGAAAATTTACGCATACAGGTCGATCGCCTACGCACACAGGCACGCCTGCTGTATATAACAGGAGACCCTGAAATATGAGCATCTATCGTTTAATTCAAACTGCGGGCGTCTTCTTTGTACTGCAGGGTATTACGTTCGCGATTAACACACCTGTCATTGCCGATGATGACCAGGAAGTACTGTACTGGGTCGCACCGATGGACCCTAACTACAGACGCGACAAACCCGGAAAGTCACCGATGGGCATGGACCTCGTACCTGTGTACGCCGGCGAGAATGCACAGGGGAACGTGATTTCAATCAAGCCGGAAGTGGTGCAGAACCTGGGTATCAGAACAGCAATAGCCGAGAGAACGCGTTTATGGCGCGGTATCGATACGGTCGGTTATGTCGATTATGACGAGTCGCGGGTCAGTCATATCCATCTACGCACCGAAGGCTGGATCGAAAGTCTTGCTGTGAAATCGGAAGGCGAACGCGTGAAAAAAGGTGACCGGCTGTTTGACCTGTATTCACCTGAACTGGTCAATGCGCAAAAGGAATTTGTTACGGCACTGTCATCGGGCAACAGGAGCCTGATACGGGCATCCCGATCCAGGCTGTCTGCACTGGGTGTCTCCGACAGCCAGATAAAACAGATCGAGCAGACCAGGGCAACAAGACAGCAGATATCGGTCTATGCGCCGCAGGATGGCGTGGTCTCAACATTGATGGTTCGCGAAGGTATGTTTGTCGAACCATCGATGAATGTGATGAGCCTGGGCGACCTGTCGGTTGTCTGGCTACTCGCAGAAGTTTTCGAACGACAGGCGCAGTGGGTCGGTGTCGATCAGGCGGCAGAGGTCAAGCTCTCGTATGTACCGGGGCAGGTCTGGCAGGGGAAGGTCGAATACATCTACCCCAGCCTGGATCCGAAAACCCGTACATTAAAAGTCCGCATGCGCTTCGACAATCCCGATGAAGGTCTTAAACCGAACATGTACGCCAATGTGCGCATATTCGGTGGGCCCAAAGACGACATTGTTGCTATTCCGATGGAAGGCCTGATACGTACTGGCCGCGATGAACGCGTCATCATCGACCTGGGCGATGGTCGATTCGAGGCCCGCGATGTCGTCGCGGGGATCGAGAGCGGCAGCTATGTCGAAATCGTTAAGGGTGTTGATGCAGGCGATGCTGTCGTCGTTTCCGGCCAGTTCCTGATCGACTCCGAGGCCAGCATGCGAGCCAGCCTCAATCGCATGGGTCAAACCAGTGATGAAGGCGTTGAAGCAGGCACGGGGATGCAGCCGTGATAACAAGGATCATCGAGTGGTCGATCAACAACCGTTTCATGGTGTTGATGTTGACGGTAATCGTTGTCGGCCTGGGTATATATGCGATCAAGAATACACCGCTGGACGCGATTCCGGACCTGTCTGATGCGCAGGTGATCATCAAAACCAGCTTCCCGGGCCAGGCACCACAGGTGGTCGAAGACCAGGTGACCTATCCATTAACCACGGCGATGTTATCGGTGCCGAAAGCAACCAACGTGCGCGGTTACTCTTTCTTCGGTGACTCCTACGTATATGTGATTTTTGAAGACGGCACCGATCTTTACTGGGCCCGTTCACGGGTACTCGAGTACCTCAGCCAGGTGTCCAACAGGCTGCCGCCGGATGCAAGGCCTGAACTGGGGCCGGATGCGACCGGTGTTGGCTGGGTGTACGAGTATGCACTGGTTGATCGCAAAGGCGGGCATGACCTGTCTCAATTGCGCAGTATCCAGGACTGGTTTCTGAAATTCGAATTGCAGACGGTCGCCGGCGTTTCGGAGGTGGCGACCGTCGGCGGTATGGTACGGCAATACCAGGTGGTGATCGATCCCGACAGTCTGCGTGCATTCGGCCTGACGCTTGCCAGCGTAAAGAATGCGATTCAGCGGGGTAATAGTGAAACGGGCGGCTCGGTGATTGAAATGGCCGAGGCCGAGTACATGGTGCGCGCCACAGGCTATATCGATTCATTGCAGGATCTGCGCAGCATACCGCTGGGTGTCAATCAGCAGGGCACACCGATATTGCTGAAAGATGTGGCACAGGTTCGGCTCGGTCCGCAAATGCGACGTGGCGTTGCCGAACTCGATGGCGAAGGCGAGGTTGTCGGCGGCGTTATCGTGATGCGTTTCGGCGAGAATGCATTGAAAACGATCAACGGCGTCAAGCGGAAACTGGCAGAGCTTTCACGCAGTTTACCCGATGGTGTCGAAATCATCGAAACCTATGATCGTTCTGCGTTGATCGAACGCGCGGTCGATAATCTCAACGGCAAACTGGTTGAAGAGTTTATCGTGGTTGCGCTGGTGTGCGCCGTATTTCTGTTTCACCTGAGATCGTCGCTGGTCATTATCATTTCACTGCCGGTTGGCATCCTCGTTGCTTTCATCGTCATGGAACGCATGGGTATCAATGCCAACATCATGTCGCTGGGTGGCATAGCGATAGCGATCGGTGCGATGGTGGATGCGGCCATCGTCATGGTCGAGAATGTGCACAAACATATGGAGCACACCGAAGTCACTGACGAAAACCGCTGGCAGGTGATGCGCGAGGCGGCTGTTGAAGTCGGGCCGCCGCTGTTTTTCTCGCTGCTGATCATCACCCTGAGTTTCCTGCCGGTGTTTACGCTCGAGGCGCAGGAAGGGCGCCTGTTCGCGCCGCTGGCCTATACCAAGACATTCGCAATGGCCGCATCTGCAGCCTTGTCGATAACGCTGGTACCGGTACTGATGGGTTACTTTATCCGCGGTCATATCACACCGGAACACAAGAATCCGGTTAACAGGATCCTGATCGCAGTTTATCGGCCCTTCATTAACATGGTGCTGAAGGCGCCCGCATTCGTGCTGGCTGTTGCTGCCGTGATCGTTCTCGCCGGCCTGTGGCCGCTGTCACAACTCGGTTCGGAATTCATGCCGGACCTTGATGAAGGTGATCTGCTGTACATGCCGAGTACATTCCCGGCGGTATCGATCGGTAAAGCCCAGCAGCTGTTGCAGCAGACCGACAAGTTGATCATGACGGTGCCCGAGGTCAGGCGTGTGTTCGGCAAGGTCGGGCGTGCCGAAACCGCGACCGATCCGGCACCGTTGACAATGATTGAAACCACGATCCTGCTGAAGCCGCGTGATCAATGGCGTGAAGGTATGACTGTGGAAAAACTCAAGCACGAGCTCAATGAACTGGTACAGATTCCCGGGCTGACCAATGCCTGGGTGATGCCGATCAAGAACCGTATCGATATGCTGGCGACCGGTATCAAGACGCCGGTCGGTATCAAAGTGGCCGGCCCCGACCTGGATGAAATCGAACAGGTCGGCAAGCGGATTGAGCAGGTGCTGATGAATGTACCCGGTACAGTGTCGGTGTATTCCGAACGCGTGGTCGGTGGTCGTTATGCCACAGTCGATATCGACCGCATCGCAGCCGCGCGTTTCGCATTGAACATTGGCGATATCCAGGAAGTCGTGCGCACCGCACTCGGAGGCATGCGCGTCGGCATGACGGTAGAGGGTCTTGAGCGTTATCCGATCAATATACGCTATCCGCATGATGTGCGCGATTCGCTAGAGAAACTGCGCAACCTGCCGATCGTCACACCTTCGGGCGCGCATATACCACTCGCGGAAGTGGCGGACATCCGCATCGATGATGGCCCCGGCCTGATCAAGACCGAGGATGCCCGGCTCAACGGCTGGATCTATATCGACATCGAGGGGCGCGACCTCGGTTCCTATGTGCTCGATGCGCAGCAGATCGTTGCTGATCAGGTCAACTTGCCATCCGGTTATTCCATCAGCTGGTCGGGCCAGTACGAATTCCTGGTGCGCGCTGTTGAGCGACTTTCCACCGTGGTTCCGGTCACGCTGGTTATTATTGTACTGTTGCTGTATCTCAATTTCCACAACCTGATCGAAGTTACCATCATCATGGGTACGCTGCCGCTGGCACTGGTTGGCGGCTTCTGGCTGCTGTACCTGCTCGACTACAACCTGTCGGTTGCGGTCGGCGTCGGCTTTATCGCACTGGCCGGTGTCGCGGTCGAGATCGGTGTGGTGATGCTGGTATACCTGAACCATGCCTTGCAGCAACACGAAGATGAAGCGCAGCGTTCAGGCGCCAACATAAGCGTCGAGGAAGTACGTTCCGCGGTGATCGACGGTGCCCTGATGCGTGTACGGCCGATCATGATGACGGTGGCCGCGATCATCGCCGGCCTGATGCCGATCATGCTCGGTGGCGGCACGGGCTCGGAAGTCATGCGCCGCATCGCCGCGCCGATGGTTGGCGGCATGGTCAGTGCTACCTTGCTAACGCTGGTGGTGATCCCTGCGGTGTTTCTGTTGTGGAAACAAAGAATGGTTAACAAGTCATGAACGGATTTTTAAGCGCAGGGACGCGGAGGCGCAGAATTTTTATTATGTCGTAGGAGCGGCTTCAACCGCGAACACCATGTACATTAGCGCGGACAATTCGCGGCTGAAGCCGCTTGTATGGTAATCCTTACCCGAAATTTCCTCTGCGCCTGCTCCCGTGATCCTGGTGAGAAATGCGGACCAGATAACACAGGCCATACCGGTCGAACAGGCCCACACAGCGGTCTGTGTCGTGATCAATACAGCCGCAGCAAACAGTTTAGATGCTTGAATGACGGATCGCGTGTATCAGAAAGTGAATTGAGCTCCCAGCGTTAAGACAAGATCCGTTTCCAGCTGGGGTCCGTTAAGGTCCTGGTAAACGGGTGCGCCCACTTCTGCAGCCAGGCGATCCATGCGGACAGGTCGAGCCTGTTGCCCAGCGTGTAGCCGTTGTCATGGGTAGCTGTTCGAATCGTGAACAGTCCCTGCAGTCCCCATGACCAGATGTCATACAGCTGCACAGTGGCCGCTGCTCAAGGCAGGGAGTCGAGGGTCCGGGTCAGCTTCACGCTGTCTTTGTAGTCTTCGTTCATCAGAATCGTGCCCTGACCGCCGTCATTATCGATCACGACAGTTATCCCCATGTTGCCTTCATACAGCGCTGAAACATGCTGGGCATCGTCCACCAGCACGGTCAGGTCGGTGTAACCGTTGTTTTCCTGTGCGGTGCGCGAATTCGCGATTGAGTCCGAGACGAAATCGATGATCAGAAACCTGACATTCGGGTAGTTCGGGATAACCTGCGTGCGCATGTGGCTCATATGGCTGTCACAGACCGGGCACCACATCGTGAAATAGAGCACGATCGCATCCACAACGGCCAGTTCGGCGGACATCGTTACGGTGTTGCCCTCGGTATCGAACAGCGAGAACTCGGGCGCTATCTGTCCTTCCCTGGAGCCGACCACAGTGGTGTCGGCAGGCGTACGCTTGTCATCTCCTGACGGGTAGAGATCATCACAGGCAGTCAGAGCAAGCACCAGGATGAATAATAAAATTCTAGGGAATGACATGGATCAGCTCCACCGAAAATATATTGGTGACCGGGAAATTGCTGCCCCAGCCATCGCTTCTGGGGGAGTGGTTAATACTTCCTTTCACAATCCAGTCCTTGGCCATCGTGGCATAAGCGGCGGTCAATGTGAAACTCCGTTTTTCAAATCCGCTGGCAGGGTTGGTGGCGCCATTGATCGTGCCCTGGTCTTCCTTCAGGTCGGTGTACGCCAGCGTATAGGTCATCGTGTCGAGGTCCTTCAGGAAGCTGGTATAACCCAGTGATACCAGGCCCTTGCGCCGGTTGCCGAGCTGTTCGTCATAGGGCTCGACATAATGGCCGTATTCCTGGTTGACCGCACGTTCCAGATAAACACCGTAGGAAAACTCGAAGATCATCGTCCACGGCCAGATGGTCTTGTCCATCAACAGGTTCGCATCGATGCGATAGAAGCCGCGCCCGGTAATGTCGAACGCCGTGGATACTTCATCGCCGTATTTCGACTTGCCGGTGGGGATGGTCAGCGTACTGCCGAGATAGACCGCGGGAATCAGGTCCTTGACATCGCGAACCTCGTACACGCACATGATATTGTCGAAGGTCTCGTACCACACGTTCAGTGACATATCGCCGAGGCCGTTGGTACTGGTTTCCAGCCCGGAATACTTGTTGTCGTTCCAGACATAAGGGACAACGACGCTGGCCTGCCAGTTGGCGGCCAGGCGACGGCCGTAGCCGAGGTTGAGGCGGTACTGTTTGAGGTCGAAATCATCCTCAACATAGGTGCCGTCCGTTTGCCATTTGCCATCGTAGTCTTCGTAGTCAAACGAGGCGGCGAACATCTGGGTGAAAAACTTCGGCAGCACCAGCGAGGTTGCAGAACCGCCACCGCAGCAGGATGCTGCATGTGACGACTGCGAGAATAAGAGTGCGGCCCCGAGAACGAGGCCGCTGAGTACCCGCTTTACGCAGGTCGAGGAGGTCTGTGAGTCCACTCTGACTAATCAAACAACGACGGTATCAGAATGTGACATTAAACGTCTGGAAATCCGGGTCTGTCGCCAGGCCGCCATCGGTTTTTGTTTCGCCGCTTACGGTTAGTTTGACGCGAATCTCGTTTGTAAATCCCGGTGTGTCGTCCAGGTTCAGGGCAGTAAATGACCATACGCCAGCGGTAACACCGGTCGTGCCGGTATCCCACGTGGTGCCACCATCGATTGATGCTTCAACCGTTATGCCGCTGACGTTGTAATCCGTACCGCCCATGCCGGACGTCAATATCATGCCGTCAACCAGGGCGGGGAAGCTCATCATGGTCTCCATCGGTGCGATGTATACATCGAAATCATAGGTGCTGCCCATACCATTCTGGGCCAGATTGTCTCTGAACAGGTTGTATGGACGCGGTACTTCGAGTCCATCCATGTTGAAGATGGTGTCGGCGATGCCCTTGAGCTGAACCCTGGCGGTATTGATCATCGGCGCCATGTCGATATTAGGGTAGAAGTGCACCGATTTCATATTGACCATGACCTTGAGGTCCCAGGTGCCCATCGTTTCACTCGGCATTCTGGAGGGCATCAGGTAGTAGGCTGTCACTTCGTATTCACCATTACCCAGTTCTGTGATACTGCCCATCGGTGTGGCGTGGATCCTGTCGGCCATGTACATCATCGGCATAACCGTTAATTCTGTACCGGGAACGAGATCAGTGACAGGTGTCGCTGCGCCACCACCACTGGTATCGAGGATCGTCAGCTTGAATACATTCTTACCGTGTTCATCCGTCAGCTGTGTGTACGTAATTTCTAGATTTGCAGCTTCTGCTGTATTGAACGAGCCCGTTGTAGCGATGTATGTAGCCAGTGCGGGTGTATTAACGCCGGTCGAGCCAACTTCTACGTCGCCATCCAAGTCGCCATCTGAAAGATCCTGTGCGATGGCAGCAAACATCTCGAACATCTGTTCGGGTGTCAGGCCGAGATCGGAGGCCAGTCTGCTGAACACGGCTGCGTGCCAGCCAGCAAGCCTGGCAACATCACCAGCGTTTAAAGATGCCGGATCAGTGATATCGACAGGATCCACCGAGAAATCCGGGTTATAGGCAAAAGCATTGAAGAAAGCCGTCTGTGCTTCGGTCGGAGTCTTGCCATGGTTTATGATCAGGCCGGCATGGATGGTCGTGCTAGGTGTCACGTGTACGCTGTCACCGGCTGCCAGTGTGCCGCCCGAAACAAAGGCCGACATCGATCCGGCAGTGGCGTTCAGGCGGGTTTCCTCATCAACAAATCCACCGCCGGTCGATTCGAACACAAGGTCGGATACCAGTTGGGTGTCGAGAATATCGATCGAATAGGTGCCGTCAGAATTGGTCGTTACCGGGCCGGCGACGGTCGTACCATCGGTCTTTTTGATGGTGACGCTGGCGCCGCCTACATCGGATGCAAATATGGAACCAGAAAGAGTGACAGCCGTTGGCGTTGCAGGCGGTGTTACGGGTGCAGTGACGCTGTCAGCGCTGCTGCAGGCGGCGAGCAGTGCAATTGAACCAAAAACAAATGAGTAACGAAGTCGCTTTTGTAACTCCATCGTGAAGTGTCTCCCGAATCGTGGTGTATCAAAATAATCAGTTTGTGCGGAACGATAGAGCAAGGACCGTGCCAACCTGCAAATTCAGTGACTTAGGGATTCTAGGGTATAAATATTATGTAAAATTCTTTGACAGCTTGTGTGATATCACACAACGAGGACAGGGCTTTCCGGGGCTTGATGTTAACAGCGACGGAGCTTGTTGCAATCTATTGAGCGTGAATACTGTTTTATTTGTCGTGATTCAGTATCAGCAGTAACGATGAGTACCGCGGTGTTTCGTATATGCGGGGATTTCGTATAGAATCACCGCTTTTTTCCTCGCACTATATGGGGTGTGAAATGGCGGCACTGAAAGTTGGCGTTGTAATGGGAAGCCAGAGCGACTGGCCTGTAATGGAACACGCGGTCAAGCAGCTGGAAGACTTTGGCGTGTCTTTTGAAGCGAAAGTCGTATCGGCGCATCGCACGCCGGATCTGTTGTTCGAATACGCCGAGAGCGCGCGCGAGCGGGGCCTGGCATGCATTATTGCCGGTGCCGGCGGCGCAGCTCATCTACCGGGTATGCTGGCGTCCAAGTCCACTGTGCCTGTTCTGGGTGTACCTGTACCGTCGCGATACCTCAAAGGTATGGATTCATTGCTTTCAATCGTGCAAATGCCGAAAGGTATACCGGTAGCGACATTTGCAATCGGTGAGGCCGGTGCGGCGAATGCCGCACTGTATGCGGTGTCCATTCTCGCCGTGAACGATCCGGCGCTGGCCGAAAAACTGGATGAGTTCAGGCGTCGACAGCAGGCAAGTGTGCTAGAGATGCAACTGCCACCGAAGACCTGATATGCGCGCACCGATACTTCCGGGTTCAACCCTGGGTATTCTTGGCGGCGGGCAGCTTGGCCGTATGTTCTGCATCGCTGCTCGCAATATGGGTTACCAGTTGAACGTCCTGGATCCCGATCCCGACAGTCCTGCCGGCCGGATAGCCGAGGATCATATCGAAGCGGCTTATTCGGATGAACAGGCCCTGGAATACCTTGCACGCACCTGTGACGTCATCACCACGGAATTCGAGAATGTACCGGCTGATACCATGCGCTATCTGGCTGCGAGCAAGCCGGTGTTCCCGTCGGCGTCGGTGCTGGAAATCGCCCAGAATCGCAATCGCGAAAAAGCTTTTGCCCGCGAAGCCGGATTAACGCCTGCCGATAATCATCCGGTGAATCTGGAGAGTGAGCTGGAACAGGCTGTCGAAATCACCGGTTTGCCGGCTGTGCTGAAGACAGCCACGCTGGGTTATGACGGCAAGGGACAATACATTGTTGACTCACTCGCGCAGGCGCAACAGGCATTTCGTGACAGCGGTGGTGTCGAATGTGTGCTCGAAAAAAAAATCGAGTTGAAAAAGGAAGTGTCGGTCATCGTTGCACGCAACCAGCAGGGTGAAACAGCCGTCTATCCTGTCGGCGAGAACGAACACAGACACGGTATCCTCCACATCACCATCGTGCCTGCGCGGGTGGATGATGGTCTGGTCGAAAAAGCCAGGCGGCAGGCATTGCAGCTGGCTAATCAACTGAATTATGTGGGTGTACTGGCGGTCGAGTTCTTTATCGACAGTAATGACCGGCTGCTGTTCAACGAGATGGCGCCGCGGCCGCATAACAGCGGTCATTACACCAAGGATGCCTGTGTGACCTCCCAGTTCGAACAACAGGCCCGTGTCATTTGCGGCCTCCCGCCCGGTGATGTCACTTTGTTATCCCCGATCGTGATGGTTAACCTGCTGGGTGATCTATGGCGGCCCGACTGGCCCGTGCTGCTGAACGAGCCGAATGTGAAACTGCACTTGTATGGCAAGAAGGAAGCGCGGCCGGGGCGCAAGATGGGCCATTACAATGTGTTGCACGAGGATGTCGATACCGCACTGGCGACCGCCAGACGCATCTTTGATACGCTATCGGTTGATTGACAGCGCTCGACTTTTCAATATCGGCTGATCATGCGCTGTTGGCCGAGTGCGACTTACCGGATTTTTCCTTGTGGCGTTTGTGCTGGTGTTTACGGTCATGCCTGTGGCCCTGCTTGTCATGTTTGCCATGCTTGTGGCCGCGGCGCTGACCTGAGCCATGGGGCTTCCTG
>CAJIBR010000375.1_pt1 | contig 13862 bp, 8 predicted proteins | sample 9199401 | NCBI WGS metagenome assembly CAJIBR01 (sample SAMEA7708310, study PRJEB35096) | sediment metagenome | biome: marine neritic benthic zone biome [ENVO:01000025]; feature: sediment [ENVO:00002007]; material: shallow marine sediment [ENVO:03000034] sea grass bed [ENVO_01000059] ... | reverse complement strand
CTTATCAGTATTCAATGCCGCCTGGTGAGAAATGCGGGCTAGCACATAGTGAGCTCATATCCCCATTCCAGCATTTCGTCACCACATACTTTTTCTATGGTCCTGATATCTTTCTGGAGAAGGATGCTGTTCTTCCATCCTCCAGGACCGCCTGGACGATACGACCTTACACTTGCATGGCTTAACTGTATATCACAAAGCTGTGTAACCCTTGCCTCATTGAACGGCAGCGCCAGTTTTTCACACAAGACGGATATCACGCCCACTTTATCCTGGCAAAAATCCTCGTATTTCAGAAAATATACCACTTCATGTTTAGTAGCCGCATTTATATAAGCTTTCCAGCGTTTCGCAAGGCATTCGACCGGGTCAACACAGTCAATGCCAAGCCACTGCACATCAACCCAGGGAATATTCTTGAAATCCTCCGTTCGCCCGATCTTCCACGTCTTGATCGAAGAACATACAAAATCTCTGGGGTCACGTACCAGATAAATAACTGCCGTACTGGGGAATTCTTTTAAAAACTCATCAATGATAACTGAGAATCCGGGAACCTTGATTGCATCAAATAATTGAAGTCGAGGATAGTCTCTTAGACTCTTTTGTTTCTGGTATACGCTTCTGTATGCTTCCCAGACCCACTTTTGCTCCCCTTCTTCCAGGTATCTCAGATTCTCAATTTCTTTAAACATGAGATCTGATACAGCTGTAGTCCCTGAGCTCTCCGAGCCAACCAGTAGATACTTCTGCTCTTCTGAAGGCCATCTGTCCAATATAGAGATATAATGCTCTTTTATATAATCCAGTCCGGTATTTCCGTAAGTGTTTATCTTGTCTGATATAGAATTTTTCAGAACCTTCTCAACATAACCAGTTTTAAGATTTGAAATGGATACTTGCCTTAGCATGGATCTGATTGTCTTTCGTTTTAAGGAAACAGAAACAAGCTTTTCAGATTGATTGCATAATATACGCTTATATCCGGAATCATCAGACAAAAGGTCGTACAGCGTATACCCCTTTACACTGTTATGCAGAATTGCCTTCAAGTGCGATACATAGCCAGGCTGCCCACCTTTTGGTGTACGCATATTAAAGCCAGTTTGTAATACATAGATGCGTCCACGCCATAAAAAACTATATATATAACCAATAACAGCTTCTGGTGTGCCTATCTCAAGCAACTGGATCTCACCCATCGGATGCCTGCCCGTTATCAGCGAACGATGAAAAGATTCCCATATATTATTTGCAAATGAACCGGGCTTCCCTTTCGCCACCCAACGCTCTGTATGTAAATGCTTCAGCCCATCAAAGAATTTGAGCGAATCCTCTATACTTTGCGCTTCTCGTATGTAAATATCTCCCTGTGTTTCGTATGAGCGAAATGCTTTTCTTACCTGACATCGCCTGTTCTTACTCAATGTAGAAATCAGGCCTTCTATTCCCGGCAATACATTCGAGCTGTTAAACTGCCATGATTCAACCTCCTTATCGATAGACAGGTGAAACTCATCATCGAGTTGATCCATAAAAGTATTTATCACAGCCTTCTTGACCAGACTCAGATACATTTCATCCCAGTCCTTACCTGCGTATCTAAGGTGATAAATTACAGCTTTATAGACACCTTGATCGTGTCCGGATTTAATCAGCAAGCCGTTATACTCGATAACCATGTTACGGTTTGAAACGGGCGCTTCATTCAGGAAGAGCTTTCTTGATGATAGAATCCCGCCTCGTGATACAGCTGTTTTTACAAATATGCCGAGGGCTATCAACTCTTCCCGGTCCCAAACACGCACAACTTCTGGTTCAAGATCAGATACAACTTTCTTAATCCACGTCCCTATCCAGCCCCATGATTGAAAATAAGAGCAATCTGAATATTCCTGAAGTGATATCCACTCTGCCTCAAGCTTATCCATGTCCTGGATAGGAGCTAACTCAACAAAATAACTCATCTAACCCTGTGTAAGTAAGCTGAGATCAATCAGGACTTGCTGCGCCGATGTAAACTTGAATTCCTGCATAAGCAACCGTAATCGATCTTCACATTTTGAAAGATTATTATAATGCCTGAAGCGCGAGAACCAGCTGGCTGATATCCTTGGCTGGCCTGGATCGATTTCCCAGGGATGCAGATAGAATATGAACGGCTGTTGTCGACGATTGATTTGACCCAGGCCCCTTCTGGTTAATGCATAGGGATACAGGCGAAAGTACCCGCCACCAGCAACAGGAAGCCGGTAGTTGAACAATTTCGCTGTCGATAATGGAAACTCGACCAGCGAAAGGCCTTGTGACGTTTCGAGCCTGTGTGGGGCTTCCTCGGCATCCGGAATGCCATAACGATCATGCCGTACCGGGAAGATGCTTGAATCATAAACAAAGCCGACTTCGGCGAGAATATCCAGTGCCCAGAGCGAACGTTCAGTAATAGAATAGCTCGCAGCCCGGTAACCATGTACAGTTGTTTGTACAATGTCTTCCAGAAGTTGTTTTGATCGGATGGTCTCCTCGCGAAAAACTTCTGGGGTCTGATTGTAAACCAGCTGATGGCTATAACCATGACTTGCCACCTCGTGGCCTCTGTAAGCGATTTCCCTTACAAGGTCCCGGGTTCGCTCTGCCACCCAGCCCAGCACAAAGAATGTAGCTTTTGCTTCAAACTCATCAAACAGATCAAGCAATCGATGGGTATTTTTTTCGACGCGCAACGGGTGCCTGCTCCAATCACGCTGATCAATGCTATTGGCAAAAGCAGAGACATGGAAATAGTCCTCTACATCAACGGTCAAGGCATTCCGGATAGTCATATTGATTCTGCTAAATACAGCTGGGAGCTAATTCTTTTTTTTGTCCTGATCAGGCTCATAATATCCATAGTAGTATCCACTGCGCCCCGAGATGCCTTCACTTTTATTCATGACGAGTCCAACCGCCTTCTCCTCGGGTATTAGCTCCAGCGCTTCTTCAACAACGTCTTGCGGGGTTTTCCCGGCTTCGATGACAAATACAACCTGCCCCACCAAGCCGGCGAGGACCTGTGTCTGCGGTGTTGGCAGTAATGGCGGACCATCAAAAATAATCACACGATCGTTATATCGCGATGCTATTTCATCAACCAGGCTGGACATACGATGACTCGCAAGCAACTCGGTTACGTATTCATGATGCTTGCCGGCTGATAACACACTTAACTGGTTGATATCCGTACGCAGAAGAGCATCACCAATTGTAAATGTCTTATTTTCAAGCACATCAACCAGACCAGGGTAATTGGTCAGACCCAGAATGTGGCTCACACCCTGCCGCGTTACATCGCAATCTACCAGTAAAACCGTATGGTCACGTTCCTGCGCAATAGATAGTGCAAGATTTACTGCTGTGTGCGTCTTGCCTTCTCCAGGAATCGAACTGGTAACCAATATAAGATTACCGCGCTCGACAAGTGATGACGTTTTACCAAATGCATTTGATAATAACGGCCTTTTAATTCGACGATACTCATCAGAGAAATTCGGACCCAGGCCACTTCCGGAAACAAGCATATCTGCAGCCTGTAGCCGTTCGAGTACAGAGACGTTACCATCACCACGCACGACCGACTCGATTGTATCCTGAGAATCAGAACTTTGCCTAAAGAAACCGGCTTCGCTTCCATTATCAGTAGCCACAAGATTGGTTATCGTTGCCCTTGCGTTTTCTTTGTTTTTTGAACTCATAATTAGTAAAGACCTGCAATAATGGATCCAACCATGGCGGTACCCAGATCACGGTACCAGAGCACACCACCCGACACCATAACCAGAAGAACCGCTACGGTTAGATATGTCGCCAGCTGCAACCTTCTTTTCCACAGGTGTGTTGGCGATAGATATAAACTGACAGTTCCCAACACAGGCAATCCGATCTTTTCCCTGACCTGCCGCAGATCTATGAAAGTGGGCTGCAGCAAATACCTGAAAAAACTCCAGCTTAACCCGACGCCTACTGCCGCAACCATACAGATTGACAGCAGCAACAGGCGTTGCGGCCCCGATGGACGTGTCGGCACGATCGGAGGCTCAATAACGCGAAAAGTCACATCACTTGCACTCTGCCCTGCGTCCTGTGCCAGCCTTGCAGACTCTCTTCTTTCTACCAGGTCAAGATAACGCTCACGGGTTACTTCATAATCACGATTCAGCTTCGCCAGTCTGGCTTCTACTTCAGGTATGACGTCTATTGACTCCCTGAGCTTTTCTACGTATTTCAGCTGTTCCGCCAGTTGGATCTTCAGGGTCTCCACCTCAATACTGGCCTTGCTGATATCAACTTTTAGCTGTTGATACACAGGATTAAACTCGATGGCATCCCCTGTAGGTACAAGGCTTGACTCACGGCTTTCGGTAATTTCACTTTGATGCAAATCCGCAATAGCAGACCTCATAGCCTGGACATCCGGATGCTGTTCTGTATATTGGTTCAGCAATGTTTTCAGGTCTTCCTCGTAATTGCGTAGCTTGATAGCAGCTCCCGTCTGGTAACTCTCGCTGTCAAGTAACGGCTTTTCACCTTTCAATTGTTTGCTTAATTCAGCTAAGCGCTGCTCAGCCAGGAGCAATGTGGATCGGGTACTCTCGACATTCTCCTGCGCACGCTGAAGCCGTGCATAATAGCTACCCTTTTCATCAGGCATGTAACCAACATTGGCCTTCTTGAATTGTGCGAGTCGCTGCTCGGCTATTGAAAGGCGCTGCTCATATTCAGTGATCTGGATATCAAGGAACTTTTGGGCTGTCACAGTATCTGTACGCGTTGAATTCAGTGTGTCTTCGATCATGGTATTAAGCAAATTAGACACCACTTGATATGCACGTTCTGCTGAAGATGACTGATAACTGATTTCGTAAATGTTACTTCTTCGTTCCCATTTTTTTCCACTGCCACCACCTTTTAATACAATAGAATTAGCCAATTCCTCTACGAGCAGCTCCCTTTCATAGGATGTATTAATCTCAAGATCCATATCAGTTTCCCTTATTACTGAAAGGAGGTTATCTCTACTAAGAAGAACCCGGCTCATTACTATAAGCTCATCTTGTGCATCCGTTTCTGGTGCAAGCCCTTTGAGAAGAGGTTTCATGACTGATGTTGTGTCTATATAGACCACAGCTTCAGCATCATACATATTCGGGAGAGATAAAACGACGAGCCACCCTGCTATAGCTACAACCCAGGTAACAACAAGTGCTGACCAGCGGTAACGCCACATGCCATGTAAATAACCATATAATTGTGATAACTGTTCAGTCATTAATCAACGAATCCTGTTAATGAGATTACAAGAATAGATCTATTGACCTGTAGATCCTGGCTTATTGTATTGGGCATATCGTGATTGTCGTGTCCGCGATGTCCTGTCAGTGAGACATGAAAATACCAAGTACCAGTATTATAGCTGGCGCAATCGCGTTTAGAGTAATCCCGACGAAGCGGCGTAGAGACAGATATCACTGTGAATGGATAAAATCTGGCTGCCATGTCACGAAAGCATATAACTGGCGCAAAGATGTTTATTGTTAGATTTGACTAGATGCATCCTTTCAGCACAATCACTGGTGTCATCCAATTATGGCACATATGCTGCCTGGCTGTTTGCCATCGAAATACCTGGATCTTATGACCCGGGGCAACAACACAACATTACCAACAAACACCGACACACAATCAATTGGAAATGTGTCACTTTTCTTTACAGTACAGCGATATTAACGCATCCCTTTGTTTTTATTGGTATTGTTAGACCATCAACAGAATAGACTAAATCCCGTGACGCAGCATCCAATCAATCAGTGTCACAATATGTTACAACTGACCAGCTATTTACAGGCTAAACACAGCATCTTTTCCAGTAATTTCAATAAGTTAAAAATTTGGCACGTCGATTGCATCATGAAAGACAGATAATTTTCAAATTGTCTATGAAATTTGGAAAAAATGTAAATTTGGAGAGGTACAAATCATGACAAAATTCAAACAAGCAGTAATTGCCGCGGCGCTGTTTAGCATCACAGGGGCCGCATCAGCCGTACAGATTAGTGGTGAAATACATATCGATGGCTCAGGCGTTCTCGATAGCGCTCCCAGCGGTACATCACCAGGTGCTACAACACTAACCATGAATGCAGCCGGTGTTGTCAACATCGACCCGGCCCTGACTACCGGTGATTTTGATACCTTTCTGGATCCACTGGACCCGGTTACATTCTCTACAACCACCATCAGTTTTGAACCCACGTTCAATGGTTCACTCTCCAGTTTCTGGAGTGCAGCCGGTTTCTCATTTGAGTTGACCCAGCTTGCAGAATCAGTCGAAATCAACGGATTCATCAATCTGTCTGGTCTTGGCATCATCACAGGTAATGGTTTTGATGCTACAAACGGTCGCATCAATGTTACCGGTGTTGGTAGTGACGAGAATGTCTCTATCACTGCAGAAACAATTCCGGAGCCACTGACTTTAGGACTGCTTGGAATCGGCCTTTTAGGCATCGGCTTTTCTACCCGCAGGTCCCGCAAGTCTGCATAGACAGCTCTTTTATAAAAATGAAAAAGGCCACGATCAAACGTGGCCTTTTTCATTTCAGCAAGAAACGGTAATCATTCTTGAATCGAATTGACATCCCGTTTTCCGGGTAACCAGGTGCAGCACTATTAGTGTTGACCATCTTTCCAGATCAGGATTTCACAGGCAAATTAGATGCATTAAAAAGCTCGCTTGCTCTCCAATTCCCTGGAATGCAGCTCTGTTTAATTCTTATCCATTAATGCCTCTGCTTCATCTCTTCCCTCAAATGCCTCATTACTCGCAAGCAGTTGTTTCAATATATCACGCGCCTTTATAGTTTCTCCGGATTTTATCAATGCGACGGCATAGTGGTAACGTACTTCGGGTATACCAGGGAGCTGCTCCATAGCCTGTTCCAATGTTCGGCGCCCTTTACTAACCTGTCCTTGCTGCAGCAGCACCCAGCCATAAGTGTCCAGAACTCCGCTGTTACCGGGATTGATGTTGTGGGCTCTTTCTGCCAATGCAAGTGCTCTTGGATCATTGGTTTTCAAGTAAAGCAATGCCAGGTTATTAAGCGCCACAACATTGTCCGGCTTTATCGTCAGTGTCTTCTCATATGCACTGATTGCTTCCCGGTCCTGCCCCAGATCCTGGTATGCATCTCCGAGGAACTGCAGTACACGCCCATCATCAGGATGACTTGTCAACCATTCGAGTAGATATCTGGTTACCTGTTCTGAGCTTCCTGATCTCGCAGTGGCCTGGGAGAGCTTTATAGCCAGCTCGGCAGATTGCATGCGCTCCCACGCTTCAGTATAAGCTGTTATTGCTTCTGCGTTGTTATCAAGTGAAATCAATGCATCTCCGGCAAGTTCATAACCCGTATATAGCTGTGGATCTATCTTCTGTATCTGTTTTGTATATTTCAATGCCTGTCCATAGTTACCGGCCTGAAGCTCTGTAATCGCAATTATCGTCAGGGCATGGATACTATAAGGCTGTTTCTCGAGCGCCAGTTCCAAATGCTTGCGCGCATCATATATCTGCCCGAGCTTGAGGTAAGTCCTGCCAAGCAGTATGCTTGCATAAACGGAATCTGGCACTCTGGTGACTAGCTCTTTGAGAGGTGACAGGGCTTCATTATATTTTTCCTGAGCCATCAATACCCTGCCCTGCATGGCAAGTATCGTGTTATCACGCGGGGCCGTCTTTATTACCTCAGTAATATATATATCAGCCATTTCTGGCTGATTTTCACGTAAATAGTACTCTGCCAGGATCATATTGGGCTTTTTGCTGGCTGGTTCTCGTTTATGTGCCTGCTCCAGCCATTCAAGCATATCCCGCGTATTTCCGCGAATTTCTGCCAATCTCGCCAACGCTATCAGGGGTTCAATTGTGTTGCTCTCCGCGCCCGCAATCCTCCTGTATAGCTGCTCTGCTTTGCCTTGATTGCCCTCCGACTCTTCCAGGCGAGCAAGCGCCATCGTCGCTGGCACAAAATCGGGGATCGCCTGTAGTGCCTTATTAAAATACTTTCGCGCTTCAGCTTTATTATCGCTTGCCGCAAAAACACTACCTGCCAGTGTCATAACAGCGGGATTTCCCGGGTCCTTATCCAGCATGTCCAGTACAGCCTCAACAGCCTTGTCGAACTGCCCCGTACGCAGATGGGCATAGATCAGTAAAGCCTCTGTCTGCTGCCTGTCGCCACCGTCCGCCAGCATATCATTTAGCAGACGGATAGCGTTTTCCGCCTGGCCTGCGAGTATATATGCTTTTGCAAGTTCATCTTTCAATGGCACACTGTCAGGCTCTGCATGTATGGCTTTTTCCAGCCCCTCGATACCCGACAGGACGTTACCTCCCTGAAGGTATGAAAGCCCCACAAGCGCCTGAAGCTCTGCATCCTTGATACCATCCTCTATTCCCGGCTGAAGCGCTTCATGAGCCTCACTATGCTGGCCCAGCAACATATAGGTCCGGCCCAGTAATTTTCTGGCTCCGAGGTTTTCGGGTACAGCACTGACATATTTACCCAGATAATATGCCGCTTGCTCAAAGTCTTTTTGTGCGTAACTGACGGCACCATAGATCAGCTGTGTTTGAGCATGATCGGGGGCAAGCTTCAGAACCTTGAGTAAACGTGATTCAGCGAGCTTTAAATCACCCTGCTCATAGGCCAGCACGCCTCCCATATAGTTGGTTAAGGGTTCATTTTTATTTTGTTTAAACAAAGGCGCCAGTAAGGTTTGAGCATAGTCTAGGTTTTTGTTCAGTATTTCAAGACGCACCAGCTCAAGACGTGCCTTACGCCCATAGACTGTTACCAGTCTTTCCGAATCCTGCGCAATCACCTTTTTGTATATATCGATAGCCTTGTCTGTATCCTTATTAAGGATTGCAAGCACAGCGCTCTGTAGCAAAAGCTCGCTATCATCAGGGTGGACTGACAATGCTTTTTTGAGCCTGCTGCCGGCTTCTTCCAGGTTTGCTGCTGCAATCTGTAGCTGCACCCCTGCATTTAAAACATATAATGCGTCGGGGTCGATTTTTATACCCGCTTCGAGTTCTTCTTGCGCCTGACCAAGATCATCAATACCCGCATATGCAATGGCGCGTAATCCATGGAGATTGGCCCTGGCCGGAGATGAATAGATATCTTTAACTTTGACTTCCTCGCTCATCCTGCTGTATTTATTGCTAATAACGATTGCTCTGGCCAACCCTATCATGGCAGCTTCCTCTGACCACCCAAAAGAAATAGCGCGATTAAACTCTTTTTCAGCTGCTGCAGTATCACCCAGATCAAGATTGATCCGTCCCAGCAAGTAGCGTGCCTCGGCATTTTCGGGATTAATTTGCAGGGCGTTTTTAAGCTCTAGTGCCGCCTCACGCATCTTGTTTTGAGCACTATATTCTTTAGCGACCTGAACCATGTGCTGATCATTTTTCCCGCCGCCACATGCAACAAGCGCAAATATGACAGGCGCAATCATTACAAGTCTTATCCAGAATTCCATATCTCTTTTTGACTTCATTTGTTCTCCCGATCTATTCTGTTTGACAGGTATATATTCGTGGCCTGTAAATCTTACATGAAAACTTATATACATCCATTTTAGTCATTCTGTCACAAACTTCGTCAGCTGACCCTCATTTGTCTCTACAAATCCTGTCAATACACCACGCGCAAGCTCAATATCATCATTAGCATCAACCGCAATAGCAACAATATGTGCCTGCGTATCTCTTCCCAATAGTCCGACTACCTGGAGCATTTTTGCTACATACTTGTTTGTCGTTTTTCTACCAGCAACACGATACCAGTACCAGACGAGCCTCTTAGTACCATCACTCTTTTGCATGAGTTGCTCGAGTACACGCCGTGCACCTGTGTTGTTCAATCGTGCGCGCGGATAACGTGTTCGCCATATTTCTTTATTATTAATTCTGTTCAGGTCATTAATCAGTTCTTGACCCTGTTTCTGCGCCGGATAATAACCAATGTAAGTTATGATTTGATCGTTGTCTTTTATATATTGCTGTCTTGTGGTGATTGCCCCGTGATACACCGGCATCCAGTCATCCTCTACCACAAGAGGACCTTTCCAGCCCCCGGTACCTGCAGGCAGCCTGATATCAATATCAATGTTTTTCATCCGTGGCTGATTATTAACTGCATAAACTATAGCAGGCGCGATTGATACGATTATGGCAGTGACTATCAGGGTTATCGCATAGTGCTGTTTTCCTTTTGTACATACTGCATATTTCGTGCGTTCAGGCTGTAGTACAGCATGATTTGCTTCGCTGTTTGCATCCGATTCCCTGTAATGCCGGTAAAGGCGCGTATCGATAAAAAGCAACATAGCGACAAGCCCTCCAAACAGGTACCAGCCCAGCATCAGGTGGTCGTGAACGTAAGGGTGTTGCATTTCGGTAGCATAGCCAAGATAAACAACGATGAAAACGCGCACTATATTGGCCACTACAGCTGCTGCTGCCGAAATCAATACTACAAGCAGCCTGGCGCGAAACGTTTCATAATTCAGGTAGGCATATAGCATTCCCAAAGTCAGTGCAGCAAGAAGATAGCGCAAACCGCTACACGCTTCCTCGATAGATAGATTACCTGCCGGCACTATAATCATGTTCTCCTGCCTTAGCGCCGGAACATCCAATAAACGAATGAACCAGAAAACCACATCTGCGGTCAGATCCTGCAACAAAGGCGACAACGGAAACCATATAGGAATAGCAAAGCCCAGGAATAATACAGGAAACATCATTGCTGATGTCACCTTGCTTCCAAGCACCATCCAGATGACAGCAAGCACGATCAGTAACAGCCCCACTGTCTGCATCATATTTACATCAACCAGTACAGAAGCCAGCCATAACAGGCATGCAGTGATGACTGCCGGTAACGCCCGATAGTTTGGACAGGGTGTCAGCAATGCCAGTTGTCGGCGGTTACGAACTACCAGGAATATACTGATTGCAAGAACCAGGTAACCATGCCCGTATTCACCAATTTCAAAATTATTCCATAAGCCAGACAGGTATAAAACCGTCTGCTGATAAAGAACGAGTACCAGCAATAATAGCGTTGCGATCGATATCCCTGCGATACGCCATGCATGACGTGATTGCTCAACACTCACTCTTCAAGCCATCCCCATTGAATCAATGCTTCCTTGGCTCGGGCAACCCGAGTTTTTTGATCAAGCTGTATAGCAGGGGACGGCTGATACCAAGTGCGGAAGCTGTATGTGAGACATTATTCTCATGAATTGCAAGTGTTTGCTGAATAACTTCGCGTTCTGCCGCTTCCCTGGCTTCACGCAGGCTTAATGCCTGCCTGTCATCGTGCTCGGCAAAACCCAGGTCGGCAGAGGTTATTCGACTACCTTCAGCCAGAACCACTGCACGCTTGAGCTTGTTCTCGAGTTCACGAACATTACCCGGCCAGGCGTATGTATTAATATCCAGCCGGGCCTGATCCGTGAAACCCCTGAAAGCACGCCTGTTCTTGTAGCTGAATGAATTAAGAAAATGTTGTGCCAGTAACAACTTGTCAGCTTCACGTTCACGTAGTGGCGGAATTTCGATAGCAATCTCGCTGATGCGGAAATACAGGTCCTCGCGAAACATGTTTTGTTTGATTAATTCTGCAAGATTTCGGTGAGTTGCGCAGATTATGCGCACATCGACTGCTATTGTATTTCGTCCGCCAACACGCTCAATGACGCGCTCTTGCAGGAAACGCAGCATCTTGGCCTGCAACGGCATCGGCATGTCGCCGATCTCATCAAGGAAGAAAGTACCCTCATTGGCAGTCTCAATTTTACCGTGTGTCTTGCTGGCAGCTCCGGTAAACGCACCCTTTTCATATCCGAACAGTTCGCTCTCGAGGAGGTTTTCCGGTATCGCCGCACAATTTAAAGCCACAAATGGTTTATCTTTTCGCGGACTCAGGCGATGTAATGCCAGCGCTATAAGCTCCTTGCCGGTACCGCTTTCACCAAGTATCAATGTCGTTGCCTCGGTTGGAGCCACCTTCTCTACCAGGCGGCAAGTCTCAAGCATTACTGTACTGGAACCGACTATGCCATCCAACGGGGAAAAAGATTCCTGCGCAAGACGCCGGTTTTCTTCCTCCAGCTCATAGAGATTATAAGCTCGATCGACAATCAAACTGAGGATGTCAGGCTCTACCGGCTTATGGTAGAAATCATATGCGCCCAGAGTAATGGCCCTGAGCGCATTTTCACGATCATCATTTCCTGTCACGACTATTACTTTGGCATGTGGTGCCAGGTTGAGAATTTCATCCAGCGCTTCCAGCCCTTCAGAAGCATTCGTCGGATCCGGCGGTAGCCCCAGGTCAAGAGTTACAACTGGTATGCGGTGTCTTTTCAACTTTTCAATAGCCGACACGCGATCTCCGGCAACATATACCTTATAGCCCTCAAACGACCATTTAAGCTGTTTCTGCAATCCCGGATTGTCTTCAACAACCAGAAGCGGTTTTAAGTTCTTGTCTGCCATAACTATAATCCAGGATATCCATAGATTGTGAATTCTTCATGCCTGATTGTATCAGGCATTGACTGACAGTTGCTCACCGTGCTGTGAGCACGATGGGATATGCAGCGAAATAGTCGTACCTTTTCCGGGTTCACTCTGCACATAGATATCTCCGCCCAGCAGACGAACAAACTCGCGACTCTCATACATTCCAATACCCATTCCAGCATTGCCTTTTGTTGTATCAAAAGGCTTGAACAGGCGATTGCGGACAAAGCCGGCGCCCATTCCGGTACCATTATCCCGGATTTCAATAATTTGCATTGAATCATTGCTCAACAATGTAACTTCGACCAAACCGTCTTCAGGTGTCGCCTGCTGCGCATTATCGATTAAATGCGCCAGAACATTAGCCAGCCTGTCCCTCTCGGCAGTAACGAAACACGTAGAACAAGTTATTCTCAGATCCGGCTGCGGCGATCGCTCCTGTTTGCTCTCAACTACTTTTCGAACAAGCTCTGCCAGATCTACAACAACTTTCTTCCCGGTCTGGGCGCGTCTGTTTCGTAACTGATCCAGCAGTCTTTTGATATCGCCGGCTGCGTTATCGACTGTTCCGAATGCATCCTCGACAAATTCAGGATTACTTATATGTTTTTGCGCATTACGCGCCACCAACTCGAGTTCAGCGGCTATATTCTTCAGATCATGCACCATGTAAGCTGACAAACGGCTAAATACTTCAAATTGTCGTGCTTCGGAAAGCGCATCAGATGTCATCAGCACCATCAGGTAGCTGGTCACTTGTTTTGAAGCTGTATTCAGAAGATCGCGATCTTCCCAGTTTATTGAACGCTTTACCAACGGGTTGGCCAAAACAGTAAATCCAAATAAAGATTCAGCCCCGAATAACGGTATGATCAACCATGGCCGCTTAATTGAAGCAATCCACTCTGGCAGCTCAAGATACTCATATTCATCAGCCCGGGTTTCAAGTTCGTTGATATTGATTACGAAACCCTTGTCTTCAAAAAAGCTGATTAATGATGCATCACTGGATACTTTTTTATCGATCCGACTGGTATTCCATGATGCCGTGTTAATAAAATTCGACTGTTCATCACGTAGCCACAACATGCCTGCACGCGCTTCGACTGTATTGGCAAGCGCCTCTATAGCTGACTTGTAGCGGCCATTATCCTGTGTTTTATCGCTAAGCTTTTCAGTCAGCCGCAGCCATTCCACCCGATAATCATACTTGTTTTTG
>CAJIBR010000305.1_pt1 | contig 13870 bp, 14 predicted proteins | sample 9199401 | NCBI WGS metagenome assembly CAJIBR01 (sample SAMEA7708310, study PRJEB35096) | sediment metagenome | biome: marine neritic benthic zone biome [ENVO:01000025]; feature: sediment [ENVO:00002007]; material: shallow marine sediment [ENVO:03000034] sea grass bed [ENVO_01000059] ... | reverse complement strand
CTGGCACGAGATTGACGATGGGCGCATACAATGTGATCTTTGTCCCCGGGAATGCAAACTTCACGAAGGACAGCGCGGTCTGTGCTTTGTGCGCGCGAACGTAAACAACCAGATCGTGCTCACAACCTATGGGCGCTCCAGTGGTTATTGCATTGATCCGATTGAAAAAAAACCGCTGAACCATTATTTGCCCGGCACCCCGGTACTCTCATTTGGCACCGCAGGCTGCAACCTGGCGTGTAAATTCTGCCAGAACTGGGATATCAGCAAATCGAGGCAACTGGATACCCTGATGGACAAGGCTGATCCTGAAACCATTGCACGTGCTGCGGAAGAACTCGGTTGCCGCAGTGTGGCCTACACCTACAATGACCCTGTTATATTCCATGAATATGCAATCGATGTTGCCAAAGCCTGCCGCGAGCGTAATATCAAGTCAGTCGCGGTCACTGCGGGTTATGTCAGTCCCGAGCCTCGCAAGGAGTTTTACCAGTACATGGACGCGGCCAATGTCGATCTGAAAGCCTTTACCGAGGATTTTTACTGGAAGGTGACGGGTTCCCACCTCGCGCCGGTTCTGGAGACGATCGAATATATTCATCAGGAAACGGATGTCTGGATGGAACTGACCACCTTGCTGATTCCCGGTTACAACGACAGTGAACAGGAAATTGAAGAAATGTCGCAATGGGTTGTCAGCAAGCTCGGCCCTGATGTACCGATGCACTTCACCGCGTTCCACCCCGATTACAAGCTGATGGATGCGCCCCGAACCCCGCTGACCACGCTGCAGCGCTCACGGGCTATCGCAATGAAGAACGGAGTGCGTTACGCTTATACCGGTAATGTTCACGACAAGTCGGGGGACAGTACCTACTGCCATTCGTGCGGTATTCGTCTGATCGAACGGGACTGGTATGTGCTGGGTGAGTGGAATCTTGACGCCAGCGGTTGTTGTACCCGGTGCGGCACGCGATGTGCCGGTGTTTTCGAAGCCGGTTGCGGTGACTGGGGCTCCAAGCGCCAGCCCGTGCGCCTGGCAAAATATGCCTGATTAGTTATCTTTGTATATCATACAGTTACGCTAATCCATCACGGCTTGTCCGAACATCGTCCGAAGCCTTTCCGGACGACGCAGAGCAAAATTTCAGATAATTTTGAATCAATTTCGGAAAATCATGCTGATTTTCATGCATAATGAACTCACTTGCTTGTTTTTCAAGGTAAAAACGCTCTAATCTTCATGTTGTCGGTCTACTATATAGATAGACTTGAGCGCGAATCTCGGCATCCCGGCAGGCGCGGCCGGTCTGTATAGATTGCGGCATCACAAATGGATTTACAGAGTAGTAAAGACTTATGTATGAATCATTCTATGGCTTGAACAAAAAGCCATTTTCAATGTTACCGGATCCTGAGTTCCTGTATCTGGGCAAGAAACACCAGATGGCACTCACTTCCCTCGAATATGGTTTGATGAATCATGTGGGCTTTTGTGTCATTTCCGGTGAAATCGGTGCCGGGAAGACAACGGTGCTGCGCAAGCTGCTAGACAGTATCGGGGACAACTTTACGGTCGGCATGATCACCAATACACACCAGTCCTTCGGCGAGTTGCTCGACTGGGTCATGTCTGCATACGGGATACATCAGACCGGGCTGAGCAAGGTTGAAATGCACCAGCGTGTGGTCGATTTTCTGCTCGAACAGTACGCCAAAAACAAGACCTCATTACTGATCGTCGATGAAGCTCAGAATATGCCGGCCACGACTCTGGAAGAGCTGCGCATGTTGTCAAATATCAATTCTGAAAAAGATCAGTTGCTTCAGATCATACTGGCGGGTCAGCCTGGATTGAAGGAAACGCTCAGAAGACCGGAGCTGGCTCAGTTTGCGCAACGTATTGGTGTTGATTATCACCTGGACAAACTCGATTCGGTTGAGACATGCCACTACATCCAGCATCGGCTGGTAACGGCGGGTGCAACAAATGACATTTTCACCCCGGATGCGTGCAGATTGATCCATGAATACAGTGACGGAATACCACGCCTGATCAATCTCCTGTGCGATACCGCACTGGTCTATGGTTTTGCCGATCAATGCAAAGTCATTGATGTGGATCTTGTAGAGGAGATGGTAAGAGAACGCATGGAACACAGCGTGGTCCCATTAATTAATGCCGAAAAACGCCCAAAGACACGCCTGAGAAATGATCAGGATTTTCCCTGGATTAATCCGGAAGGTGGTACACAGGGCCTGAAGCCTGCGGCTGAAAAAAAAACTGTGAAAAAATAGATTCCAAACTAAAAGCCGAACAACACATTCCTGCCGGCCAGAAGCAAGCTCCCGGACAGGCGCAGTCAGACACTTATGATGCTATAGCTGCTGATATAAAGCCTGATGTTCCAGTCAATCAAACAACCGTTGTTGCTGAAGAACAACACCTTCCGGATGAAGTGGTTGAATTGAATGCTAACACATCCGTGATGGATTCATCTGAAGCGGGTGAACCCGAGGTCGAGTCTGAGGATGTTCTGTTTGGACTCGCATCTGCACATAAACCGGAAGCAGAGATGAGCGCGGACTCTGCCAACGTCGTTGATAAGCAGGCCCGCAGCGTCAGTGTCTACTGGACGGTCGCAGGACTATTGCTTGTTTCAGCTTTTGTTTTTTCGATCGTGATCGTTTCACATCAAAACAGACCGGAACTGCCAGAAGCGATCGTGAACCAGCTGGATGAAGTTGATACGATGAAACAGGAACTCGCTCGCATGCATGAGCAGAAAGAAGCCATGCAACGCGAACGCGATCGAGCCCTGGCTACAGCGCAGCAGGAACAGCAACGGCGTGAGCTGGAAGTCCAGGCTGCTGTTGAAGCGGCCAGGCAGGAAATCGAGGCAATGACGGCTGCAGCGCTGGAAGCAGAAAAGGCGTCAAAGGCGGCACAGCAGAAAGAGGATCTGGCAAACAGGCAACGTATCGAGAAAGAAAGGCAGCGCGCTGAGCACGAACGTATTCAACGGAAAAAGCTGCAGGCTGAGCTTGAACAACAGCGTCTTGAACAGCAGCGGCGGCAGGCCGCGCTCGATGAAGAGCGTCTGCAACTCGAACGGGCAAAAAAAGAAAAACTCGCATTGGAAGAGCATCAGAGAAAGGTGGCGAAGGAACAGGCGGAGCTTTTCAGATCGCTGGAAGAGAGCGAACCTGCAGCGACAGTCGCGAAAGAATCACCGCAATCGGAAACAGAGCGCAGGCGACCATCTTTCACTACGGACCCATGCTCCTCGCCATCCGCCCGGTTCCTGTCGACCTGTAAATAAATTGGCGTACTACTGAATGCATCAGCGCGTAGGGTGCAATAGCGAAGCGTATTGCACCGACTGCATCCGGCGGATTACGGCCAACGCCTGATCCGCCCTGCGGTCAGGCAAGCAGATGGATCTATAAACTATTCTTTTCCTGCCGTGTGGTCGAAGGTTTCGCCGGTTTCTGCAGCGGGAGACTGCACAGTCTCTTCATCCGGAAACAGCTTTTTCAGGTCAGCCATGGACAGGGTATCGCCTTTTTCATCGAATCGTTGCCAGATTTTCTCCCAGCGCTCATCATTAAAATAAAAACCGACCGGCAACAGGCATACAATGCGCTGATTGAAGTCGGTGATGACTTTGGGTTCCTTGAGTTTTCCAGCAGCCATGTCAACCTGTTGATGCTGTATTATGATGACTACAACCTTAACAGCCCGGGGTGGCAAGTTACAAATCAGATGGCAGGCAGTAAACCGGTACTCTTATCTATCATCGAGCTTGGCGGCTACCCCGATTTCTCGACACTGTATCGTAGTAATGGCTACGAGGTTGTTGCTACCGACTCGGTGCGCAAGGCAGTCAAGCTGATCCGCAAGCATCGCCCGGCTGTTATCGTCGCCGAATTCAATTTCCAGTCCGATTTCAGGGATCGTACCAGCAGCCTCGAGACCGTGTTTTCGAGCCTGCAGGGAGTCGTCAACGCCAATGTGATCGTATTTTATGAAAAGGAATATGCACACCAGTACGAGAAGCTGTTGAATCAGTTTCGGGTGTTCGAATCACTGGAATTTCCGATCGATGAAAACAGGTTGAAAAAAGCACTGGCCCGCATATCCACAGAATAACTGGCGATTCCCTTATTTTTTCCGGGTTGCAAATCGTATAATCTTTGAGTAAAAAGCACATCCGGCATACATTCCACGGTTATCCTATGGCTGAAAATACACCTGAAAACGCACTGATCGACAGCAGTGACCCTGCGGCTTCTGCCGAGTACATACAGAAATACCTCGAACAGAAGCAGCAGGCATTGAATGCGTTGCCCGATGACGCGCCTGAGATCGACCGGGCACGTCTCAACCTGGATATTGCCGAAGCCAAGGTGGGCATTACACGCGGTGATGAGGCCTGGGACCTGGCGCGGGCCGCGCTGGATATTTTTATTGAAAACGAATGCTGGCAGGAAGCCGTAGAGGCCTGCGATGTGCTCTATCAAACCAGCCAGCCGGCATCACTGGTGGCGCTGGCGCACGGTGTTTGGCTGGCAGTGACGTACCCGATCGAACCACAGCTTTCGATCAACATGCTGGGTTACATCATCGATGAAACGCCCCCGGACGCGGATGGTGCTGCTGTGGCGGCGGTTGCCGCGCATTACATCGCGGATATGCGGTCCGATGAAAAACAGCGCGAAAGCCTGATGTTCCTGACCAATGAAATGGTCGCGAATGTGGCCCGGGCGCATTCAAAGGTCGAGGATCAGGAAGCCTTGAGTGCATGGATGGAACGATTGAGTCTGCATGATCCGGCCGATTTCCTGCCGAAACTGGCCCTGGTTCTCGGCGCGATTGTCCCCACCGATGAATGGTGGTTCGACCGCGACGCGCTCCGCGACAAGCTGCCGGATTGATCTAACGCCAAAACATTTCCTGCGTCTTTGCGGTGAAATACATCATCAGCATCAGAACGATAACTGTAAAGGCTTGTTACTCGATTCCAGGCATTGACTGGCTGACTCGTCGGCTCATCGGGTTATATCCTTTCGGTAAGCGAGCCGATACAGTACCGGCAGTACCAGCAGTGTCAGTACTGTAGAGGAGATAATGCCGCCGATAACAACGGTTGCCAGCGGGCGTTGAACTTCGGCACCCGTACCTATATTCAAGGCCATCGGCACAAAGCCCAGACTGGCAACGAGTGCCGTCATCAAGACCGGGCGCAAGCGTGTCAGCGCACCTTCGATGATGGCCTGTTCGAGCATGGTGCCTTTGGCACGCAAGTCCCGAATAAATGACAGCATGACGACGCCGTTCAGAACGGCAACGCCTGACAGTGCAATGAAGCCAATCGCAGCAGAAATAGATAACGGAAGATCGCGCAACACCAGCGCTGCGACACCTCCGGTCAGGGCCAGTGGCACGCCTGAAAAAACAAGGGCAGCGTCCTTGCCAGAGTTAAAGGCCATGAACAGCAGACCGAAAATGATCAGCAGGGTCAGCGGCACCACCAGAGACAGGCGACGTGATGCAGAGATCAGCTGCTCAAAAGTACCGCCATAGTCCAGCCAATAAACAACAGGGATGCTCAGTTTTGTTTGTACAGCCTGCTGAACATCACTGACAAAACTACCGAGGTCACGTCCGCGAACATTGGCGGTCACAAATATACGACGTTTACCGTTTTCACGACTGATTTGATTGGGACCGATAGTAATATCGATATCGGCGACTTCGTTTAACGGCACGGTTTCTGCAGGATCGCGTGCAACGCCGAGAACGTCGGCATCGCCGGCAATTTCAAGCTCGTCAGTCTGGGGCAGTCGGATAGGTAAACGTTTCAGTACATCAAGATCGGACCTGATGCTTTCAGGCAATCGTACCACCAGATCAAAACGACGATCACCTTCGAACACCTGGCCGACAGTCTCGCCGCCTATGGCGACACGCAGTGTTTCATGAACACTGGCAACATCGAGGCCGTAGTATGCCAGCTTCTCCCTGTCCGGCTTGACAGTCAGGGTTGGCAGGCCGCTGGCCTGTTCTGTGCGAACATCGGCCGCACCGGGCACGCCAGAGACAACTTTTTCGATCTTTCCAGCGAGTTCGACCAGAGTGTCGAGGTCATCACCGTATACCTTCACTGCCAGATCGGATCGCACACCGGCGATGAGTTCATTGAAGCGCATCTGAATAGGCTGTGTGAATTCGTAATTATTACCCGGGATCTGTTTGGCCACCGTTTCCATTTCCGAGACCAGTGTCTGTTTGGGTTTTTGTGGATCCGGCCAGGCTTCTCGCGGTTTCATGATGACGAAGGTATCGGCCACGTTGGGCGGCATCGGATCGGTGGCGACCTCCGCCGTACCTATTTTTGTAAATACGTGCGAGACTTCCGGAAATTGCCGCAGGCGGGCTTCCAGTGTCGTTTGCATCTCGATTGCTTGCGACAGGCTGGTGCCTGGAATGCGCAATGCGTGTAATGCAATATCACCCTCATCGAGGCTTGGCACGAATTCTGTTCCCAGGCGGGTAGCCTGGACGCCGGCGATGACGACCAGGGCAATGGCGGCTGTCACCACCGGCAGGCGATGAAGCAGCACGAAGTGCAAAGCCGGTGTATAAAGTTTTCTCAGCCAGCGGGTGATGCGGTTTTCCTCTTGGTTTACGCGGACTCGCACAAACAGGGCGATACTGGCCGGCACCATGGTCAGCGACAGAATCAGTGCCGATATCAATGCGGTGATCACAGTGAACGCCATCGGATGAAACATTTTTCCTTCTATGCCGCTCAGGGCGAAGATTGGTACATACACGATCAGGATGATGGTGACGCCGAATACGCTGGGGCGAACGACTTCCAGTGTGGCCTCGCGTACTAGCCGCAGTCGTTCTTTTAATTCGGGAAGACCGCCGTGCATACGCTGATATTCTGACAGATAACGCAGGCAGTTTTCGACAATGATGACTGCACCATCGACAATCAATCCGAAATCGATCGCGCCAAGGCTCATCAGATTGCCGGATACGCGTGTTTTGACCATGCCGGTAATGGTCATCAACATCGCCAGTGGAATCACCGCCGCGGTGACCAGAGCGGCGCGCCAGTTACCCAGCAGCAGGAACAGGACCGCGATCACCAGCAGGGCGCCTTCGATGAGATTGCGTTTTACCGTTGCGATGGTTTTATCGACCAGTGAGGTGCGATCATACAGCGGTATCAGCTCTACGCCCTCAGGTACAGAAGCCTGTATTGCTTCAAGACGCTGCGCGGTGGCCTGGGCAACCTGCCGGCTGTTTTCACCAATCAACATGAATGCGGTTCCAACAATGGCTTCCCTGCCATTGCGGGTGGCGGCACCGGTACGCAAGTCACTCCCGAGCCTGATATCCGCAACATCCTGAACAGTGATCTGCACACCCTGGCGCTTGGTGATGGTTATATGCTTGAGATCTTCCAGCGTCGCAACCTGCCCGGGTGAGCGGATCAGGTACTGTGCACCGAAACGTTCAATGTAGCCGGCCCCCGTGTTTGCATTATTGCGCACCAGCGCCGCCATCACATCCTGCAGGGTCAGATCATAGGCCAGCAGCTTGTCCGGATACGGCAGTACATGGAACTGTTTGCTGAAGCCGCCGATCGTATTCACCTCGACGACGCCGGGTGTATGACGGAGTTGGGGGCGTACGATCCAGTCCTGCACGGTGCGCAGTAACATCGGATCGTGTGCGGCAGCATCGGTGCTGTTCACGGCATACATGAATATTTCGCCCAGGCCGGTTGCGATCGGACCCATGGAGGGTTCCGTGCCTTCGGGCAGCCGTTCCTTGACTTCACTGAGCCGCTCATTCACCAGCTGCCGGGCAAAATAGATATCAGTGCCCTGCTCGAAAATGACCGTAACCTGGGAGAGCCCGTAGCGCGAGATAGAGCGTGTATAGTCAAGTCTGGGAAGCCCCGCCATCGCCGTTTCGATAGGGAATGTAATCCGCTGTTCCGATTCCAGCGGCGAGTAACCCGGTGCTTCGGTATTGATCTGCACCTGAACGTTGGTGATATCCGGTACGGCGTCGATAGGCAGGCGGTTAAAGTTATACACACCCAGAGCCGCCAGGCCGGCAGCGATAAACAGCACCAGCCAGCGGTGAGCTAATGAAAAACTGACGATTCGATTCAGCATCAACCGGTTCCTCAGTGGTCGTGGCTGGCGCCCGACTTTTCTATATCGGCCTTGATCAGGTAACTGTTTTCGGTGACGTACTCTGTGCCCGGGTCTAAACCTGATAGCACTTCTGCCCAGTCGCTGTTTTGTCTGCCCAGTTCCAGCATGCGCACTTCGTAGATATCGTCGAAGCGTGCATAAACAACCCGATGGTCACGAAAAAACTGCAACGCAGACTGGCGCACCGCCAGCGGCACCGTATACTCAGCGACGGTCACGCGCCCCCGAACAAACTGTCCGGGTCGAAATCGACCTTCTTCGTTGTTGATGGCAACGCGGGCGCGGACACTCTGGCTGGCGTGTGCAGTCAATGGTGACACCCAGTCGATACTGGCTGTTGTGCGGTAGGCACCGTCGAGTGTCTCGATCACGGCCGCCTGACCTTTTCTGATCAGCGCAAGATCACGCACGAATACATCCAGCTCCACCCAGACATCGGAAAGATCGGTGATAACGAACAACGGTTCGTCACCGGTGGTTTCGCCGACCTGGATATCCCGTTTCACGATCAGGCCGGCAATCGGTGCCTTGACATCATAGTCCTGCATGCTTTCATTACTCTGTATTGTTGCAAGCACGGTGCCGGTGTCCACCGCATCGCCGAGTTCATGGCGAACTGCTTTTACAACGCCTGCAAAACGCGGGCGTACACGGGAGATGCGGTTTGGATTGGTTTGCACACGACCGGTCAATGTCCGGGTTTCTATCAAGCTGACCGGACCTGCGGACTCTGTCCTGATACCCATTTCAGACGCGATTTTTTCAGCTATCTGTGTGCGGCCCTCGAAATTTTCGTAGCGCCACGAATAGTGGTTACCATCGTAGCTGGCCGAGGCGTTGACGATGAAGGAATGGGGTTCATAGACCACGGTGCGGCCGCGCAGGTAGTCATCCTGCGGTGTAAACCTGATCTGATCAGTTTTGCCACCGCTGCGTTCCAGCATAATCACGAGTGAGACGCTGTCGGGCTCAACCGGCCTGTCATCATCGTAGGCATAGACTCGAAATTCCGGCGGCAGTCCCTTTTCATACAGGCTTATTTCCAGTTCGAAATCATCTTGATCGAGCAGGCGACCGCCGTGGGGTCCCATGGCGAATGCTTCTTTGTGTGCATCATGCGCATGGCCATTATGCGCGTCGTGTAAATCTTGTGATTCATTCGTTGTCATCGTCATCCAGGCAACCAGGGTAACGGCAACAGCACTGATTACAGCGACAGCGATCAAGTTCCGGTTCATGGGTTTGCTCCAGTTGTCAGGCCGGCGCCAGTCAATCGGTCTATCTCGATACTGTAACGGTGGTAATCAGCGGCGGCCATCACCAGTTCGAGTCTTGAATCGAGCAAGGTACGTTGTGCGACATTGAGTTCGAGTAAGGAATAACGGCCGGCTGTATATCCTTTCTCGTAATCATGCAGTGCCTCTTCAGCCAGCGGGATGATGGTGTTGCGCAGAGATGCCACAGTGGTAATCTTATGTTTGATTTCCTGGTGAACTTCAAACAGTGTGGAATACAGTTCGAGACGGCGTTGCTGATGTTGATAAGGATTACGCAGATCCATATATTCTGCTTCCTCAATTCTCGGTGCCGCGCGCGACTTGTTGCCAAACGGTATATCGAGTGATACAACCAGGCCGGTATTATCGGTGGCATTAAAATGACGAAGTCCACCGGCGATTTCTATATTGGCACGGTTACGTGAACGCGCCAGTTGAATCTGCGTTTCAGCTAAACGTTTTTCAGTCGCAAAGCGCACCAGATCCGGATTGCTATCCAGTAATCGAACCAATGTATCAAACGGTGCAGGCTTCGAAATCACAAACAGCTCGGCTTGGGCAGTAGCGAAATGCACCTCGGTTTCACCCCAGTGCGAAACGAGCTTCAAGCGGGAAGTGTCCAAGGTGTGCCTGGCATGCTCTAATTCCAGCTCCATTTTTGCCAGTGCTATTCTGGCCCGGTGTAATTCGGCGTTCGCCGATTTTCCGGCTTTTACCCTCTGCTCGACAACCTTGTGCGTTCGTTGAATGACGGCCAGGGACTTTTCTGCGATTGCAAGGCGTTCCTGGTCAGATACAACCTTGATAAATCGTTTTGCGGCTCCAGCCAGAATATCGAGCCTTGCAGCGTCCTGTTCATTACGCAGAACCAGGGCCTGGTGTTGAGCCACGTCACCGCGTAGTCTGGCTTTATTACCCAGCTCGAGCACCTTGGACAGGCTGAGTGTCGATTCAAGAAAATTTCTGCCGCTGAAAATGCCGCTGCCGCCGAAGTTTTCAAATTCAATCGATGTGCGCAGTGCTGGCGTGAGTTTTGCCGTGCGGATGCGGGCAGCAGCGGCTCTGGACTCATAACCGGCAGCCTTGAGGGCAGGGTTATGTACCAGTACATTAACGATGGCCTGGTCCAGCGACAGACTGCCCTGGGCTGCTTCATCAGTTGCAAAAACGACTGCAGCAGGTAATAACAACAAATAAATCAATAATTGACGCATAGCATCACTACTCCGGCATCGACAAACTCGATGATTGAATTCAAACAGGCAGACTACGCCGTCAGGCACATACTATGCACAGACGCTTGCTCTGCGGTTTGAGTGTTCTAAAGAAGAGAGTGTCGGGGTGGTGCGCGTAACGGCGGAGAGAAATAAGGGCAGTGCCGCTTAAGGATTATGTTTTTGTTGTCGGGGCGGATAATGGCACGGTGAAACACCGTCAGCAATACCAGTATGATCGTCAGCAGCAGATAGGGATAAATATCGAAACTGCCTTTTTTCACTATGACATCGGGCGTAGCTGCAAAGATGCTGGTGTCTTCATCGTGATGAGACTGGTCAACGCTGGCCGTAATGAAATGCAGGTCGAATGCATGTTCGTGGACTGTTGCATCCGTACTGTCGAGGTGGTGTAGATGATAGTGAGCCGGCATCAAGGTAGTCAAGAAAATCACGGTGATCATCAACTGATTGATCGAACTGCCATGAGTTAATGCTTTCCAGAATGCGCTCATACGAATCAGTCTAGCATTTAATTTTTTCAGTGACCATCAGTGAGATAGCATTCACGGCTTCCGGTAAGAACACGGTATATGCGGCGTTATTTTTCATCTTCTACTGACAGGCCGCGGGTATCGGGTATTGATGCTGCTCTTTCAGGCGTCGGGTGTTTGATGACATCGGCGCCGACTTCGGCCATCGTGATGTTACTGATGTCGCTGATAGGCTGGGATACGACCTCGGGCGGATTCTCCAGTAAGTCGGCGCCGACTTCGGCCAGGGTGAGATCGCTGATATCGCCGATAGGCTGGGGTACGACCTCGGGCGGATTCTCCAGCACGTCGGCACCGACTTCGGCCAGGGTGAGATCGCTGATATCGCCGATAGGCTGGGGCTCGACCCGGGGCGGATTTTCCAGCACGTCGTCACCCACTGGCGCCACGCTGATATCGGTTTCATTGCTTTCAGTTTTACTTCCAGCCTCGCTTTCCGGTCGGGTTTGCGTTGCTGTTTCCCGGGCTTCGAGCTTGATGACCAGGCCGACATTTTCCAGTGCTGCGCGGTATTTCTCAGCAGTCTGTTCATCTACACCGGATTTAATAACCTTGCGGCCACCGGCGAAGTAGGGCCTGATCTTTTCCGGTGTTGTCTTGAACAGCCGGGCCATATTCTGCACAGCAGATTCCTTGTCCTTGCCGGGCTGTAAAATGCCGTAAAACACAATATCGAAGCTGGGTTCGCTCATACCGGTAACTGTGATTCTAGATACCCTATAGTGTAGACGAACATGCGAGAAACAGAATTTCGTGTGGGTTACTTTTCTTTTTCCGGTTTAACGAACTCAACCACGCGTGACTTTTTGGGCTCATCGGCATAACGGGGACGCAGTCCCATCGTCGTGCCGCCCTGTTCATGAATTTCCTTTTCCCTGGCGGTTATCAGCGCGAAACACCGTTTGACATCCTCGATCGTGCTTTCTCTGAGCGGGTGGGGTCTGCCCGGCGGCGGCGTGGTATCCCGGATAATGTTAGACAGCACTTTTCGCATGGTCGCGATAATCTCGTGTTCTTTGGATAAATATTCTGAAGTCATGGAGTTGGCCCGGTGTATGGCTGGTTGTATCAGCAGGATTTGATATAATAGTTTACCAAATTACTAGGTTATTTAGCTATGCCGTATTTTATTTACAGAATGACGTCCCAGGAAGGAATGCGCCTGGTGAAGAATCTTGAGCTGATTAATGAATTCGAGACCTTCAAGGAGGCGAAAAAGTTTGCCCGGGAAAAGCGTGCCGAGCTGCCAGCTAATTCTGATGAAATCATCAAAGTGATGTTCGCCGAGAACCAGCTGATTGCAGAAGAGCAACTGCTCGAGCACCGGGAAAAGCCGGTGATGATGGAACACGAGAAGTGACGCCGGCGACACGTGGAAGAAACTGAGTACAAGTCGACCTACAGCGAAATCGCCCGTATTCGCTGTGAATTCGAAAAAGCGCTGACGAATAACGAGGCACGGTGTACCTGTTCCAGGCATTTCTGGCTGGCCGACCGTGAGGGTTACGCCTGCAAGGCCAGTGAATCGTCTGCTAAATGTCGCGAACTCCTGAAATATTTGCGTGATAATTCGCGATTTATCCTTAAGTTGCAACAAACAGGAGATCAGTTGCCACACAATATGGAAATCCGTGTGCAGGCAGGAGGCTTGAACGGACTGCGTTTGCTGGTCACGGATCAGCAACAGCAGAAAATTCAGGATATTCATGGCCTGGTCGAACAGGCACAAGCTGAATTCGGTAGCCTGGAACAGCTGCCCTATAACCTGATCGTACAGTCGATCAGCAGCTATCAGGGCAGAAAGAGCAGAAAACGCAGTTAAGAGACTGAAATATGATATATACAAAAATTGTTCGCGCACGTACCACCGATGAGTACGTGCAGATGATCGAGCAGGCGCTCGATGATGTATGGGATCTGCACCAGTCGATAGAATTCGATGAAGATTCGATGGCATATGCCCGCGAATTCATCGGTCCGCTGGAGAAAAACCTGAAGGATATGTACCAGTCGATGAAAGACGGCGAATATAAATTTGCCACCGGTGATCTGCCATTTATGGACATCGTCGATAAGTATCACGATGCTCAGTTACCATTTAAATATCTGCTCAAGCGTATCAATGAAACGCACATGAAGGGACTCGATGTCTAGCCCGGTGTGTTGATCTTCTGTGGATAACTTTGGGGATAAATATTCCACGGACTGACCCAGGGTACAGGCCGGGTCCTGAGGGGTCTAATTCAGCCTCACACAAGGCTGATCAATAAGTTTATATATAACAATATGTTATGTATAGTTTTCTCAGAAAGAATTCAAATATCCTGGCTTAAACTATTGTTTATAAATGCATCGGCCTATATCTTGTGCTATGTGTATAACTGCGACACAAGACTGCCTGGCCCGCATTTCTCACCGGATGGACGAGCCCTCACTTGATCTTTGAATCCACAAAGAATTTTGCTCAGTCGGAAATACACACTGTTATTCCACTCCTTCGCAAAATCCTTTGTGACAAATCCGTCTGGAACGGATTTGGACCGCAAGGCGACCCCGAAGGGGTGAAATACAGGGATGT
>CAJIBR010000143.1_pt1 | contig 13993 bp, 12 predicted proteins | sample 9199401 | NCBI WGS metagenome assembly CAJIBR01 (sample SAMEA7708310, study PRJEB35096) | sediment metagenome | biome: marine neritic benthic zone biome [ENVO:01000025]; feature: sediment [ENVO:00002007]; material: shallow marine sediment [ENVO:03000034] sea grass bed [ENVO_01000059] ... | reverse complement strand
CCGATTGGCCACCAGAACAACACGCTTATTCTCGGGCCCGGTGGATTTCGCTTCGGCGACTACTGGCGCCTGGGTTTGTTGCTCGAGGTGATCGTGGTTGTTGTCAGTGTTCCGGTTATCCTATGGGTATGGCCGTTGTGACCGTGTAACGGCACGGCAGGACTGTTATTGTTTGACTTTATGAAACTGCAGCTTTTGCTCTTTACACACAGATCAATTGCTCTGCTGTTCGTCACCGTACTGACCATGCAATGCATCGCCAGAACGACTCACGCCCAGGAACTTGAACCGCGTGCTTATGTAAATACGCCGGTAGGCATGAATTTTCTGCTTGCCGGGTACAGGCGCTTCGAAGGTGCACTGGTTTTCGACCCCGAACTGCCGATTAAAGATGTCAATGCAAGGACCGACATGGCTTTCACCGGTTATGTGCGAACACTGGGCATCGCCGGCAAATCGGCTAAAGTTGGTGTACTGCTGCCGTACGCCTGGCTGGATGCTGACGGCTTTGTCGAAGGCCAGCTTGTAACGCGCGACGATAATGGCCTGGCTGATCCGGCATTTTATTTTACCGTCAATCTATTCGGTGCACCTGCGCTTTCCTTCGAGGAATTCAGGCGCTTTCAGCAGGCGACAATCATTGGTTTGACCTTCAAATTGACCGCCCCGCTGGGTGAGTACGACAATAGCAAACTTCTAAACCTCGGTACTAATCGCTGGTCATTCAAATCCGAGATTGGGTTGTCGCAGTCGATCCGTCGCTGGACGCTCGAGGCTGCCACAGCAGCTACCTTTTATTCTGATAACGATGATTTTTTCAATGGTCAGACTCGTCAGCAGGATGTGATCTATTCTGTACAGGGCCATGTCATCTACGAATTTCACGGTGATATATGGGGCTCGATAAGTGCGACTTATTATTCCGGCGGCCGTACCACAGTTGCTGGAGTTGTTAATAATGATTTGCAACAGAACTGGCGGACTGGATTTACACTGGCACTGCCCATAGATCGTTATCACTCCATTAAGGTTTTTGGTAACAGCGGTGTCAGTACGCGTACTGGTAATGATTATGATTCACTCGGGATTGCCTGGCAGTATCGATGGGGCGGAGGATTATAAGCAAGTCTGCTGGTCTCTATTCAATCACAGCTTCATTAGCCCTGCGCGCGTTCGTTCTCTGTTGACCGGTCATTGTCGCGGCAGCTATCGGATAACGCGAGCTGTATCCAGAATGTACTTCCTTTCCCTGGTTCACTCACCACACCCACCTCGCCGTGCATCAGCTCGACCAGCTGCCTGGTCAGAGCCAGGCCGATGCCTATACCTTCGGTAAACTGTGTTTTATCCAGCCGTTTGAATGGTTCGAACAACTGATGCTGCCGGTCCAGTGGGATGCCGGGGCCATCATCGGTGACTTCGAGTCGCAGCTCTTTGTCTGCCTGAATGCTGCAGGAAATGACGACTTGACCGTGTTCGGGACCGTATATAATCGCATTGGTCATCAGGTTGATCAATGCCTGTTTTACACGCAGAAAATCACCACGCACAACATAATGCTGATCATCCGCTATTCGATTGACCACTGAAGCCTGTTTTTGCTGTGCCATCGGCTCTGTAAGCGAAATGCATTCAGAGACGATATCCGTCAGTTCAACATCGTCTATTGTGATGTCAAGCTTGTTGTTTTCGATTCGTGCCAGGTCGAGCACTTCATTGATCAGATCGAGCAGATGTTGTCCAGCCTCCATGATTCTGCCGATATTCTTCTGCTGTTGCGGGCTGAGGTTTTCCTGCCGCATTTGCAGGATCTGGCCGAAACCCAGGATAGCATGTAGCGGGGTGCGCAATTCGTGACTCATCCGGGAGAGAAATACCGACTTGGCCTTGTTTGATTGCTCCGCTTCCTCTTTTGCTTCGATCAATTCTCGCTGGGTGCGGTTGATGTTGACCTGCATTTGCCTGAGTGAGAGCAGGAGCTTGTTGACTTCACTTGTAGAACTCTCGATTTTGATATTATTTTTCAGATCACCACGCGAGATATTTTCCGCCAGGGAAATACCGTCGTTAATCGATGTAATGATGTAACGGCTGGTTAGATAATAAATGGTCAGCAGAAACACACAGATAAGAAACAACATGCTTAGAACAATCGCAATCTCGAAACGTTGCAGCTCACCGGATATCTGCTGGTAGTTGTTCTGACGGGACGCTTCAAGGGTTTCAATGAGTTCGATATTGCGGCCAAGCGGATCATAAGCCGTGTTATGGGTGATGGCGTCGGCGGCGAACTGGGGGTCGCTGATATCCTCGTTATAGGTGCGTAATGCTCGTCGATAGAGACGGCCGGCCTGATAGAACTCGTCCTCAAATACATTGAGTGCCTGCATCGATGGCGCATCCCGGCTGATCGCGCGCGCCTGATCGTCGATGGCTGTCTGGACATGCCGCTCGAGTTCGTAAAAGTTGCTCAGGTAGGTGTGATAACTCTGAGGATCATGACCGCGCAGTAGAATGTCTTTCCATGCATGCTCGTATTCGAGATACAGAAAGCGCAGTTCTTCGGCAGCGCGGAGCTGTTCCACATGCCAGTCGGATGCCTGCACGCGTTGATCAAGCACGTATCGGTAGGTATAGGATGCAACGCCAAGCAGAGCGATGAACATCAGCGCTGTGGTTATGATGTAGATGAGCGCATAAAAACGGATGCTGATGGAGCGCTTCCGCTTCGAAGATGCTTGCTGTGGGTCGGTTTGATTCTCGGTCACTGGTGACTTGCAGGGATATACAGTTGTTCACCGCTAATGGTTAGGTTTTCAATCATATCCTGTCCTTTCTTTGATGTCATCCATTCGATGAACTGTGCTGCGCCGGCAGCATTGACTGATGGATGCACGGATGGATTGATAGAGATGATGTGATAGGGATTGTCCAGAAGCGCATCCCCTGAAAACAGCGTTACCAGCTTGAGTCGATCGTGTTTTGCCAGCCAGGTGCCTTTGTCCACCAGTGTATAGGCGTTCATCTTGTCTGCGTAGAACAGCGTTTCACCCATGCCATGACCGTATTCGATATACCACCTGCCATAGGGCTCGATATTGGACTTGCTCCAGATCTCGAGCTCCTTCTTGTGTGTACCGCTGTCATCGCCCCTGGATACGAATCCTGCCTTGTTTCTGGCGACGGCCTTGAATGCGCCGGCAATATCCTGGACATCAGTGACGCAGGCAGGATCGTGTTCGGGACCGGCGAGGATAAATTCATTCTTCATCAAAGGTATACGTTCGAGGCCATATCCCGAGGCCATAAATTTAAGCTCTGCCGCGGGCGAATGTGCAATGAGAACATCGGCATGACCGTCACGCGCGCTTCGTAGCGCCCGGCCCGTACCATAGGCCTCGACCTCGACAGTATAGCCGCTGTCAGCTTCGAATGCGGGTCTGAGCTTGTCAAATAAACCCGAGCTGATTACGGATGTGGTAGTGGTGAGGCGGATGATTTTTATAGAGTCAGCAGCCTGACTGTTCTGGTAGCCAATGCCGGCAAGGCATGTCAGGCTGACTGTCAGTAACTTCTTGATGCTGTTAAGGCACATTATTGTTATTTATAATCTATGGCTGTCTGTGCGAACCCTGGTTACGGATATTATCAACTTGTTCGATAGTGTTTACATCAAGCCGGGTTGAGTTCTGTCGCTGAATCTATTGGAGTATAGTAATGGAAATTAACAAATTGCCTGAATATGATACAAGTGATAATCCGACGAACTGCTGCCCCCGGTTCAATCCACAAGGGTGGGATGATCAGGAACTGCATTTCAAGGATAAATTATTCGTCAAAGTCGAAACCCGCAGTATTTTTCATATCCCGCTAAACATGGGGTCTGTGTTTCCCAGAACATTCGAAGCAATCGAAAATGCCGGCGCCAGCAACATGGATCAATTTATTGTACTGTCTCGTGATCCGTCAGCCTGGCGTGCCGAGCACTTTTTCTCGGTGAGCAAGGATGTGCCTGGATGTGAAATGGTGCGGATAAGCGGGGACTATTTGACCCGGGTGTTCGAAGGCCCCTACAAGAAAGTGCCGGTGTGGGAAAAAGAGATGCAAGACTATGTCGCGAACAAGGGCAAACACCTGAGCAGGTTATACTTTTTCTATACCACCTGTCCCCGGTGTGCGAAATTCTATGGTAAGAACTATATCGTCGCTGTTGCTGAAGTGGTGTGATCGGTTCAGCTGTATATGGACTTTTAATCAGTCGTTCAGGCGTGCATGACAGCAGCCTGCTGACTCCCGTGAAATAGAATACGGACAGATTGTGAAACTGGCAGTTGATGTATATTGTGACAAAGACTGCGCTTTAGTCGCGGGTATGGTCTTTGACGACCGGGCCGATGGCAGTCAACGTTCGAGCCATGCAAGCTTCGTTGATCATGTCAGCGAATATATCCCGGGACAGTTTTACAGACGGGAGTTGCCCTGTATTCTCCGGTTATTAGATGAACACGCTCTGGCCCCTGAATATATCCTGATAGATGGTTATGTCTATCTGGATGGTCATTCCAGACCGGGGCTCGGCAAGTATCTGTACGATGTGCTGCAACACAAGGTCAAGATAATCGGGATTCCGAAAAATCCCTCAATGTCGATAACACGTGAATACGAGGTATATAGAGGCCGAAGCAGAAGGCCTTTGTACGTCACTTGTGCCGGAGAACAATTATCTGTGTGTAAAAGACGGGTGGAGACGATGAGCGGAGCCCACAGGCTCCGGCACTGCTTAAACAGGTCGATCAACTCAGTAGAAAGCCTTTTATCGATAAATATTAATATAAGCGCGAAGAGCCCGTGTCATTTCATCTCGCTGGTTGAGGTATCTGTCGCTATAGCGGGTTGCCGGTAAATACCCAATGTAATTCGCTTAGCCCGGATGTTGCATGAAGGATTTGGATTTTAGGGGCAAGATGCGACGCCAACTTGTTCATAAATACAAATAGGACGAACTGTAACCGATTCACAGGTGAAGAATACGCTGATGGAGACGGCGATGGTGTCAAAGAAACACATGTCAGGCATTACAAAAATGGAAGGGGCGATCGTCTGTTTAATATGACGACGAAAGGTGTTATGTGGGCATGGAGCAAGCAATCGCATGCAGGGGCCGAATCAGAAAGCAATTATGTAATTCGAGACAGCAATTGTGACGGTGTATACGATCAGAAATACAGTCTTGATGAAGAGTATCACGTACCTGGCTGCATGAAATAGGAGCCGGCGCTTCCGGCTTCCGATTAATATTTTTAAAACCACGGGTAACCTCAGACGGTCTTGTCGATACGGATACCACCATGTACCTGTTCATACCATTAGGCGAGCATGTATCTCAACCCCGGATAAAACTCCATGGCGGGGCCGGCGATAACGGCAACCTTGTAAGAATACTGGAATGATTCCACTTGTCAGTATCCGATGTTACTGAATAATCATCTGCATTAGCCGTGATATTCGAACGGGTAATGAGTGCGAATCTGTAAACAGTAATCGTATTCATGAACTGCGATGCCAGTTTTCTGGCACATTGTTGTTGAATAAATCTTTGGTGCAATCCGTGGCAATCATTCGTTGAATATACTTGCATGGAAGCTGGAAAAGTACTGGATTTGCCGATTTTTATTCATACGGCACCTGTTCGCCTGATCTGTTCAGCGATACCCACACGCAATGTCTGGAATTCTCCTGCAAATACACAATAAAGCCAACAAAAACAATAACATATAATTTATATTCCAGCCAGGTCAGCGCACCGCCATAAATTTGTCTGTGGCTGATTTCTACGGGTTTTCTATACAAACTTGCGGGTAACTGCCGATTGGACTATGAGTAGGGAATGACGCGGCAATATTCGCGCACGCTTCGTCATGGGTGCAGTTTTTAAATGTGAAGAACAGTTCAAGGGCTTTCTTAGTCTTGCAGTTACAGTATTCGAGTTGAGGCCTCGGTACCTGTATGAGTCACAATTGTGTGCTGGCAGATGCCTTCCTCAAGTGACGTGAATAGAAACGGGCAATCTATTTCACAGCTGTGATAACAAGTGCCGTAGTGCACAGCATTATAAAGATTAAGTTTTTGATTTATATGTTCATTACAGGTGAAAGACATGCAATTGCACGCTCAGAAGTTTCTCCGGCAATTCCTCTGTATTATTCTTGCTGTATTACTGTCATTTTCTGCCAACGCCGAGGGCGTCTCACGCGAGGAAATCAAGGGGCTCGATGAGCAGGTTCAGGACATCAAAAAGGATGTGCTCAATCTGAGTTCGGAACTGGCACGACTCGAGGAGAAGCTGCTGTTTCCTTCGAATACCCAGGTCTCCTTGTTTATTTCCATGCACAAGGGCGATGATTTTCGTCTCGACTCGGTGCAACTGAAGCTTGACGAAAAAGTTGTAGCGCAACATCTGTATTCCTTCCGTGAACTGGAGGCATTGCAATTGGGGGGTGTGCAGAGACTTTATATAGGGAATATCATGACCGGCGATCACGATCTGGTTGTGAGTTACACCGGCAAGGCGCCAGCAGGGGGTGAATACACGCGCAGTGGAAAATATCGTGTAAACAAGGATGTCGGCCCGAAATTCGTCGAAATAAAAATCGCAGGCCCCGAGTCAACCGAACAGGATATACAGTTCAGGGACTGGTAGTGCATGAGTTTGCGTACTCTCATTGCAACGTTCTTGCTGCTGCCGGTTATCGCGCAAGGCACTGTCCGGCCGCATCAGGAGTTGCGTGATATTTTTTATGGCGAAATCCTCTATCACGCTTATCAGGATGATTTCTTCGATGCGATATCCCATCTTGATATAGAACTCGGTCAGTATCATGCACTGGATGAACCCGGGCTGGACAGTTTTCACTGGCATCGCGGCCAGGCCGAATTTGCTGTGGGCGATCTTGAGCTTTACTACCGCATGCATCAGCGTGCAGGTCGTGCGATTGAAGCGGTGCTGGCAGACAATGTATCCGAAATCGAACGCAATGAAGCGGCCTTCCGCCTGGCACGTCTTTATTATCGCAAGCAGGATTATGTCAATGCGTTGCATTCAATAGAGCTTATCAAAGGCGAGGTGCCGGAAAAGATACGCAGTGATGAAACCTTCCTGCGCGCCCAGATATACGTTGCTGTCGGCAAGTTCAGTGATGCGATAAATCTGCTCAGGACATTGAAGCGCGGTGGCGCTTTTAAAGGTTATATCGAATATAACCTTGCGATGGCCTATCTGCAAAATTCCCAGCCAGAACCCGCCATAGCCATGCTGGATGAGCTCGGCAAAATCAGCACTGATGATGAAGCCGTACTTGCGCTAAAAGACAAAGGCAATCTTAAACTCGCCAATTATTATGTGGACGAGGGAGATGCGGTCGAGGCGGCACAATATTTTTCACGCATCAGGCTGGACGGCCCGTTTTCTAATCGTGCGTTGCTGGGTGCCGGCTGGGTAGAAGTTGCGCAGAACCGTTATGATCGTGCACTGGTACCGTGGAGTCTGCTACACGAACGCGAGCAGACCAATTTATCGGTGCAGGAAGCCATGATGGCTGTGCCATTTGCGTACAGCAAGCTCAATGTGCATGGCAAGGCGGCAATCATGTACGGCAGGGCAATGGATGTATTTGCCAGCGAAATTGACAGTCTCGATGCCTCGATCAAGAGTATCCGTGAAGGTAAATTTCTTACCGCTTTGCTGAGTCAGCAGGCAGAAAAGGACAAGAACTGGGTGGTCAACCTGCGGCAATTACCGGACAGTCCCGAAACCCGTTACATGATGGAGTTACTGGCTGCACATGATTTCCAGGAGTCACTGAAAAACTATAAGGATCTCGCAGATCTCAGGCAGTACCTGACCACGTGGCTGAACAGCCTGACGGTCTATGAAGACATTATAGAGTTACGCCGCAAATACTACATGCCACTGCTGCCACAGGTCGAGAAGAAATTCAAAAAACTCGATTCACGCATACGCCTTCGAATCGAGCAACGAGATCGGTTGAACGAGCGTATTCGTTCGCTGCTGGTTTTACGCCGTCCTGCTTATCTTGCCACCGCTGATGAGCGCACCGCACTGGATCGGCTGACGAAAATAAAAGTCGATCTCGAAGCCAATCCGCATCTGGCTACAGATGATATCCTGTATCGCATTAGACGCTTATCAGGTGTGCTCGAATGGCGTATCGAGTCGGAGTTCGATCAGCGCCTGACAAAAGCTTATAAAAATCTGCAGGATCTCGATGGGATTATCGATGATCTCAACAAGCAATATCGCGCGTTTGTGCGTACACGGCAGGCAGCAACGCAGAGCTATGAAGGGTACACCATCCCGATACAGCAGCTGCGTACACGCCTGCATGCAACCGAACTAAAACTCAAGCGTATCATGGCCAGACAGGGCAGGGTGCTCGAACAGATGGCTATCAACGAGCTTGATAAACGTCGTAAGCGACTGGAAGAATATCAGATCAAGGCCAGGTTTGCGCTGGCAGAAAGTTATGACCGTGCGACCACGGAGCAGGAGAAAAAATTACTGGAACAGTCTGCAGTGACCACGTCTTCCGACGTTAAAGAAAAGGCGACTCCATGATGTACAGGTCTCCAGTCAATAGCGTTGTCATTGCTGCGTCGTGTGGTTTCATGCTCGCTGGCTGTGCGACCATGGATACTGAAGGCACACTGGCGAGTCTGAATAGTGTCAATATTGAAATCAAGGAAGAAGTCATTGTCGGTAGTCTCGAGAAGGCGCTGGAAAGTTATCAGCGATACCTCGAAGAAACACCGGAAACTGCCATGACGCCGGAGGCGATCCGCCGCCTGGCCGACCTGAAGATTGAAAAAGAATACTCTGCTGCAGCCGATATCAGTAAGGCATTGCCGGTGACCGATGCAACTGATAGTGCCGTCAAGAGTGCGGCAAAAGCGTCTGCAAGCACGGCCATCAAGGCAGTCAATGCACCGCAGCAAGGCGCCCTGACGGAGCCGGGTACAGAAGTCCTGGATGGTGGTGAGGCCCTGGCTGCGCTTATGGCCGGTGCTGACAAGGATTCGAGTAGTGAATCAGGGGCAATCGCTGATATTTCAGAGTCAGAAAAGGCATTCAGTGAGCGCGCCACGCGTGAACAACAGTTCAAGACGGGTGGCGCCGCCATGGCATCACCCACCGGTAATGCAGAAGATCTTCAGGTAGCAGGTGCCATGGAGGCGATCGAATTATACAAGGGTCTGCTGGAAAAATATCCTTTGTATGAACGTAACGATCAGGTCATGTATCAGCTCTCTCGTGCTTACGAGGAGACCGGACAGGTTGAGAAAGCCATCGAGACACTGAACAGGATGGTAGTGAAATATCCGACTTCGCGCCATCTTGACGAAGCGCATTTCAGACGGGCGGAATACTTCTTCATGCGCAAGCGTTATCTTGATGCTGAAGAGGCTTATCAGGTCGTACTCGACATAGGTCAAGGTTCAGCTTTTTACGAGCTGGCTCTGTATAAACAGGGTTGGGCGTTCTTCAAGCAGGAGCTGTATGAGGAAGCGCTGAAAGATTTCATTTCGATGCTCGATTACAAACTCGAAGAAGGCTTTGAACTGGAGCAGATCAAAAACAAAATCGAGAAAAAACGCATTGACGATACCTATCGTGTAATCAGCCTGAGTTTCTCCTATCTGGGTGGTGCGGAAGCCATTGTCGATTTTTTTGCACAGGTCGGGCCGCGCGAATATGAAGCCAGTGTATATAGTCATCTTGGAGAATATTATCTCGAGAAGCGGCGCTATAACGATGCTGCGCAGTCCTATGCAAGCTTTATCCAGCGTAACTCGCTGCACAAGGTTGCACCCTATTTCAATATCAGGGTCATCGAGATTTATCTGAAAGGCGGATTTCCCAAACTGGTTATCGATTCGAAAAAGGATTTCTCGAACACTTACGGCCTCAATGCGGAATACTGGAATTACTTCGATATCAAGGAGTTTCCGGTGGTCCTGACCTATCTGAAATCCAACCTGTCAGACCTGGCAAATCATTATCACGCGCTCTATCAGGACAGGCGACTGCACAAAAAGAAACAGGACAACTATGCTGAAGCGATCCACTGGTATCGTGAATTTTTCAGATCATTTCCTGAAGACGAGCTGGCACCCGGGCTGAATTACAAACTGGCTGCGCTGATGCTGGAAAACAAGGATTATCGAAATGCGGCTCTGGAGTATGAAAGGACGGCTTACAATTACCCCAGGCATGACAAGTCTTCCGAGGCAGGTTATGCGGCGGTGTTTGCCTATAGAGAGTATTTGAAAGCTGCGCCACCATCAGACCGGGTTCTGGTCAAGCGAGAGATCGTGCGCAGCTCGCTGAAGTTTGTCGAGAGTTTCCCCGAGCGCAAACATGCTGCAGTGATACTTTCAGCAGCGGGTGACCTGCTCTACGAGCTGAAGGATTACCCGCTGGCGGTGAAAACCGGCCGACAGCTCATCGCGCAATATCCATCGGCAGAAAAGAAACTGGTTCGGTCGGCATGGATGGTGGTTGCTCACGCTTCATTTGACATGACTAATTTTCAAGATGCCGAACAGGCTTATACGCAAGTCCTGAAATTGACCGATGCCAAAGACGAGAGTCGTGAGAAATTGACTGAAAATCTTGCTGCATCTATATACAAGCAGGGCGAACAGGAAAGAAAACTGGAAAAACACCGTGAAGCGGCAAACCATTTTCTACGCATTGCGACGGTTGCACCAAAAGCAAAAATAAGGCCGACAGCAGAGTATGATGCCGCCGCTTCGCTGATAGTCCTGAAAGACTGGCCTGCTGCGGCCGCTGTGCTCGTGGATTTTCGTAATCGTTACCCGCAAAACAAGCTGCAAACAGAAATCACGAAAAAACTCGCCATCGTGTACAAGGAAAATGGCGATCTTATGTCGTCTGCAGCCGAGTTTGAGCGAATAGAAGCCGAGACAACCGACGAATCACTCAAACGTGAAGCGCTCGAGCAATCGGCCGATCTGTATGTTAAGGCTGCGTCTCTCAAGGATGCACTGCGTATATACATTAAATATGTAGATGCATTCCCCAGGCCTCTGGAATCTGCGATAGAAACACGTCAGAAGATCGCGGATATCTACCAGAAAACCGACAATAAGAAATACATCGCCGAGCTGAAAACAATTGTAAAGGTAGACGCCAGTGCAGGCGATCAGCGTACTGATAGAACACGTTTTCTGGCCGCAAATGCCGCTCTTGTTCTTACTGAGCCGACACTCGAGGCATTTTATAGTGTCAAACTCGTCAAGCCGTTCAAGAAGAATCTCAACAAGAAGAAGAAACGCATGAAAACGGCTATCGATAAATACAACAGTCTGATCGATTTTGAAGTAGGAGATGTGACCGCGGCGGCAACCTACCAGCTGGCTGAAATCTATTTTCACTTCAGCCGTGCACTGATGGAATCAGAGCGGCCCGACAACCTGAATGAGCTCGAGCTCGAACAATATGACCTGGTGCTGGAAGAGCAGGCCTACCCCTTTGAGGAAAAGGCGATAAGCGTGCATGAGAAGAATATTGAGCTATTATCTCTAGGTATATATAACAAGTGGATTGACAGAAGCATCGAGAAGCTGGCGGTACTCATGCCCGCGCGATATGCCAAGTCAGAACAGGAAAACACTTTTGTCAAAAGCCTGAAGCCATCGAGCCAACAGGCAAAAAGTGTCAAGTTAAACGAGCAACTGAAGGCAGCGGAAGCCACTGCGATGATTGGGGATTGATGTGATGAAGATCTATATCAATATGCGCGTTTTCCTGGCGCACACTTTTGTTCTGTGTTGTCTCTTTTCCATGCTTGGCTGTGTGACACAGTCGGCAACATCATCACGTATAAAAATGGAAGATGTTGAGGTCAGCGCTGATGTGCAGAAATTATTCGATCAGGCGCTCACCCTTCTGCAGCAGGAGCAATACGATGCCGCAATCAGTGTATTGAACAGCGTAGTTGAGCGCGAGAAGCGCCTGACTGCACCCTACATCAACCTGGCGATGGCGTATCGTCATAAGGGCGAAGATAAACTGGCAGAAGAGAATCTGCTCCAGGCGCTGGCAATCGACAGTACCCAGCCTGTAGCAAATAACGAGCTGGGCATTATTTATCGTAAGCAGGGCCGTTTTACTGATGCAAAAAAGGCCTACACCAATGTACTTGCCGAGTACCCGGATTATCTGCCGGTTATAAAAAATCTCGGGATTTTATGTGATATCTACATGCGTGATCCACAGTGTGCGCTGGAGCAGTTTGAAAAGTACCAGCGGCAGGTTCCTGACGATAAAACCATCAAGATCTGGATAGCTGATCTCAAAACGAGAATGTGAGGCGTTTTAATATGATGAAGATAATGATTGTCGCATGTATTGCATTATTGCTGTCATTCCGTTTGATCGCAGAGGAAGAGGTCAAGGAATTGTCGGGTATTTCGATTATCGGTAACAAGGAAGCACCGAAATCACTGTACATTGTGCCCTGGAAGAATTCGCAGGTTGGTGTCGAAACAACGCTGGCTTCCGGCCTGCTGGACGACAGTAACAAGTTAATTGATAAAGAAGTGTTCATGCGTGAACTTGAGTTTTACGAGCTTAGCCAGAAGCAATAGTAAAAAAATAACCAGTAAGAGGATAGTAAGATGAGTTTTATAGAGTCAATTGTCACGTTCTTTCAGACAGGCGGAGCATTTATGTATCCGATTCTGATCGTGTTCGCGGTTGGTGCTGCGATTGCGGCAGAGCGTTATATCAAACTGACGTCTGTGAAGAGTCAGAACCAGAAAGTATGGAATGATGTTCACCCCATCCTTGTAGAGGGTAATTTCGATGAGGCACGTGGCGTCCTGAAAGAGGACGAATCAGCCATTGCCGGATTACTGAACATGGGTCTTGCGCGACAGGGTTCGGTACGCCGGCGTGATGATATCGAAATCGCAATGGAAGAAAGCATGATGGAGATAATCCCGCAACTCGAAAGGCGCACTCCCTATGTTGCGTTGTTCTCGAATATTGCGACATTGCTGGGACTGCTCGGTACGATTATGGGCCTGATCGAGGCGTTCACCGCGGTAGCCAATGCTGACCCGGCTGAGAAAGCCGACCTGCTTTCAGCCAGTATATCCGTGGCTATGAATACCACCGCATTCGGGCTGATGGTTGCGATTCCATTGCTGATAGTCCACGCAAATCTGACATCAAAGACAACAGAAATTGTCGATAGCCTGGAAATGGCCTCGGTAAAAACACTGAACCTGATTGCGGATTTTGCCAAACGTCAGGCTGAGCTGGCTTCAAAGAATGGCTAGACGTCATCACTACAAGCGGTTGGCAAAAGAACCGCCTGAGTTGAATATCACGACCTTCCTGAATCTGATGGTTGTGCTTGTCCCTTTCTTGCTGATAACGGCAGTATTCTCGCGAATTACTATCCTCGAGTTGAATCTGCCTACTGGTGCTGGCGATCCAAGCAAGGTTGACAAACCAAAGCTTTCAGTTGAGGTCATCGTGCGTGAGAAAGGGCTGGAGATAGGTAACGGTAAGACGATACTCGTGCGCTTCCCGAAAGTCGATGATGAGTATGATGTGAGGACCATGTCGGAGTATCTGTTAAAGATCAAGGCGCAGTACCTTGATAAAAAGGATGCAATTGTATTGATGGAGCCCGATATCGAATACGAAAACCTGGTGACGGTCATGGATGCAGTACGAATTGCCGAAGTTGTCCAGGGGGATGATCCTGAACTGCAGGAGATCGAGTTATTTCCCAATATTTCCATAGGTGATGCACCATGAAACAGAACCGTCGCATGAAGCGCATGGCGCGTGCCCAGAAACAGAAGAAGCCCACGCTCAATCTGGTTTCCCTGATGGACGTGTTTACGATCCTGGTGTTTTTCCTGTTGGTGAACTCCT
>CAJIBR010000422.1_pt1 | contig 14120 bp, 13 predicted proteins | sample 9199401 | NCBI WGS metagenome assembly CAJIBR01 (sample SAMEA7708310, study PRJEB35096) | sediment metagenome | biome: marine neritic benthic zone biome [ENVO:01000025]; feature: sediment [ENVO:00002007]; material: shallow marine sediment [ENVO:03000034] sea grass bed [ENVO_01000059] ... | reverse complement strand
TGGTACTATCAACCTTGCACACCAACCATGCTATCGGTGCTATATCAAGAATGATTGATATGGGTATTGAACCCTATCTGTTATCGTCTGCACTGATCGGCGTATTGGGGCAGCGCCTTGTACGCACCGTGTGCCCTTCCTGTAAAACATCCTATATTGCGTCACCGGAGGTTCTTGAGCGCTATGGCTGGGCAGATCGTAAAGGTGTGAAGCTTAAGCAGGGGCGTGGCTGCGAAGAATGCTATGACTCGGGATACAAAGGCCGCATGGGCATACATGAGATCCTCGAGGCCGATGCAACATTACAGGATCTGATTACGGGAAATCCTTCTCGTGACGAACTCGAGCATTACATGCAGCTCACCAAGCACAGGTCACTGTTTGATGACGGCCTCGAACGCGTTGCCAGTGGCTACACGACGATCGAAGAAGTATCTCGCGTGGTGAACTGCTAGGTCCTTGATATGGCTATTGATTTAACTGTTACCAGGGCGCAGCCAAAGAAATCTAAAAATACTGATTCTGTATCAAATGTGTTTAGTGGTTTGACACAGAAAAAACTGGACGTACAGGACCGGATATTTTTCACTGAACAGCTTGCCTTGATGCTTGAGACGGGGATGGCGTTGCACGAAGCTTTGAAAGCATTTTGCACACTCGATATCAAACCCGAGCTTAAACGCATCACAGAGTCGTTAATGAACGATGTGGAAGAAGGCAGGGCTTTCTCTGCAGCACTGGATCAGCATGATGAATTCTTTTCCAGCGCCTATAGCAACCTGGTTGCGGCGGCCGAAAATGGCGGTTTTCTGCACAAGGTACTGACTGAACTCAGGGAAATGGACGAGAAGCGTGAGAAGCTCAGGGCCACTGTTGTTACAGCGATGGTTTATCCCGCCTTTCTTATCCTGTTTTCGCTTGCTGTTGTGGTGTTTGTGCTTGTATTCGTATTCCCGAAGTTCGCCGATTTATTTGCCCGTATCAGTGACCAGTTGCCGGGCAGTACCCGTTTTTTGATGGCAGCGAGTCATGCGCTGATCAATTACTGGTGGTTGTTTATATCGGCAGCGCTGTTGATTGTTGTCGCAGGCCACTACTGGCTGCAGTCGCCACGTGGCATCGAGACCATGGATAGGCTCAAGATATCGCTGTACATGATTGGGGATATTTTTGTCCAGCTTTACCTCGTACAGTCGATGCGATTGATGGCGATGTCCATGGCCAATGGTGTCAGTGTGATGGACACGCTGGATGCATGCCGGGAAGTGGTGCGTAATAATGTGTTTAATCGCTTCATTGCGCAGTTGCAGGTCCATGTTGAAGAAGGTGCCGGTTTTTCGACCGGTTTCGAGCAGGCAAGGTTCATACCTTCTACGGTCAAACAGATGATAAGAACCGGAGATGAAACCGGAAATTTACCCCAGGTTATGGCCAGAGTTGCTGATTATTACGAAAAGGAGCTCGAAAAGAAGCTCGCGCTGTTTGCTCGCATGGTCGAGCCGGTCATGTTGCTGGTTATGGGTGGGGTCGTAGGGCTTATAGTCAGTTCACTGATACTGCCGATATTCAAGCTGTCACGTGCAGTTGGGTAGCAGTAACTGATAAAAATGAAGCTATATATGACGATGAACTGAATTTGTTGACAATTATGCTATATAAACATTAATAACTTAAGAATGGTTGTTAATAAAATTGTTGGGGTATGGTTATGAATAAAATGCGCACGCCGCATAAGCCTGTAAACAGCATGCTTGAAAAAGGTTTTACACTCGTTGAATTATTGATCGTTGTTATTATCCTGGCAATTCTCGCTGCCATCGTTGTGCCCCAGTTTGCATCAACCACAGATGATGCGCGCCATTCATCTGCAGACAGTACACTGGCAGGATTGCGGGCAGCGATCGATCTGTATTACCAGCAGCATAACAGCACATATCCGGGTGCAGTGACTGCGGTGCCCTCAGCTGCATGCACGGGTACAGCAGGCACAGGCATTGCCACCGGTGGTGCAGGTCCAACAGCAACCACCGCCTTCATGAACCAGCTCACGCTCTATACCGATGCTTCCGGCGGCACCTGCTCGGTCAGTGATGCGACAAACCACAGGTTTGGTCCGTACCTGAAAAAAGCGGATATTCCGACGGATCCTTTCCTTGGCGTATCTGCACTTGAAGTTGTCGCTGTCGGCGACCTGGCTATGAGTGCAACAGCCGGTGACCCGGGTGGTTTCAAGTATGATTCGCGGACCGGCAAGATCATCATCAATATTGCCGGCGAAGATAACCGTTAATATTATCGGGGCACGTAGGTGGACAGATGCGCCAGTGCGAAAGAGGCTACAGTCTTGCCGAACTGCTGGCTGTCGTAACCATCCTCGGGATACTTGCAGCCGTAGCGATTCCCGATCTTTCCACGTCTGATCCCACCCGGCTTGATTTCGCTGCAGAGGAACTTGCGCAAGCGATGCGCTATGCGCGTAGCGAGGCGATCCGCAGCGGCGAACCGCACGGCTTCCGTCAGCAGTCCCGTGCGAAACGTATCCGAGTGTTCAGGCCTGATACCAGCGCCTCGCCCTGGACCCTGAAATACGATGTCTATCATCCGGTCAGTAAGCAGCTCTACGATGTCGATCTGGACACGCATTCCTTCGCCAGGGCTGACAACCTGAGCCATAAAAGGGTCTATCGCGGCACCTGCAACACGAAAGCCAATGTCTATTTCGATAGTAGCGGCATCCCGCGTTGTTTCGACCCCGAAACCGTTCTGCTGGAACGGTACGAGGTTACATTGACACTGGGTGATCACACGCGGGTCGTGAGCCTGCATAGGCTCACCGGACGGGTGAGCATCCAGTGAACAGGTACATCTGCACGCTGCGCATCACGCCCGCCAGACACCCCGGTAATCCCAGCTGCATGGCAGGTTTTTTCTACACCGAAGTCCTGGTCGCCGTCGCGCTGATCGCCCTTGCACTGGTCCCGGCCATGGATGCATTGCTACCGGGCGTGGCAGGTAGCGCTTTCCACGAAACCACCGCCGAAGATCACTACCAGCTGACAGGCAAACTCGAGCAGGTCCTGGCTGAACCCTTCGCCAATCTCGAAATCGCAGCAGACGCCGTTGGGGACCCGACGATACAGACAGGCTATTCGGATGTTATTGCCTATGCGGATGGCCGGCAGATTATGCGTAATGTGTTTCTTTTCCGCTACGACGGTGACAATGCCGATACCGATAACGATCCTTTTACCGGTACCGACGAGGGTCTGCTCTGGGTGCAGGTAAGGATTGCCGAAACCGGGGCGGGCATCGAAACTCTGGTCAGTGACAATGACTAGTCGACACGCGGTGCGCCGACTCGGGGTATGTCCCGCACCGCGTTCAGCTCGGCAGTACGGCTTCAGCCTTGTCGAACTGCTCGTAGCGACGGCTTTTGGGGCCGTGCTCATTGCAAGCCTCGGCGCTGTCATGGGACTCGTTACGGCCACCCGGGATGTCGCCCAGGACAGGAACGAGCTTACCCGCCAGGCGCGATTTGCGATGGACCAGATGGTGCGCGTGGTGAGCCATTCCCGCCTGCTATTGCTGCCCTTGAATGACAAACCGGGCAGTAACTGGCCAGAGCATATACGTGAACAGACGGTACCGCCGTCAACACCCGTCGGGGGCAGTACACTGGCAACCGCGGTGCTCGCTGTTACCCTGCCCGCCTACCAGGATCTGGATGCCGACGGTTTCCCGGATGCCGACGACGACCGGGATGGCCGCATTGACGAGGACTTCACAAAGAACAGGGCTCACAGCAAGGCCCCGGGCATTTATCTCATCGACGATGACGGAGATGGGCGGGTCGATGAAGGGAATGCGGGGGATGATGATGAATCAGGCACGGCCAATGAGGACCCGGTCAACGGTGTCGATGACGATAGCGATAACAATGTCGATGAAGATCCGCCTGCGGATATCAACGCTGATGGCTGCGCCGGTGTCTGCGGGGTCGATGACGACGGTGACGGGCGTATCGACGAAGGCGCTAATGATGATGACGATGAAGACGGTCAGAGTAATGAGGATGCATTGAATCCGGTGGTGTTTTACCTGAGTAGCGGCGACCTGATGCAACGCACGCCTGTGCCGTGGGATGAAGACAGCAGTGGTGGAGTGGATGGCCAGGATTTCATACTTGGACCGATTGCCGAGAATGTCACCCGCTTGCGTGTGGAACGCGTCTCCGGTGTTGCTGGTGGTGAACAGCTGGTCGATATCACCCTGGAACTGACCAGCCCCGATAGTGGTGAAATGGTGAGTCTGCACACCCAGGTACGGCCGGGGGGAGCGTTGTGATGGCTGTGTTGCGCCTATCCAGCACGTATTCGGTGCGCACGCCGCACTCAGTGTTTGGGGTGGCGGGTTCGGTGCGCCGCACGCCGGATGTATTTTGCAGGCTGCGCGGCGCTTATCATAATTGTACGGGTGTTATTGCGTGAGCCGAATCCCGCAACAACGCGGCTTCGTCCTGCTGCCGGTGGTATTGCTGATCGCACTGGTGGCCGCGCTGGCATTCCTGATGAATAACCAAGCCGCACTGGATAGCGGTATTACCGTCTCGAGCCTTGAAGTGAAGCAGGCCGAACACGTCGCCTTGGCCGGTCTGAACCACGCGCTGTGGCAGACTGCACAGCAGGGCTGTGGCCCCCATTCCGATCTGACCGATGTGGCGCTGGATCGTCACCGTTACACGACCCGCCTGGCCACGGACCTGGGAAGTACCAGCCGTTATAAACTTCCAGTCGAGCAGGATAGCTGGATCCGCAGCGACAACCCGACCGATAACAAGGCGACCGACAGCAAGCTGCACATCCTCTATAAGAGTGGCGTCATCGAACGCCCGATGTACCGCTATGATCTGTCGCCACTACCGGCCAATGCACGCATTCTGTCGGCCACCGCCTGGTTTTATGTCAGCAAGGAACACCCTCAGGGGCCGCTCGGTGTTCATCTATTGACCCGCGACTGGCTCGAAACCGATGCGACCTGGGAGTCGATGGCAGCTAACATGGACAGCGCAGTGATCAACACCATTCCCGCTCAACCGCTGGCCGGTGTCTGGGTAAGCGTCAACCTGACAGCGCAGGTACAGGCATGGGTCAACGGCCAGCCTGATTTCGGTATTGCCCTGAACGCCACCAGCGATAACACTGACGCAGATTACGCCAGCCGCGAAGCCGCCCAGCAACCCTACCTGGAAGTCATCGTCGGCGCTGCGCCAACGGCCACTGCATCGCTGGAATCCATCGGCACCCTGGCAAACGGCGCCAGCCGAACCATCACCCGCAACGATGTCGTGCTGTATCAAAAGACACCGATGCATCAGTTCAAACAACTGGGTGCTGCCGAAACCGATGATGGCTGGATCACGGCTTTGAGAAACAGCTACAATTTCGGTGCCGACACCCTGATAAACGTTGATGAAGCTAGCGGGCCACATCGCGGCATGATTCGTTTCGATGTTGAAAACGCACTACCCAGGGGGGCAAGATTAACCGGCGCAAGCCTGGAGCTGTTTGCAAATAGTGTCGTTGGGAACGGTTATTTCCGGCTCTATGGTCTGCATCTGGACTGGCTCGAAGGAAGCTGCAGCGGAAGCTGCGCAACGGCAGGGGTGACCTGGGATACGACCGATGGCACCAGTGCCTGGACCACGCCAGGGGGCGATGCCGATACCTCGGCCGTTGCCGAAGTACAGGCCGATAAATCCGGTATCTGGTACAGCTGGGATATCACCGCTATCGCTCGACAATGGGTTACGGGCGAGCGTACCAATTATGGCATTCTGGTCAAGGGGGAAGGTGCGGGTGCATCGTTTCACGGCAGCGATAACGCCGATGCGACGACCCGCCCCAGACTCACGCTGAGCTACAGCTGCAAATGCGGCCAGGCCTGTACCACGCCACAGGGCTCGGGGATCGTACTGCTGGTGGTGAGTGACGACATCAACCCAGCGCCTGCTGAAGTCGAGAAAAAGCAGTTGTTCGAGTCCTGGGGTTACACGGTCAGCCTGATCGATGATGGCGCCAGCCAGGCCGTGTACGACAGCGCGCTGGATATCAGCGACGTGGTCTATGTGTCGGAGACCGCCGTCAGTACCCAGGTCGGTACCAGGCTGAGCAACACCACCGTGGGTATCGTCAACGAAGAAGGATTCTTGTACGACGAGCTCGGGATCGCATCCGTTGCGGCCTGGCCGGTGGGCGACAGCATCAACATCACGGATATCGGCCACGACATCACCCGGGTTTTTACGCTCGGCGCGTTGAGTATTTACGATGCGAATATGGAAGCCGTGACCGTGTCGGGCACCCTGGCGCCGGACTTGCAGACCCTGGCGGTCTCGGGGGGCGCCGGCGCGGTGGTCGTGCAGGACAAGGGCGCTGACCTCTACGGTGGCGGCACGGCGGCAGGCAGGCGCGTGACGCTGCCGATTGGGCGCACCGACACCAGTAACTTTGACTGGAACTATATTAACAACAATGGCCTGCTGCTGGTGCACCGCGCGATCGAATGGGCCAAGCCGATCACCTGTAATGATGCTGATTACCGCGATGATTTTGAAAGCAACGCTTTCGATAACAATGATGGCAGCCTGAGCTGGTCCAGCGACTGGATCGAGGTGGATGCCAACGGCGCCGGTGCAGGCGCAGGCAGCGTCAGGATTCAGGGGGGTCAGTTGCAGCTGGATGACCACCCCGATACCGGCGGTCAACCCTCGGCTTCACGCCAGTTGAACCTCGACGGCGCCAGCGCAGCGGTACTCGCTTTTGATTATGAATTGGGTTCATCGACGGATCTGGGCAGCGATATCGCCCTGCTGGAAATCAGCCCCGACGGCACCGGCTGGGTCCAGCTGGAAGATTTCTCGCAATGGGGGGGTGGCGCGAGTGGCAGCCGGGTCTATGATATTTCCGCTTACCTGGCGCCGAGCACCCAGCTCCGTTTTCGCATCACCGCTGGATACAGTAATGATAAAGAATACCTCGCCATCGACAAGCTGAGCGTCAGCGTCTGCGGCACGATCAAGCCTTAGCCCGCATATTGCATGAAGGATTTGGATTTTCGGGGCAAACTGGGGTCGCATCCTGGACGATTACAGATGAAACCGAGGCGTGCGCCATTATCCGGGATTCCGCAGGACAGGCGCGGATAAATGCTGGGTATATAAGCAGTCAATCGGGAGCATGAGAGTCTGGCTTCTGCCACGGATACTGCGCGGCCGATGGGTACTTCACAGCTGTTCCCACCCCTGTGTTGGCCCGAATATATCCTATACTCAAAATAATAATTTAAATAAATATCAGCTACTTAATGTTAAAAGATAAACTAAAGGCGCGGCTGCCATGGTTCTGGTCTTCGACTGACTTCGACAGCGAAGAACTGACACAATATGCAGAGCAATTCATGCTCAGCGAAGTGAGCAGTGGTGTCAGTACACTGGGGCTGGTCACACTTTTGCTGCTGGCAGGCGCGTCTATGCTCTATGGCTTGCTCAATTACGATAATCTTTACCTGTACACCTGTGCGTTGCTGGGTGCACTGTGCCTTCATGTCATCATCACATCGAGCAGGGTGCCTGACTCACAGGCACTCTACCTGCTGTGCATGACACTGATCATCGTCAGCGGCACAGCCTTTGTGTTGCTGGCGCACCAGCAAGGTAATTTCAATAATGCGCTGCTGCCCTCAGTAGTGGTGCTGTTCATGGTCATTCCAATCGTGCCATGGGGAATGCGCGAGGGCCTGGTTGTCGTACTATTAATCTACCTGGTGTTCACCCTGTCGACGCTGAGTGTGGAAGGCAGGTTCAGTTCGGAAAACCTGCTGATACTGCAGTTCATGATGATCGTTTCGGCGATGGTCAGCCTCACCATCCTGGGCCGTAATGTGACGATCAGAAAGGATGATATCAAGGCGCGTTATGAACTCGAAATGGCCCATCGCACGATGGAACGTTTATCCTACGAAGACGGTTTGACCGGCGCCTGGAACCGTCGCTACCTTGAAGTTCAATTCAGGCGTCTCATGCGCAGAATGCTGGAACGCAACAGCAACAAGGTCTATTTCGGCCTTATTGACGTCGACGATTTCAAGCAGATAAATGACTCGCTTGGCCATCTTGTCGGGGACGAGGTGTTAAGAAAAATCGCCCACGCCTTTCAGCAGGCGTTGGGCGAGAGCGGCTATGTGTTTCGCATTGGTGGTGACGAGTTCGTGATTATGTTCGAAGGCAGTGATTACGAAAGCCAGTTGCAGACTGCTGCGGCCGGATTAACCAAAGAGTCTGCAGCAATCCCGGGTGTGAAGGTCAGCATCGGGGTCATCGAAGTGCAGGCAATGAGCGATGATATCGTGCTTGATAAACTCTACAAGGAGGCTGACAAATCACTCTATCAGGCGAAGACACGTAAACACACGCACGCTGCCGGCCTGAACTGTGTCGCATGCCGGGTAATCGGAGGAAAAGCGAGATGACCATGGCATTGCCACCGAACCTCGTGCAGCGTATCCCCGCAATCATCGGAAGAAGAAAGGCTGCCATTCAGTATGGACCGATTGGTATTGATGTTGGTTCAAACGGATTGCGGCTCGTTCAGTTCAAGCAGAGTGGTGATGATGTTGAACTCTCTGCTTCAGCGCTGGTGCCCTTTCCTGATGAAGCAAAACGCTCGGCGAAACAGGCCAGGGCGTTAATCAAGCAGACATTTCGAAAGCACGGTTTTGTGGGTCGTGATGTTGTGACCTGTTTACAGCCGGAAGATGTAAAAATCATGATGATCAGCTATCTGCATAAAGCGGGCAAGAACGATGAAGAGCTGATCGTGCAAAGAATAGCTGAACGTGTCGATGACGATATACAGAACTATGTTATCGATTTCATGATGGTAAGGCCACAGGTAAAGGATGAGCAGGAACGTTCTGTACTGGTGGCAATGGCGCAGCACGAGAAAGTCATTAACTACCTTGAATACTTGCGCGAGGCCGGTCTCGCGGTAAAAGTTCTTGAGATAGAGTCAACGGCAATTCACCGGCTGGTATCCGTGAAACATGGCTGTGATCACGAGGCAAACCTGATCACGGTATCCATGGGGTATGCGCGAACATATATTACGGTACTCAGCGGGCGCAGGCTTATTTACGAACGTGATATCAATTTTGGCGAACAACAGCTGATTGAATTGCTGTGTAAGGAACTCGATCTTGATGAGCATGAGGCACGCACCATGCTGGTAAGTTACAAGGAAAATCTTGCAACGGATATTGGCCGGGACGAGCAGGATATCTCTATAACCAATGCGCTTTACAGCGTACTCAAGCCTCAGTTTATGATGTTGATGGAGGATATTAATCGGGCACTTGTCTACGCCGCATCAGAGACACGAGGCATGCCTGTCGAGCATATCTATCTAACCAATCTGGTCGCGACCTGGCGAGGTATTGAAAATTTTATTGATTCATTGATCGACGTACCTGTGAGCGTACTGCTGCCGTTTGAAGGTTTTAGTAATAAAGAAGCGTTTCAGTCGGATATTGACCCGCGTGGTGCTGTGGCGACAGGTATGGCGCTGCATGGATTGACAGAGGTGGGTTGATGGATCTTATACCGGCAGATTACAAGCGGTATCTCCAGCAGCTGCATTTATTGCAGCAATGGGGATACGTCATGCTGGCATATGTTGCGTTGTCCACCCTGATCACTATTGGCTTGAAATATACATCGAATCAGTACCAGAAAGAGGTCGTGGTACTCGAGAGAAAGAAAGCGATGACGAGCCATCAGCGCGGCATTTTGCAGGAACTGGAAAAAGACCGTGTTCAGCTTTCTGAAAAACGCCAGGTACTGGAAAAATTACGGGGTGGTGCTCTGGCGGAAGATATGTTCGTGAACATCGACAGGGCGTTCAACGGCAAGAATATATGGTTCAAGAACTGGAAATTTATTCGTGCAGGCAGCAAAACCAGCCAGGCGCCGGAGACTGTCAATACCGGTTACTTTATCGTCATACCTGAAAGTGAACGTGCTAGCCAGAAGAAAAGAGAAGCGTGGAAAATCCAGACACATATGGAAGTGAGTGGTCAGGCCACCGACCATGAAGCATTGTCGAGTTTTGTCCGCAGGGTATTACAGCAACCACAAATAGGTGATGTCAGAATTCTGAATACCCAGAAACACATAAGTGTGAATAAAACAGTTGTGGATTTCAGGCTGGTCATCATGGTCAACAGCGGGTATACAAACTCATGATTCGTGAGTACCTGATAGGTGTCGAGCCCGGTTCATTGAAGCTGATACTGGCGATGGTCGCGGTAGTTATTGCTACAGCAATAGCACTGTACATGGTCAAGCCCCAGTATCTCGATTTTCGGGACAGGCGCGTTTCGTATGAAACGCTGCATAACCGGATAGAGGGCCAGCTGAGCCTGCAGCGAGCAATAGACAAGGAGCGCGAAGCTATCAGAGAGCTGCAATTACAACTGCATGGCGAGGCCGGCAATATGCCGGTCAACGAGATGGAATCTTATCTGGTCGGGCGATTGCAGGAACTTGCCTGGGATGCTGGTATAGAACTTGTCGGTGTACGTCCAGGCACTGCAAAACGCATCATGCAGTTTGAAGAAATCTCCTTCGAGGTCGATGTCTCAGGAGAATACAAGAATCTTTACAGGTGGCTCGGCAGCATGGGTGATGCACTCGGATTTATGCTGGTAACAAATTATGAAATCAGCCTGTCTGGTAGTCACAGGAACAAGGCAGAACTGCTGATGCACGTGACTCTTGTTTTTTACAGGGCTGCCGGCACGTGATGTATAAGTTATCAATTTTGTCATTCGGTTTTGCGTTGACGGTGTTCAGTGTGTATGCCTTTTCATCTGAGGTGCTGAGGTACAACCCGTTCGAGCAACCGGATATGGCTGAGGGCGGCCGGGGTGCAAATGGTAATGCGACTGCCGCAACAAGCATGGAGTTGCGTGGCACCGTTATCGACGGGCATGACTCTCTGGTAAATATCGGCGGGGAATATTACCGTTTAAACCAGGAGGTTTCGGGCTATCGTGTTACCCGAATTGAAAGTGGCAGTGTCACTTTAAGTCGTGGCGGTAATGAGAAAATTCTGACTTTGCGCGAAGATGAATAAACGATTGTATACATCAGGCTTTGTTCGGTTGTTATGTGCACTCATGATGCTCATGGCTTCGCGCTTTGTTGTTGCTGATGTTAATAAAGTCATCAGCATCAATGTTCTCGATATGGATATCGCAGCAGTCATGGCTATGCTGGCAGCGAAAGAGCAGGTCAATATTCTGGTAAACAAGGGTGTCGAAGGCAATATCTCGCTCAATTTATATGATGTAACAGTTAAGGATGTAATCGAGGCGGCGGCACGGGCGGGTGGTTATGCTGCCGAGCTGATAGGTAACACTTTTTACATAATAAAGCCGGACGATGTCGGATCGAGGCACAGTAGCAGCATTACCACCGTCAGAACATTCAATGTGCGTTATTCAGACCCCGAGAAAGTAAAAACCATTATTGGGGAGTATTTGTCGGATTACGGCAAGGTTTCGGTTTTGCAGGACAGGAGCATACTCGTTGTCGAGGACACGCCCGAGCATATTAACCGCGTCAGCGTGATCCTGAAGAGCATCGATGAAAAGCCCGAGCAGATACTGATCGAAGCAAAAATACTCGAAATCACCCTGTCAGACAGTAATGCCTACGGTATCAACTGGAGCAAGGTATTCAATAACGGAGAAACAACAATAGGTGTGCAAGGGCTTACGTCGCCTGCCTCGGGCCTGTTCATCAACAGGATAACGGACACTTTTCAGGCGACGTTGGAAGCGCTTTATATAAATAATGACGTGCGAACCCTTTCATCACCCAACCTGGTGACGCGCGAAAACACGGAAGCGTCGGTAATAATAGGCGACAGGCAAGGCTATCGAGTGACAACAACGATAAACCAGGTCACCACAGAGAGTGTTGAATTTCTTGAATCGGGTGTGATACTCAGGGTGCTGCCCACTGTCGATGCGTTCGGCAATATCATCATGCAGATTCACCCGGAAGTCAGCACTGGTTTTATCTCTACTGACGGCATCCCGTCACAGCAAACGACAGAAGTTACAACAGAGGTTCTCACCAGGGATGGACAGCCAATATTCATCGGCGGCCTGATAAAAAACAACGTTACCGATGGCAAGACGGGAGTGCCGTTCCTGAGTAAAATCCCGCTGCTTGGAGCCCTGTTTTCAAGCCAGTCACGCGCCAGCAACAATACCGAGACTATTGTCTTGATCTCTCCCTACATCGTTGACGGCGAGGCGCATCAATTAATGCTGGAGAAATCAGCCCGTGTTCAGCACCAGCAGAAGTTACTCAGCTCAGAGCTGGACCGCATTGGTTCAGAGATGGATATGAAAGAAGTGAGTCACCCTGAAGCAGCAGAGCGCGAACAATATGATCATGACCGGGATGACACTGAAGAGGAAGAAGACCTGTGGGGTGATGACAGTTATTTCTAGAACTATTAATTTATACTCCGCTGTTACGACAACGGATCGTTACTGCGAGCCGTATCCACGACGTGACAAGAGTCTGTCAGTCTGATACGAATTTCAGAAGATTGCTTCGCGCATTCAGTTTTCAACAGCAAGAATTAATGCTATCCGGATACTCATTGCGCTCTATCAAGTCTGAATGGTGAGTTTTTAGTCTGGTCTTGCCAGCAGATAATCTCACCAAAGCCCATATATTCACCTGCGCCCAGTCGTGAAACCGGATCAAGCTTGCTGTCATCAACTTTCAAGCGATCTTTTTCGTTAGTGCTGGTGATGTCGTCAGCAATATAGATATATTTGACCCTGCCGTAAATGATTGACTGAGGTGTACTGCCCAACTCGTGGATTTCATAACACTCGCAGGCATAGGCGATCTTGCATGCTTTAATACGGGGCAGGCTTGAGACCCTGATGCGGAGACGATCAGTTATAGGTGACCTCCCTGTATCGTTCTTATAATTTTCTATTTTTCGAACGCACTTATGCCCGCTACCGATGTCATGTCAAGTATCATGCTGCAAACGAGATTCAGTCCAGGAGCAAGGGGTCAGATTAAATGAAATCAACTTGTAGCGCTTGTTCTTTAGGTCGCCACCGTGCCCACATTTCAGGTACTACGACTCCTTTCAGCGTGTTTATACTTCGGTCCTTATCGCCCTATTGACATTAAAGGAGTATGGGCGCCCCCTGTTACTTCCTTTACTTATCGTCGTCGCTGATTTCTCGGCATATTTCGCCAACGTAAGGAACGAAAGAGCCGATGCTGTTGCCCAGAATAGTCAAATTGCCAGTCGCCCCTGCTAAGGACCCTCGTCCATCAGTTCCCACCAGCACAACCTGCTCAGTTACAGCCAGGGGTGTCGCTGGAGCGCTTGGGTCGGGCACGATCAGTACAATGTCATTCGTAAACAAGGTCGTGCCCCTGACCTGCAACTCCGCGCGCGCCGTCTGAATCAGGCGCCCGCTGTTGACCGCCACTACGGGTGTTGATATCACACCGTTCGTCTCCAAGGACAACAGGGGTTCTCGTGTTACGCCTGCATAGCCGGTGCCACGCAAGCCACCTCTCAGTGTTATGGTGAAGCAGCCCGGCTGGGCTTGTGGAGTTGGATTGCCCAGGTAGTCACCGGAACCGTCGTCTATCGTGCAAGTACCGGGTTGCTCCGGAATCAGCAGCACCTTTCCGAGAACCTTCTCGCAGACTTGATCGGGCGGCGCGGCCTGCGCACTCATCATAGCTGCGACTAAAGCACCCAATACAACAAGGATCAGCCTTCTTATGCTTGTCGACATGTTCAGTTTCCTCCTTATTGAAAATCTCTGATTGCCGGGGGCTGTGCGACAACTGCCAGTTGATTCAGCCTGTTAGCTTTCGACTTCCCGGAAAGCCCACCCAGATCAAGACCGACACGAACAGAGTCAGCGTGGCTGGTTGTGGAAGTTAATAGTAAGAATAAAGATCCTATTTCGTCAAGTCAACCGGTAATGGAGTTCATTCGCGTACG
>CAJIBR010000084.1_pt1 | contig 14366 bp, 15 predicted proteins | sample 9199401 | NCBI WGS metagenome assembly CAJIBR01 (sample SAMEA7708310, study PRJEB35096) | sediment metagenome | biome: marine neritic benthic zone biome [ENVO:01000025]; feature: sediment [ENVO:00002007]; material: shallow marine sediment [ENVO:03000034] sea grass bed [ENVO_01000059] ... | reverse complement strand
GCAGATACGGAAGCAGATGAGATCCATGGGCAAGGCGGCTCTGTAATGCGCCAATACCCGGTTCATCTGGTGGCGTTGTATTGCCGGCCCGCCAGATGACGCGTGTGAGCATGACGAAGAACAGCAAAATACCGATACTTTTATGAATATCGGGGCCGCGTTTGTACCAGTCGTCGTAGTAGGTGAGCCCCGTCATCCACACGCCCAGCACGAACAACCCGATCACCACGAATGCAACCACCCAGTGCAGAAAGATCGCCAGCACGCCATACCCGTTCTCAGTGTTGCGAAGTCCAATGCGCGCCTTTGTATCTGTAGTGACCGATACCGCCGCAGCCTCGGCGTTCCGGCTATTCAATCTGGATTTTGTCAGTTCCGCCATAGTGTCGCGTCGCTCAATAATCTTGATCCAGACTTAAATTAATGCTGAACTAAACATTAATAAATACTGATTTATGCAAAATATTATTACGCCATATGCAACAATATGATTTAAACGAACTCAGGGCGTTTATAGCCGTCGTTGAAACCGGTGGCTTTAACCGCGCTGCAGATCAGCTGGGGGCCAGCGCTGCCGCTGTAAGTCGGCGTGTATCCAGCCTGGAAAATGCTCTGGGCACGAAGCTGCTGAATCGAACCACACGACAAATCGACCTGACAGAGGCCGGCAGACAGTTTTATTCGGATGTCGTCATCATTCTCGAATCACTCGAGGAGGCGGAAGAAAAGATACAGACGGGCCGCGAGACTATCAGGGGCAGCCTGCGTATCGCAGCACCATTGAGTTTCGGCATTGGTCGTATTGCACCCATCCTGCCGATTTTCATGAATACACATCCAGAGCTGAAAGTGCATCTGGAGCTTGAAGATCGCTTCACCGATCTGGTGGCTGAAGGTGTGGATGTGGCGATACGGATCGGGACATTGAAGGATTCAACCCTGGTCGCAACGCGTCTCGCATCGATACCGAGGGTGGTTTGCGCCTCACCCGAATATCTGGCCCTGCACGGTGAGCCGAACAAACCCGAAGAGCTTTCCAGGCACAATTGCCTGCTCTACAGCCTGCTCAGCCCCAAGCATAACTGGAGCTTTGCGCTGGAGGATGATACGCGTGATATCGACATCAGCGGGTCGCTATCGACCAATAATGGAGATGTGCTCAAGCAAGCGGCGATCCAGGGTCTGGGGATCACGATGATGCCGACGTTTATTGTGGAAGACGCACTCAAAGACGGGCGGCTGAAAGCGATTCTGCAAGACTACTCGACCGCTCTTTTTGGTCTTTACGCCGTTCGGCCATCGCGTCACTTTACACCCGCGAGGGTCAGAGCGCTGATCGAATTTCTCAGAGCACAATTTGATGATGGATCACTGGCTGCCTGATGCGAATGGAAAACCGATGATCTTCCCAGGCGCAACATCGTGCTGCATTGCCATACAGTTTTATCGGCTGGTTGATAGACGTCAAAACCATATAGCATCGATACGAGTATCTTCTGATTGATATATTCCCCGTACGCTCAATCGTGATCGTTGAATCTGGACGCCTCCCATGCCTGCATCGCCAGCTTTCTGTCACTGCCCCAGTGATATTCACCAACATCACCACTCTCTCGAATCACCCGGTGGCACGGAATCAGGTAGCCAATCCGGTTTGCGGCGACCGCACTGCCGACAGAGCGTTGCGCTTTGGGCGAGCCCGCAATACCGGCAAGTGTGCGATAAGAGACCAGCCGGGAGGAGCCGATATTCAACAGGGCTTCCCACACCTTGATCTGGAAGTTTGTACCACGCAGCAACAGGTGCAGTTTTCCAGACTCAGGTGTTGAAGTGAAAATCCGCTCTGACAGTCCTGATGCGGCTTCATCATCATGCCACAGTTTCGCCGCCGACCACTGCTGTGAAAATTCCTGCCGCTTGCGATCGACATCGTCATCACAAAAAATCAGATTGCATATGCCGCGTGATGTCCAGCCGAGCAAGGCACTACCGAAGGGTGTGCTGGCCATGCCGTATGTCACCGCCACGCCTTCTCCTTGCTTCCTGATTTCTCCGGGTGTCATCGCCTCACAGGTGATCATCAGGTCGTGCAGCCTTCCCGGACCCGACAGTCCGGCGTCAAGAGATGCCTCCAGCACATCCGTCGATTCCCGCAGCGCTTCCCTGGCTCGTTCCTTGGTCAGATACTGCAGGAAACGTTTGGGCGATATTCCCGCCCATTCGGTAAATACACGCTGAAGATGGTATTCACTGAGTCCTACTGACGCAGCTATTTCAGCCAGTGATGGCTGCCGCCTGGCATGGGCGCGAATATAACCGATTGCATCTGCAACGATCGTGTAATGCCTGTTCTGTTCTGCCCGCAACATAGTATCCCGTTTAACAACTTTTCCCGAATAACGTCGATGATCCGCTTGACCATGATGCGGACAGTTTTCACGAAACCGGTTTCACGAGCCACCCGATTCTTGCGGGTTCAAAAAATATGACAAAGCGCTTCGCCTCAGAGAAAAATTGAATGCTGTGAGAATATTTTACACCTTCGAAAATCCGGATTTATCAGAAATATCTTAAGTAATCGATTTCATAACCATTCAAATATACGGCATAATGATTACCCGTAATAAAGATACCAGTGAATAAATACAATGAGAAAGCAAAAATGAAAATTATTCGCCTTCTTATCACAACAACCGCGCTATTCTTTTTCGCCAATTCCCACTCAGCCAATGTGACCGTATTCGACAACCCTGCTGGTTATTCGGCTGCGGTTGGCGGCGAGTTGTTCATTATCGACTTCGACAGCTCTCCTAATGGCCCTGTCGACGGAAGCACAGTGAGTCCGCATGCAGTTTTCGGTTCTCCAGAAGCGGGGACCCCGACTAATGTGCTTTGGAACTCAAATGCCTTGACAGATGCGGGTTCGACTATCGCTTTAAATAACGTTGGTCCGCTGAGTATCGATTTTACCGATCCCTCGATTTTCAATTTCTCACTCGATTTCTCTTCGGCGTCCTCTCAGGAAACAGTTGAACTATACGATAGCGCTGATACCTTGCTGGCAAGCGTCCTGGCACCAAATCCGAACGGGTTTTTTGGACTGACTTCCGATACAGCTATCGATCGTGTAATCATTCGCAATGGCGTCTTACCTGCTATGGGGAATAATGACCGGTTTTTTATCGATAATCTCCGTGCAAATGCGGTGGTGCCGATACCCGCAGCAGTCTGGCTTTTTGTTTCCGGCCTTGCAGGATTAACCCTTATAGCGAAACGAAAAATAGCGTTAGCGTAACATTGATCAATTCAACGATGCCCCTTGCGGGGCATGAGGGGTCAACAACGGGCGCTCATTTTCGATGATCGATTGCATATATTCGGGCTCTGACTAAATCGCTTGATGAGTTTTTACTCTGACCCGTCATATTAACAATAATGAGCCTGCTACTAACCAGGCCCTTCGCCGCTTTTAATCATAAAAGCCCCCTCTCGGCAAAAGACACCACCTCGTCACCGATCACCATGTGATCGAGCACACGTACATCAATCAGTGCCAGCGCGTCCTTCAATCTTTGTGTGATCTGTTTATCAGCGGTACTCGGTTCGGCCACGCCCGACGGATGGTTATGTGCAAATATCACCGCGGCGGCGTTATTATCGATCGCCCGGCGCACCACTTCACGTGGGTAGACGCTGGCACCGTCGATGGTACCGTAAAACAGCTTTTCGAATGTGAGCACACGGTTGCGGTTATCCAGGAACAGGCAGGCGAACACTTCCTGCGGGCAGGACCGCAGTTCGGCCGAGAGATAACGTCGCGTGTCGGCGGGTGAACACAGCGCATCACCACGTCGAATGTTCTCGAACTCATGACGTCGCGCCATTTCCAGTACGGCCTGTAATTGCGCATACTTGGCCCGGCCCAGCCCCCGATGCAGACAGAAATCATCTTCGCTCGCATCCAGCAATGGCTTCAGTCCACCGAACTCATCGAGCAGGCGGCGCGCGAGATCAACCGCGGTCAGGCCCGGTATCCCGGTTCGAAGAAAGATCGCCAGCAGTTCGGCATCGGAGAGTGACGCTGCTCCACGATCGAGCAGCTTTTCGCGCGGCCGTTCTTCCACAGGCCAGTCAGAAATCACCAGTGACATGGTATCCACCTTTTACATCATCCTTGTGCAACGCAATGACAACCCTACTCCGACAGCACGGCAAATACAAGAGCGTATAGCTAAGCCTCTGATTTTGGTAGAATACCGTAATGAACACACTCAACGGCAAGCACATCATCCTCGGTATCAGCGGAGGTATCGCCGCCTACAAGAGTGCCGAGCTGACGCGGCGACTGCGCGATGCCGGCGCGCTGGTACGTGTCGTGATGACCCGCAGCGCCACCGGATTCGTCACGTCCTTGACCTTTCAGGCGCTTTCCGGCAACCCGGTGCATACCGAGCTGCTGGATGAAAAGGCCGAAGCCGGTATGGGCCATATACAACTGGCGCGCTGGGCGGATGCGATTCTGATCGCACCGGCCAGCGCCAATTGCATCGCCAAACTGGCGCAGGGCCGCGCCGATGACCTGCTGACGACACTCTGCCTTGCCTCTGAAGCCCCGCTGGCACTGGCACCGGCGATGAATCGCGTGATGTGGGACGATGCTGCCACCCGGAACAACATCAGCACACTGCAACAACGTGGCGTGAACCTGTTCGGCCCGGCCTCCGGCGCCCAGGCCTGCGGCGAGAGTGGTGAAGGCCGCATGCTCGAAGTACCCGAGCTGATCGATGCACTCTCCAGCCAGTTCAAAAGCGGCATGCTGCAAGGCGCCAATGTACTGATAACGGCCGGGCCCACGTATGAACCGATCGATCCGGTGCGCTTCATCGGCAACCGCAGCTCTGGCCGTATGGGTTTTACCCTGGCGACAGCGGCACGCGAAGCCGGTGCCAACGTCAGCCTGATCAGCGGACCCAGCGTGGAACCCACCCCGGACGGTGTCAATCGTATCGATGTCGAGACTGCGGCCCAGATGCACACCGCGGTCATGCAGCAGATCCATCACAACCAGATCTTCATTGCCGCCGCCGCGGTCGCCGATTACCGTCCGAAAACGGTAAGCGCACAGAAACTGAAAAAACACGATGCCGAGCTATCGCTCGAACTCGAGCGTACCGAAGATATCCTGGCGGCTGTCGCCAGCGGCAGCCCAAAACCATTCGTCATCGGCTTCGCCGCGGAAACCGAGAACCTGGAAACCAACGCCCGGTCCAAGCTGACGAACAAATCACTGGATATGATTGCTGCCAATCTCGTGGGCAAGGATGCTATTGCGCAAGACATTGGATTCAACAGCGAATACAATGCGCTGCACGTAATCTGGGCAGACGGCGAGCAGATACTGGGGCAGGCCCGCAAAACAACACTGGCGCGTGAACTGATCAAACTGATTGCGCATCGATACAATATAAACAGGCAGCATGAGAAAAATACAGCTTAAGATTCTCGATCAGCGCATCGGCAATCTGATTCCATTACCTGAACACGCGACTGAAGGTTCCGCCGGCATGGACTTGCGTGCCTGTATCGATGAAACCATCACCCTGGAACCCGGCACCACCGAATTGATACCGACCGGAATCGCGATACACATCGATGATCCCGGGCTGGCCGCCACGATCCTGCCGCGCTCGGGTCTCGGCCATAAACATGGTATCGTGCTCGGCAATCTTGTCGGCCTGATCGACTCGGATTACCAGGGCCAGTTATACGTCTCCTGCTGGAACCGCGGCAAAGACAGCTTTGCCATAGAACAGGGTGATCGCATCGCACAGCTGGTTTTCGTTCCGGTGGTACAGGCCGACTTTGAGGTTGTCGAGGATTTTTATGCGAGCTCGCGCGGCAGTGGCGGCTTTGGTCACTCGGGCCACAAATAATTTGACATCGCATCGCTGGTGCATATAAACAGTCGGCCGGCGATGCAGATAAACCATAACCCTTTATCTCATTACAAAGATTAACCATGGCTATTAGTGAAGAAATTTTTCGTGCGTATGATGTTCGCGGTATTGTCGAAACGGCACTGACACCCGACGCAGTCAAACAAATCGGGCAGGCCTTTGCCTCGGAAGCGCGCGCTCAGGGACAGAAAACGGTTGTCATCGGCCGCGATGGGCGCTTATCGAGTCCTGAACTTGCCCGCGCCTTGAGCGAGGGACTGCGTGCCGGAGGCTGCGATGTGATCGATGTTGGCATGGTGCCGACACCGGTTCTGTACTATGCCACGCACAAACTCGAGACCGGCACCGGCATCATGGTCACCGGCAGCCATAATCCACCGCAGTACAACGGTCTGAAAATGCTGCTTGCAGGCAATACTTTCTATGGAGACGACATCAAGTCACTCTATCACCGTATTATCGAAGGTAATCTGAACAGCGGTGATGGCAGCCATCGACAACAGGATGTGACTGCAGACTATATCGACATCATTACTTCAGATATAAGTCTGACGCGTCCACTCAATATCGCTGTCGATTGCGGTAATGGCGTAGCCGGTGTTCTGGCTGTTGATCTGTTTACCCGACTGGGCTGTGAAGTCACTGCACTGTATTGTGACGTTGACGGCACTTTTCCGAATCACCATCCGGACCCGTCCAAACCGGAAAATCTCAATGATATAATGAAGGCTATTACAGAAAACTCGCTTGACCTGGGCCTGGCGTTTGATGGCGACGGCGACCGGGTCGGAATCATCGATGACAAACAGAACATCATCTGGGCCGACCGTCAGATGATGCTGTATGCCGCTGACGTGCTGGAACGCAAGCCCGGCGCACAAATCATCTTCGACATCAAATCGAGCACCAACCTCGCTCATTTCATCAAGCAACACGGCGGCGAGCCGCTGATGTGGAAGACGGGACATTCGTTCATCAAGGCCAAAATGAAGGAGACCGGTGCCGAGCTAGCCGGAGAAATGAGTGGCCACATCTTTTTCAAGGATCGATGGTTCGGTTTTGATGACGGCCTTTACAGCGCTGCACGCATGCTGGAGATCCTCAGCAAGCGCGACCAGCCTTCGAGCGAAATCTTCGCCGAATTACCCGACAGCTTCAACACACCGGAACTTCAAATCATGTTCGAAGAAGGCGAACATTACCGGTTCATGGAGGAATTCAAGAAGCAGGCCGACTTCGATAATGCCGACATGATCACCATCGATGGTATGCGTGTCAATTTTCCTCAGGGCTGGGGACTGATTCGACCCTCGAATACGACCCCCTGCCTGGTACTTCGCTTTGAAGCCGACAGTGAAGCGGCGCTCGATGAAATTCAGGCCAAGTTCAGGAAAGAAATCCTGAAACAGGATAGCAGCCTTCAGTTGCCGTTTTGATATTTCAATTTCAGTCCACAGATGAACGCAGATAAACACGGATGTTTTCATGCTGTCACTACGGCTTAAACAAGATGGTCCGCAAAATACGCAAATAACGCGAAGTGCGCTCAAGCTGTAAATGTTGTAACTGCTTTAGCTGTGTATTTCGCGGAGATATGACAGAAATAATATCCGTGTTTATCTGCGTTCATCTGTGGACCAAAATACCTCGGTATACCAATTCAGTTTCAGTGGTTAGAATGTGCATCGTCAATGATGGAGAATAATCGTGGATAAACAGTCCGCACAAAATGTAGCCAACGTATTATCTGAAGCCCTTCCCTACATTCAGCGGCTTCACAACAAGACCATCGTCATCAAATATGGCGGCAACGCGATGACCGATGAAAAACTTAAAAATGGTTTTGCCCGGGACATCGTGCTGTTAAAGCAGGTGGGTGTTAATCCGGTGGTTGTACATGGCGGCGGGCCGCAGATTGGCCAGTTGCTCGAACGCATTGGCAAGGAATCAAAATTCATCGAAGGTATGCGTGTCACGGACCGCGAAACCATGGACGTTGTTGAAATGGTACTCGGCGGCCTTGTAAACAAGAGCATCGTCAACCTGATCAACCAGAACGGCGGCAATGCGGTTGGACTCACCGGCAAGGACGGCGGCTTGATTCACGCACGTAAAATGAAAATCGAGCGCTCGTCGCCCGAACTCGATGTACCGGAAATCATCGATCTGGGCCACGTTGGAGAAGTCACCGGTATAGACCCGACCATCGTCGACACCCTCGACCAGGGCGACTTTATCCCGGTGATAGCACCCATCGGGGTGGGTAAAGACCAGATGTCCTACAACATCAATGCCGATCTTGTGGCGGGTAAGCTGGCCAGTGTGTTGAGTGCGGAAAAGCTGTTATTGCTGACAAATACAGCCGGTATACTCGATGAAGACGGCGAGGTGCTGACGGGGTTGAAAACGGCCGATATCGATGCACTGATTGTAGACGGCACCATACACGGCGGCATGCTGCCCAAGGTGAATTGCGCCCTGGACGCGGTTAAATCCGGTGTAAGAACATCGCACATAATCGACGGACGCGTCGAACATGCCGTCCTGCTCGAATTACTGACCGATGCAGGCGTCGGTACGCTGATTAAAGGCTAGCCCGCATTTCTCACCAGGCGGCGTAGAATTCTGATAAGGCATTGGTCCTTTGGAGTGAAGCGAGTATGACCAAAATACAGCGTATTCTTCAAGCATGCCTATCACGGTTCAGGCTGGTCTTCGTGTTCGTAAGCTTGCTCTTCACTCAAACCGTAGCTATGGCTACGCTTTTCGCTCCAGAGCGGCGTCTACGAACACGAATCCTGCGCTTGCTCCCGTGATCCTGGTGAGAAATGCGGGCTAGGCAGACTATTGATCCTGCGACAGCAGGCCGCTTGCCGGGTTTTCTCTTTCGGCTTTACGCCGGGCAGAGGCCTCACGTTTCTTCTGCTTTTCGGCCATGAGTTCGCGGAAACGTTTGATATAACCGTCAAACTGCGCGATCACTTCTTCGCGCTTTATCTGGTGGCCCTGTTGAACGCCTTTCTGGGTCGCCAGCTGTAGCTTTTCACGGTCCAGCTTGGCGTATGTCGCTTCCGGCACCAACCTGCCTGAGGCCTTGATATTTTCAATAATCTGTTTGGTTTTCTCAACTTTCTCAGTGGAACTCTCGATAATATCTTTTGAAAGCTGCAATTGCGAATCGATTGCATCCAGCCTTGCGTCCCTCGCGGCGATCAGGTCACGCTCGGTTGTATAGGTATCTGTCAATACACGATCACGTAATGCCTGGGCGCGTCTCTCGGCCTCCAGACGCTTGCGCTCGGCTTCCTGTCTCTTTCTATCCGCCCGTTCTTCAGCCGTCATTGCACGGTCGTGTTTTTTGATCATCGTTCCCTGTTCGTTCAGTTCCTTGTGCTCCTTCTTCAGGTATTCTGTGGGCACCTTGTCACCGTAATGCACGCTGCCGTGCTCATCGACCCATCGGTACAGACCAGCCTGCACATTACCGATCAGTAATGCTGACACGATCAATATCAGTAACCTGCTGTAACGCATCTCTCCACCTCTCAACATCACTCAGATAAAAGCCTGTGCATGCTTTACATTCACACACTTCAGTATAGTCATACTATGGCAGAATGCATTTACTCACCTCCTATTCATTACTTGCATGCTCGATCACGCCCTGATTTTTGTCATTTCATTGCTGGCGAATGCGTTTTCTGCACTTTCCGGCGGAGGTGCCGGGCTGATCCAGCTCCCGGTGCTGATATTCCTCGGGCTGCCATTCGGTGTTGCACTGGCGACACACAAGGTCGCAACCGTTGCTCTCGGTATTGGCGCCACCATACGGCATTTGCGTGAAAGCCACCTTGAGCGGCAATTTGCGCTGTTCATGGTCATTGCCGGTGTACCTGGCGTGATTCTCGGTGCCAGCGTGATCTTGCAGGTACCGGACCGCTCTGCACAGGTCGCTCTGGGCTTTCTGACCATGGCTCTGGGTATTTATTCCATGTTCTCACCTGACCTTGGTCAGCAATACACGCCCGTTCATCGGGACAGGCACGGTTACACCGTTGGCGGAATCAGCCTGTTTTTGATCGGTGTTCTGAATGGCTCTCTGACATCCGGAACAGGACTGTTCGTGACCCTTTGGCTGATTCGATGGTTCGGCATGGATTACAAGCGCGCCGTCGCATACACACTGGTCCTGGTCGGCCTGTTCTGGAATAGCGCCGGAGCGATCACGCTGGGCCTGCTGGGAGAAATCTACTGGCTGTGGCTGCCGGCTCTGCTGCTGGGTTCCGTGATCGGCGGCTACCTCGGTGCGCACCTCGCCATCGTCAAGGGCAACAAGGTTATCAAGCGTGCTTTTGAGGCCGTGACCTTATTGATAGGCCTGAAGCTGATTATTGGGTGATTTTCACCACAGAGACGCAGAGGATTACAGATGATATTTAACGCAAAGAACGCAAAGACAAATACAGGTATATGTTCTGCTTTAGCCGCGCATTGGGCCTGTTTGATTATAATCCGTGTTTATCTGCGTTCATCTGTGGACAGGTACAGGAAATCTCTAGAAACAGCTTTAGCCTCGACTAAAGGTTTGCGGCTAAAGCCGCTCCATACAAAAAACCTCTGTGTCTCTGCGGTTAGATACCGTATTGACCCCGGTACGCCCGCATCGCATCCAGGTACCTGCTGTAATTCCCGTCGGATTCGATATACGCAATCAGGTCAGTCATGGTGATGATGCTGTGTACCGGTATTGCAAATTCTCTCTGCACCTCCTGTATCGCCGATAATTCCCCCTTACCTTTTTCCTGGCGATCCAGTGCGATCAATATCGCTGAGGCATTGCCGCCCTCGGCAGCGATGATATCGACTGCCTCGCGAATTGCGGTACCGGCGGTGATTACATCATCGACGATCAACACCCGTCCCCGCACATCGGCTCCGACTATGCGACCGCCTTCACCGTGATCCTTGGCCTCCTTGCGATTGAAGGCATAGGGTTTATCGATACCGTGATCAGTGGAAAGTGAAACGGCAATCGCTGCGACCAGCGGGATGCCTTTGTAGGCGGGACCGAATACAACATCAAACTCAAGCCGATTATCGACGATCACCTGGGCATAGCAGGCACCCAGCTCTGCCAGCGCCTTTCCGGTGTTGAACAGACCGGCATTGAAAAAATACGGGCTTGTGCGGCCGGACTTGAGTGTAAATTCACCAAACTTGAGCACATCGCTTTCTATCGCCAGCTGGATAAATCGCCTTTTATTTTCCTCTGTGTTTTTTTGCATCGATTAATTCCCGGTTTCGGTAGCATGCTCATGATTGCACGCGTATCATAACGCCTCAGTTCAGATCATCAAATAATCATGCGCATTATCTCGATAAATACCAATGGCATTCGTGCAGCCGCAAAAAAGGGCCTCTATGAATGGCTGAAAAAAACCGATGCGGATATCGTCTGTATCCAGGAAACCAAAGCCCAGGAACACCAGCTGACACACGACCAGTTCAAGCCCGACGGCTATTACTGTCATTACCATGATGCGGAAAAAAAAGGCTACAGCGGGGTGGCGATATACAGCAAGATAAAGCCGAAAAAAGTCATCGAAGGCCTCGGCTGGCATGATATCGATATCGAGGGCCGTTACCTTGAATTCCAGTACAACAAACTCAGCATCATATCGCTGTATATGCATTCGGGCTCATCCAGCGAAGAACGCCAGGCCGTGAAATTCGATTTCATGGATCGCTTCATGCCCTACCTGCAGAGCCTGCGGCGCAAACACCGAGAATTCATTATCTGCGGTGACTGGAACATCGCGCACAAGAAAATCGATATCAAGAACTGGCGCGGTAATCAGAAAAATTCCGGTTTCCTGCCGGAAGAGCGCGCATGGATGGATCAGCTTTTCGGTGAAATCGGATATGTCGACGCCTTCCGTGTCGTCAATCAGCAGGAACACCAGTACACCTGGTGGTCAAACCGTGGACAGGCCTGGGCCAACAACACGGGCTGGCGTATTGACTACCAGGTCATCACGCCAAAACTGGCACCTCTGGTCACATCGGCCAGCATCTACAAGGATGAACGCTTTTCCGATCATGCACCGCTGATCATTGACTATGACTATGAGCTCGCATGACGACTGAAAAGAACAGCTCGGTACAGAGCTGGAGTGAAACCTTTCAGTCTTTATTGAACCCACGCGTTCTGGCAATGCTGTTTCTCGGCTTTTCAGCCGGAATTCCACTATTGCTGATTTTCTCGTCTCTCTCCCTATGGCTCGTTGAAGCGGGAATAGAACGTAAGACAGTCACGTTCTTCAGCTGGGCGGCACTCGGTTATTCGTTTAAATTTATCTGGGCTCCACTGATAGACAAAATACCGGTTCCGGTACTGACAAAGCTGATGGGCCGCAGACGTTCATGGCTGCTTGTCGCTCAACTGCTGATCATTTCCGCGATCAGCATGATGGCCAGTATCAATCCGAGCATCAGCGAAACGGCGCTGACGTCGATGGCCCTGGCAGCCTTGCTGCTGGGATTTTCCGCCGCGACCCAGGATATCGTGATCGACGCTTACCGGATCGAATCAGCCAAGCCCCGGTACCAGGCGATGATGTCAGCATCGTATATCGCCGGTTACCGCATCGGCATGGTCGTTTCCGGAGCCGGAGCACTGTTTCTCGCATCATGGCTCGGCTCTGAAAGATCGCACTATGTGTATCAGGCATGGCAGCAGACATACTACGCCATGGCCGCAGTGATGCTGGTTGGTGTTGTTACCACACTGCTGATTCATGAACCGGACAACAGCCAGAGAAAAGAGCATAACTATAAAACGATTGACTACCTGCGGCTCGTTTTTGTGTTCATGTGTTCTGTTACGGTATTCATCGCGACTTTTTTCTACACCGGCAGTATTTTCAACTATCTGACAGAACTGCTGGGTAATGATGCGGTAATCGGTTTCTTCGTCGAACTGATTCATTTCACGCTGTCGGTTCTGGCCTCGATCCTGATCGGTAAATTTCTGATTCAGGCAGGCGCCGTGAACAGGGACATGGCACATGAAACCTGGGTTGAACCGATTACAGACTTCTTTATTCGCTATGGTGTAAATACGGCATTACTGATACTGCTGCTGATCGGTCTGTATCGCATATCCGACATCGTACCCGGCGTTATTTCGAATATTTTTTATCAGGACCTTGGTTTCACAAAACCCGAGATCGCAACCGCGGTGAAAACCTTTGGCGTCATTGTCAGTATCGCGGGCGGTTTCCTCGGCGGTATCGTTGCTACGCGCTATGGCGTCTACCGTACCCTGATGATTGGCGCGATTCTTACCGCATTCACGAACCTGGTGTTCGTCTGGCTGGCACTGGTTGGCCGCGATATGACCGTTATGTACACGGCGGTGACTATCGATAATCTGGCCGCGGGATTTGCCAGTGCTGCATTCGTTGCATTTCTATCCAGCCTGACCAGTGTGTCATTCACAGCCGTTCAATATGCTATCTTCAGCTCGCTGATGACACTACTGCCAAAAACCATCGGCGGCTATTCAGGAACGATCGTTGACAATATTGGTTATCCGGGATTTTTCATATTTACAACCCTGATAGGGATACCGGTGTTGTGGCTGGTCTGGAAGGTCACCCGAAATCTGAAAGCGGACTAATCTATACGGCCAGGCGTATCGCTGTATCCCGGGGCGGCGTGGTCGATTATCGAGGTTTTGCCCTCTTCTTTGATCCAGATCACCCTGTCTGAAATACCCGCAATCCCACATACTTTTTAGCTTTTCAGGCGAAGTCTTTGAAATATCTCAGATTTCAAAATCAGCGCTCCCAAGCGTGAATGATTATCATTCCCCGATGCGAGAAATTGATCTATCTTATTGAATTTATTGATAATAAAAATTTTTCTCGATTCTCTCAGAATTTCAAAAATTGGACTACACTATGTTCGAAACCAAGCTTTATAAGTTTTGTCATATATACTAATTTACTGCTAGATGTGAGAGGTTATAATCATGATTATTGATGCATTCACCATATCTGCTGCAGTTGTCGCGATGGCTGTAATCATTTCGGTGATTGCACTTATGCGTAAACACAACGAGGAACGTTAGTATCCGCAGCAACCTAAATGATCAAAACCTCAAATAGACGGGTGCCGATACCGAGTATCGGCACCCGTTTTTTATTTCGGCTTTGCAATGTTGAACAGTTCTCGCATATATTGGGCGCTTGTTTTACACGCACTGATGAAACCCTATAACAACCAGCCCGCCTGATTAAAGGCGCAGTTGATAAATACGTAATCATGCAATCAATCAAGCTGGAGCAAAAACAGGACAACTGGCACGGCAGTTTCAGAGCCATGGCCAGTCCGTGTGAAGTTCTG
>CAJIBR010000076.1_pt1 | contig 14804 bp, 12 predicted proteins | sample 9199401 | NCBI WGS metagenome assembly CAJIBR01 (sample SAMEA7708310, study PRJEB35096) | sediment metagenome | biome: marine neritic benthic zone biome [ENVO:01000025]; feature: sediment [ENVO:00002007]; material: shallow marine sediment [ENVO:03000034] sea grass bed [ENVO_01000059] ... | reverse complement strand
GTTCAGGGCTTCACGGCGGCCGGCGGTTTCCGCAACCAGCAGGACCCGGCCCGGGTAGTCGTTGACGTAATCGAGGAAGGTTTTCGCCGGGTGCTGGGACTGGGTCTGCAGCAGCAGTTCCGGCGGTGCGGCGACATCGACGTTGTCTGCCGCGTCGGTACTCTTGCGTGTCGATGTATGCACGCACGGGTAGTTGTCGATGCCCTGTGTGACAAGGTCCGATGTCAGGAACAGTTTTTCAGGTTCGAGTATCGGGCGCTCTACGTCGTGGCGCCTTTGTTCATGGCGTTCGCTCAGGTTGAGCCAGATGTCATCGATGTCGTCATCGAGTTGCTCCGGAAGGATGAACAGGGCGTCATCAGGCAGGTAGTCGAAGATGGTTTCGAGCCGGTCGAAATACAGCGGCAGGTAATACTCGATACCGGCGGGTACCTGACCGTCGCTGACGGCCTTGTAGATCAGGCTGATCAGCGGGTCGCCGGCAATCTGTTCGCGGTAGCGTTCGCGGAATTGCTTGATGGCGTCCTTGTCGGTCGGGAACTCGCGCGCCGGCAGCAGTTCGATGCGTCCGGTCTTTTCCAGTGTACGCTGGTCCGAGGGATTGAAGCTGCGGATCGATTCGATTTCATCGTCGAACAGGTCGACGCGGTAGGGCAGGTTGCTGCCGGCAGGGTAGAGGTCGATGATCGATCCCCTGACCGCGAATTCGCCGTGCTCCATCACCTGCGAGACATTACTGTAGCCGCTGGCCTCGAGACTGCGCCTGAAGGCCTCGATATCGAGTTTGTCGCCGACCTGCAGCATCAGCACGTGCTGGTTGATGTAGTCGCGCAGCGTCAGTTTTTGCAGCAGCGCGTTGACCGGCAGGATCAGGATGTTGCCCGGCTTAATGCCCGGCAGTGCATACAGTGTTTTCAGGCGCTCGGAGATGATGTCCTGGTGCGGGGAGAACACATCGTAGGGCAGCGTCTCCCAGTCCGGCAGATTCAGGATGTCGTGCTCGCCGCTGCCGTAGAACGCGATCTCGGCGTGCAGCTGGCTCGCATGGGCGAGATCATCGACCACCAGGACCACAGGCCCCGCCGGGTAATTTTTTGCCGCCTCGACCGTTGCCAGTGCCAGTGAGCTGCCGTAGAGGCGGCTCCATTTGCGGGATTCGGTGTTAGACGGGGGCAGGGGAGCGTTTAACAGGGGCACGGATTCTAGATGACTGTGAAAAATAAAAATGAAAAATGGTATTCGTTCGGTGAATGTCCGGCGATTTTACGGGGTGGGTGCGCTGCGCGCATCATAAATTTGCCGGGTTGAGTCATCGGTGGGTTTGGGCGTGGTCAGCAGCGAGTGGTGAGGAAGAATGCGTTGTCCTGCGCCCTCTCCCGCTGGCAGTGGGCTGGGGTGAGGGCGGTTGTGTATCCGGGATTGTTTATTTACACACGCGGAGACGCAGAGGTCTGTTATTTGCAGTCGCGCGGATCTATAAATATAAAATACATTAAAAATGTAATATAAGATATTGTAATTATTCCTTTTTTAAAAGCTCTCTGATCATGTCTTCGATGCGGCTGCCGTCGCTGGTTTTGAAGCCTTTGTAGGCGTGGATCAGGTTGCCTTTGCGGTCGATCAAATACGAGCTGGGCATGACTTTGAGGCTGTAGAGATCGGCGACTTCGCCTTCAGGATCGTAGGCGATGTCGAAGTCCACCGCTATATGCTCGAGGAATTTCCTGGCGCGGGCCTTGTCCTTGTCGAGGTTGATCGCGATGACCTTGAGGCCTTCGTCGGCGTAGCGTTCCTGCATCTGGTTCAGCCACGGGAATGAGTGCCTGCAGGGTACACACCAGGATGCCCAGAAGTCGACGTAGACGACCTGGTTGCGGTACTCATCGAGCGAAAACGTGCCCGAGTCGCTGGGCAGTGCGAAAACCGGTGCCTTGGAGGCGGCCAGTGCTGCAGGATTGGTGAATAATGTCAGCAGCAGAAAAACAACAGCGTTCAGTGATACAGCGATATTGGATTTTGTCATCGGAAAAATCAGGTGTTCGTTGTTGGATTCAGGTATTCAAATTCAGGTGCGTATATTAACGGTTTCTTATGTAAATTTACAGCGGGGAGGGTGCGGGTTTAGTGGTAGTGGCGAGGATGTAACGCAGAGAAATCCGGGAGGTGTGATAACCCGATATGAACCCGGATTAGGCTGCGCTAATCCAGGCTACACCGGCGTTTTTATTCACCCCCCGTTATGCATCACGCGCTGCTGTAATTCAGCATAATGTATATTATGTTAAATAAGGTATTTGCTTGCAAAAGGACCCTTTTCAGTCGTTTGCCTTACAGTACTTAATGCCTGACCTTAATTAATCACTACATAAGACGGTGCCTGTAATCTTATATTCGCAAGTACGCTTGATCGATCACTCGCCCCTGCTTCGATACGGGTCGACATAGATTGATCAGTTGCCTATCGCGTGACGGTATTCCAGCACATGCTTCGGAGCCGGATTGCTTGCTGTGTGATACCACATAGAGCCTGGCAGAAATAACACGCTATTAATAAAAATCTTACGAAAAAAGTGTCGCTGTTCAGGTGCTTTCCGTATAAAACCGTCGCTCGAAAGATATTTGTTGCGTTCCAAAATATGCAGCAATGACAGAATATTAGAAGATTTTAATATAATAAGAATTATTGTCATTTTCACTTGTAATGTTATGTCATTGCTATTACGATACGCGCCGTTGCTTTGTGGCAAATTTGTGTGATTTCACACGTTGTACATAGTGTTTTGACATATTCAATACGAACTGCCCTCTGCAAGTTACAGATAATACAAATTAAAAAATTCATACCCATTCAGGAGCTAACATGAGAGCAGCTAAGCAGGTTGCCGGTCTACTAGGACTCATGCTTATCAGTGGTCAGTCACTGGCGGCTTTACAGATGAACCTTTCGCCCGGTGTAACCACATTCAGCCAAGGTGCATACGAAATCCACACCCTGGTTATGTGGATTTGCGTCGTCATTGGCGCAATTGTATTCGGCGCCATGACCTATTCGATCATCAATCACCGCAAATCCAAGGGCGCGGTTTCTGCAGAGTTTCATGACAACACCACAATCGAAATTGTCTGGACCATCATCCCCTTCCTGATCCTGATCGGAATGGCCATACCTGCAACCAAGGTGCTGCTGGCGATGGAAGATACTTCGAATTCGGATATGTCGATCAAGGTCACCGGTTATCAGTGGAAATGGCATTACGATTATCTGGGTGAAGATGTCAGCTTCTTCAGCAACATCTCCACGCCGGATGCGGCCAACCTGGCAACCAACGCCAGTGTTGAAAAGGATGAAAAATACCTGCTCGACGTTGACAATCACATGGTTATTCCGGCGAACAAAAAAGTCAGGCTGCTGTTCACATCGAATGACGTTATTCATTCCTGGTGGGTCAATGCCTTCGGTCTGAAAAAGGATGCGATCCCGGGTTTCATCAATGAAGGCTGGATCAACGTCCCGACCCCGGGTGTCTATCGCGGCAAATGCGCCGAACTCTGTGGCAAGAACCACGGTTTTATGCCGGTTGTTGTCGAAGTGAAATCTGAAGAAGATTACGTGGCCTGGCTCTCAAGCCAGAAAGCGGAAGCTGCGGAAGCGGCTGCCAGTGCTGAGAAAACCTGGACCAGGGCTGAACTTATGAGCCACGGAGAGAAAGTCTACACAACGGCATGTGCAGCCTGTCACCAGGCAAACGGTGAAGGCCTGCCGAACGTCTTCCCTGGCCTTAAGGGCAGCGCAGTGGCCATCGGCGATATTGCCAAACACTTCGACGTTGTTATCAACGGTGTAACAGGTACGGCAATGGCCGCCTACGGTCCGCAGATGAACGATGCCGACCTGGCCGCAGTCATCACGTATGAACGCAACGCCTGGGGTAATGACACCGGCGATGTCGTACAGCCTGCCGACGTCAAGGCTGCACGTTAATCAGAATTCTTGAACGATACAAACAAGAGATTATTAAGGGGCAAATATGAGCGCTGTTATTGAAGAACATCACGATCATCATGATCACAAGCCTACCGGCATCGGCCGCTGGCTGTTCAGTACCAACCACAAGGACATTGGCACCATGTATTTATGGTTCAGCTTTATCATGTTCTTCGTGGGTGGAGCCATGGCACTGGTTATCCGTGCCGAACTCTTCCAGCCGGGTCTGCAACTGGTCGAGCCGGAATTCTTCAACCAGATGACCACCCTGCACGGCCTGATCATGGTCTTCGGTGTAATCATGCCTGGATTTGTCGGTCTGGCGAACTGGATGGTGCCGATGATGATCGGTGCACCGGACATGGCGCTGCCGCGTATGAACAACTGGAGCTTCTGGCTGTTGCCGGGTGCATTCGGTATGCTGATCGCCAGCCTGATCATGAGCTTGATGGGCATGGGCTCGGCGCCCAACTTTGGCTGGACATTCTACGCCCCGCTGTCCACCACCTACGGGCCCGCCAGTACCGACTACTTCATCTTCTCGGTCCACCTGATGGGTATTTCATCCATCATGGGTGCGATCAACATCATCGCCACCATCATGAACATGCGCGCCCCCGGCATGACTTACATGAAAATGCCGATTTTCGTCTGGACCTGGTTCATCACCGCTTACCTGCTGATTGCGGTAATGCCGGTACTCGCAGGTGTGGTTACGATGATGCTGACAGACCGCAACTTCGGCACCAGCTTCTTCGATGCGGCCGGCGGCGGTGATCCGGTGTTGTTCCAGCACGTGTTCTGGTTCTTCGGCCACCCCGAGGTCTACATCATGATCCTGCCGGCCTTCGGAGTGGTCTCGCAGATCGTGCCGACCTTTGCCCGCAAGAAGATCTTCGGCTACAGCTCGATGGTGTATGCAACCGCATCGATCGCGTTCCTGTCGTTCATCGTATGGGCGCACCACATGTTCACCACGGGCATGCCTGTCGCCGGTGAACTGTTCTTCATGTATGCCACCATGCTGATCGCAATTCCGACCGGCGTGAAGGTATTCAACTGGGTCAGCACCATGTGGCGCGGCTCGATGACTTTCGAAACACCGATGCTGTTTGCGATCGCTTTTATTTTCCTGTTCACCATCGGTGGTTTCACCGGCCTGATGATGTGTATCGCACCTGCTGACTTCCAGTACCACGATACCTACTTCATCGTTGCCCACTTCCATTACGTGCTGGCAACCGGTGCAGCCTTCTCGATCATGGCTGCGGTGTACTTCTGGATCCCGAAATGGACCGGCAATATGTACGATGAAAAACTGGGCAAACTGCACTTCTGGGTGACGACCATCGGTGCCAACATGGTGTTCTTCCCGATGCACTTTGTCGGCCTGGCAGGCATGCCTCGCCGTATTCCGGATTACAGCCTCCAGTTCGCCGAGTTCAACGCGCTGGCAACCGTGGGTGCCTTCATCTTCGGCTTCTCGCAGTTGATCTTCCTGTACAACGTGATCAAGACAATCCGCGGTGGCGAAAAGGCAACCGACCGCGTCTGGGAAGGTGCAGACGGCCTGGAATGGACACTGCCCTCACCGGCGCCGTTCCACAGCTTCACGACACCGCCTCAGTTCAAGTAAGCGTACGTTAAGGACTTGACGGGACGAGATTGGTGACATCGCAGCCGAACCAGGAGCAGAACACGCCTGGCAACGCCAGGGTAATCAGCCGATTGATGTTTGTTGTCATCGGCATGTTCGGGTTCGGTTTTGCGATGGTGCCCCTGTACGATGTCTTTTGCGACATTACCGGTATCAACGGTAAAACCGGGGACCAGGTCACACGGTTAGACAGCATGCAGGTCGACACCTCAAGGCAGGTGGAAGTCGAGTTCATTGCCAGCCTGAATGCCAACATGCCGTGGGAGTTCAAGCCGGTGCAGCATTCTGTCACCGTGCATCCGGGGGAGCCTACCCGTATCGAATATGTAGCGGTCAATCGCACCAGCAAGGCCATCGTTGGTCAGGCCGTGCCCAGCGTTGCGCCCGGGCGTGCTGCAGAGTACTTTCAGAAAACCGAGTGTTTCTGTTTTACCGAGCAAAAGCTGGAAGCAGGTGAAGAAAAACTGATGCCGGTTATATTCGTCGTCGATCCGGAACTGCCCGACGACGTATCGCAGCTGGCGCTGTCGTATACCTTTTTTGTAAAACCATCTGGGGAGCAGGAAACCACAGCCTCCCTGGCAAATAACTCAAACCAGGAAATATAACAATGTCTACAACAAATCATGGTGAATACTTTATACCGGAGCCGAGCAAGTGGCCGGTTGTTGGCACAATCGCGTTGGTAACGACGGTAGTTGGAGCTGTTCATACGATTCATTCTGATCCATTTTCTGTAAGTCTTCTATTGCCGATCGGCCTGTTGCTCGTCGCCTACCTGCTGTTCGGCTGGTTCGGTGCCGTCATCGATGAATCGATGGCAGGCAAGTACAACGAACAGGTCGATCGCTCGTTCCGCATCGGCATGTTGTGGTTCATCTTCTCTGAGGTCATGTTCTTTGCCGCGTTTTTCGGTGCCCTCTTCTATATTCGTGTATTCGTGGTCGACTGGCTCGATGGCGGTGGCAATAACTTCATGACGCACCAGTTATTATGGCCGGGTTTTGAAGGTGTCTGGCCGTTGTTGACCAACCCGGATAATGCGGCGATTCCGGGGCCGCAGAAATCAATGGGACCGGCCGGCCTGCCTGCGATCAACACCGCGATCCTGCTGCTGTCCAGTGTCACCGTGACCATCGCGCACCACGGCCTGCGTCAGGATCACCGCAAGCCGCTGATCATCTGGCTGGCGATCACCGTTGCGCTGGGTGCGACCTTCCTGGTCTTGCAGGTCGAAGAGTACGTTCATGCCTACAGGGAACTGGGTTTGACATTTGACTCGGGCATCTACGGCAGTACGTTCTTTATTCTGACCGGCTTCCACGGCATGCACGTAACGATCGGTACGACTATGTTGTTGGTGATGCTGCTTCGCGCCATCAAAGGCCATTTCACTTCGGACAACCACTTCGCTTTCGAAGCCGTCGCCTGGTACTGGCACTTCGTGGATGTTGTATGGTTAGGCCTGTTTATCTTTGTATACTGGCTATAAAAAGGCAGTGTATAACGAATAATGAATAGCGAATAATGTATATGAATAAACTGAATTTTTTAATAATTCATTTTTAGTTATTGATTTTTCATTGACAATCACAGGCCGTGCGGTTGAATTAAGCCCACGGCCTGTCCTATTAATAGCAGGATGAAAATAAACACGGATAAACCGATGCGCCATGTCAGGGCTTTGACCATTCTGTCGGACTTGCCTTCATCCTTGATTAGAAAGAACAGTGCCTGACCCAGGCTGAATAACACGATAAGCAGTAATACAACGATAATAGTTTTAAATATCACATAATTCTCCAGATTATTAATAACCTGCCGTGAAATCACTTCTACACACAAGATTGTTCAAGCTCAACATTGGGGCGTATACATTCAGTCCGGGCATATTTCCGACAATTGTCACTGCTGTTCTGGTGTATGTCATGTTGACGCTTGGACAGTGGCAGTCTGATAAGGGCGAGTATATCAATAATCAGCAGAATAAAATCAATGATCGCAGGCAGTTGTCGCCGGTCAGTATGCAGGAATTGCCGCACGAGCAGGAGGATCAGGTTTTCATACCGGTGATCGTCAGTGGTACCTTTGACGCTGAGCATCACTTTTATTTTGATAACAGGATCGTCAATGGTTTTGCCGGCTACGACATATTTACACCGTTCAGGATGGACAATGGTAATACCATTCTTGTCAACAGGGGCTGGTTGAAACAGGGTCGGACGAGACAGGAACTGCCCGAATTCGACACCGTCACTACTGCAGTCAGCTTCAAGGCCCTGGTCGACAGGCCACCTTCAAAGGATTTTATGCTGGCTGACAACGTCCACAGCGAACTGACATGGCCGATGGTGCTGCAGTACATCGATACCGAAGAAATCGGTAAAATGCTCGGCTACGAAGTGATGCCAATGGTATTGAGGCTGGATAAGGACGCCGAACATGGCTTTCACCGCGAGATACCCGTGCTCAATCTCGATCACGCCAAGAATACCGGTTATGCCTTCCAGTGGTACGCGATGTCGATGGCCTTGCTGGTGATCTACATAGCGGTCAATATCAGAAAAAGACAGTCAACGGACAACAGTGCGTCGACCAGATAACAACGAATAGTGAAACCAGATGAATAAACCTGAATCAATCGAGCCGGCTCAACAGACTTCAAAAAGAAACCCGTATACCCCCTGGTTCGTGGTGCTTGCCTTCGGCTTACCGGTCGTTGCGGCCTATACCCTGTATTTTCTGGGCGTTACCCCGCCCGCTTTCAGCAACAAGGGAGAACTGCTGGATCCGATCATCGATATCGAGGCGTTTGCACTGACGGACGAGAACAATCATGCGCTGGGCCGCGATGACATCACCATACATAAATGGCATATGATCATTTTTGCAGGTGCATCCTGTGATGATGCCTGCAACCAGGCCCTGTATAACATGCGCCAGATCAATATCGCGGTTGGCAAGAATGCAAACCGTGTGCGCCGGCTGGTCGTGCACCTGGAGAATCCCGATGAAGCGTTTCAGGCACTGCTCAGCAAGGAATACCCGGATGCAAGGCATGTGTATGCTGACAACAAGGCGGTCGAGACCGCGTTGCACGATGTCGGGGCAGACTTCAATGCAAATGAAATATATATTATGGACCCGTTAGGTAATGTCATGTTGCGTTTCACTCAGGACCAGCCCTATAAGGACCTGATGCATGATTTGAACAAGCTGTTCAAGGTGTCACAAATTGGATAAGTCGCCCAGTTACAAAATAATTTTGCTCGGATGCCGGTCTGCGGCCGTGGTGCTGCTGAGGACCTATACCCGGCTGGCCGGTGTCGGCCCGGGATGTCCGGTCTGGCCAGGCTGTTATGGCTATCTGTCCGTACCGGATACGCAGGAAGAAATCGGGTGTCGCAGCGCTGCTGCTGTTAACGCTGGTGCATAAGATGGGGCGGTTGAACAGACGATGAAAACGGATACAGCTGTAAAATCCTCGTCCTGGCGGGATTATTTCGACCTGTGCAAACCCAAGGTTGTGGCACTGTTGCTGCTGACCTCTATCGTCGGTGTGTTACTCGCCAGTCCGCCAGGTGAGGTGTCACTGTTCGTGCTGGTTGTTTCGACGCTGGGCATAGGCCTGGCTGCTGCCGCCGGTGCCGTGATCAACCAGGTCGTTGAGCGTGAAAATGATGCCCGCATGGCACGCACCGAAGGCCGTCCCCTGCCCCAGGGCAAGGTGACGCAGCAGAGCGCGTTTATATTTGCAGTCATGCTGGCTGCCGCTTCGGTGTTTATCCTGACCGCTTGGATCAATGTACTCACGGCGGTGCTGACCTTTGCCAGCATGATCGGTTACGCGGTTGTTTACACGATGTATTTGAAGAAGGCAACGCCGCAGAATATCGTTATCGGCGGCCTTGCCGGTGCAACGCCGCCACTGCTGGGCTGGACATCGGTGACCAACAGCATCGACCCGCACGGACTCTTGCTGGTGTTGATCATCTATACCTGGACGCCGCCGCATTTCTGGGCGCTGGCGATCCATCGTCGTGATGATTACGCCAAGGTCAATCTGCCGATGCTGCCGGTCACGCACGGTATAGAATTCACCAAGTATTCGATTCTGGGCTACACCATACTGATGATCCTGGCAACGATCTTTCCCTATTTGATTGGCGTGCGCGGACTGATCTACCTGGTGGCTGCGTTGCTGCTTGGCGGATATTTTCTGTACATGGTGCTGCAGTTGATGTTCAGTGAACGCCATAATATTGCGATCAAAACATTCGTCTATTCCATCAATTACCTGATGTTGTTGTTCATTGCGATGGTGGTCGATCATTATTTACCGGTCTATCCGGGATACTGAAATGACAGGCGCAAAATCCCCGCTGTCAAAAAATGCAGTCATCGTTATTGCGCTGACAGCGATGGCGGCCGGATTCTGGCTGGCAACGATGTTGAAATCCCCCGATCGCAATGCAGTACCGCAGATACAGGGTGCGATACTCGACACGCCCCGCCAGATCGCGGTGCCCGAGCTGACCCGTCACGATGGCAAGGCGTTTACAAATGCCGACATCAACGGACAATGGACCCTGATGTTCTTCGGCTATACCTCCTGCCCCGATATCTGCCCGATAACCATGAATGTGCTAGCTGAAGCGAAGAAAAAAATGGCAGGTGAGTTTCCACAGGTTGTACTGGTCTCGGTCGATCCCGAGCGTGACAATGTTGATATGCTGGGTCAATACGTTCAATATTTTGATCCGGAATTTAACGGCGTGACCGGTACCGGAGAAATGATACAGGCACTGACACTGCAGATGAGCGTTGTGTATATGAAGATGCCGGGTACTTCCGGTAATGAAAACGACTATTTGATCGATCACAGCTCATCGATACTACTGATCAATCCTGCAGGCCAGCTGGCTGCTTTCCTCAAAGCCCCGCATACACCGGCGAGTATTAATCAGAGTGTTGAGGTGATCAAGGGATTGTATTAACCGCAGAGGCGCGGAGGATTCCGCGCATCTGAGGAAAACAATCCCCTTATGGCCGATCGTCGACGACTTCTTCTTTGGCGACGACCAGGAAGTCAGTCTTGTGGATCTTCAACGCCATCAAGCTACTGCTGGCGACATAGATGGATGAGTAGGTGCCGATCAGCACGCCGATGATCAGTGCAAATGCGAAGCCGTGAATCACCTCGCCGCCGAAGATAAACAGGGCTGACAACACCAGCAAGGTCGTCAACGATGTCATCAATGTGCGTGACAGTGTCTGGTTGATGGACAGGTTCAGGATCTCCAGCGGTGTGCGTTTGCGTACATTGCGGAAAGTTTCGCGAATGCGGTCGAGTACGACCACGGTATCGTTGAGCGAGTAACCGATCACGGCGAGCAGCGCTGCGAGTACGCTGAGGTCGAAGTCCATCTGGGTGATCGAAAATACGCCCACGGTAATGATCACGTCATGCACCAGTGCGAGGATGGCGCCGACAGCCGACTTGAACTGGAAGCGGAAGCTGACATAGAGCAGGATGCCGCCGAGTGCGACCAGCATCGCGAGACCGCCCTGGTCGCGCAGTTCTTCTCCGACCTGTGGGCCGACGAATTCGACACGACGCATCTTCACAGGCTGGTCACTGTTCTGTTGCAGGACCGACAGGATCTTGTCGCTGAGACCGGCCTTGTTGATATCTTCGCGCGGTGCGATGCGAACCAGAATATCTTTTGCGGTGCCGAAGTGCTGAACCTGTGCATCTTCGAAGCCGTTGTCGGCGAGAGCGGTGCGTATCGGTTCGATATCGACTTCGGAGTCATATCCTGCTTCGATAAGGTATCCGCCGGTAAAGTCGATGCCGAAATTGAGGCCGTTCGCGAACAGGCTGCCGATGGATAAGACGATCAGGATAATGGATATGACCATCGCAATTTTGCGCTTGCTCATGAAGTCGATAGTCGATTTGCCTTGTAGTATTTGCATGATGTTATCCTGTTAGATCGACAGCTTTTTAACGTTACGTCCACCGTAAATCAGGTTTACGATTCCGCGCGTACCGACGATGGCGGTGAACATGGAGGTTATGATGCCGATACTGAGCGTAACCGCAAAACCCTTGACCGGACCGGTGCCGAGACTGAACAACACGATCGCGGCCAGCAAGGTCGTCACGTTGGCATCGGTGATGGTGCTGAACGCTTTTTCATAGCCGGCGTGAATACTGGCCTGCGGTGAATTGCCGTTGCGCAGTTCCTCGCGGATTCGTTCGAAGATGAGTACGTTGGCGTCGACGGCCATACCGACCGTCAATACAATACCTGCGATACCTGGTAACGTGAGTGTCGCCTGCAGCAGCGACAGAATAGCGACGATGAATACCAGGTTGGCCGTCAGCGCAACGTTCGCAATCAGACCGAATACGCGGTAATACACCGCCATGAATATCAGCACCAGTGTAAAACCGATCATTACCGACATAAAGCCCTGGTTGATATTGTCCTTACCCAGGCTTGGGCCCACCGTGCGCTCCTCGATGATTTCTACCGGGGCGCGCAGCGAGCCGGCTCTGAGCAACAGCGCCAGGTCGCGTGCTTCCTGCGATTCCAGACCGGTGATCTGGAAGCGTGCGCTGAACTGCTCCTGGATGGTCGAAACGTTGATGACCTCTTTGACCGTGGTGCGCTTCTTGATGATTTCGTCGCCGACCTGCTTGCTTTCGACCTTGTTCTCGATGAAAACGACGGCCATCGGTTTTTTGACATTCTCACGCGTTGTCTCGCCCATTTTCTTCGCGCCTTTTCCATCGAGACGCACGCTAACCGCAGGTACACCCTTCTGCTGGTCGATGGTGGATGCGGCATCGATAATCTGGTCGCCGGTGACGATGACGCGACGCTTGAGTAATACCGGGCTGCCGTCACGTTCGTGGTAAAGCAAGGCGTTCAACGGGACACGGCCGGTTCTCTCGGCGTCTTCCCAGTCGGTGCGCGTGCCTTCGGTCAATCTGAATTCGAGTGTCGCCGTGGCGCCGAGGATTTTCTTCGCACCGGCCGTGTCCTGGATGCCGGGCAGCTGTACGACGATGCGCGAATCACCCTGCTGCTGGATAACCGGTTCAGCCACGCCGAGTTCATTGACCCGGTTTCTCAGGGTAATGATGTTCTGTTGCAGTGCGGCCCTTTTTTCATCGCGGATGGCCACTTCAGTCAGCTTCGCATTGATCGCAAGGTCTTTCTCATCGACATCGAATGCCAGTTCGCGGAACTGATCTTCCAGGCTGTCAACGGCCAGGTAGATGTCGTCGGTATTACGAAAACGAATATGCAGGCCCGCATCATCGCGGGAAACGCCGCGGTAACGAATCTTTTCACCTCTGAGGTGGCGGCGGATATCGGAGAGCAGGCTTTCTTCAAGGCGTTTGATCGCCGCAGCCATGTCGACTTCCATCAGGAAGTGAACACCACCGCGCAGGTCGAGACCGAGATACATCGGTGCTGCATTGAGTGCGCGTAACCAGCCGGGTGTGGCCGGTGCCAGATTGAGCGCCACCAGATACTGTTTCTCCAGCGATGTTTTCAGCACGTCAGCGGCTTTCAGCTGGGTGTTTTCATCGTCAAATCTGATCAGTGCCCGGCCATCGAGCACCTCTGAGGATTTGATGTCGATGTTGCTGCTTGCGAGTGCCTGCTCGATCAGCAGTGTGTCTTCCTGGGCCAATGATTTGGTACGGTGGGATACCTGCACCGCAGGATCTTCACCGAATAGATTGGGTAAGGCGTAGATGATGCCGAAGATGAGCGCCACGACGAGCACAATATATTTCCACAGTGGATACTGATTCAGCATAGCTGAGTCCTTATGTTCTTTAAACTTTGATGGTGTATGTGCAGGCTATTCTGCAGCTCCGGATTGTTCCTTGATCGTACCTTTGGGCATGACGGCCTGAACCGAATTCTTCTGTACATGAATGGAGATATCCTTGCTGATTTCCAGCGTGATGAAGTTTTCACCGACACTGGTAATCTTGCCAAGCAGGCCACCGGTGGTAACGATTTCTTCGCCTTTTTGCAACGCGGATACCATCTCCTTATGCTGCTTATGGCGTTTGCTCTGCGGGCGTATCAGGAAAAAATAAAACAGCACGATCAGACCGATCGGCAAAATCATCGAAGCCAGCGGATCACCCGCCGGTGATGCTGCGGGCGCGCCATTGGTGGCCCAGGCGTCCGATGTGAACAGGCCCATTAAAGCGAGACCACAGAATTTGTTGCCATTGAATAATTTATAAAACAAAAGATATCTCCTCGTTGACCGTTTTGTTTTTTCCTCCAGCAGTGGCTGGAGGGTCGCCGGCGGCCAAGCCTGTAATTTAAAAGGCGTTATTATGCCAGAAGGCTGAGCCGAGGACTAGGAACCGGGTGCTGGCAACGTGTCACTGGTGACCAGGGACAGGCGTGGAATCGAGATTGTATTTGAATCGTAGTCAGTGCAGTGAAGTGTTCCCTTCTCCCTCTGGGATAGGGACAGGATGAGGGTGAGTATATTCTGAGCCCCTCACCCGGGCAACACTATGAGAGCAATTCGGTAGCCGCTACAGTCTCTGGTATCTCAAGTCGCACGCTATCAGTTTACGCTGATCGCCTGGAATAGAATTCATCGGCGAAATCATCGAAGCGTTCGGCTTCGATCGCGCTTCTGATATCGCGCATCAGCTCCTGGTAATAGTACAGGTTATGCAAGGTATTCAGTCTGGAGCCGAGGATTTCGCCGCATTTATCCAGGTGGCGCAGATAGGCGCGGCTGTAGTTTCGGCAGGTGTAACAGTTGCAGTGCTCATCGACCGGTCGCGTGTCGTCACGGTACTGGCTGTTGCGGATTCTGAGAATACCCTTGCGGGTGTAGAGGAAGCCGGTGCGGGCGTTTCGCGTCGGTATCACGCAATCGAACATGTCGACACCACGGCGAACGGCTTCGACGATATCTTCCGGTTTGCCGACACCCATCAGATAACGAGGCTGATTCGCCGGCAGGTGCGGGACGGTGCTCTCGATGATGCGATTGCGTTCATCCTCAGGTTCGCCGACAGAGAGGCCGCCGATGGCATAACCATCGAAACCCAGAGCGGTCAGTCCTGCTGCGGACTGTTCCCTGTATTCGGGAAACGTG
>CAJIBR010000200.1_pt1 | contig 14818 bp, 14 predicted proteins | sample 9199401 | NCBI WGS metagenome assembly CAJIBR01 (sample SAMEA7708310, study PRJEB35096) | sediment metagenome | biome: marine neritic benthic zone biome [ENVO:01000025]; feature: sediment [ENVO:00002007]; material: shallow marine sediment [ENVO:03000034] sea grass bed [ENVO_01000059] ... | reverse complement strand
TGAGTGAAGAGCAAGCTTACGGACGCGAAGACCAGCCTGAACCGTGATAGGCACGCTTGAATAACACACTGTATTTTTAAGCATTCGAGCTTTTCTCTGTTTGGCCAATACCTTATAAGAATCTTACGCCGCCTGGTGAGAAATGCGGGCTAGTCCTGCAGCGCATACAGTAATACAATTGCGCCCAGTCCGCCGCTTATCCATGATATCAGCGGCGCGCCCCCTATCAGAGCCGGCGTGAAGCCATCCAGCCCGTAGGTGACTAATCCGCCCAGCAACAGGCCTGTACCGGCGACAGCCATAACGGCGCGATGATTGCTGCGTTTTATTTCATCCCTGATCTTTAGTATTTCCTGACGCTGTTGCTCATGCTCTTCTCCCTCGGCGATTTTCTTGATCGCCATATAAATCAGGCCGGGCATCTCCGGCAGCTTTTCGACAATATGGGGGATATTTTCCCTCATCGCAATCAGCATCGACTGCGCCCCGACCTGCTCGTCCATCCAGCGCTCCAGGAATGGCTTGGCCGTTTTCCATAAATCGAGATCCGGGTAGAGCTGGCGGCCGAGGCCTTCGATATTCAGCAGCGTTTTTTGCAGCAGTGCCAGTTGCGGCTGGACCTCCATGTTAAACCTGCGTGCGGTCTGGAACAGACGCAGCAGCAACTGGCCGAATGAGATGTCTTTTAACGGGCGCTCGAAAATCGGTTCGCAAACACTGCGTATGGCCGATTCAAATTCATCGACCCGCGTACCGTGAGGAACCCAGCCAGACTCGACGTGCAGCCTTGCGACCTTGTGATAATCACGCTGAAAAAAAGCCAGGAAGTTTTCTGCCAGATAACGTTTGTCGATCGTGTTCAACGTACCGACGATTCCAAAATCCACGGCGACGTATTTCGGACGTTGGGGGTCGGAGATATCGACAAATATATTGCCGGGATGCATATCGGCATGAAAGAAATTGTGCTTGAAAACCTGGGTAAAGAATATTTCCACGCCCAGTTCGGCGAGACGTTCCATGTTGGTGTGGTTCGCTTTTAGCTCGTCAACATTACGAACCGGAACACCGTAGATGCGCTCCATCACCAGCACATTCACCGAGGTATAGTCCCAGTAGATCTCCGGCACGTACAGGCTGGTTGCGCCCTCGAAGTTGCGCCTCAGCTGACTCGCGTTCGCCGCCTCCCGCAGCAGATCCAGCTCATCAAGAATCGTCTTTTCATATTCGGCGACGATCTCGACCGGGCGCAGACGCCGGGCCTGCGATGAATAGCGCGAAGCCAGCTCGGCGATGATATACATCAGCGAGAGGTCACGCTGAATCACCGGCAGCACATTGGGCCGCAATACCTTTATCACGACCTCGCGGCCGTTCTTTAATTTAGCCGCGTGCACCTGTGCAATCGAAGCCGAAGCCAGTGGCACGGATTCAAACGCGTCGAATACATCTTCAACCGGCAGATCGAAATTTTTCTCGATGATCTGCTGAGCAATAGCCCCGGGGAAGGGCGGTACAGCATCCTGCAGTCGCTCGAGCTCATCGGCGATATCATCCGGCAGCAGGTCTCTGCGCGTCGACAGCATCTGCCCGAACTTGATGAATATCGGACCCAGGTCTTCGAGCGCTCTTCTGACCCTTTCCGCACGAGAAGCTCGCTCGCGCAAAAACCAGTTGATCGGATTTAAATAGATCAGGAAGCGAAAAGGTCTGAACAAATGGGTGGCAAAGATAATATCATCCAGACCATGCCGCATTAATACAAAATTGATGCGCAACAATCGAAAGAACTGCCCGGGTCTGATCATTATGTTTATCTGTTGTTGCCTGACAAGCTTTCGATCCGGGCCGCTAATCGCTCTGTGTCATCTCTTATTTTATCGACCTGTTGATTGAACAGTTCCATTTCAGCTCCACTGACGACATCCCGGCTTTCTTCCTGGAGATATTCACCGACATCATCGAAAAAGTTATTCGTAGCAGATTTTCCCCAGCTGGTTATATCATTAACCACGCCCACGATTCGGTGAGCCGTTATATCACCAACCAGTCGTGACAGATGCTCTTCCCAGTCGATATCCATTTCAGCCAGCACAGATTTGAACTGGCGTCCCAGGCGGGTATCACCGCGTATCTCAACTTCCCCGTTAAAAAACAACGCGGCCGGATCCCGCTTAACACCGAGTTTGAACAAAGCAGCCGGCGAACCGATGATGGTTGCATCGGGCACTGCATCATGTTCTGTGACAACGCCCAGCTTGTCACCGTCGATCGACAGGTAAAGGCATGTGTTCGGGCCCCTGATTTCGATAGCGATCAGCTTGCCATCGAAGGCTCTCAGCTTTTCGGGTGCTTCAGGATCGAGCGCCAGGTACTGATTGAACGCTGAGCTCAGCAGCTTGGCGGCTGTACCGCTAGACATTTTCGTTCCGCACCCACTGCTGTCCTGTAGACATGTCATTCACGCGAAACACTTTGCTCCACGAAAATTCTCATCGGGATCAGGCAAGGCATGTCTTGTTATTGAAAACATATTCATATTACGTCATTCCCGCGGAAGTGCACTATTGTCCGGAATACGTTCGTCATTCCCGCGAAAGCGGGAATCTACCAGGTCCGGGGGGGCTCGCTTCCGTCGGAATGACGTTATCATTGCTTCGTACTATCTTGGTACGGATGTCGTTACCGCCCGAAAAAACCGGGTTTGTCACTGTCAAAGCTTGTACCCCTTGTGCAGCGCTACAATACCGCCGCTCATATTATGGTAGGTGCAGCGCTCGAAGCCTGCATCCTGCATCATCTGCTTCAGTGTTTCCTGGTCCGGGTGCATGCGGATGGATTCGGCAAGGTAACGGTAGCTTTCTTCATCGTCTGCGATGACCTTGCCCATCTTCGGTAATATAAAAAAGGAGTAAAAATCGTAGGCTTTATTCAGGCCGGGCATAACAGGTTTGGAAAACTCCAGCACCAGCAGACGGCCGCCGGGCCTGAGTACACGGAACATCGAGGCCAGCGCCGTCTCCTTGTGGGTCACATTACGCAGACCGAATGCGATGGTGATACAGTCAAAGCTGCTGTCTTCGAACGGCAGTTCTTCGGCATTGGCCTGAACGAACTTGACGTTGCCCGCTATGCCTTTGTCCATCAGTCGGCGTCTGCCCTGCTCCAGCATCGCGGCATTGATATCCGACATCACCACTTCACCGTCGGCACCCACCTGTTTGCTCATCCCGATAGACAGATCACCGGTACCAGCGGCGACATCGAGCGCGTGCTGGCCTTTTTTCAATCCGGTGTGCGCCAGCGTGATTTTTTTCCAGACACGATGAATGCCGAATGACATCACGTCGTTCATCACATCGTATTTGTCCGCGACCGAGTTGAACACGCCCGCAACCATGCTTTCCTTTTTATCGCTATCGACCTGCTTGTAGCCGAAGTGTGTTTTATCTGGCATTACTTATTTGGTCCACGGATGAACGCAGATTAACACGGATGTTTGTTGCGCTAATGTCATATTACTCATACCTTTTTGTAAGCAACGAGCTTTGGTGCCTTCGAATTACGGCCCCGCTAACCATCATAAACACATAATATGATATCTGTGTTTATCTGCGTTCATCCGTGGACTAATCAATCTTCTTCCTCTCGTGGCCAGCTTCTTTCAGACGCCCGAGATAATCCTTCCACTTGTTGTCATAGTCCGAACCCAGTTCATACAGGTAGTCCCAGGTGTAGAGACCGGTATCGTGTTTGTCGTCGAATACCAGCTTGACCGCGTAGTTGCCCTGCGGCTCGATCGCGGTGATGTTCACATCCTCTTTACCGATCTGCAGGACTTCCTGGCCGGGCCCGTGGCCGGTCACCTCGGCCGAGGGCGAGTACACGCGCAGATATTCACACGGCAGTTGAAACTGGTTGCCATCATCGAATTCGAGCTCGAGCACCCGGCTTTTCTGGTGCAGATTTATATTGGTCGGTCTTGGCATATCAATACTTTAATACAATTCTGTTGTTGTAAAAATGGAGAATTCTCATTGCAATGAGGTCATGCTGCGAAAAGCCCGGGTGTGCGCTTGACCAGTGTATCAGCACTCCGGCAGACGCCTTAAAGTGCTGTCGATCTTCCGGGGCATAATTCGCCTATTATACGTTATTGAAACGAAATATTATTTCAGTCATCAGAATATACATACGATGGCAACGACTGTTGATACCCGTTTTTGAAACCATGAGTAACACCGTCAACTGTCAAATTTTCCGACGCACACGCCTGCCACTGCCGGGTCAAAATACGTCCTCGTGCTATCCAGCTCGGTCACCGCATCTGTAGCGGCAATCGTGTTTGAGAACTACGCAATCAGCAGGCATGCAGTGAATTGAAAAATATTCATTTTCTGGCCTCGTTGACTACAGTGATTCTCTCGGCACGTACGCCGGAGACGACAATATTGACCTGCTGTCCCGGCTTGATCTTCTCGCCGGCATTATCGATCAACAGGTAGCTGACAGCCATTCCTTCGATATCCTTGGACGCAGGCACACCGATACTCGGCACCTTAACCACCGGGTGCTTCTCGCCGGTCTCCGGGTTTTCGATGTAAGTCTGATCGCCCGCAGTATCCAGCTTCGTGATGCCCTCGCTGCTGTAGCTGACCTTGAGCATGTGTCCTTCGGCCACGGTCCTGATCGTGTGGACCGTGAGCTTTGCATCGGCTTCCGCCGGCGGGTTGCGCTCGCCCGGCTTCGTTGTTACCAGGGCCTGCGGATCATAGTCGGGACCGGCCACCGGGATCAGGTGTTTCTGAACATAGCCGGCCACGACCACGGTAACCGGGAGGCCGGGCTTGATCACGCCGGCCTTGTCCCGCAGGATCAGGGTCGCAGGTGGCATTTTTTCGGCTTCCTCCACCGGCAGTGGTTTGAACAGCTTGTGTAAAATCGTCAGCGGTATCAGGGTATTGCTGGCCTCGTCGGCGATAAACGTGGTCTTCGGGTGGGCCGCATAGCCTTCGACACCGACGATACGGTAACTGATCTCGATTTCGACACCTTTTTCACTGGTACCGTTCAGCAGTACCTGATCGACCCTGAGTTTGCCCTCCAACTCGGAGCGTCGACGCTCTATCAGGGTTTGAAATTCCTCGGCTGTCATCTCGGACTGCGTGTTTGGCTTCTGTACAGCCTGCACGACATCAGCAGGCGGTGCCTGTTCTGCGGACGCTTGGCCTGCCGCGACCGGCAGCGCGAAGGATAATACAAGAAAGACAAAAAATATCCTGATAATCATCAACTTGTACCTCGGTGTAACGTTTTTTGTAATACTCAGTCTAGGCCATTGCAATGGCCACGGTAAAAATCATGCTGAATATTTCAAAAAAGAGTGAAAAACCTGGATTACGCTGCGCTAATCCTGTCTGCGTTGATGCTGGCCCGTATGTTGCACGAAGGCGGACATGCAATGTAGTAGATTAGTTGGCATTTCAATCAGTTACGCTCGAACTGACAAGGTATTGCTCGGTTACAGTTCGTCCTATTTGTATTTATGAACAAGTTGGCGTCGCATCTTGCCCCTAAAATCCAAATCCTTCATGCAACATCCGGGCTAGCCGGATTGAGTTCGGGGATCGATATTAATGATATATGCGGATGCCCCGGGCGTCTCTGAGCCAGAGGGGTACCCGGATGGATGCTTATAATCAAGGTGTTGCGTTATTACAGCTCTCGGCTCTACGCCGGTGTAGCCTTGCAGTGATGGCACTGGCTTACAGGATGTAGCGGCTCAGGTCTTCATCTTCGACCAGCTCACCGAGGCTGTTGTCGACATAGTCTTTATCGATGACCAGTTGCTGTCCGGCCCTGTCGGGTGCATCGAACGAGATTTCCTCCAGCAGCCGCTCCATCACTGTGTGCAGGCGGCGGGCGCCGATGTTTTCCGAACGCTCGTTGACATCGAATGCGACTTCAGCGACACGTGCAACGCCATCCGATGCGAATTCCAGGCCGACGCCCTCGGTTCTCATCAGTGCGGCGTACTGGGTCGTCAGCGAGGCATCCGGCTCGGTCAGGATGCGTTTGAAATCATCGGCATTCAGCGCGGTCAATTCGACACGAATCGGCAAACGCCCCTGCAGTTCCGGGATCAGGTCGGACGGCTTGGACAGATGAAAGGCGCCGGATGCGATGAACAGGATATGGTCAGTCTTGACCATGCCGTACTTGGTCGTGACCGTGCAGCCCTCGACCAGCGGCAGCAGGTCACGCTGCACCCCTTCACGCGAGACATCGGCACCACCTGTTTCGGCGCGCTTCGCGACCTTGTCGATTTCATCGATGAAAACAATGCCATTCTGCTCGGCATTTTCCAGCGCCCGGGTCTTGATTTCATCATCCTTGACCAGCTTTGAAGCTTCTTCATCGAGCAACAGCTTTTTCGCCTGCGCGATGGTGAGCTTGCGTGTTTTTGTCTTCTCGCTGGACATGTTCTGAAACATACCCTGCAGCTGGCTGGTCATTTCTTCCATGCCGGGCGGCGCCATGATTTCCACCCCGACCGGCTTCACGGTGACATCGATCTCGATCTCCTTGTCATCGAGCTGGCCTTCGCGCAGCTTGACCCTGAATTTCTGCCGCGTGGACGAATCACGATCGGATTCGGGCTCGCCGAAACTGTCGCGCGGCGGCGGCAGTAACGCGTCCAGAATGCGTTCCTCCACCGCGTCTTCGGCCAGGTGGCGGACTTTTTCCATCTCATACTCGCGCGTGGTTTTTATCGACATGTCGACAAGATCGCGTATGATAGAGTCAACTTCGCGGCCAACATAGCCTACTTCGGTAAACTTGGTGGCCTCGACCTTGACGAAGGGCGCTCTCGCCAGGTGCGCCAGGCGGCGCGCGATCTCGGTCTTGCCGACACCGGTGGGGCCGATCATCAGGATATTCTTCGGTGTGATTTCGTTGCGCAGCTCTTCGTGGATCTGCATCCGGCGCCAGCGATTGCGCAACGCGATGGCCACGGCGCGCTTGGCGGCGTCCTGGCCGATGATATGCTTGTCCAGCTCTTGCACGATTTCTCGCGGGGTCATTTCCGACATGATTCAAACTCTATGTAGTTTCAATTACTGACTGATTTCTTCGATCGTTAGCGAATGATTGGTGTAGATGCAGATATCGGCCGCGATCTTCAGGCTTCTTTCGACGATATCCAGCGCGGTTAATTCCGTATTGTCGAACAGCGCACGCGCCGCCGACTGCGCATAAGGGCCGCCCGAGCCGATCGCGATCAGATCATCGACCGCATCGATAACATCGCCGGTACCCGAGATCAGCAACGACGACTCCCTGTCGGCGACGATCATCATCGCTTCCAGCCGGCGTAACATGCGATCGGTGCGCCAGTCTTTCGCCAGTTCGACGGCTGCACGTCTGAGCTGACCGTTGTGCTTTTCGAGCATGCTTTCGAAACGCTCCAGCAACGTGAACGCATCGGCGGTCGCGCCAGCAAATCCGGCAATGACCTTGTCACTGTAAAGCTTGCGCACCTTGGTGGCGTTGCCCTTCATGATGGTATCACCCAGTGTGACCTGGCCATCACCTCCGACGACAACTGTATCGCCGCGGCGTACCGTCAGAATCGTGGTGCCATGAAAATTTTCCACGTGATCTCCTGCGAAATTAAACAGCTAATAGGGAGCGCAATTTTACACGCATCAGGGCGAGGGCGGCTGCGGACGCTCGAATGTCCATTGTTTGTCATCTGACAGATCTTTGGAAAACCGGTAGCCACCTTCTTTGAACTTCTTGATGTCTTCCGGTTCATCGATGCGGTTGCGCAGAATATAGTCCGCCATCATGCCACGGGCACGTTTGGCGAATATCGCGACCACCCGCGTCCTGCCGTCCCTGGTCTCCTTGAAGTTGATATTGAGTAAACGCCCGTTCAACTGCTTCGGTTTCACCGATTTGAAGTACTCGTTCGAAGCGAGATTCACCAGCACCGGCTGTTTCTGCTTATCCAGTTCCGCGTTCAGATCATCGGTGATCCGGTCACCCCAGAACTGATACAGGTTTTCACCGCGCACATTCTTCAGTTTTGTTTTCATCTCCAGGCGGTAAGGCTGGATCAGGTCCAGCGGGCGCAGGCAGCCGTACAGGCCGGAGAGAATACGCAGATGGTTCTGGGCGTACTTCAGATCGGCTTCCCTGTAGTTTTCGATATCGATACCGCTGTAGACATCGCCTTTGAACGCAAAAATCGCCTGCTTGGCGTTATTCGGCGTGAACGGTGTCTTGAATGACTTGCAACGCTCGGCGGTCAGCTTCGCGATATTCTCGCTGACGCTCATCAGCTCCTGTATGTCCTGCTGCCGGATCTTGCGCAGTTCCTTGATCAGCAGTTCGGATTCTTTCAGTGACCCGGGCTTGCTGTGGGTTTTGCTCAGACTGGGCGTTTCAAAATCCTGTCCTTTGGACGGCGATAGCGTAATCAGCATGGTGGTCAGTAAGTATTAATGTTCGATGGATCAATAATGGTGGCGATTATACCGGTTTCAATGGGCCTGGCTTGCATTCATGTCGTGAGATTTTATTTGCCACAGAGACACAGAGCACACGGAGGTTAAGATGCTTTATTCAACGCAAAGATCAATAAGTTCGCACAGATTATATGCATACGGGCATGTGTAGTAGTGGATTAGCCGCGAAAAACGCCAAGAACGCCAAGAACGCGAATACTTTATGGAGAAAGATCTGGACTGTGCGTATTAGCGAACAATTAACGTTTATTTGCGTATTTAGCGTCATTCGCGGCTAAAGCCCGTTCCTTCAAACTATAAGAAACCTCTGTGTACTCTGTGCCTCTGTGGCAAAAATCACTTGCGGGATCTTGGATGCGCCTTGTCGTAGACGCCGGCGAGGTGCTGAAAGTCGAGGTGGGTATAGATCTGGGTTGTGCTCAGGTTGGCATGACCGAGCAGTTCCTGCACCGCGCGCAGGTCGTTGGAGGATTCTAGGATGTGGGAGGCGAAGGAATGGCGCAACATGTGAGGATGCAGCGAGATACCGACACCCAGCTGTTGCGCGCGTTTTTTCAGCCTTTGCTGAATGCTGCTGTTGCTGATGCGTTTTCCGTTTCGGCTGATTAACAGCGCGCGCTGCTGATGATCGGCCTCGACAGAGCGATGCTGCAGCCAGTGCTTCAGCGCCTTTTCAGCCTTGGCGCCAAAGGGCACATGACGCTGCTTGCGGCCTTTGCCGGTCACCGTCAAGGTTTGCTGCTGCCAGTCGATGTCGCCCAGGTCTAGCCCGGTCAGTTCCGACAGGCGCAAGCCACAACCGTAGAACAGCTCCATCACCGCGCGATCACGGCAGGCGAGCGCATCATCACCGGGGAATGCCAGCAGGCACTCGAGCTGATCAACACTGAGTGTTTCCGGCAGACGCTTCGGTGCACGGGGAGCCGGTACGCCCTGCGCCGGATTGACATCGGCGCGATGGTGCCGGCACAGGTAATTGAACAGGGAACGCACGGCGGACAGTTGCCGTTGCAGACTGGTACCCGACAGGCCTTTGCGGTGCTGGCTGGCGACGAAGGCGCGTACGTGCAGATCATCGATCTGTTGCCAGTTTTCGATGTTGTGTTGACGGCTGAATCTGACGAATGCATCCAGGTCGCGCCGGTACGCGTCCAGTGTATGCGGTGAATACCTTCGCTCGGATTCCAGATAGGTGTAAAAAGCCTTCAGGTCGGATTCGATACTCATCAGGCCTCGAGATGCACCGCGAGCGCGGCGCTGACCAGCTCACCGATCTGGGCCAGAAACTCCGTGCCCATTTCGATGCTGAAACGGCGTTCATCCTTGCTGCCCAACGCGAGCAGCCCCAGCCTGGCGCCAGCGGCCAGCGGGATCACGGCCGCAGAGCCGATCTGATCGGCATGGTCGCCGAACAGAAACGCATTCTGCTCATCGCTGCAACGGCGACATATCGGCTTTCTGTTATCCAGCATGATCGAGAACGACTTGAGTGCTTCGGTGTCGGTCTCGGTGAATAATTCCGGCTGATTGCCCAGCCTGTCTTCGTCATCCGTCAGCAGGCGCACAATGGCATAATCGGCGTCCAGTTCATTGCCGAGTTCGTCCAGTACGATGCTGATCACATCATCAAGGTCGTGTGCACCCAGCAGGTTGATGGCTAGGCGATGACGGCTTTCAGCCAGGCGCTCGTTGCTGCGCGCAATGTCCATCAGTTCGCGCAGCCGTTTATCGTTAGCCTGAAGCTTGTCGCGCAACACGCCGACCTGCCGCTCGATCAAGGAGACGGCCATTCCGGATTCGTGCGGTATTTCGAGTTCGGCGAGTAAAGCGGGGTTTCGTGCCAGGATGTCCGGGTAGTCTTTTAGCAGCTCCAGCAGCTGTTGTTCGGTATCAAGCATTTCCTGTTGTTTTTTTTGCGCTTGTGTACTCACAGTGTCATATTACCTTTGTATACAGTTTGGGCCGGCCCGGTCATGAACAGCTTGTTGCCATCACCCTGCCAGCGAATTGTTAAATTGCCACCCTTCAGTTCGACCTGAACGCCATGATCCAGCAGGCTGTTATGAATGCCTACAGCAACGGCCGCACAGGCCCCGGTACCACATGCCAGCGTTTCACCGGCACCACGTTCGAACACGCGAAGCCGGATATGCGATCGATCCATGATCTCCATGAAGCCGACATTGACGCGCTCGGGAAATCGTTCATGGCTTTCGATGGCTGCGCCCAGGGCCGACACCGGCGCCTGATCCACCGAGTCTACCAGCAATACTGCGTGTGGATTGCCGATAGATACAGCACCTATAGCATATTTTTCACCGTTCACCATGAGTTGATGGTATTCGGTATCGTCTTTATCCAGATCATCGGCTTCGAACGGCAGGGATTCCGGTGAAAACGAGGGCACACCCATATCAACCGTGACCTGTCCATCATCCTCGAGTTTGAGATAAATCATACCCGCTGCGGTTTCAACCGGAATAGTGCTGCTGCCGGTCATGCCTCGATCATGCACAAAGCGGGCAAAACAGCGCGCGCCGTTACCACACTGCTGAACTTCACCACCGTCGGCGTTGTATATACGATAACGAAACTCAGCCCCTTCGAGCTGGGGCCGCTCAACCAGCAGGAGCTGGTCACAGCCGACACCGAAATGTCGGTCCGCGATCAGGCGAACCTGTTCATCAGACAAAGACAGGTCCTGGTTAATGGCATCGATGACGACGAAATCATTGCCGAGACCGTGCATTTTGGTGAATTCGAATTGCATGGAGATGATTTCACCGCAAAGACGTGAAGAACGCAAAGTAAATAATGATTTATTCACCACAGAGGCCTTTGCAGAACGTAAACGGATTAGCCGCGAAAAACGCCAAGAACGCGAATTCCTTATGGAGAAAGACTTGGACTGTGAGTATTAACGAAGATTAAACGTTCTTTGCGTATTTAGCGTCATTTGCGGCTGAAGCCGTTCCTTCAAACAATAAGAAACCTCTGTGTTCTCTGTGCCTCTGTGGTGAAAACAAAAAAGGCCGCCTCCTGGCGGCCTTTCGTATCTTCGAAGATGTCGGGATTAACTACCGGGTATGGTCGAAAGACCCAGGATTTCCCAGTTCTGCATACCGCCGCGGTACCACTTGATCTTGTGTGCCGGGTAGCCGAACTTGAGCAGGTTCTTGATGTTGTTCGGAGACTGTCCGCACCACATGCCGTTGCAGAACATAACCACTGTCTTGGCTTTGCTGAAATTCAGCAGGCCTTCGCTTTCGGTTACGTTGAATTCGTTTTCCATGATTTCGATGATCGAAACGGGATCTGCGCCCTTGGCGGGATTCAGCATGGTCCAGGGAATGTTTTTCGCACCCGGAATCGTGCCTTTTTTTACCCAGTCAGGGGTGCGTGAATCAACAACCAGGATGGTCTCGTCGCCACTGGACATTTTCTTCAGGTAATCGATCATTTCGACTTCACCGATGGTTTCGACGCCCGGAGCCAGGGTAGAAGGCTGAATACAGAACGGTGGACAAGGACGTGAAGTCTTCGCAAACGACGGATTGACCATGTTCTTGTTGTTCTGGTTGCGTGAGATTTTTACCTTCTTGCCGTTATGGACAACTTCGGCGTCCATCATTTTCGGCGTAATGCCTACGGGTTTACCCTTGTCAGCTGCACCCACATTCGCAGACAAACACAGGCCAGCCGCCAGCATGGTGGCTGCTATCAGTTTCGCTTTCATCATTAGAGTAGTCTCCTCCGGTTGTTAAAAAGTACAGCGGTTTTAACCGCTTTAATAAAAACGTCAGTCTGGTCGGCTTTTTTATTATTATTGGAATACTGGCTTAGTCGCACTCGGGCTCTTCTTCATCTTCGGGCTTTGTGTCGTCATCAGACTTTTTGTCATCATCGGCAACGATATCGCACTGACTGCCCATATCCATCGCGGTTACAGCGGCACCGGCAGGCATAGCAAGGCTGATGGACATGATCACGAGGATGATCAGACGTGATAGGAAATTCATGTTATGACCTCAAAAACAACTGATTCACCATTTCTAGCTTATCTAAACTGTTGAAAAAACAACAGGACAATTTGTCACAATCATTAAAGGCCGGTTTAGCAATAAATTTTCAAGCCAGAACGTGCTCACCCTGCATCAACTGTGGCAGCGTTTCGCGCTCGCGCACGACGGCGGCCGAATCACCATCGACCATGATTTCGGCAGCCCGTGGACGGGTGTTGTAATTCGAGCTCATCGAGAAACCGTAAGCGCCGGATGAGCGTACCGCCAGAATATCGCCCTGTGCAATCGCCAGCTCACGGTCCTTGCCGAGAAAATCACCGGTTTCACACACCGGGCCGACCACGTCATAGGTCTTCAGACCGTCTCCCTGTGACGATGCATCCTCGCGCTGCTGCAGCGGGATGATCTCCTGCCAGGCGCTGTACAGCGACGGCCGCATTAGATCGTTCATCGCGGCGTCGACAACGGCGAAATTCTTGTGATCGTGATGCTTCAGAAACAGCACTTCGGTGAGCAGGATACCGGCATTGCCTGCGATCGCGCGCCCGGGTTCGATCAGTATCTCCAGCTCGCGCCCCCGTAGCTGTCTGGCCAGTGCCGCGGCATGTTCGGCCGGCGGCGGCGGTTCTTCGTCGCGATAGCGAATACCGAGTCCACCGCCCATGTCCAGGTGTTTGAGCACGATACCCTGTTCGGCGAGGTGATCGACCAGCACCAGTACGCGTTCGAGCGCGTCGACGAAGGGGGTGATTTCGGTCAGCTGGGAGCCTATATGACAATCGATACCGTGAATATCGATGTGCGCGGCCTCGGCGGCCTGCTGATAGGCGCTGGCCGCATCATCGATGGAAATACCAAACTTGTTTTCTTTCAATCCGGTGGAGATATAGGGATGGGTTCCGGCATCGACATCCGGATTGACCCGCAGCGACACCGGTGCACGCACACCCAGTGCGCCCGCGACCTCGTCGAGCAGTTCGAGTTCGGCGATGGATTCAACATTGAAACAGCGGATACCCGCTTCCAGAGCGCGTCCCATCTCGTCCCGGCGCTTGCCGACACCGGAAAACACGACCTTCGCGGCAGCGCCACCAGCAGCGAGAACACGCTCGAGCTCACCCACCGAGACGATATCAAATCCGGATCCCAGCCTTGCCAATACATTCAGTACCGCCAGGTTGGAGTTGGCCTTGACCGCATAACACACCAGGTGAGGCAGCGCCGACAGGGCGTCGTCGAAAGCGCGCCAGTGGCGCTCGAGGGTGGCGCGCGAGTAGACATAACAGGGCGTGCCCCATTGTTCGATATGTGCTGCGATATCGACATCTTCGGCCCAGAGACGCCCTTCACGATAATTGAAATGATCCATCAGTCTGTTTTCCGGCCGTTTTCGCTGTCGGCTTGCTGCGCCGGTTCATTTTGTGGCGCGGGCTCCGGCGCTTCTTCGGGCAGGTACAGCGCCCCGGTTTTGCCGCAGGCAAACAGCATTGCACACATCATTATCACAACTGAAAATCGCATCAACATCAGACCGAATGGCAAAAAGTCGATTATTGCAATAATCTGTACGCACTGAAACCTGCAATATCGATAAATGTCTGACGATCAACCCATAATTCTGCACACCGCTGCCGATCAGGCGGCCAAAGCCGATGCCGCGGTGATCTGGCTGCACGGCCTGGGCGCCGACGGCAGAGACTTCGTGCCCATCGTATCGGAACTCCGCCTGCCAGCGGCATTGAATATACGTTTCATCTTCCCGCATGCGCCGGTACGGCCCATCACGATCAACCAGGGCTATCAAATGCGCGGCTGGTACGATATCACCAGCCTCGATATCGCCAACTGCGACGACCCGGAAGGTATCGCAGATTCCAGTGATCGCCTGTCGCGCTTGTGCGATGAAGAGATCGCACAGGCCGTCGAAGCCGAACGCATCATCGTTGCCGGCTTTTCACAGGGCGGCGCCATCGCGCTCTACACCGGGCTGCGCTACCCGAAGCCGCTGGGCGGCATCATCGCACTCTCGACCTATTTACCGATGCAGCAGCAGCTCGCGCATGAAGCCTCGACCGCAAACCGCGACATACCGGTGTTCATGGCCCACGGGCTGAGCGATGATGTCGTTGCGTTGCAGTTCGGATTGCAGACACGGGACCTGCTGCAACAGCAGGGTTACCCGGTGCAGTGGCACGATTACGCGATGGCTCACAGCGTCTGTATCGAAGAAATCAACGATATCGGCCGCTGGCTCAACGGCGT
>CAJIBR010000407.1_pt1 | contig 15108 bp, 12 predicted proteins | sample 9199401 | NCBI WGS metagenome assembly CAJIBR01 (sample SAMEA7708310, study PRJEB35096) | sediment metagenome | biome: marine neritic benthic zone biome [ENVO:01000025]; feature: sediment [ENVO:00002007]; material: shallow marine sediment [ENVO:03000034] sea grass bed [ENVO_01000059] ... | reverse complement strand
GGCAGGGGGCGCCGGGTAACCGGCGTTCCTACTGCGAGACTAGTCTGACCTTGATTATCTCCCTATTCTTCCATATCCACCACATTGAATTCAGTGACTTTAAATAACTCTCCATTAAGATAGGTTTCCACTATGTATTTTCCAAGAGGATCGTCATCTGATAGTCTCATAAACAGGTGATAATACTCTGAAACGGATTCTGCCGGATAAGACACTATCCTGTAAGGATCAGTTTCGTTAATTACTGCTGGAACATTACCCGTCAATCGGGTCCCGATTGGCACACGTATAATAGCTTTATGAACATAGGGCTCGTCACTAGCAAACTCAATCCTATATCCAAAGCCATATCTTGGGTCTTCATTCTTAGTTATAAAGGGTATTTGATCAGTCTCCTTGACAACCTTCGTTTGCATGTTTGATTTTTGCATAATGCCAGCAGATATACTGGCCTCCTTCAAATGCTCCTTTGCGCTAACACATGATACGAATGAAACAAATATACATAAACTAAAAAGATATTTTACAGCTTCCGTACATCCTTTCATCCTCAACCTCCAACTTTATTTCAATGCCGCTTCTATTCGTATACTCTAAATCAACGCCTGATATACCAGGTTTTATTGTTAAACTGCCAGGTATATTAGGAAGGACTTTTGTTGCATTAATACCGCTTGGATTGTAAAGAATGTCAGTTGCAGGGATACCTGAACCTTCTCCCCCCATTTGTACAGTTTTTGAATCACCACCCTGTTCTTTATATAAAGAGACTTCAAGCAGCCCCATCGGGTCAATACTTATTAGAGGATTACCTTTAACATATGAATATGTATTGGCTCCCCCGGCAAGGCCAATCGGATCACTAGTGATATACCGTCCAGTTTCCGGATCATAGTACCTGAAGTAATTATAGTGCAACCCACTCTCCCCCTCATAATACTGCCCAGGAAACCGAACATTCAACGCAACCGCATAACCATCCCCATCCAGATCCTCATCCACAGCCGCAAGACCAAACGGATCATACACCGCACTCCACACAGCCACGCCGCTTTCGTCAGTCAGCATGTGCGGCGTGCCCAGGTGATCGTTATGTACATAGAGAATAGTCGAGGCAGGACTACCCGGCTCGATCAACGCCAGCAGCTCGTCATTCATGTAGACGTACTCCCGGGTTACATTACCCAGCAGGTCGATCTCCGCGACGAGCTTGCCGTCCGGATCGAACATGAAGCGCTGACCGCCAGTCGATGTATACTTGCCGACACGCTCACTCAGGCCATTGTAGGTATACGTAGCCAGAAACGTGGTGTTGTCGAATGCGTCATACAAACGGTTATGAGCAGTGTAGGTATAAGTACGGCTGCCGACAGACAGCGTATTGCCGTTCGCATCGAGCTGGACGGCATCGCCGCCGGCCTGCGTCATGCGGTTGCTGTTGGCCGTATAGTTGTAGCCCGTTGCTGCCCCGTCATCGAGCAGCACCCGGTTGCCGTTGGCATCGTAATCATAATCCCGGCTGCCGTAAGGCCCGGCCGACGTATCCAGCCGGTCGAGGGCGTCATAGTCATGGGTCTTGGCCCCTTCCGACGAGCTGAACGTCGCGGGATTGCCGTTGGCGTCGTAGTTGATCACATCGTAGAAAGTGCTGGTATCGCCGATCATCGACAGGCGATAGGCGCTGTCCCGTTGGCCGATGATGACCGAACCGTTGCCGCGGGTGGTTGCGCTGGCAGGGCCAAAGGGATAGTACGTTGTCCCGGTGACAAGGTTGTTCTCGCCGTCGTTCAGGATCACGCTGTAGACGTTGCCGGCCGTATCACGAGTGTAGGTGATTTTGGCGCCGCTGGGGTAGATCACATCCTGCAGCCGCCCGGCGGCGTCGTAGGTGTAGGCGAGCTGTGACTGGGACTGCGCGTAGCCCTGGTCGGCGTTGATGGTCTGGTCGACCTGTTTGATATCGCCAAAAGCCGTGTAGGCATAGGTGACCGTGGCCGTGGCGTTCGTTACCGAACACAGCCGGACGGCGCCGTTGCTGCAGCTGTCATAGCCATAGGTAATATCATCTGCGGTGCCCGGTGCATCCACCGCCAGCAGCCGGCCCAGTGCGTCATAGCTGTAGTTGAACACCTGCCCTTTCGCGTCAGTCACGCTCAGCATGTTGCCGGCCTCATCATGGGTGTAGAGCGTGGTGCCGGTATCGGGACTGGTCAGCGACAGCAGGTTGCCGAGGTCGTCGTAGACATAGCTGGTCTGCCCGCCGTTCGGGTCGGTCACCGAGGTCAGGTTGTCCTGCACATCGTAGCCTAGTTGCGTCAGTGCATTGGCCGACGAAGGATCTGTACCACCCAAATCCTGTGTGATCGCGGTCAGGCGGCGCAGCGCATCGTAGCTGTAGTCGGTGATGACGTTCTTGCCGTCGGTTTCCTGGTCCAGGGTGCCGTTGGGTGCAAAGTCCCGGTTGCGTGTCTCGTTGGCCTGCGTGGCGATATCCAGCCGGTCGTAGGCATCGAAGGTCTGGTTCAAGGCCTTCTGCAGTCCATCGGCATTGTCATAGATGCTTTCATTCGTGACATTGCCCTCGGTGTCCAGCGTGTATTCGAGGTAGTTGCCTAAGCCGTCGTAGATCCGCGTCAGCCGGTCCGCATCGTCGTAGGCGAATGTCAGCGTGGTGGCCTCGGGCGTGGCATCGCCGTGCGTGATCGAGGCGACCTGACCGGTCGGCGTGTAGGTCCAGCGCGTGGTACGGGATTTGCCGGAGGACGTATCGGTCAGCGTCTGGGTCTGCGGGCGGTCATTGCCGGGGTAGTAGGTGAGTGTGACCTGCAGGTTGCTGCCCGTCGTGTAGGAAGCCTGCTTGCCGGTCGCGGTGTAGGTGATGTTGTCATAGAGCACGACACCCAGCGGTGCGGTGATCTTTTTCATCCGGGCGCGGTTATCACCTTCCAGCGGATCATCCGGGTAGTAGTCAATCGTGGTGATATCCGTGACATCCGTGCGCGGGCCGTCGATGGCGCTGATCTGGCGGTAGGGCCCGTTATAGGTGAACGTCTGTGAACGGCTGACCGGGGTGCCGTCCGGCCGGTAGCCGCCGACGGTGATCGCCGTGGGTTTGTCGTACATGTTCACGGTGACGTAGGTATAGGCGACGTAACTGGTTGCCGAAGCGCCGACCTGTGCCAGTGCCAGCCTGTACTGCGCGCTGTCAAGGCTGTCTGCGATCGAGACAGTCACCGCTTCGCCCGGCGCTGCCGCCGTCGTGCTCGGCGTCAGCGTCGCGGTTGCGGGTTCGGGCTCGGGCTCACCCGCTCCAACGGTCACGGGTGCGCTGAGGCCAGCCTGCGTGTAGCCATTGTTCAGAAACAGGCGGAACTCGTACTCGCCCGGTGTCGTCGGCATGTTCACGGTCCAGGTCCGATCGGTGACGCCACCACCAACATAGGTATAGGTAACGTAACTGGTGGCCGGAGCGCCGACCTGCGCCAGCGCGAGCCAGTCCTGCGCGCCGCCGGGGCTGTCCGCGAGCGTGACGGTCACCGCTTCGCCCGGCGCTGCCGCCGTCGTGCTCGGCGTCAGCGTTGCAGCGTAAGGCTCGGCCTCGACAGTGACGGCTTCACTGACGCCGGCCTGCGTATTGTCATCGACCAGAAACAGGCGGAACTCGTAATCGCCCGGTGTCGTCGGCATGCTGACGGTCCAGGTCTGATCGGTGATGCCGGCACCGGCATAATTGTCGTACGCATAGGTGGTGACCTTGCTGCCTGCCACATAGACCGATGGTTCGGTTTCAGTTGCCACCTTGCCGGGGAAGCGGGCATCGTAGGTGTAGGTCGTGGTGCGCTGCTCGGCTGTACCGACGGCCTCGGTCACGATGCCGGGATTGCCATCCTCGTCGTGGTTTTCGTAGCTTACGTTCAGGCCGTATTCGGTGCTGCTGAGCAGGTTAAGCGTGCTGCCCCGGGGCGACTGCGGATCGATATCATAGACGTAATTCGAACTGCCGCCGGCGCAGCCGATGCATTCCGGCCCGTCGTACTGAGTCATCAGGCCTTTCAGTACATCACCTGAAAAATGATAGGTTGATTGAAACCCCCGACTGTTGGTTACCGTATTCGACAGCGCGGCATAGCTCACATCCACGTTCTCGATCTTCAGCGATGGCAGCGCCCCGGGCGGGCCCAGGTAGGATGATTTCGCCAGACCATCGGCGTGGTATTCGAAGGTGCTGCGGCGCACATTGCGTTCATCGGTTACACCGGTCAGCCCACTGGGGAAGTTGCTGTCTTCGTAGTGATACTTGACCGATGTGGCGTCCGGCTTCACCACCTCGGCCAGGTTCGAACCGGTGTAGCGGTATTCCCAGGTCCGGTTGGCGTCATCGGTGACGTATTCGATGAGGCCATCGAGGTTGTACTGAAAATCGAGGGACTGGCCCAGGCTGTTGATGACCTGGTCCAACTGGTCGTTCTGGTAAGCGAGCGTTTCCTGGGTACCATTGGGATAGTCGACGGTCAGTAATCGGCCCGAAGAATCGTAGGTTTCCAGCACGTCATCCGGCGTCGTCAGCAGGTAATTCACCTGACTGGCGTTGACCCCGCCACCAGGCGGTGGTGTGACATCGATTTGCTCCAGTTTATAGCCTGACGGTAACTCCGGTTCCCATTCGACGGTATGGGTGTACCAGCCAAGCGTCATGATTTTGCGGAATTTAACGATCTTGCCGTCCGGCCGGTGGAAATTCAGGTGGTGATCCCAGCTGTTGCCGCCGGACTCGATACCGCCATGGCTGCGGATTGGAAAAACTGCGCGAAAACGGCCGTTGTCGTAGATTTGGCATTCGTTATCGACCCATTGAGCGGTCGCATTAGCAAAACCCTTCAAGTTCGCGAACGGCGCGGGATCGAGCGCCTGCGTCTTTGCAACTACCTCCGCCAACCCGGATTCGCAAGCAGCCTGCCTGGTCGAATAGACGCTCGACTGGTAAACGTCCGACGTCGCGCCGCTCGAATCAAGCTCGATATTGATCTTTTGCTTTAATGCGTCGTGCCTGACGATGCGGCGGTCGTAGCTATGCGACCATTTATTGCCGATCGTTGTATCCGCTACAGATGACTGGCTGTTGTAATAACGGGTGAAACCCGGGCGGCTGAGCCCGGATGGCGTTTCGCTGTCGATATCGGTGTATATCTTGTACTTGTTGCCGTTGAGCAAATTGATGGGGTTTCCCGAGCACACATCAGCTTTGCCCTTATCTTCGGTATCGAAGTTCCTGGCATCCATGAAATAACCCAGGTCGCCCGGCTCTGATGCAATGAATGGTGCTCGCCAGTACCACCACTGCCCGCCCGAGTAGTTTTCACAAACCACCGTCGCTGTTGCCGGCTCAATCGATGTGAAACTGATCGCGGCTATCCTTGTTGTCGCGCTGTGGTGGCTGCAACCCAGTTCAGCGGCGCTATAGGCATCCGGTAAACCGGTTTGATACAGAAGATAAGAATTAACCGACCATGCCGAGGCGGTGTCGGCGCGAAAAAGTGAACCAAGTAATAAAACAGCCAGCAGAAAAGACTTTAGGCGGCCGTCAATGGGAGTAAGGCTTTGTTTGATGCTTGCGGCAGGATATTGACTCGGAACATCGTGGCAGGGTTTGACGCACATATGCAACCTCCCTGTTTAGTATTTGTTATTTTTAGTTGAGTAAACCTACTACCATTGCGATTGGCTTGTCAAGCGTCAGAGCGATCAGTGGTTGCCATGGCTATCTTGAAAGGATTCATGATCATGTAGATCGTTTTTATTTTACGATCAGGATGATTTTCTTCACGAAACATCGATGACATAAGAATGTCGGGTGGTGAAGGCAGTGGCGGTAATGAGGCACGATGGACGTCGACATGGCTATCACAGTGGAAGCACCCACTCATGCGTGGCATCCGGAAACTGTTGCAGCATAAAAGCTTTAACTGCGCATCATCACAGTGCAACAAAACAGGAGAGGCCTATTCTTCCGCTACGCGCCCCAATACCAGTATCTCAACACGACGATTCTGCGCACGCCCTTCTTTGGTATCGTTACTGGCAACCGGACTGGTTTCACCCATACCGGTGGTGGTCATTTTACTGGCATCATGGCCTTTACTGATCAGATAGTCGCGAACAGATGCGGCACGTAGCCTCGAAAGCTTCATATTGTCTTTTTCTTCACCCTTATCATCAGTATGCCCGACAATCTCGATAAAAGTGGCACGACTCAAAAGATCGATGGCAGCCGCGCGATTTTTTTCAAGCAATGCCTTCCCCTGATCGGTTAACTCTGCGCTCTTGCGTTCAAATAATGCAACGCTTGGGAATATCAAGGTATCCAGAGCGCGCACTTCAGCGACTAACAGAATATCGACACGGCGATTCTGCATGCGGCCTTCACGGGTTTCATTTGAAGCAATCGGCTCTTTAGGGCCCCGGCCGATTACACGTACCTGATGTTCATTGATTCCGGTGGATATCAGATAATCAGCCACGCTCCTGGCCCGTTCGAGCGATAACCACATGTTATATTCTGGATCTCCCGAACTATCAGTATGGCCCACAATGACCACCATATATGCGTCAGTGAGTTCGGGTCCGATGCGTTTTCTATAGTCTTCGATCGTCGCTACACCCTCTTCATTGAGTTTTGCGCTGTCAAAATCAAACATCGATGCCGCAAGGATGCCGATGCTTGCAATGACACCTGTGCCATCGCCTCTCAGCACTTCTACATCGGCAACAGGTTCTACTGCATCATCACGCGTCCCGGTCTGGCTACAACCCGTGAGAAATACACACGCTGACAGCAGAACAAGCAGTCCGGTGAAAAGTTTCTTGCTTTGAAAATTCATAATTAAGACTCCATTTATAACTAATTATTGTTAAGAAACCGGCCTGCTCTATCGGCATCCAGACAGAAGCCTTATCGATCAATGACGGCCATCGGTCATCAGCAGTAACCCGGTCAAGGAAGTTGCTTAGAATCAGTATTGATAAAAGCCGGATTATGCGCGCATAAAACCATCCAGACAAGGTTCAGGACAGATTAAAGAGAAAGCAAACATCTCGCCACTGCAGGAGCGGATTCAGCCGCGAACCGCCCGATCCGGCGTCAATCTAACCCCATTTCAAAGCCTGTATATTTCTGCTCTGTGATTCAGAATTGACAAGGATTGAAAGGGAAGAGATTTAATTTCGTAAAGATTAACAGGGAAATTAATTCTATCCCCTTGAAATACTGATTTATTACCGTTTTATAACGGCTGCAAACTGAACTGTACGGGCTTGGAGGGTTAGTTACATTCTGGACAATCCCGACTGGCGGAATCCGGGCCTGGGCGGTTTTCTGCCAACCCATTTGCTCGCTTCAACCAGATCCGTAAACACCTTGACGTCCCAGCTTGATTTTTCGAAAAAAGCAGCAAACTCATACGCCATCTTCTGGTCGGTTCCTATCAAAATAGCGTTTTTGAGATAGGGATTAGCTCTTTCAGCAGCTAGATGTTGATATGCTATCAAAGCCAATTGATCTTTATTTATATCAACAGCTTCTACATCAAGAAAGTCCACAAATTTATACTTCAATGTAACAAATCTTGGATCACTGTAGATACACGTACTTGCTTCGACTATTTCACTGCCCGCAACATTCCCGGTGTATTTCCAGTACACGCCATTGTCTTCCCATACTAAATCATACGCCATGTTATTTGCCTGGTTCGTAAATGCAAGAATCTTACGTGTGTTGTGAAGTGGTCCAGGTACTGTTGTATCATTTGATTCCTGATGGATAGCAGTCGTTCAAGCATTTGGAAAAGTGCACTCTGTCGCGATTGTTGTTATCATATGCAATTGCTCCATACCCGTTGTATGTAACAAAGCTGACTAGAAAAAAGACGGGGCAGACTGCATATTTTAGTGGGTCGAAGTGTATCCAATATGGAAACTGCTTGAAATCAGATCACTTGAATCCCTGTTAATGCTCTTTGACCCTAGTTATTAGGCTGGAAATTATCAAAATATGCCTTTTCCATTTCTCGATAAACAAAGTTCGCATTGGCTCGCTGGTTCAACTCATAGAAAGGAACTGCCTTCCAGTCATCGAACTCGATACCCTGCACTGCATCAATCATGCTGATGTCTTCGTCAACCGCTTCTCGCATGGCATGACGCATACGGGTAACATAATCGTGTGTTTTAGTCACCATTGAAAATGGCGGAGTCTGTGCACTGCCGTGCCCAGGCACCATCAGGCTGGCATGCGGGAATGTCTGTAATAGCCATTCCTGAGCTTTCAATATCTGCGCACTGTTGCCGTCACCCATATAGGTTGTACGCTGGTTAAACGCCAGATCGGAGATCCATAATATCTTCCGGTTCACCTGGTGCACAAGCAGATCGCCGTAGGAATGGTGTTTGCCGGTATTGTAGATATCAATGACTTCCTGCCCCAGGTGAATGCGTTTGCGGCCGAAAGGTTCAGTCTCAATATAAATATCAGCCTCCAGCGGTTTGAAACTCTGCATATCCTTCGGTAATTTTTCTCTTCGGTAAGAGACAGAAGTCTCCAGTGTTTCCGAGTGATTGTAATCAATAGTACCGCGGTGTGCGATTCTGGTTATACCTTCTATGTTCAGGAATGCTGCAGCTCCGTAGGCATGATCTGGATGATTGTGCGTCACAATGAGGTATTTTATCGGCTTGTCAGTTATACAATGGATGCTATTGATCAAACGCTGCCCCAGCGTGGGTGTGCCAAGTGAATCAATTACAATGACACCCTGCTCTGTAACGATAAAACCCGCATTGGCATTGAAACCACGGTTTTTCTCGTCGAGTAACGAGATATTACCGAACAGCATGTAGGTATTATCAGACAGCCTGTAAACAGGCAGTGGACTGTCTTCGGGTGCTTCTGGATCAACCGAGACCTGTGGAACCTGATCGGTGTCAATGGCGGTCGCAGGCAGTTCCCAATTCGAAGGCATATTATCGATATCGAGCAAGTCGCAACTGCTGGCAAGAACGAAATTCGTAAAAAGAAACAGACCGATCGACACGATTACAGTTAACAAACTGCTGATGTAAGTACCATTGCTGTAACTGACATCGCTGTTCAGCGTCATATCGTATACCGCTTACACAACTGATACAGCTCTACTATACGCCTGCAGACCTGTAAATTATCGATGAACTTTGTGTGGTCTATTGAAGTAATACAGCAAACGGTCAGCTTATTGATAGATCATAAAATGGGTTTATCACGGAGATCGAAGCTGTTGAATTCTTTAATAATGGATTCCGGCTGGCGCACATACTTCATGATATCTGCTCTGGATTTGCATCCCCATTCACAGTTCAGAACGATTTAATCACTGTAATATTATCTTCTATTCATCCGGTGTCACGTGGCTATACCTTGCCCATTTCACGTGAAAATTCAAGCATACGTTTAATTGGTTTCAACGCCCGTTTGCGTATCGCTTCTTCGATATGAATGTCATGGCCGGCACTTTTCTCCAACACTGCGGCGAGATTGTCCAGACTATTCATCGCCATCCATGGACAATGGGCGCAACTGACACAGGATGCGCTGTCTCCCCCAGTGGGCACAGCAAGCAGTTGCTTGTCCGGTGCCGCTTCATGCATCTTGTGGAACAGGCCAAAATCGGTGGCCACAATCAGAGTATTAGCTTTCGATGCCCTGGCAGCCTCGATCAGCTGCGTCGTGGAACCGATGGCATTCGCCATAGACAGCACGTCTGCAGGAGATTCCGGGTGTGCAATGACCTCGGCGTCCGGGTGTTGCTGCATCAGCCGGCGCAGTTCCTTGGCCTTGAACTCATCGTGTACAACGCAGAAACCCTGCCAATTCAGGATATCGGCACCGGTCTTTTTCTGCACGTAGTGACCCAGGTGGCGGTCAGGTGCAAAGATAATCTTTTCGCCCCTGCGATGAAGGTGTGTCACAATATCCACTGCGTTGGATGAGGTAACCACCCAGTCGGACCGTGCCTTAACATCGGCACTGGTGTTGGCATAAACTACCACGGTTCTATCCGGATGCTGGTCGCAAAAGGCGCTGAATGAGCCAATTGGACAGCTCAGATCGAGAGAGCATTCTGCTGCAAGGTCCGGCATGACCACACGTTTTTCCGGGTTGAGGATTTTTGCCGTTTCACCCATAAAACGTACCCCGACCACGACCAGCATAGTAGCAGAATGGCGATTACCGTAATCAGCCATACCCAACGAATCGCCGACATAACCGCCGGTGGCATCTGTCAGAATCTGCAGTTGTTCATCGACATAATAGTGCGTGATGAGTACGGCATTGTTTTTATTCAGCAGGGATTTTATTTTTTCAAACAGGGTATCACGCTGCGAAGACGTCAGTTTACGTGCCCCTGGGGCGCGCAGTGCCTTGCTGCGAATTTCTTCAACCAGTTGTAACGGAATTTCCGGAGTTTCACCCATAAGCGTTTTCTCATGTGTCAAACAGTGTAATGATTAAACAATTTAGCCTAGCATTGTGCACCGTCCATATAATATACCGCTTAAGAGATCTATCGTTTAATGTTGCGAAACATTCAGCATTCAGAAAGCCTCAAGCAGTCCAGTCATATATTGATCTGGAAAGAGCCTGGTCCTTGATTATCCCTTTAGCATGCCGTAATTGCCAATGATTCTCATTAATCAATCTGCCCTTTGTCCATAAACCAGTAATGATGAGATGATTCATCAACAGCCCGATGAGTCACACAGGATCCTGAATATCTGTAGAAACGTACTCTGCCCGCTCCTGGTTTATACCGGTTTCCGCTCAGCTACACGTACTGCAGGGGTGATGCCATCGCCATGTATGTGTTGTCTGATCCAGAGCTCAGCGGTGTATCAAATGGCCGGGCCGGCCGTTGCCAGCAGCCTGGCAGTATCTTCCATTTTATAACTGGTTGGCAGGAATGCATCCAACCTCTCCCGTCAAAGTCATCAATCGCTGTCTGCCACCTATACGATTTGTTGCTAAACTAATGCAAAACAATTTAATGTAAGGAGATTCAAATGCATCGCGTTTCCAAAACGACTATCGTTCTGTTGTTAACGGCCCTGTCAATAACCGGCTGCTCCAGTACTCCCGAACAGCAGGTAGATCCATTCAATGAAGAGGGTTCACAGAGATCAAGGTCACAACAGGCACAGGATGAACTGTCTGCAGAAACTGACAAGAATAAATAATTCCGTTTGACCCGAAAAAAATCTGGAGTAAGCATCGATATAGGCAGTTCCCGCGAGAATCAGCATGGGCCAGAAACGGCATATTACATGGATGTGATCTGTAATCTACCGCATGCTAATGGATGATGTACATCGCTATTTAAACAATGAAATACTATGTCACGATGGATTCCCGTATCAGGCCGTTTTCAAAAGCCTGGCGATACGATGACGAAACGGAACGCACGGCTGCAGAGCCTCACCCGCGGTGTTGCATGCGGGCACCACTTCAGTTTGCGAGATGAGGACTTCGCTGACAGATAATCCAATGTCAAGGAATGATGTACCTGTGAGATTGTGATCTGTCCCCTCTACTGAAAACGTCCTTATTGAGTCTGTATCTCCTTCAAAGCATCTATAATGGTTGATGGTTCCATGCGTTTTTTATAATCCGTATCAGCATGCATCGCCCTGACAATACCATTGGCATCGATAACAAAACTACCGGGAATCGGCAGCACATTTCGGTCTTTACCATTAAAGGCCTCAATATCCAGACCATGCTTTTTATAAACAACAACCAGGTCATCAGGTAACTCGTAATACAGTCTGTAATCCTTCATCACCTTACTGTCCAGATCGCTCAACACCTCAAACGGATAACCTTTTTGCTTGAATTGCTCAACCGACTTGTCAGGTGTTTGTGGTGTAATTGTAATTAGCTGTGCGCCGTATTTTTTAAACTCGGGCAGGCTCTGCTGCAGGACGTGCAAATGCATGTTACAAAAAGGGCACCATGCCCCTCGATAAAAGACCAGTACCACGGGACCTTCTTTCAGTGCGTCATGTAAACTGACCGTTTGTCCCAGGGCATTATTAAGAACGAAACCGGGTGCTTTCTCGCCGACCTTGATTCCCGGTGAAGGCATACTGCGGGCAAGATCCTTGCCCGATTTTTCCATCACAGCCACATCGCTGGACGAAAACGGTGATTTCTCTGTTTCAGCTTTTTTGATGTACTGATCGAGTGACTGCTGATAGCTCGGCAGTTCATCAGCCACTGCAATTCCGGTCGGTGCAAGCAGTAAGAACATACTCAGATTACACAGACAGCGATCTAGACGATGCATGGATTGCCTCTCCCCTAAAACCCAGGTGAAGCCAGTATTACAGCACGGACGAATAAAGGTATCAAATCCGATTGATTACGCAGACATTATAAAAAGCCACGCACCTGTGCATTATTTTTCGCTGCGCAAACACGTTGAGCGAGTGCTCTGGCCTGAGACAAATCAGATTCGCGTGCGATTTTCGCTAGATAGGGGATCATCACAGGTGCTACTGAGAATACTCGAAAATCCAGGCCCAGCAATACGGGCAGCACAGCAGGCAACTGGGGAAGCAGTCCGCAAAGCTCGACCTTGTCAATATTGCCACCTGCAGCATCGGCTGCCTGGCCAAGAAATCGGAACAGTTCTGGTGAATGTGGATCAAGCTGGTGACGTACCTCGGCAAGATCCCGGTCGGCTGCAAACAAGCACTGCATAAGGTCATTACAGCCGATGGCTACGAAATCAGCGACATCAAACCAGTGTGGCATCGCCAGTACAGCAGCCGGCGTTTCAGCCATGGTGCCGACAGGCAGTTCTTTGTGAAGTCGTTGCTCAATTCTGCTGCGCCAGTAGCTGAACTCTGTAAGATTGTTCACATAAGGCAGCAGCAGCCTGAGCGGGTAGTCTTCAGCGACCTTGTTTATGGCATCCAGCAGCGCAGTCAGCACACTCCGTACCGGTTCCTCATCATAGAGTCGTACACCCTGCATACCTAGGGGCCTGGTCATGCCGGCAGGCAGTTCGAGCCAGGGAACTTGTTTGTCGGGAGCGATATCGGGCAGCCGTAAGGTAACCGGTAGCGGACGGGCACAATCACAGAGTGCGCGCAATGTGCATTCATAGAAGGCAACATCGAGGCGTCCGCCCTCTTCCGGAAGAAGAAACTCGGTACGTACCAGGCCGATAGCCGCTGCACCCTGTTTCACAGCGAGGGCAGCATCGCTGATACTAAAGATGCTGGCGCGCAGTAATAGCTGACTGCCATCATTTAAAGCGATCGCCTCGCCAGCAGGTGGCGGATCAGGTGCTGGCATCGTTTCCAGTCCAGATTCCGGCGATTTGACAATAGTGCCGCGAAAGCCATCGATAACGATATTATCACCCTCTTTCAGCTTCTTGACCGTATCGCCGGAAATCAGGACAGCGGGGATGCCCAGGGTAAGTAGACGGATCATCACATGTGATAACGGCGCACCATCCAATACCACGATACCGACAGGCTGGACATCTAGTTCGCTGAGTTCCTGCTGTGTAAGCAATAGAATGTTATCGGACGATGCACCCTTGTTACCTCGATGCAAATTACCGCTGGCGGTGCCAGGAACAAATGGTGTGACCTGTAACACAATCATAGGTATCATTTTGTAAACTACATATTGATATCGGACAACGAATACAGGGGATGTTACCAATACTATCGCACTTACGCGCAAGATCCCCACCCACGACTGTTTCTGTCGTGGGTGGGGATCTTGCCTGTAAAGGGGTTAGTATGAATTAAACGTGTGATCTGGCCAGAAATGGCATCACGTCGACCGTTTTAATTCGGTGAACCGGCAATTGTCCCTAGCTCAATGCTTCGAACAGGGCTTTTTTGCCTTTTTTCCCTTTAACGTTGATGACATCCATGCTGATATGATGAGGCGTATAAATTGTAGTCCTGATCAGCCAGTCCCCTGACGGCATCCGTGCCTGTTCAGTCATGGACCTGATCTGCGTTGTGTCGTCGTAACTATCTTCAATAACATCGTATACAAGTTTCATTGCGTTCTCCTTTCTACTGAAACGATAATCCCGAGTAAACGGGACCGCTAGTGGCAGCTTACCTCGCATGATGTCAGACGGAATCCGGCAAGAGATTACCAAACCATGCGTGGCAACGTCTGAATACAGTATAACACCCGTTGGTTCACGGGGAACCAACTGTAAGCAGCGCGTAAACAGAGCCGCGAGTGAATTCGACTGGTTCGAGTTTACTCATCAAATCCCCGTTACTCGCCCATTGGGCCATCGCTGAAGGTGACGCTCAAAATTGAATCTGTCAATTATAGTGAACAGCCTCTGGCTGGCCCGAAAAACGAAATCCATGAACGGTGGAATAGCGGCAATATACATGGATGTATTCAGTATATCCGGGGGAAATACAAAGGACACGCGCCTGTTGCCGGACCAGAGAAAGTCAAAAAAGGGTAGCGTAGACTTTCGCTGGCAGGGTCAGGCCAACCGGGTTATAGAAGGAAAGGAATATCGCTATGCTTCGAATGCACGAATTACTCCGGTCACCACGCCCAATACCTGTACTTCTTCATTCTTTAATCGAATCGGTTCCATATCCGGATTGGCGGGTTGAAGGCGAATGCAATCGGGCTCGATATAGAATTTTTTCAGTGTCACCTGCTCATTGTTGATCAGTGCAACGACGGACTGACCGTTTTCAGCGGTCTCGCGATTTTCGACAATAATAATATCGCCATCCTGAATGTTGTCATCGATCATGGAATGACCCTGCACCTTCAGCGCATAGGTGTTCTTGCGGACCATATTGGCCGGTATCTTGATCCGTTCATGGTCCTCGACACACTCGATGGGATTACCTGCCGTAATCCTGCCAAGGAGAGGGATCTCGACCAGACTGACGGCATCGATTTCGACTGATTCGATATTATTGATCCAGGTCGGATGCTGACGTTTTACACTAAGGAGACTGACGTTGTTCATTCTGGTGCCTGTTATTGTTATTGGTTGTTGGCAATAG
>CAJIBR010000449.1_pt1 | contig 15157 bp, 12 predicted proteins | sample 9199401 | NCBI WGS metagenome assembly CAJIBR01 (sample SAMEA7708310, study PRJEB35096) | sediment metagenome | biome: marine neritic benthic zone biome [ENVO:01000025]; feature: sediment [ENVO:00002007]; material: shallow marine sediment [ENVO:03000034] sea grass bed [ENVO_01000059] ... | reverse complement strand
GTATGACCTTACTCATTGTATATCTGGCCGTTGCGCTGATTTTTTCCTTCCTGTGTTCGATCGCGGAAGCCGTACTGCTCAGCGCCACCACCGCGCATATCACCCTGATGGAGCAGGAAGGCCGGAGTTCGGGCGCCCTGCTGCGCGAGCACAAGAGTGACATCAACAAACTGCTGGCGGCCATTTTGACACTGAATACCATCGCACACACGGTGGGTGCCGCAGGTGCAGGCGCACAGGTCGCGATCGTGTTCGGTAATGCATGGGTGGGCGCCGCATCAGCCGTCCTCACACTGATGATCCTGGTCTTTTCCGAGATCATTCCAAAAACACTGGGCGCGACCTACTGGCGCTCGCTGGCGGGCATGACGGCTCACGGCCTGAAATTTCTGGTATGGGCACTGTACCCTTTTGTTGTGATGTCCGAAGTATTGACCAGAGGCCTGTCACGCGGCCATGAACTGGAAGGTTTCAGTCGAGAAGAATTCGCAGCCATGGCCGACCTCGGCGAGCAGGAAGGCCAGCTGGAAGAGCGCGAATCGCGCATTTTGAAGAACATGTTTCTGCTGCACGAAACCAAAGTCACGGACGCAATGACACCCCGACCTGTCGTATTCTCGTTACCGGAATCACTGACCGTTTCCGAGTACTTTGACAGTCATTACGATTCGCGTTTTTCACGTATCCCGATTTACTCCGGCGATCGCGAGCAACTCACCGGCTTCGTACTCAAAGACGACCTGCTGCTGGCACAGGCGCGAAACAACACCGGCAACGCGCTCGAGCACTATCGCCGTGAGTTACCGGCTCTGCTCGATACGACATCCCTGTCAGACGCCTTCGAATACATACTGCACAAACGCGCTCATATCATGATGATCGTCGATGAATACGGTGGCATGGAGGGCATCATTACCATGGAAGACATCCTGGAAACCCTGCTCGGACTGGAGATCATGGATGAGAGCGACAAGACTGCAGACATGCAACAGCATGCTCGACACATGTGGCGCAGAAGGGCGCGGGAGATGGGGCTGGAATTACATGGAGAAGATGATGAAAATCAGATTTGAATACAGGCTGTCTTATCTCTCGCGAAGGCGCAGAGTGCGCTGAGTTTATTAAATGCGGCACTCAATAAATCATCATAGACTTACAAGCAACTGTGCGATTTCAGCGCCTCCGCGAAAGGAAAAGATTTTATTCATCATCCCGTGTTGCATTCACAGATACTTCATCTCCGCTTACAACTACAGATAATTCCATTGGTCTGCAGCAGACCGAACAGTCCTCCACGTAACTTTGTTGCTCCAGTGAGGCATCAACAACGATATCGATAGATTTGCCACAGTAGGGACAGTCAATCTGCACCGTTTCGGTCGACATGAACACGATTGTCAACCAGCCTTATTTTTTACCAGGTACATGGTCAACTCGGGCCAGTAGGTGATGACCAGAACAGCCGCCATCAAAATAAACATAAAAGGGATGGTCGATGCATACAATACAGTGACCGGTTTGTGGAAACGGTAACTGGCTATGAACAGGTTCATGCCCACAGGCGGGGTAAAGTAGCCGATCTGCATATTGGCAAGAAATATGATCCCAAGATGGATCGGATGTATGCCGTAGCCGACTGCCATCGGCAATATCAACGGAATCATGATCACGAGGGCGGAGAATACATCCAGAATCATGCCCAGCATCAGCAGAAATATATTCAGCAGCATCAGGAAGGTCAGCTGGCTGTCGATTTTGGATTTTACGAATTCGAACAACCGAACCGGGACCTCGGTATCGATCAGGTAATTGGTTGATGCCAGCGACACCGCGAGTATGATCAACACCCCGCCGACCAGCACCATAGAGTCACGCATGATATCCGGCAGCTTTTTCAGCGGCACTTCACGCAATATCAATACTTCCACAACCAGCACATAGAGTACGGCAACTGCAGCCGCCTCGGATATTGCAAAATAGCCGGAATAGATACCACCGATCAGCACAAACGGCATCGGTATTTCCCATATGGATTCCCGCAGCGCCGACGCGAGTCTTGACCACTGGAACTCGGAACGCTTGATGTGCATTCCGGTACTTTTGTACATGCTCCACACGGTCAGCAGTAACAGCATAAACAGGCCTGGCAACAAACCTGCCAGAAACAGGTCGTCGATGGCCACATTCTCCCCAACATCCATCTGTTGCACGATGACACCGTAGAGTATCAGGGCGATCGATGGCGGGAACAGCAGGCCAAGACTACCCGACGATGTAATCAGTCCAAGATTAAAGTTTTCGGCATAACCTGCCTGCTTCATAGCCGGATACAGTATCGCCCCCAGGGCGATGATGGTAGCACCGGACGCACCGGTCAGCGCGGTAAAAAAGGCACAGGCAAACAACGAAACAACAGCCAGCCCCCCGGGAAACCAGCCGAGCATGGCATCCGTTAACTTGACCAGCCGCTCTGACGCCTTGCTTTCACCGAGAACATATCCGGCCAGGGTAAACAGAGGTATCGCCAGCAATACCGGGGTGTCGGTAATTCGGTAAATCTCTATCGCAATAACCGAGAGATCCACTTCGATGCTGTGGAAGCCATAAAGCGCGCTGGTGGCGATGATGATGAACAGCGGCACACCCAGTACCACCAGTATCGCCAGTATGATCGCCGCGCTCATCTTTTACCCGACCGCGGCGGTGACAGAAACAACAGGAAATACCTGAAAGCCATCAGGCCAAATGCAATCGGTATGATCAATTGCGTTATCCATGCAGGCATGCCTGAAAAGGCTTCGGTGCCATATTCATAATCCATTTGCACAAAGCTGATGGAATACCAGGCAATGATTGCACAGATGACTACACAATACATGTGTACGATGCGCTTTATGTAAATGTAATACTTGCCGGTAATGTATTTTGCAAAGAAATCGATTCGTATATGATTATCGGTGCGCGATGCAATGACAGCACCGGACAGGGCCACCCAGAGTACCAGCATCCTCAACAACGGATCTATCCATGTCAGACCGCCACCCGAAACATTCCGATAGACGATTTGTGTCACGGCCAGTATCACCATCACAGCAAGCATGCTGATCAACAGCCAGTCTTCCATCGTGTTGACTGCCTTGATCAGGCGGGCAATGCGCCGTTTATTCATTTTGCGCTGGCTTATTGTTTAAGCACTTGTCTTGATTCATCCAGATATTTCATCAGATCCCGGTACGACTTTTCACTATAACTGTTTTGATTCTCAAGCCTCTCCATTGCCATCTTGCCGACCTGGCGCCATTCCTTGACCGATTCCGGCGTTAACTTGACGAACTCGATACGCTGGTTCAACAAGGCCTCCCTGGCCTCAACATTATCTTTTCTGTTTTGTTGATCTATTCTTGCAAACGCTTCGCCCATAACAGTGCGCACGATCGCCCTGTCTTCCTCCTTGAGCTTGTTGAATGCCTTCTTATCGATAACCAGTAATGCAGAGAAGTAGGTCAGAGGCTCATCCATTACATACTGTATTTTTGTATGCCATTGCAGCGCGATGGCGCCTATCGGCGATGTGATGACAGTGTTGATCAGGCCTGTTTGCAGCCCCGTCAGAACATCGGCGATCGGCAGCGACACCGCCGGTATGTCAGCACTTCTAAAAACGGCTTCACCAACCGGATGGTTTGAAGGCAGCCATACTTTTTTATTCTGTACGTCGGCGATCGATTGCAGCGCTTCATCAGACATCATATAGGAAAAACCGCCTTCTGCGAGACCGAAGCCGACAAACCCCTTGCCCTCCAGCGAGCTGATTAACTCCGCATCCATTTTTGAACGAACATAATCAACCTGCTCCAGCGACTCGAACAGATAGGGCAATTCGTAGATAGATATGTCCGGTGCGATACCGATCAGACTACCAGCCGTCACGGCCCCTCCATGCAGCTGCCCTATCCTGATTTTTCTCAGCACACTTTCATCGCTGCCCATGACACCACCCGGGTAAAACTTGAATTTCACCCTGCCCTGCGTCTGCTTCGCGATTTTTTCAGCGCCTGCGCGCATTTCCTGCATCCAGAATGTGCCATCCGGCGAAACAGTGGCTATTTTAAAAACCCGAGCATTTGCAAATGATGAAACAAGCAACAGCATTGCAACTGATGCCAATAAAAGACGTCCTATTTTCATATTGATCTTACCCACTGATTATCACTAAAAGTATTCATCGGACTGAGCCAGTAAAAATCCGGCTTTATGTTGTGCAATACTATTGATTAATGTCGATTCACCATTGCCTACTTCCGAATCGATAACTTCCTTGAGCAGTTTGTCATGTAATTCCTTATCGAACACCAGACGGGCATACTTTTCTGCAAATAACAGTTTTGCCATCAGGTTTGTTCCTTTTGATATCTCGATGGCTTTCTCGAAATTCTTTCTCGCCAGTTCAGGCTTGCCCCCCATTGCAGGCGGTAAAAATGACTGCATCACTGCCATATACAGATATGCATCCCCGTTGTTATAGGCAGGATCGAGCTCAAGTACTCGCGTAATGGTAGCTTTTATTCTCGGCAGTTCGGCTACCGCATTCCAGTCGGCACTGTTAGCCTGAAGCCAGCCTGCCCATGCACTGCCAAGCGCAAACAGAACCGGAACATCTTTCTTCTTGAATTGTTTCAGAGCTTGCTCAAATTCGTAATACGATAGCTCGCGGATGTCACAGGCTGCCGGTTTATACAGACAAAATGCGTGATGTGCATAATCGAATGATATTGTCGATAAACGTTTCTGCCTGACTCTGTCTTCAACGAATACCGATGCATAGGCGCCATAAAGTCTCGATGCAGACATCAGCAGCTCTACATTATCAGGATCACCCTTGATCATACTGCTAATCAGAATCAAATAAGCCGGCACAGCCTGCTTGACCGTCTCGGGGTCGTTCTGTTCGAGCATGGTCGCCGAAAGGTCTTCAGCGAAATCTTTCTTGGCATTCGATACCAGTTGACCACAACCCGACAAAGCAAGTATTGTGAAAATAGTGATTAAGCCATATCGGTGTACAGATAATCTGGGCATGTGCGTCTGGATATTTATTGTTGACTATTAGTATTATGAATGTCGGCCAGGGCTGTAAATATTACAGGCTTTTGGCCGCCAAATGCCACTCGAGTTTTCCGTCGAGCAGTGAAAAAGGGGCCGGATATCCGGCCCCTCGACAACCACAATAGAAGCTGTCCAGTACTACTGATAGACAACCTTCTGCAGGCCCAGAATCGAACGCACCCAGGGCTTGGTACCGGTTTTCTGTTCCAGCTCGGCTGCAACCATATTCGCACTGGCACGGTCGGGATGGGTGCTGACCAGTACATACATGACTGAACCTTGACGGTCTGTTTTAACGGCGAGCATGTCTTCGAGTCCGTTATTAGACATGAAATTTTCCATGCTGGCCATGTTACTGCTGGCGAAAATCTGCACGGCATAACCCGAGTCCATCGACATGATCTGCTCTTCCGGGGTTACCGGTACAGGCTCGGGCTCAGGCACCACGACTGCAGCTACAATCGGTTCCGGATCTTCAAACCGGCTCGGTTCCGGCATGGGCTCAGGCTCGACCACCATAATCGGTTCTTCTATCACCGCGACTTCATCTACACTGGCCCCGGCCTCCGCATGTTTTCCACTCCATGGTGATTCATCCGGTCGTGTCCAAGGCGCAGGCTCAGATGAACATGCTGTTAGCCCGACAAAAAGAACGTTACTGAACAGGATACCCTGAATGTGTTTTATTGTTATTTTCACTGTCCCCTCCAACGAATATACCTGGTGACTAGTGTAGCGCAATTCAGATAAAACACATACAAACAATATTCCGTAGACAATAAAAAAGGAGCCGGAGGCTCCTTTTTCAGTTCGATACCTGGAGGTATGGGTTATCAGGCGACGGCATCCTCTATCGCCTTCATGCTCAGGCGGATACGACCCTGACGGTCGATCTCCAGCACCTTGACCTTCACGACATCACCTTCGGCCAGTTTATCAGTGACTTTTTCGACACGTTCTTCACAGATCTGCGAGATATGGACCAGTCCGTCCTTACCCGGAAGTATTTCAACGAAAGCGCCGAAGTCCATGATCTTCTTTACGGTCCCGTCGTAGACAGCACCGACTTCAGCATCAGACGTGATCTGTTCGATACGATTTTTTGCATCTTCCGCAGCGGCGAGGTCACTGGAGGCGATTTTCACATTGCCTTCATCATCGATATCGATCATGGCTCCGGTTTCCTCAGTCAATGCACGAATCACTGCTCCGCCCTTGCCAATGACATCACGAATCTTGTCCGGGTGAATCTTCAATGTCAGGTAGCGTGGTGCATACTGTGACATCTCCTCGCGGGTTTCAGAAATGACCTTGTTCATTTCGCCGAGGATATACAAACGGCCATCTTTCGCCTGCGCCAGCGCCTGCTCCATGATCTCACGGGTAATACCATCGATCTTGATATCCATCTGTAATGCACAGATACCGTCAGCCGAACCGGCCACCTTGAAGTCCATGTCACCGAGGTGATCTTCATCACCGAGGATATCGGTCAATACAGCAAAATCATCGCCTTCCTTGATCAGACCCATCGCGATGCCGGCTACAGGCGCCTTCAGCGGCACACCGGCATCCATTAATGACAGGCTGGTACCACAGACCGAGGCCATCGAACTGGATCCATTGGACTCCGTGATTTCAGAAACCACGCGGATGGTATACGGGAATTCTTCTTCCGTTGGCATAACACCGAGTACCCCACGCTTTGCCAGGCGGCCATGGCCGATTTCACGGCGCTTGGGACTGCCGACCATACCGGTCTCACCGACACAGTAAGGCGGAAAATTGTAGTGCAGCATAAACGGTTCACGGTAAGAGCCGCCCAGTGCATCGATGATCTGGGCATCACGCGCAGTACCCAGTGTGGTAACGACCAGCGCCTGGGTCTCGCCGCGTGTAAACAGGGCTGAACCATGTGTACGTGGAAGTACACCGGTGCGCACCGTGATCTGGCGCACATCACTCGTGGTACGGCCATCGATGCGCTTTTCACCGGCGATGATGCGACCGCGTACGATTTTCTTCTCGAGCTTGCCGAACGCATCCTGTACTTCTGCTTCGCTCCAGCCCTCTTCGCCTTCTGCGGCTGCAAGTGCTTCCACGGCAGCGTTACGCGCGGCCTTGACAGCATCCTGGCGCTGCATTTTGTCAGCGACCTGGTAGGCGGAGGTCAATGCTTCGGTTGATGTGGCAGCCACTTTCTCGGCCAGGGCCCGATCCGCTTCAGCTGCGGTCCAGTCCCAGGCGGGCGTATTCACTTCAGCGGCAAGCTCACCGATTGCTGTAATCGCGGACTGCATCTGCTCATGACCAAACAGCACAGCACCCAGCATGACTTCTTCAGACAACATTTTGGCTTCTGACTCGACCATTAGAACCGCGTGTTCTGTACCCGCTACAACCAGGTCCAGATCGGACGTTTCCAGTGCGGCCTTGGACGGGTTGAGCAGATACTCGCCATCCTTGTAGCCGACGCGTGCAGCGCCCAGCGGACCGTTGAACGGCAGACCTGAAATCGCCAGTGCAGCCGAGGCACCAATGATGGCCGGAATTTCAGGAGCGATTTCGTCACACACGGAGGCGACCGTTGCAATGATCTGGGTATCGTTGGTGAAGCCTTTCGGAAACAGCGGACGAATTGGACGGTCGATCAGTCGACAGATCAGCGTTTCAGCTTCACTCGGTCGACCTTCACGACGGAAAAAGCCGCCCGGTATCTTGCCGGCAGCATAGGTGCGCTCCTGGTAATTCACCGTCATCGGGAAAAAGTCCTTGCCAGGGTCCGAATCCTTGAGTGCAACGGCGGTTACAAATACTACGGTATCTGCAACGCTTACCATGACTGCACCCGTTGCCTGGCGTGCGATCTCACCCGTCTCCAGAGTTACTGTGTGGTCGCCGTACTGAAATGTTTTCTTGATTGCTGTTGGTGTCACGTTACTATTTCCCGATACCTGATCTTTGTTTGCCTGATTTATTTAAATGGTTACCTACGCAAGCCAAGGCTTGAGATCAGGTCTTTATAGCGATCCTGGCTCTTACCCTTTAGGTAGTCCAGCAGTTTGCGACGCTGGTTTACCAAACGTAATAGTCCACGACGCGAATGGTGGTCGTGTTTGTGTGTTTGAAAGTGGTCTGTCAGCTGGGTAATTCTTGCGGTCAGCAGTGCAACCTGCACTTCTGGTGAACCTGTATCTCCTTGTTCGCGCTGATATTTTTCAATAATTCCAGCTTTATCTGTGGTCGTTAACGACATGCTGTCTCCGAAATCTGTACATACACTCAGTAAAAAGGGGTGCGATTTTATCACGTAATTGCAAGGGCGCAAAAGCAAATATTTTATTTTTATTCAGGCACTTGCCTGTATCATCCTGCGCGGCGCCACCCTGCCGTCATCCTGTATTTCGCCGACACCCAGAAATTGCGATTTGTCGTAGATGCGCACCCAGCCTTCGGTCGGTGCGTGCGGCACCTGGATAGGCTGCCCCTGTCGCATATAGAAGGCCGCATCGGGATCGAGGTGCACATCCGGCCAGTCTGCGATACCGCTGTCGATCGGCAGCAGATATTGATCCAGGGCATCGAATTTTCTGTCTTCAGCGGATTCAGCCGTTGCTCTGAGTTCGTCGATGGTTACCATATCGCCGTCGAACGGACCGACGCTCAGCCGACGCAACTGCACAACGTGCCCGCCACAACCGAGCGCTTCTCCCAGGTCTTCGACCAGGGTACGAATATAGGTGCCTTTCGAGCACGCAACCTCGAACTCGAGCATGTCCGCATCCAGTGAAAGCAACAGGATCTCGTAGATCCGAACAGTACGGGGCTTGCGCTCGACTTCGATACCTTCACGCGCGAGCGCGTACAACCTCTGGCCCTGGTGCTTGACGGCTGAATACATCGGCGGCACCTGGGAAATACTGCCGCTGAAGTCGGGAACCCGTTTTTCAATATCATTGATCGTAATGTGCGAACAATCCGCAGTCTGTACAACTTCACCGTCGGCGTCACCGGTGGTTGTGGTTACACCGAGACGGCAGGTGACGCGATAACGCTTGTCGGCATCCAGTAAAAATGCAGAAATCTTGGTGGCTTCGCCCAGACAGATCGGCAGCATGCCGGTGGCCAGTGGATCGAGGCTGCCGGTATGCCCGGCCTTGGCTGCATGAAACAGGTGTTTGACTTCCTGCAATGCCTTGTTGGAGGTGATACCTGCGGGCTTATCCAGTAACAACACACCGCTGATCGTGCGTCCCTTTCTTCTACGTCTGGCCATTATGAAGAACTCTCACTATCATCATGATGCTGTCTGTCTGATTTGATCGCTTTACTGATCAATGCCTCCATGGCTTCTCCGCGTTCAACACTGTCATCATTAACGAACTTCAATACCGGAACCGTGCGCGCACGAATACGCGATGCAATCTGGCTGCGAATAAAACCGGCAGCATGATTGAGCGTTTCGATAGTGTCATCACAAACAGCCTTATCAAGCACGGTACAGTACACGACAGCGTTACTCAGATCACGACTTAACTTTACAGCGGTAAAGGAACAGAGCCCCATGCGCGGATCCTTGAGTTCGTCGCGAACAATTTCCGACAGCTCGCGCCGAATCTGTTCAGCCATGCGCTGACTGCGGTTAAATTCTCTGGGCATTTGATTATCTTTCGGTGCACATAGAGACAGGTATCATTGTGAGCGAAGCGCGGTAATCTTCCAGACATCGCGGCGAAGTTGAAATAGCTTCATCATTTTATTCATCACAATGACAGGTAAATCAGGCTGTTCTCTACGCGCTGCGCATCTCTGCGGTAAAACTGTAGTATCAGCTTAATTAAAGCGTCCTTTCTTGTTGAACTCTTTCGTATACTTCGATCTGATCACCAACCTTGACATCGTTGTAGTTCTTCACCGCGATGCCGCACTCGGTGCCGCTCTTGACCTCCTGTACGTCATCCTTGAATCGTCGCAGGGATTCCAGCTCGCCTTCATAGATCACGACATTATCGCGCAATACGCGAATCGGCTGATTGCGCTTGATCACGCCCTCTGTCACGATGGAGCCGGCCACTGCACCGAACTGCGGCGACTTGAATACATCCTTGACCTCGGCCAGCCCGATAATGTGCTCGCGGAACTCTGGCGCCAGCATGCCTACCAGTGCCCGTTTGACTTCATCGATGAGCTCATAGATGATGCTGTAATAATTCAGCTCGACGCCACGTTCTGAAGCGGAACGCCTGGCAGATGCATCTGCACGCACGTTGAAGCCTATGACGATGGCATTGGATGCAGCCGCCAGACTGATATCGGTCTCATTGATACCGCCAACACCCGAGCCGACGATATTGACGCTCACTTCTTCATTGTCAGCCGCCAGTTTGATCAGGGCATCACGAATCGCCTCGAGCGTGCCCTGTACGTCGGCTTTCAATAATACATTTAATGTACTGACTTCACCGGACTTCATCTGGTCGAACAGAGAGTCCAGTTTGGCCTGTTGCTGGCTGGCAAGACGCTTGTCGCGTTTCTTGTTGCGACGGTCCTGCGCGACATCTCTTGCAGTACGCTCGTCTTCCACTACCAGCACTTCATCACCCGCGCTTGGCGTACCGGAAAGACCGATCACTGCTACCGGTATAGAGGGTCCGGCCGTATCGGCAGGCCTGCCGTTCTCATCGAACATGGCGCGCACACGGCCGAATTCTTCACCGGCCAGCATAATGTCGCCCTTGTTCAATACACCTTCCTGAACCAGTACCGTTGTTGTTACACCGCGCCCCTTGTCCAGCGAAGATTCAAGCACGACACCCTTGGCCATACCTTCATCAGCCGCCTTCAGTTCCAGCAGTTCTGCCTGCAACAGAATGGCATCGAGCAGTTCATCAATGCCCTGCCCGTTCATCGCAGACACGTTCACGAACATGTTTTCACCACCCCATTCTTCCGGGATGACTTCGTGATTGCCCAGTTCGGTTTTGACGCGGTCAGGGTCCGCTTCCTCTTTATCGACCTTGTTAACTGCGACAATGATGGGCACTCCCGCGGCCTTCGAATGCTGAATCGCTTCGATGGTCTGCGGCATCACACCATCATCTGCGGCAACAACAAGGATCACGATGTCAGTTGCCATCGCACCCCGTTCACGCATACTGGTAAAGGCGGCGTGCCCGGGTGTGTCGACAAAGGTAATCACACCCTTGTCCGTCTCGACGTGATAGGCGCCGATATGCTGGGTAATACCACCCGCTTCCCCCGAAGCTATTTTCGAACGACGGATGTAGTCGAGCAGCGAAGTTTTGCCGTGATCAACATGGCCCATTATAGTGACAACCGGGGGACGCAGCTTTCTTTCGTGCTCATCCTCTTCTCTTGATAACAGGGACTTCTCAAGATCGTCAGCACTCACGGTAACCGGATTGTGACCCAGCTCTTCAACAACCAGGGTCGCGGTATCCTGATCGATGACCTGGTTGATGGTAGCCATCACACCCATCTTCATCAATTCCTTGATGAGTTCTGCCGCCTTCATGGTCAAGCGTTTGGCGAGTTCATCAACCGTTATGGTTTCAGGAATAGTCACATCATGGACAATCGGGGCAACCGGTTTTTCAAAGCCATGTTTTGTTTCAGTAACGACGTGGGATTCTCTTTTGATCTTGCCCTTCTTGCGCTTGCCGCTCTTTTCAGTGGCGACATGTAGTTCTTCGCGACCAAACAGTGTTTCTTCAGCCTCGGTCTTGTGCTTGCCGTGCTTGGTACGTTTACCGCCGGTTTTATCAGCACGCGCTTCGGCCAGTTCAATATCCGCTATAGACGCAGGCTTTTCTTTGCCCGGCGCTTTACCCTGCTTTTGCGCGAGCGCGTCTTTTTCAGCCTGTTTTTTTGCCAGTGCCGCTTCTTTGCGCTCTTCTTCCTGCTTACGCTCCTGCTCTCTCTGTTCAGCGCGCTGCTGTCGCATCTGCATTTCACGCTCACGCTCGAGTTCACGCTGTTGCTGGTCAACTCTGAGTTTTTCCAGCTGTTCGAGCGCTTCGGGCTTCTGTTCTTCTACCCGCTGCTCTTCCAGCGATGGCCGCTGAGCGCCCAGACTGCGTTTTTTTCTTACCTCGATGGCAACAGTCTTTCCTTTGCTGCTCGCACCACTACCACCTTTCACCTTGAGCTCGCTGACTGACCTGCGTTTGAGGGTTATTTTTCCGGCAGGCTTGTCAGATGCTGTGATGCTGGACTTGCGTTTGCCGTGCTGACTGCGTAAATAGCTCAGCAGCTGCATTTTGTCTTCATCAGATATACGGGCATCGGCATTATCAGCGGCCAGCCCGGCGTCCTTGATCTGCTCAAGTAAGCGCTCGACCGGTGTGCCAACAACGTCAGCTAATTGTTTTACTGTAACTTCTGCCATTATTTTTTACTCGTTCCCGCCTTATTGTTCCTCTGCCGCAAACCAGGGTTCACGTGCCGTCATGATCAGTGCTGAAGCCCGCTGTTCATTCATACCTTCAATTTCCATCAGTTCATCGACAGATTGTTCAGCCAGATCTTCCATCGTGCATACACCTTTGGCTGCCAGCCGTATGGCCGTTTCTTCATCCATACCTTCCATTTGCAACAGATCTTCAGCCGGCGGCCTGTCATCCAGCACTTCTTCCTGCATGATCGCCTGTGTCAGCAAATAATCGCGTGCACGATTGCGTAATTCGTTGACGATATCAGCGTCAAATTCCTCAATCGAGTCCAGCTCGGCTTCAGGCACATAGGCCACTTCTTCGATGGTAGAGAAACCCTCGGCAACAAGAATTCCCGCCACTTCTTCATCGACATCAAGCTTCTCCTTGAACTCGGCCAGCAGTTTCTGATTTTCCTCGTCACTGCGTTCCTCAGCTTCCTTTTCAGTCATCACGTTCAGTTCCCAGCCGGTCAACTCCGATGCAAGACGGACATTCTGTCCGCCGCGGCCAATCGCCATCGCAAGCTTGTCTTCTTCTACCGCGATATTCATCGTGTGCGTGTCTTCATCGACAACGATCGATGTCACCTCGGCCGGTGACATTGCATTGATCACGAACTGTGCCGGGTTCTCGTCCCACAGGATAATGTCGACACGCTCGCCTGCCAGCTCATTCGACACCGACTGCACGCGTGAACCGCGCATACCGACGCAGGCACCAACCGGATCGAGACGTGCATCGAGTGATTCCACGGATATTTTCGCGCGTGATCCCGGATCGCGGGCACCACCCAGAATCCGGAGCAGGCCCTGATCGACTTCAGGCACTTCAAGCTTGAACAGCTCGACCAGAAATTCGGCGGCCGTGCGACTGACAAATAACTGAGGACCTCGGGTTTCTGCACGTACTTCCTTCAGATAACCACGCAGCCTGTCTCCAGCACGCACGGCTTCTCTGGGGATCATTTCTTCGCGTGGAATGAAAGCTTCGACGTTATCGCCCAGATCAAGATAGACATTGCCGCGCTCGACACGCTTGACGGTGCCCATGACCAGCTCGCCCTCACGCCCCTCAAAGGCTTCGATAACACGCGCTCTTTCAGCTTCTCTGACCTTCTGTACGATAACCTGCTTGGCCGTTTGTGCGGCGATACGCCCGAACTCGACGGATTCGATCTGCTCTTCTATGTAATCGCCCGGCTGCAGTTCCGGGTCGTCCATTACAGCCGCTTCCAGCGTTATCTCTGCCAGTGGGTGTTCCAGACCTTCGCCGGTATCTTCGACCACCTGCCAGCGGCGGAAGGTTTCATAGTCACCGGTTTCACGATCGATATCGACACGTACTTCGATGTCCTTACCGTTCTTCTTGCGCGTCGCAGTCGCCAGTGCCGCTTCGATAGCCTCGAAGATAATCTCTTTATCAACGCCTTTTTCATTCGATACAGCGTCAGCCACATAGAGAATATCTTTGTTCATCATGCCATTTCTCCCGTTATCTTTTTTTCGGCTTATTCGCCAAACTCAGGCACGAGCCGTGCCTTTTCTATTGCCGCCAGCGGTAAAACAAACTGCTGGCCATCGCATTCAATATTGATTTCGTCTCCATCGATGCCGCCCAGTCGTCCCTTGAAGTTGCGTCGCCCGTCGATCGCCATCCCGGTCTTGATTTTGACGAGTTCACCGGTGAATCGTTCGAAATCCCTGATGCCGCGCAATGGCCGGTCCAGTCCGGGAGAAGACACTTCCAGGTTATAGTGCCCCGGAATCGGATCTTCGACATCGAGCAGAGCGCTGACCTGATTGCTCACATCGGTACAGTCGTCCAGCTGTATACCGTCTTCACGATCGATATAGAGCCTCAGCACACCGTGCCGGGTACTGGGGTTATACTCTATCTCGACCAGTTCATATCCCATGCCAGTCACCACCGGTTCCAACAGATCCCATAACTGAGCCAGATTCCGGCGCATCAAATTCAACCTACCGTTTCGATCGATAATTTATCGACGCTAACAAAAAGGCCCCGTAAACGGAGCCTCAAAATAATTCCACGTTCAAGCCCTGCACTGTCTCGGTGTAATCACACTGTCAGTACACTGGGCAGCTGAGAGTAGCCGATGAAATCAGACGCCACTTCTCTTTTCTAGGTGGCAAATGATAGTTAAATTCGACGAAAATATCAATCATTTAATCGATCTAAATGGCTGTTTGGGCCACAGGGAAACGGTGTATTTAACGCAAAGGCGCAGAGGCCTCGAAGAATATGTATGTATCCAGGGTGCGGGTGTCTGATTGCGCCGGAATTGAATTCAATGGTGGATTACGGCCACGCCTGATCCAGCCTGGATCCAACAAGCTCTCTGCGTCCTTTGCGCCTTTGCGTTGAAAATTTGTGCCTCTGCGTTGAAAAAGGATTCTTCTGATTAGAACGGAATATCGTCGTCGAAGCTGTCTTCGACCAACGCAGGCGCCGGTTCAGCCCTGCTCGGCGCCGAACTCTGGGCCGGCGCATAGCTGTCTCCGCCCGGGCGACCGCCCAGCATCTGCATTTCATTGGCGACGATTTCGGTGGTGTAGCGATCGTTACCGCTCTGATCC
>CAJIBR010000264.1_pt1 | contig 15567 bp, 12 predicted proteins | sample 9199401 | NCBI WGS metagenome assembly CAJIBR01 (sample SAMEA7708310, study PRJEB35096) | sediment metagenome | biome: marine neritic benthic zone biome [ENVO:01000025]; feature: sediment [ENVO:00002007]; material: shallow marine sediment [ENVO:03000034] sea grass bed [ENVO_01000059] ... | reverse complement strand
GCGAATCCATGATTGTTGTCGACAGTCGTGAAATGCCGCCTGCATTGAATGAATGCAAGCAGGCATTCGCTGATGTGCCTTTGTATACCGGGAAATTCAACAACAAGTTCTTCGTCAATGCGCAGCGTATTGTTGTCAGCCCCGGCGTCCCGCTCAGCGATCCGGCACTGCAACAGGCGCGTGACAACGGTGTGGAAATTACCGGTGATATCGATCTGTTTGCGCATGAAGTCGATGCGCCGGTTGTCGCCATCACGGGCTCCAATGGCAAGAGTACGGTAACAAGCCTGCTGGTCAAGATGGCAGGAAAGGCGGGTATGAACGCAGTCGCCGGCGGTAATATAGGTCTGCCTGTGCTCGACCTGCTGAATGATTCGAAGGAACTGTATGTGCTTGAGCTGTCAAGTTTTCAACTTGAAACACTTCAACGCCTGCCGATGAAAGCAGCTGTTGTGCTCAATGTGAGTCCTGATCATATGGACCGCTACGCCGATGTCAATGCATATGCGATGAGTAAGCAGGTAATCTACGAAAATGCATCACATGCAGTCGTCAACCGTGATGACGACTTCGTCAGCAAGATGCTGACTCATCAGCAGGGCGTGATTGGTTTTACGCTGAAGAAACCATTCGCTGATGAGTTTGGTATCTGTGAACAAAACGGTGAACAGTATTTGTGCGTTGGTGATGAGCTGCTGATACGCACAGTCGAGTTGAAAATTCGCGGGCAGCACAATTACGCGAATGCGCTGGCTGCACTGGCTCTGGGCTCTAGCATAGGCTTGCCGATGCCGGCCATGATCGAGGCCCTCAGAGAATTTCCCGGTCTGGAACATCGTACACAATGGATTGCGGAAATCAATAGCGTTAACTGGTTCAACGATTCCAAGGGGACGAATGTCGGCGCCACACTGGCCGCAATTGAGGGCCTGCCGGGTAAACATGTTTTGATTGCGGGAGGTCAGGGCAAGGGAGCCGATTTTACGCCACTGCGTGAAATTGCGGCACAGCGTTTGCGCGCCGTTGTGCTGATCGGTGAAGATGCGGACAGGCTGGCTCAGGCGGTTGGCCAGATTGTACCGGTTAAAATTGCCGGCGATATGAACGAGGCGGTTGCGATGGCTGCTGAATTCGCCCAACAGGGTGACAATGTTCTGCTGTCACCTGCGTGCGCGAGTTTTGACATGTTCCGCGGATTTGAGCACCGCGGTGAAGTCTTCACCCGGGCGGTCGAAGGGTTGCGCAGATGAGCATCACCATCCCTGTATCCAGAGCAGCACCCGAGCAGAAGCGTGCCACAGAGGATCAACTGGGCAAAATCGACGACGTCCTGTTGATCGCCTGTATCGCCCTGCTGGCGATCGGACTGGTGATGGTTACATCGGCATCGATCAGTGTGGCCGAACGCAATTTGTCTTCACCTTTTTATTATATGCAGCGCCAGACATTCTTCATCGTGCTCGGCCTGATCTCCGCCTGGTTCGTGTACCAGATACGCCTGGTCTATTGGGAGAAATCGAGTATGGCTCTGCTCGGGTTCTCGCTGTTCCTGCTGATACTGGTATTGCTGCCGGGCGTGGGTAAAGAAGTCAACGGCAGTACACGCTGGATTTCGCTGGGTATGTTCAATTTCCAGGTTTCAGAAGCCGTTAAGCTGTTCCTTATTCTATATGTGGCCGGTTATCTTGTGCGACATGGCGAAGCCGTCAGGACTTCGATCTGGGGTTTTATCAAACCCATGCTGATGATTGGTATTGCTGCCTTGCTGCTGCTGCTGGAGCCAGACTTCGGTGCAACGGTTGTGATCATTACAACCGTACTGGGGATGATGTATCTCGGCGGCGTGCGTTTTTTGCAGTTCGCCTCTTTCCTGATGTTGTTCGGCGCTGCTGCGGTATTACTTGTCGTGTCGTCGCCTTACCGTATGGAGCGATTGACATCATTCATGAATCCATGGGCTGATCCTTTCGACAGTGGATTCCAGTTGACCCAGTCATTAATCGCGATTGGTACGGGTGGCTGGTTTGGCGCCGGCCTGGGTGGCAGTGTACAGAAACTGTTTTACCTGCCCGAGTCGCACACCGATTTTCTTTTTGCAGTGCTGTCAGAGGAACTGGGCTTTGTCGGAGTGTGCACTGTCATCGCACTGTATTCAGTCGTGTTCTATCGCGCGACACGCATCGCACTACAGGCAGAAAAATGCGGCAACCGTTTTGCAGCCTATATTGCCTATGGCATAGGAATATGGCTGGCGATGCAGGCAGTGATCAACATGGGTGTGAACATGGGTATGTTGCCAACCAAGGGATTGACTCTGCCATTGATGAGTTACGGTGGCAGCAGTTTGATCATTAGTTGTATGGCAATCGGCCTGCTATTACGCATTCATTATGAGTGTGCTGTTTACAACAACCAGGCCGTCAGCAGTAAACAACGAAAGCGTTCGGTTAAAAAGCGCAAACCTGGGCGGAGGAGCGGCTCATGATGTCGGTCAGACCCGTATTGATCATGGCGGGTGGTACCGGCGGTCACGTATTTCCGGCGCTGGCCGTCGCTGATGAACTGCGTTCACGCGGCGTCCCGATCGTCTGGCTGGGTACACACAATGGAATTGAGGCGCGCGTGGTCAAACAGGCCGGCTATCAGATTGAATGGCTCAGTATCACAGGATTGCGCGGCAAGAACACCGCAACACTGCTGCTCGCACCATTCAGATTAATGATCGCCTGCGCGCAGGCATTTCGTGTGCTTTGGCAGAGGAAACCCAGTGCGGTACTCGGCATGGGTGGGTTTACCGCAGGGCCGGGTGGTCTGATGGCATGGTTACTGCGCTGTCCTTTGCTGATCCATGAACAAAATGCAATCGCGGGCCTGACGAATCGCATACTGGCACATCTTGCCGGCGAGGTGCTCGAAGCTTTTCCGCAGACTTTCAATAAAAAAACCAGGACAGTCGGTAACCCGGTTCGTAAAGAGATACAGCAGTTGGCAGATCCGCAACAGCGTCTGGGCAGTCACACGAATGCCTTGCGAATTCTGGTGATCGGGGGCAGCCTCGGAGCGGTTAGGCTGAATGAAGTTGTACCGGAAGCTGTCAGCACGATTACAGCAGACGCAAGGCCGGAAATATTTCATCAGGCGGGTGCGGCGAATCTCGACATGACGCGGGAGGTCTATCGGAAGCATTGCGTGGATGCGCGCATCGAGGCTTTCATCGACGACATGGCTGCGGCCTATGGCTGGGCTGATCTGGTCATCTGTCGAGCGGGTGCAATGACCGTGTTTGAACTGGCGGCAGCAGGGGTTGGCTCGATACTGGTTCCCTACCCTCATGCTGTGGACGATCATCAGACCGCCAATGCCGAATATCTGGCCAGCAAGGGTGCCGCACTGGTAAGGCAGCAGCACGAGCTGAGCGGCGAGTGGCTGGGTGATACGATCAGCCGGTTGATGCAGCAACGCGACACCCTGGTCCATATGGCGATGGCTGCACGTCAGCTGGCCAGGCCGGAAGCTGCCAATCAGGTGGCTGATTGCTGTATGCAGGCGGGGGGACTGGCATGATTACCGATCATTCAAGCCTGACGCCATTTATGCAGCGTGTTCGCAAGGTGCATTTCGTCGGCATCGGCGGCGTCGGCATGAGCGGCATTGCGGAAGTCATGAATACCATCGGTTACCAGGTCAGCGGTTCTGATCTGAGCGAAGGCGCTGTGACCGAAAAACTGAAGGCGGCCGGTATAAAAGTTTACAAGGGCCATGTGGCAGAGAATGTGCGTGATGCCGATGTTGTCGTCACATCCAGCGCGATTCCTGCAGATAACCCTGAAATCCAGGTGGCGCGCGCGCGGATGATTCCGGTGGTGCCGCGGGCCGAAATGCTCGCAGAATTAATGCGTTTCAGTAACGGCATCGCAGTTGCCGGCACGCATGGAAAAACCACAACAACCTCTTTGATTGCCAGTATTCTGGCCGAAGGCGGCCTTGATCCAACTTATGTCATAGGCGGCAAGCTCAACAGCTCTGCCAGTAATGCAAAACTGGGCAGCGGGCAGTACCTGGTAGCTGAAGCTGATGAAAGTGATGCCTCATTCCTGTATCTACAGCCAATGCTCGCCGTCGTCACCAATGTGGATGCTGACCACTTATCCACTTACGGTGGTGACTTCAAGCGCCTGCAAAATGCCTTTGTTGAGTTTCTGCACCACCTGCCTTTCTATGGCATGGCGATTGTGTGTGTTGACGATGAGAACACGAGAAAATTACTACCGAAAATAACTCGCCAGGTCATTCGTTACGGTATCGAGCAGGATGCAGACATCTGCGCATCGAATATCAGAACCTCCGGTCTGCAGAGTTCGTTCGATGTGATGCTCCATGACAGTGATATCACGATGAACATCACGCTCAACCTCCCTGGCCGGCACAATATCCTGAATGCGCTGGCGGCGATTGCTGTTGCCTATGAACTGGGCGTTGATATCGAATCAATAAAAACAGCGCTGAAGAATTTCGCCGGAATCGGCAGGCGTATGCAGATGTATGGCGACATCGACATAGCTGCAGGCGCCATCACCATGGTCGATGACTATGGCCACCATCCGACTGAAGTGGCGGCAACATTGCAGGCGGTTCGCAGCAGCTGGCCGTGCCGGCGCCTGGTGGTCGTGTTTCAGCCACATCGATACAGTCGTACTCATGATCTGTTCGAGGACTTCACCTCGGTTCTGGCGGATGTCGATGTATTGCTGGTGTCCGAAGTCTACGCCGCCGGTGAGCAGCCTGTGACCGGCGCCGATGCACGTTCGTTATGTGCAGCGATACGCCAGCGCGGCAAGGTGAATCCGATCTTTGTTGAAGATATTGATGATGTGGACAGCGAACTGGCTTCCGTGTTGCACGACGGTGATGTGCTGCTCACGCTGGGGGCTGGCAGCGTCGGTCGGGTGGCATCCGAATTGCCGCAGAAGTTGCAGGAGGCGGCATGACATGGAGGCGGCACAGGCGATGACAGTTACACAGCTTCGAGGCGAGATACGTTATGACGAGCCGATGTCGCGTCACGTCAGCTGGCGCGCCGGTGGCAACGCAAAGTGCTATTTCATGCCGGCCGATCGTGAAGACCTGTCAAATCTGCTGGCATCGCTGCCCGCCGATGAAGACATCGTGTGGATCGGACTCGGCAGCAATACCCTGGTGCGGGATGCAGGCTTCGATGGCACCGTGATCGCACTCCAGGGTGTGATGAACGAGCTCGAGCGGCTGGATCATGATTGCGTTTATGCGGGTGCCGGTGTTACAGGTGCCAAGCTGGCGCGCTTCTGCGCAAAAGAAAATCTGCTTGGCGCCGAGTTCTTTGCCGGTATTCCGGGCCTGATCGGTGGTGCACTGGCGATGAACGCCGGCGCTTTTGGCGGCGAAACATGGCGCCATGTGGAAAGCGTTGAGACGATCGACCGCCAGGGCATTCGGCACACGCGTGATGCCGATGAGTATCAGGTTGGTTATCGCAGTGTGACAGGTCCGGCGGATGAGTGGTTTACTGCTGTGACATTCCAGTTTGAACAGGGCGACGGCCGTGGTGCCAGTGCTGATATCAAGCAGTTGCTCGCCAGGCGTGCTGAAACACAGCCCATGGGTGCGGCAAGCTGCGGTTCCGTGTTCACCAATCCGGAGAATGATCATGCGGCACGTTTGATCGAGGCCTGTGGTTTGAAAGGTCATCGCATCGGTGGAGCCGTGGTGTCGGAAAAGCACGCGAACTTTATCATCAATGACAATAACGCCAGTGCAGAGGATATCGAGTCGTTGATCAGGTATGTACAGCAAACCGTGCTCGAACAACTGGGCGTTGAGCTGCACACAGAAGTTCGAATTGTCGGAGGCGAGTCATGAGCCAGGCCGGCATTTCGGATCATGACAAGGTCGCAGTGTTAATGGGTGGCTGGTCAGCAGAGCGTGAGATCTCGTTAATGAGCGGTCAGGCAGTGCTGAATGCGTTGAAAGAAAACGAAGTCGATGCGCACGGTGTTGACGTCGGGCATGATATTGCATCCGTGCTTGCGGCGGGTGATTTCAGCCGTGCATTGATCATGTTGCACGGTCGTGGCGGCGAAGACGGCGCGATGCAGGGGCTGCTGGAAGTGATGGGTCTGCCTTATACAGGTTCGGGCATCCTGGGATCTGCACTGGCGATGGACAAGCTGCGTTGTAAACAGGTATGGGCTGCAGAAGGTTACCCGACGCCGGAGTTCATCGTGCTCGACAGCGAACAGGCCTGTGACAATGCGCTTGAGCGCCTGGGGCTGCCGCTGATTATCAAACCCGCGCTGGAAGGTTCCAGTATCGGCATGAGCAAGGTTGAGCTTGAGGAAGAAATGCTGCCCGCATTCAATCTCGCAGGTCAAAGTGAAGGTACGGTCATCGCCGAGAAATGGATTGCCGGGGATGAATATACGGCAGCCATTCTGAATCACAGGGTGCTGCCAATGATTCGCCTCGAGACCGATAGAAAGTTTTATGACTACGTGGCCAAGTATGAGTCGGACGATACGCGCTATATCTGCCCCTGTGGACTCGATCAGTCCAGGGAGCAGGAGCTTGGATCAATCATGCTGAACGCATTTGATGCAATCGGAGCCAGTGGCTGGGGGCGTGTTGACTTTATGCTGGATGATAACAGCCAACCTTGGTTGATTGAGGCGAATACTGTGCCTGGTATGACCAGCCACAGCCTCGTACCGATGGCGGCAAAACAGGCGGGGATTGGTTTTAATGAGCTGGTTATCGAAATACTGAGAAGCAGTTATGGGCGCCAGGCGTAAACAGCAGAAGCGGAAAAAGAGAATGAAATACCGTCGCTGGTACGGGCCGCTGTTTGTGTTCGTGTTGGCAGCTGGCGTATGGCTGCTGGTCGATCGTGCGCCGGTTGAAATAATGCCGATCGAGAATGTGCAGATCGAAGGCGCATTTGTTTACCTGTCTAGAAATGAAATACAGAAACAGCTCGAACAGGTATTAAGCGGCGATTATTTCACCGCTGATATTGAAGAGGTGAGGGCATCGTTGCTGACGCTGCCGTGGGTGCAGGATGCATCGATAAGGCGTAAATGGCCATCAACCTTGCAGATAAAAATCATAGAGCGGCAGGCCGTAGCTTACTGGTCTGACGATGCCTTATTGAGTGATAAGGGTGAAGTGTTCAAACCGGAAAAAATCAACAGGGAGATGCAGTTACCGATGATCAGTGGTCCTGATGGTCTGCATCATAAAGTGTGGGGATTTCTGGTTAAGTTACATACGGATTTATCCGGTGTCGGACTCGGAGTTAACGAGCTGGTACTGGATGAACGCAGGTCGTGGTCGATGCTGTTGTCAAATGGTGTTGAACTGCGACTTGGTAGAAATGAGACGGAAACACGCATTAAGAGATTCGTTAAGGTTTTCTCTATGCAAAATGCACCAAATATTGATGACATTAAATATATTGATCTGCGCTATCCGAATGGATTTGCGATGAAAAGTAAAATATCGCTCGAAACAGGAAATGATGCAGGTCTTAACAATATTTCGGGGTGGACAAGACATGTATAATTCATCAGTTTGGCAGGAGTATTTTTATATTTTCAAAATACTGTGGCGCAGTACATTGAATGCATTCAATTCACTATCAAGACACAAGATCAGCAATGCGTATACGCGTGAAAGAGGCGCATAAGTCAATGACTAAAAAGTCAGACAAAAACATGATCATTGGTCTTGATATCGGCACATCAAAAGTTGTGGCCATCGTGGGCGAGGTCAATCCGCTGGGCGAGATCGAAATCATCGGGCTGGGTTCTCACCCGTCACGCGGTCTGAAGAAAGGCGTCGTGGTTAACATCGAGTCGACGGTACAGTCGATACAGCGAGCTGTGGAAGAAGCGGAGTTGATGGCGGGGTGCCAGATCCAGTCCGTCTATGCGGGTATCGCGGGCAGCCATATCCGCAGCATCAACTCGCATGGCATCGTCGCTATTCGTGAGCGTGAAGTTTCGAGCGGAGATCTCGACCGGGTTATCGATGCCGCGCGCGCGGTGGCGATACCGGCAGACCAGCGTATTCTGCATATTCTCCCACAGGAATTCATCATCGATGATCAGGAAGGCATACGTGAACCCATTGGTATGTCCGGTGTCCGGCTCGAAGCCAAGGTCCATCTTGTCACCGGCGCTGTAGGTGCTGCACAAAACATCATAAAGTGTGTCAGACGCTGTGGTCTCGAGGTTGACGATATTATTCTCGAGCAGCTCGCATCCAGCTACTCGGTACTGACCGATGATGAAAAAGAGCTGGGCGTCTGCCTGGTCGACATCGGTGGCGGTACGACCGATATCGCTGTTTTTACCGATGGTGCAATCCGGCATACCGCGGTTATTCCGATCGCCGGGGACCAGGTCACCAATGATATCGCTGTAGCCTTGCGTACGCCAACTCAGTACGCCAATGAAATCAAGATTAAATATGCCTGTGCATTGCGACAGCTGGCCAATCCGGATGAGACCCTCGAGGTCCCCAGTGTTGGTGATCGGCCGCCACGTAAACTGTCACGCCAGACACTGGCTGAAGTCGTGGAGCCGCGTTACGAAGAGCTGCTGTCTCTGGTACAGGCCGAACTGCGCAAGAGCGGATTTGAAGAAATGATTGCTGCCGGTGTTGTTCTGACCGGTGGCAGTTCAAAGATGGAAGGCGTCGTCGATCTGGCGGAAGAGATATTTCATGTTCCGGTCAGGCTGGGACTTCCACAGTATGTTTCTGGATTGTTGGACGTTGTCAGCAATCCAATTCACGCGACTGGGGTTGGACTCCTGCTGTTCGGGTATCAGCACCGGGACTCAGGAACAGGTCATCTGATGATGGAAGGTGGCTTGAAAGGACTGTTTGACAGGATGAAGAGTTGGTTTCAGGGAAATTTTTAAACACATACCGGGATAAATACAGATGTATAAAACAACAATAAATCATACAGAGGAGAATAATCATGTTTGAACTTATGGACTCTGTAGCACAAGATGCTGTCATTAAAGTCATTGGTGTAGGTGGCGGTGGCGGTAATGCTGTCCAGCACATGGTAACCAGTGGAATCAGTGGTGTGGATTTTATCTGCGCCAACACCGATGCCCAGGCCTTAAGTAAAGTAACCGATGCAAAGTCATTGCAGATCGGCTGCAATATCACCAAGGGCCTGGGGGCGGGAGCAACACCCGATACCGGCCAGCAGGCGGCACTCGAAGACAGGGAGTTGATACAGGAAGCCATCGAACACAGTGACATGCTATTCATCACTGCGGGGATGGGTGGTGGTACCGGAACCGGTGCAGCACCGGTTGTTGCACAAATAGCACGTGATATGGGTATCCTTGTTGTCGGTGTCGTAACCAAGCCGTTTGCGTTCGAAGGCAGTACGCGTATGAAGATAGCCATGCAGGGCATCAAGGAGCTGACCCAGAATGTGGATTCATTGATCACAATACCCAATGACAAACTACTCGATGTCTATGGCCGTGATTTTGATTTAATGAACGCCTTCAAAGGCGCCAACGATGTTCTCTATGGTGCGGTGCAGGGAATTACCGAATTGATTACCAACCCTGGCGTGATTAACGTCGACTTTGCCGATGTGCGTACCGTGATGTCGCAGATGGGAATGGGCATGATGGGTTCAGGCAAATCATCAGGAGAAAGCCGTGCCAGCGAAGCGGCACAGGCGGCGCTTGCGAGTCCGTTGCTCGAAGACGTCAACCTCTCCGGCGCCAAGGGCATTCTGGTCAACGTCACCGGTGCAAATATGACACTGGGTGAATTCCAGGATATTGGCGATGTGATCAGCTCATTCGCATCTGATGATGCTACCGTGGTCATGGGTACAGCCATCGATGAAATGCTGGATGATCAAATCCGGGTAACTGTTGTTGCAACCGGCCTTGGGGCTCCGCACGTACAACAGGTCGCACCGACCCAGCCCAAAATTGTCAAATCCGACGGAGAGCCGGATTACGGCAAGCTCGATAAGCCGACAGTGATCCGCCGTAAGCAAATCCCGGATGAGTATGATGAGGAACTGCTTGATATTCCTGCTTTTTTGCGCAGGCAGGCTGATTGAGTCTCCAGGCTGGCGGTAATTACCGGGGATTTGCCAACTTTATCCGAGCAAATTGTGCTGTAAGGTGTTATAAGTAAACAGGTAGATTTAAATTTTACTTTCAATTTGAGCGTAAATTGTGTGAGAATTAACAGATTTTCCACAAGCATGCCAGATTGGCGCGCCTGTGAAACATAGGAATAAAGGGCTTTGATCAAACAAAGAACGCTGAAGAATGTGATTCGGGCTACCGGGGTAGGCCTGCATTCTGGCGAAAAAGTTTATATGACACTACGGCCGGCACCGCCCGATACGGGCGTTGTTTTCCGTCGTGTTGATCTGACCGAGCCCGTTGAAATCAAGGCGACAGCCGAGAACGTCGGACCGACAACGCTTTCAACCACACTCGAATGCGAGGGTGTTCAGGTTTCTACCGTCGAGCATCTGCTGTCTGCAATGGCGGGTCTCGGGATCGATAATGCCTATGTCGATTTAAGTGCAGCAGAAGTACCGATTATGGATGGCAGTTCAGGGCCCTTCGTGTTCCTGATACAGTCTGCCGGTATTGCCGAGCAGGATGCTCCCAAACGGTTTGTTCGCATCAAGAAATCGATCGTGGTTGAAGAAAAGGATAAATGGGCACGATTTGACCCGTTCGATGGTTTCAAAGTCAGTTTTACGATTGATTTCAATCATCCCGTATTCAAAGGCCGGCCACGAAAAGCAGAAATCGATTTCTCGACCACTTCATTTGTAAAAGAAGTCAGTCGTGCCAGGACCTTCGGTTTCATGAGCGATATCGAACAACTGCGGTCACAGAACCTGGCCCTGGGCGGCAGCATCGATAATGCGGTGGTTGTCGATGAGTACCGGGTTCTGAATGAAGATGGACTCCGTTACGAAGACGAGTTCGTCAAACACAAGATTCTTGACGCGATCGGTGACCTGTACCTGTTGGGCCACAGCTCGATTGGCGCCTTCTCAGGCTACCGCTCCGGGCACGCCTTGAATAACAAGTTACTGAAGGCGCTGTGTGCCGATATATCTGCCTGGGAAGAGGTCACTTTCGAAGATGAAGAGGCCGATTCACCGATTTCCTATACGCAGCCTCTGCAGGCTACCTGATTAATCATTTTTGGCGGGTTTGCGTTTATCCGACGTATGTTTCGCCAGTCTTAACAAGGCATTGCGCAAACCATCATCGTCGATGAATGAGGCCGTCTGGGTGATCAACTCGCTGGACTGACGGCTGATAGGTTCCGGTCTGGTTTTTACCGAAGCTGGTGGTCTGGTGGTTACTGACTGGGCAGGTCTGCTGAATACCCGAATATGCATCAGATTTTTTTTGCCGCTGTTTTGCAGAACAGTTAGAATATTCGGTCCCAGTTGTCGGAGTCTTGTGGTCCATACCGGCGAATCCGTCATAATGACCAGCGTCCCGTTCTGGATATTGGCGACATGGTAATGGCCGTCGCTCTCGGGTGGGAGTTCGCTACGCAGCAGGGAAGTCAGGCGCCTCAGCTCCTGGGCGCGCTTTTTCAGCGAGTCATCCAGTCTGGTATTAAATGAGTCCAAATCTAAAGAAATTTCCTTCGAATAGTCTACTATTATATGTGATGCACTATAAAAAGAATCAACAATGAACATTATCTTTCTCGGCAAATTCAGAGGCAAGCCTGTACGCTATCAGATTGGTCATGGCTGGCAGAAAGCAGCTTGTTTTACCACGATGTTAACGGTGCTGGGGGCGATTGCCGGTACCGGCTTCTGGTGGGGCTATACCACCAAAGAGATCGTGCAACTTACTGAAATAGAAGGAAAAATTGAGGAAGAGAAAGCCCTGATCGCACAAACCCGGAAGGATGCCCAATCCGATCTCGATGCCCTGGCTGCACATATCGGCCAGATGCAGGCCAATGTCACACGCCTGAATGCTCTAGGTCAGCGCCTGGTTGTGGTCGCCAAGCTTGATTCCGATGAATTTGACTTCGAAAACAAACCGGCCTACGGTGGCCCTCATGAGTCTGAAGCAGGCGCGACCATGGATCTGAACACGGTGCTGACCGACCTGAATGACGAGTTGCAGAGCCGTGAACAGCAGCTGTCGCTGCTGGAAGACGTGATCATGCGCAGTGAACTGATGAAGGAAGCCCGTCCCACCGGACGTCCGATTAACAAGGGCTGGATATCCTCTTACTATGGCATGCGTAACGACCCGTTTTCAGGAAAACTTGATATGCACAAGGGCATGGACTTTGCCGGCAAGAAGGGCAGCGATGTGATCGCCGTCGCCAGCGGCGTTGTTACCTGGTCGGGTGAACGTTATGGCTACGGCAACCTGGTCGAAATCAATCATGGCAACGGCTACGTTACTCGTTATGGGCACAATGAAGAAATCCTGGTCAAGATCGGTGACAGCGTCGAAAGAGGCCAGCCCATATCAAAAATGGGTTCAACCGGCCGATCAACCGGACCGCACGTGCACTTTGAAGTATTGCTGAACGATCGCAAAGTCGATCCCATTCGATTCGTTCAATCCAAAGCCTGATACCACTGCTGATACTGTAAAATCCCCGCATTTCCTGAATCCATTGTGACCGGGAGAGCAATCTCGGGCATAATACACGCTTTTGTATGACCGCTATAATCAGATACCAATCTGCTGATCAATCCAAGCCAGAATTATGATTTCGAATCTCGCAAGCAAGATCTTTGGTAGCCGTAATGAAAGAATCATTAAACGGCATCGTAAAACGGCTGATGCAATCAATCAGCTGGAACCCGACTTCGAAGCATTAAGCGATGAACAACTGGCAGCGAAGACCGTTGAGTTTCGACAACGCTATAGTGACGGTGAAACGCTCGATCAGCTCCTGCCGGAAGCGTTCGCAGCCGTGCGTGAGGCTGGCAAGCGTGTGCTCAACATGCGTCATTTCGACGTACAGCTGATCGGCGGTATGGTGTTGCACAGTGGCAAGATCGCCGAGATGCGCACCGGTGAGGGTAAAACCCTGGTGGCGACACTGGCAGCCTACCTGAATGCGATTCCGGGCACGGGCGTTCATGTCATCACCGTGAATGACTACCTGGCCAGCCGCGACGCCGAGTGGATGGGGCGTTTATATAATTTCCTCGGCATGACTACGGGCGTCAGCCTGAATGCAATGGATCATGCCAGCAAGAAACAGGCATATGCAGCCGACATCACCTATGGAACCAATAATGAATTCGGTTTCGACTATCTGCGCGACAACATGGCATTTACTGCAGAAGACAAGGTGCAGCGTGAACTGAACTTCGCCATTGTCGATGAGGTGGACTCCATTCTGATCGACGAGGCACGTACACCCCTGATTATTTCGGGTGCGGTCGATGAAAGCACCGATCTGCACCTGCGTTTCAAGGACATCGTCAAGAGACTGGAGCGCGGCGAAATGACAACCAAGGACGAGCCTGAAGAAGGAGATTATTCTGTCGATGAAAAGAACCGCACGGTCCATATCACAGAACAGGGCCACCAACGCGTCGAACAGATACTGACCGATGAGAATATTCTTCCTGCCAATGAAAGCCTGTACAGCGCGAAGAACATCAATTTGCTGCATTACCTTAATGCCGCCTTGCGCGCCGATGCACTGTACGAACGCGATGTGCAATACATAGTACAAAACAACCAGGTTGTGATCGTCGATGAATTTACCGGCCGTACCATGCCGGGAAGGCGCTGGTCGGAAGGCATGCACCAGGCCGTTGAGGCCAAGGAAGGTGTACCGATACAGAAAGAAAACCAGACACTGGCATCGATTACATTCCAGAATTATTTCAGGTTATACGACAAGCTTTCCGGGATGACAGGCACCGCGGACACGGAAGCCCCCGAGCTGATGCAGATCTATAACCTGGAAGTGGTCATTATCCCGACGAACAAGGACATGGTTCGTGCGGATAATACCGATCAGGTGTTCCTGACAAAAGAAGAAAAACACAGAGCCATCATCACAGATATCAAGGACTGTATCGAGCGCAAGCAACCAGTGCTCGTCGGTACAGCATCGATCGATGTATCGGAAATCATATCCGGTTTATTACAAAAAGAGGGTATCAAGCATAATACGCTGAATGCAAAACAGCATGAAAATGAAGCACATATCATCGAAGATGCCGGGCGCCCGGGTAATGTAACGATCGCCACCAATATGGCCGGTCGCGGTACGGACATCGTTCTCGGCGGTAACCTTGAAGCTGAACTCAACAGCAAGCCGGATATCAGCGACGAGGAAAAACATAAGATCACGGAGGCATGGCACCGGCGTCACCAGTCCGTAATCGAAGCCGGAGGGCTGCATGTCATAGGCAGTGAACGCCATGAATCGCGCCGCATCGATAATCAGTTGCGTGGACGCTCGGGTCGCCAGGGTGATCCCGGTTCGAGTCGTTTTTATCTCTCTTTACAGGATGACCTGATGCGTATCTTTGCTTCCGACAAGGTCGGCGGGCTGATGAAGAAACTGGGTATGCAGCAAGGGGAGGCGATCGAGCATCCGTGGGTCACGCGTGCAATCGAAAACGCGCAGAGAAAGGTGGAAGGCCACAACTTCGATATTCGTAAACAGCTGCTCGAATACGATGATGTCGCCAATGACCAGCGCAAGGTGATTTACACGCAGCGCAACGAAATGATGTCGGCAGATGATTTATCTGATGTCGTTCGGAATATCCGTGAAGACGTCGTCAATGATGTCGTTACGGAATACATCCCGCATGGCAGCCTCGATGAACAATGGGACCTGGATGGCCTGCAGGAAGCGATCAGCAATGAGTTCGGAATCGAAATGCCTGTCAGGCAATGGATGGATGAAGATCACGATCTGAATGAAGCAGGCCTGCGTGACAAGATACTGGCAACGCTACTCGAGGACTACGAAGCCAAGGAACAACTGGTTGGCTCCGATGGTATGCGCCAGTATGAAAAATACATCATGTTGCAGGTTCTCGACAAACTCTGGAAAGAACATCTAGCCGCAATGGATTATTTACGTCAGAGTATCGGACTGCGTGGTTATGCCCAGAAAAATCCGAAACAGGAGTACAAGCGCGAATCGTTCAACATGTTCAACGAACTGCTGGACCGCATCAAGCACGAAGCGGTGACGATTCTGTCCAAGGTGCAGATACGAGCACGCGAAGAGGTCGATGACCTTGAACAACAGGGTCACCGGCAACCGGAGAATGTCAGCTACCAGCACCAGGAAGTGGCTGGCATGCAGGATGCGGCGCAGGGCGAAAGCGGTGAGGCAGAACGTGCCCGCAGCGAACCGCAACAGCCGTATGTACGCAGTGAGCGCAAACTCGGTAGAAACGAGCCCTGCTGGTGTGGTTCCGGCAAAAAATTCAAGCAGTGCCACGGTAAACTGTAAGATCACCAATCATGGCCGTGGGATTAAAAG
>CAJIBR010000101.1_pt1 | contig 15962 bp, 12 predicted proteins | sample 9199401 | NCBI WGS metagenome assembly CAJIBR01 (sample SAMEA7708310, study PRJEB35096) | sediment metagenome | biome: marine neritic benthic zone biome [ENVO:01000025]; feature: sediment [ENVO:00002007]; material: shallow marine sediment [ENVO:03000034] sea grass bed [ENVO_01000059] ... | reverse complement strand
CTCTCCGCCATGCATAAACAAGCCCCTGATCGGGGCTTGTTTATGCATGGCGGAGAGAGGGGCTCTGGTTTGGACCCTTGTTCAAAAAATCGTCTGGAACGATTTTTCACGACCGAAGGGAGCCCGTAGGGCAAGGCGCAGGGACGCGCCACGTAAATCCCTCAATATTTAACCCGGGCGGCTGATCTGCTGCAGCGCGGCCACATTACACATATAGTAATTATCCTGGAAACGGTACAGGATTTTCTGGCGTTTGAATTCTGCGATCATCCGGCTGACGGTCTCAACGGCAATGCCGGTCATCGCTGCCATGTCTTCGCGGTTGAGCAGTATGAAAGCGCCGTTGTCGTCAGAAAAGAACTTTTCCAGTATCAGCAGCAGCTGGGCAACACGTTGACGTGCAGCACCGGTGCTCAAAGCGACGATCCACTGATCGGCGATATTCAGCTGATTCTGGAGTTGATGTCCTACATGGTCGCAGAGTGCAGGGTAATCCTGTGTCAGCTGTTTGGTCGTTGCTACCGGGATCTTGCACAGGTCGACCCGGGTAACGGCAATGGCGGTGTGATGATAGCTCTTGGCGTCCTCGAGTAATTCCAGGCCGATCGCTGCACCGGGGCCGAGTAGACGCACAATTCTACTGTCGCCATCTTCTGCAACATGCACCAGCTTGACCATGCCGCGCCTGATCGAATAAATGAACTTTTTATGAGAATCAACTTCATATATGACCGAACCAGGCGGGTAGAGGTATTGGTCGATAGGTTGTAATAAGTGGTCGAATGCAGATTCCGGTAATTCAGAGAAAAGCATTATCTTGCGAATATGGCATTTCTCGCAATGTGCACGTCCTAACCACTCCGCATTTGTGCAGAAAGCCTGTCCTGATTCATTCCCCATATAGCGTGTTACCTTGAGACTGTGTGCCCTTGAGTGATAATAATTCTTACTGTACATGAATTTAATCGAAACACAGCAAGTCGAGCAAGAAATTCAACCGATTTAATACCCGGTACAGGTTTTCCAGATGCTCGAATTATTTTTGATTATTGATAATTCTCAATGACGTCCATAGCGAAGTGTAATATCGTAGGTTGAGATTTGTTCAGCCTCAAATGTTCAAAAATACTCCTGTAAAATCAATGCCATATGTGAATATGGCTCTAGAAAGGTTATGTATGCAGCATTTTACGAAAGGGTTGCAGAAAAGTGCTCGCTTTTCGGTGATTTTTCTGTTTGGTCTGGTAGTCGCGGCTTGCAGCAGCTCCGATGATCCGACTGGAACGACGCAGAACACTACACAGCCAGCAGGACCACTGGCTGTAAATATCGGAATTTATAATTCAACTGTGGTCGAGGGTGCAGGCGCCCTCGGGTTTGTTATCAGTCTTGCAACTGCGAGCACAGAAACTGTCAGTGTTGATTATGTGACTGCCGACGGTAGCGCCGTAGCCGGAACCGACTATGTTGCCGCGAATGGTACCGTACAGTTTGCTCCGGGCGAAGTGAGAAAATTCGTCAGTGTTTCTGTAGTCAATAATCCGGCTGCTCCAACCGGTACCAGTAAAAACATGCAGCTGGTGTTGGGTAATCCGCAGAATGCGTCATTACCCGTTGACGCGGGCACTGGTACGATCATCGATAAGGATGCGATGTCGACAGACGCTGAATTTATCAACAGCTGGAGCCTGGATAGCGCATTCACCAATGCCGCCACCTGTGGCGCGAACTGTCACAAGACAGATGGTACGCAAATGTTTTTCAATGGGGAAGACATCAGCCCCGGTACCCAGTGGCGGCACAGTGTCATGGCGCAGGCGTTTAATGATCCTTACTGGCAGGCAGCGGTTGAGGATGAGGTTCAAAGCTTTCCACAGCTGACCGGCCTGATTGAAGATACCTGTACGACCTGTCATGCACCCATGGGCCATACCCATGCGCACCAGACAAACACCCATCTCGATATCGACGGTTTTTACCGCTTCGATACCGCCAGGAGCGAGGATCATTCACGTGAAGGGGTGAGCTGTACGCTTTGTCACCAGATCGATGCCGGTAATCTGGCTACACCGGGATCATTCTCTGGCTCGTTCGCCATAGCGGATTCGGCTGATCCGGATTACAAGCGTATCTACGGACAGTATGCAAACCCGGTCGGCAATAATATGAACATGCAGACAGGCCACACGCCGACCCAGGGGCTGCATGTTACCGATTCGGCACTGTGTGCCACCTGCCATACGCTGTATACGCCTGCGATCGATCCGGATACCGGTGCACCCTCAGGCATCAATTTCCTCGAGCAGGGGCCCTACCTGGAGTGGCAAAACAGTGTTTATGAGACAGGCCAGGCACAGGAAGCACAGTGTCAGGACTGCCATATGCCTGAGCCCGCACCAGGTTATTCTACAGAGGTAAGCTTGCAGGGGCCGGCAATGATGCCAGCCCGCACACCCTACGGCCAGCACACGCTTGTTGGCGGTAATGCGCACCTGCTGGAAATACTGAGAGACTATCGTTCGGAACTGGGTATTGACGATTCGACGACGACCGCCGGGTTCGATAAGCAGATAAGCCAGACAAGAGGCTTCCTGGGCAGCGCGGCTTCGATGACTGTTTCGACACCCGCCGTTGTCGGCAGTAATCTTAACTTCGATATCGAAGTGACCAACCTTGCTGGTCACAAGCTGCCGTCGTCCTATCCCAGTCGTCGTACCTGGTTGCATGTCACAGTAAAAGACAATGGTGGCAATGTGATCTTTGAATCCGGTGCACCCGATCCGCGAGGCTATATATCGACCGACATTGCCCGGCTGAAAGCGGATTGCATGTCAAAAGACAAACTCGACGGTTTTGATTCCAGTGACTGTTACGAGCCGCATCGAGATTTGATCAACGACCCGTCGCAGGTCGCGATCTATGAAACCGTGCTGGGCGATGTCAACGGTGTCATTACGCATACACTGTTACATGGGGCGCAATACCTCAAGGATAACCGCATCCCGCCGGCCGGCTTCACTAACAGCGAGGCAGCGACCATCGAGTCTCAAACGATACCTTCCGGTGTTGCCGGAGATAACGATTTCAACTGTGTCAGTACCGGTGAAGGCTGCGGTGCTGATATTGTGCATTACCAGGTGGGTATTTCAGGAGCAACCGGTCCCTATACGGTAGAGGCCAGGCTGCTCTATCAGGCGACGCAGCCGGCTTTTGTCGATGGTATGCACACCGTTGGTGATCGGGTCAACCGCTTCAAGGTGATGTACGATGCAGTGCCTCCGAGCGTGGAAGTGCTGGTGACGGCAACGAATCCGTAGGCGGCCTGCTTTCTGAAATGCCTGCATCAACCCGCGCTTGATGCCTCATTCCCGTAAATTTTTATCAATAGTGTGTCAACCGATCCGTCGGTCGTGCGCTTTTCTGTTTAAACTGTTCGGTAATGGCCGAATGGTGCCACTCAAATGTTCTAAAAACTACCATCCGTTCGGTTTTTTTCAGGAATTAAAATAAATGAATACTTTCAAGAGAGTTTTGGTCGATGGATTGATTGGTTTTGTCGTCGCTTTGGGTGCTGCTACTGCGATGGCTGTTGCGATCACAGCAGCCGGGAAGGCGGCGTATGCAAGCATGGATGGTGTCGTACTGGATTGCAATGAGCAGGCACGCCTGATGTTCATGCGCGAAGAGGAAAAGCTGGCGCGTGATGTCTATATGGAACTCGGTGCGAAGTATCCTGTTTTCGGTAAAATCGACGACTCGGAACAGAAGCATACCCATGCAGTCAAGGCCATGATCGAAAAGTATGGTCTGGAGGACCCCGATACCAATGATAATGTCGGTGCCTATACCAGTGACTATGGCTGGTACTTTACCGAGAAGTTCAATGAGCTGATAGAGCGTGCATCGATCAGTGAGCTGGAAGCGTTGTATGTCGGCGCCTCTATCGAAGAGCTGGATATGATGGATGTCAACCAGTGACCACCAGTGATCGTCGAGACCGAAAACGGCATCAACGATATAACTGAATGCGGCAGGATCTATACAGACAACGCTAACGTGGCTAACCTGTATGTGTCGCTACTCGATGGTTCCGGTAATCGCCTCGAAGATTATGTCGGGAATATCGAGAAATACACCGGTGCAGGAAATTACCAGGCCCAGGTATTGCCACAGGAACAGGTGGACAAAATACTCGATCGTTAATCTAAAAACGGGTTAAAGTGAAAACAGGCGCCCTGCATAGCAGGGCGCCTTTCTTTTGGGCGTGTATGGATTCTCCCAGGTAACAGGGTTATGATATGGCGGGACGAAGCCCTATAGTATTCATGGCTGCAACAAGCCAGGGTGGTGTAATACTTAACCAGGCTACACTAATCTCACAAATGGAGAAAATAACATGTCAGAAGAATTTCAAAATATAGATTCCGCCTTTCTGGAGGAGATCAAGAAGAATTCAGGACTAACTATGGCAATGGGTGTGATCGTGTTACTGATGGGCTTGTTGGCTATGGGCTCACCCTTGATTGCGGGTCTTTCTATTGCAATGGTGGTTGGTATTTTATTTATCATCGGTGGTATCGGCCAACTGGCATTCGCCTTTCAGACTGGCAGGCGAATACTCAATATTATCCTTGGTGGTCTGACTGTCGTCGTAGGTATCTACATGGTGATGAATCCGGCTGCCGCACTGGCCTCGCTGACGATATTTCTCGCGGCCTACCTGATTGTTTCTGGAATCTTCGAATTCATTATGGCTTTTCAAATAAGGCCCGCCAATGGCTGGGGCTGGGAGCTGTTCAGCGGCATCATCTCCGTATTGCTTGGCGCGATGATCTGGAACCAGTTTCCACTTTCGGGTGCCTGGGCCATAGGTATTCTGCTTGGCATCAAACTGTTTTTCAGCGGCTGGACCTTGCTGATGTTTGGTCTGGCTGCAAAAGGCATGGCTAAAGAAGCTGCCAGTGCCGCCTGATTCCGGATACAACAGCAAAGAATAATTTCGAAATTAAATCTAATACATCAGGCTCAGAGAGCAATTGCTCTCTGAGCCGATTGGTTCTCACAGGTTGGCAATATTCTCAAGTGCGCGAATAACACCGTGAGTTGTTGTCGTGTCGCGAATAGGCAATTCAATAAATTCACTATGTGATATTCTTTAAAGATCTATCAATACTCTCATATTAATGGATTAGTCATGCACTACCTGCGCTTCCTGCAACTGGTCGTCCTCGCTGTATTCTTCAACGCCTGTGCCACTGTGCCCGAGCAGCAATGCCCGGCCGGAACGAAGAACCTGCCGGACTGTCCCCCGGTCGGCGCTGTAGAAGACGCAAAAGTTAACGGAATCTATGAGATCAGGACATGGGCACCGCTTTCAGAGCTGGAAATCGATCCGATCAAGCTTGGTGCGGAAGCTGAAGTACCCATCAACAGTGCCAGGGCAAAGATCATAGGACCAACATATAATGATGCATTGACATCTCTGGCAGCAAAAATCTGGCTCATCGAGAATGCGCAGCATACTGTCGATGTCATGTACTACATTTTTGCAACTGACCCTGTTGGCTATGCCATGCTCGGTGCGCTGTGTAATGCGGTGAAGCGCGGTGTGGACGTACGTATCATGGTGGATGCACTGGGTTCCATGCGCCCCTTACATTCTGAATTGAGAGCAGTAGAGACCTGCGCTGAAAATGCCGGTTTTATTCGCAACGAAGAGGGCCAGGTGACGACAAAAAAAGCGCGTGCACAGGTTGTTATACTCAATGCTATCACCAAGTTCCAGTTCAACCGGCGTTCACATGACAAGATCCTTGTGGTCGACGGTTCCTTTCCTGACAAGGCCGCGGTGATGACCGGTGGTCGCAATATCTCACTGGATTATTATGGTATCAACGAAGATGGATCAATGGATCCCACGGCATTTCGTGACCTTGAAATCCTGCTTCGTTCGGGTAAAACCAGCAGTGATGAGGAAGCTGCTGTTGGTCACGTAAGCGAAGTGTATTACACGCTGCTGTTTTTACATAAGGGTAACAGGCGTATATGGCCTTATGAAGCCGATGATGAATTCAGCGAAGACAAGTATGACGATATCTATGACTATCATCGCAACAGGGGCCAGGAAAGCCTGGCGTTCATAAAGGCCCTGCCCGAAGTAAAAAGGCTCATGGATGCTATGCCGCTTTACATGAACGAGGGTTTCCATGATGCAAAAGTGCGCCTGGCACATCAACTTAGCAACCTTACCGCTAAGAAGGTGACCACGAACGTAGAGGAAAATGTAAAAAGTAATCCGAACTCGATCATGTACCTGATCGACAAGATATACCAGGATGCATTACAAGAAGGGGACGTGCGCAGTGGTACGCTACGCATTATTTCACCTTACCTGTTTTCTGCCCGGTACAAAAACGAGGAGGGAGAGGTTGTTTTTGACGGAGCCAAAGAGGTCCTTAAGTTGTTGAGTGAAAACCCGGATATAAGAATAGAAATTATCACCAACTCGGTTTTAACCAGTGACAATTTTTTTACCCAGGCCATTATTGATATGGACATGGCGCCACGCTTCTTGCTGACTCCTGAATTGCAGAACATCTGGTTGTCCAAGACTGAGAAAGGTGAGTTCAACCCCGATGTTGTCGAGAGTGAAGAATGGCAGCGGCTGATCAATCACCCTCAGCTATTCATCTATCAAACAGGCGGTGTTGATTCTGTAGAACTCGGCGGTGATACCTATTATGGAAAACTGCATGCTAAATTCATCATTGGTGAAAGGGTCGGTTTTATCGGCACCAGCAACTTTGATTATCGTTCGAACCTGTATAACAACGAAATGGGCTTCTTTTACCAGGATGATGCGCTACGGGCTGATCTGATTGAAGTCTTCGAACTGTTGAAATCCACATCACTCCGCTGGGGGACGCCTGAGTGGCTGGAAATGCGTCGCAAGACCATGGAAAGCGACAGTAAAAAGGCCGGGCCGGCACGCAAGCAGCGTGGCACATACAAGACCATAAGCGGGCTTGGGATAGAGTACCTGTTCTAGGGCCTGTTAACACTATGCGGATACCCTGGCTCGGATTGGCAGTTAAATGCCTGCCCAATGTTATCATTCTTGTTTCATGACCAATCCATGGTTTCATAAATACGCATGAGGTCCAGCTTGCTTGCGCATAGCCGATTTCCGGGTGTATTCGTTGTTTTATTCTTACTGCTTGCGGGTGGTTGTGCCTCCTTACCGGAGAATACCAGCAGACAGACATCCTATGCGTTAACGGATACCGACAATACGACTTTCGGAATAAGGACGGCCGAAAGAATCCAGGTTAAAGGCGAGGGCCAGGATGGCTTCTTGTTGCTTAAAGACGGGCTGGATGCGTTCGTTGCTCGTGCCGTCCTCACGCATCATGCCGAGCGCAGTATCGACGTGCAGTATTACCTGTTTCACAGCGACCTGGTAGGGCATTTGTTCTTGAACCTGCTGGTGCAGGCCGCTGACCGTGGAGCACGGGTGCGCCTGCTGATCGATGACATGGACCTGCAGGGCAGGGATGCCGGACTGGTAGCTTTGGACACACATCCCAATATCGAACTGCGGGTGTTCAATCCCTTTAACCGTGATATCGGTAGATTGCCGCAGTACGTCAGTGGTTTTGGTTCGGTCACGCGTCGCATGCACAACAAGTCATTCACGGTTGACAACCAGGTCACGGTTGTCGGCGGACGCAATATCGGCAACGAGTATTTCGAGGCCGACCCCACCCTGGAGTTTACCGATCTCGATGTTATGGCTATCGGCAATGTGGTGAGGGAGGTATCGAAATCCTTCGACCTGTACTGGAACAGTGAGCTGGCTTACCCGGCAATGACGCTGATTGATGAACGTCCCTCCGAGGCAGAAATCACGGCAATGTTTGAGAGGCTGGAAGAATATTCACGGCAGCAGCAGGATTCAGATTACATGGATGCGTTGCAAAACTCGGAGCTGGCCAACAGGATGCGAGCAAAGAAGGTAGTCTATGAGTGGGGCAGTGCTGAGGTTGTATACGATCTTCCCGAGAAGCTCAAAAGTGAACGGGATAAGACAGAACTGCACTTGATGACTCAACTGAAACCGCATTTCCAGGGTGTTCAGAAAGAGCTGATTATTTTCTCACCTTATTTTGTTCCCGGCAAAGAGGGCGTTGAGTTCTTCAAAAGTCTCACGGAAAGAGGCGTACGAGTAAAAATACTGACGAATTCGCTGGCATCCAACGATGTTGGCATCGTTCACGCGGGCTACTCCAAATACCGCAAGGCGTTATTACACGCGGGAGTCGAGCTCTATGAAATGAACAAGCAGCTGACACGCGCACAACGCAAAGAAAAAAAAGGCGGCGGCTCATCCAAAGCCAGCCTGCATGCCAAGTCATTCGTGCTCGACAGGGAAAAGGTTTTCATCGGTTCGTTGAACCTGGATCCGCGCTCGTTCTATGAGAACTCCGAAATCGGCATCATCGTCACGTCACCGGAAATGGCAACCCCTATGGCGGAAAGGTTTGACAGGAACATTGAACAGAATGCGTTCAGGCTGGAACTGGTTACCGATGAAGAAGGTCACGAATACCTGCTCTGGCATGGGTATGAAAACGGCGGCAAGGTTACTTACGAGCATGATCCGTACACCAGTATCTGGCGCCGCTTGGGTGTCGGCTTTATGCGTATAATGCCGATCGAGTCGCAGTTGTAAGCTGTAAACTATGGAGCAGGCGAGAATGACGTAACGTCAACTCTGGAATGACGTAACTGGCTATGGATGCAGCAGACGTTGGTCCGCATAAGGAACGTTGCGGGCGGACGATCTGAAGCATGCAGGGTGTGCCAGGCGCACCCGAGTAAAATATAATACAAACTTTACATTCAGACCGTAACAGGATCACTATGTTTAACGCCGATATCAGACCCGCCTTAATATTGCTGCTTGTCAGTATGCTCGCAGCCTGCTCATCTAAAGAAAAATCCATCACCGCAGACCAGGCCACAGTTGAATACGACCTGCTGTATTCATTACCCGGAGAAGCCATCTCCTATGATAAAGAAGTGCGGCCGATACTGGAAAGCCGCTGTGTTGTCTGCCACGGCTGCTACGATGCGCCCTGCCAGTTAAAGCTGTCTTCACCGGAAGGCATCCATCGTGGTGGCAATAAGAAAAAAGTTTACAACGGCGCCCGGATTACCGCCGACGATCCGACACGTTTGTTCATCGATGCAGCAACCACGGAAGAATGGCGACAGAAAGGGTTTCACCCGGTGCTGAATGAAGGTGATAAAAATCCGCTGAAAAATCTGGAAGACTCGGTGATGTATCACATGCTGCGGCAGAAGCAACTGTATCCGCAGGCGCGCACCGGCATGCTCAGCGATGATTTGGATGTCAGCCTGGACCGTGCACAGACATGCCCGACGCTGGACGAGTTCGATAAATATGCTGCCGAGCATCCAAAGGGCGGTATGCCCTATGCGATGCCCAACCTGGACCGGGATGAGTACAACACGCTGGTTTACTGGCTGGCACAGGGCGCAGCCATGCCGGAAGACAAACAGCCGTCAAAAGTTGCGGCCGAACAGATCAAGCGATGGGAGGCGTTCCTGAACGGCAAAAGCAACAAGGAAAGACTGGTCGGTCGTTATTTATACGAACACCTGTTCCAGGCGCACCTCCATTTTGATAGAAGCGGTGATCGTGAATTCTACCGTCTGGTGCGTTCGGCTACGCCGCCGGGAAAACCGGTCGAAGTCATACCAACACGCCGTCCTTACAATGATCCGGCTGTCCCGGTTTACTACCGCATCGTACGCCATCAGGGCAGTATCGTTGCCAAGACGCACCTGGTTTACGAGCTGTCTGACAGGCGTATACAGCGCTACAGGCAGCTGTTCATCGAACCGGAGTACAAAGTTGACCGGCTGCCGTCCTATGAAGTGGCCGTTGCATCGAATCCGATCAAGGCCTTTGCCGCAATACCGGTCAAGTCACGCTACAGCTTCCTGCTCGATGATGCCAAATTCTTCATAGAGGGATTTATCAAGGGCCCGGTATGCCGCGGACAGGTTGCACTGAATGTGATCGAAGACCAGTTCTGGGTAGTATTCTTTGATCCCAACGCTGAAATCATGTCCATGGATGATGAGTTTATGAACCAGGTGGCTGACTACCTGGCATCACCGTCCGAGCTGGAGGATAACTTCAAGCTGCTGGCAAGCAGAAAGCACTACCGCTCCCTGTTCCGTAAATATGTGCAAATGAAGGAGTCCGTGGTTGACGAGTTCGAACCGGTATATATCAAGGATGCAATGCGTTATATCTGGAACGGTGATGGTAAGAATCCGAATGCCGCACTCACCATATTCAGGCACATGGACAGTGCCTCGGTCAACTATGGCTTTATCGGCGATTACCCCGAAACCGCGTGGATCATCGATTACTCGGTGCTCGAACGCATTCACTATTTACTGGTCGCCGGCTTCGATGTTTATGGCAATCTGGGGCACCAGCTCAACACCCGTTTGTACATGGATTTTCTGCGCACGGAAGGGGAAGATTTTTTTCTTGCATTCCTGCCCGCAGAGCAGCGCCAGGTGATTCGTGATGCCTGGTACCAGGGTATACGCCGCCACAACAAGGGTGATGAAGGTGATGTTACCTGGCCGAGCAAGGAGATCGTCACCGGATATAAAACCGATGATCCGCAGCTGGAGCTGTACAGGTACATCGAAAGTTACCTTGGGTCATTGGCGGGTGATGGTGATTACATCAACCGCTGTACATCTGACAAGTGCAAACCGAAAACCAGCCAGGATATTTTAAGGGCAGATAAGGCGATGCAGAAGGCTGCAAAGATGGACGGTTTGATCGTTCAAATACTCCCTGATGTCGCTTTTGTACGCGTAAGAATGGGGGGCAAGCCTGAGGATGATCTTGCCTATACCATGATCAATAACAAGGCCTATAAAAATGTTACCTCGATGTTCGTCAATGAAAAGCCGATCGATGCGCGTGATTATGAAGAGGATACGCAAACGGTTGTCAGGTGGCTGGAGGGTTCATACCCGAACTTCTTTTATGTGGTTGATCTGGAGGATGTTGAGAACTTCGTCGATGAGTATAATGCGATCAGTGACCGCGAGCAGTACGAAGCCTTTATTGCGCGTTACGGCTTGAGAAGAACCAGTGAAGACTTCTGGAAGCATGCCGACTGGTTTAATCAGCAGTACGCAAGAGAAAAACCTAAACTGTCTGGGATCTATGATTTGAACCGCTACCAGAACCGCTAATAGTGTCATACCGCCAAGGCTGCTGGATAGAGCAATTCAGTACATTCAGTCATTCCCGACGAAGCGGGAATCCGGTGATCCCACGACCTTGGATTTCCGCTTCCGTGGAGATGACATACAACTAATGTATAAAAATAGTCCACCACTCATTATTATTCTGTTCCTTGCTGTTGTTGCATCAACAGCACAAGCCAGTACCGAAGCTGACCAGGTAGAGCTTTATGAAAGCAACAGGTTTGTGCTGGGTATCGGTGCTGCAATCGTGCGTTTCGACACTAGATTAAGATTCACCGATAAAACGAGAGCGAACTTAAATAGTATATTTATCGATCCGGAAGGCACTCTTGGTCTGCCGGAAACATCATCAGTAACGACTTTCTATGGTGGCTGGAATATTAATGACAAACACACTATCGGTTTCTCTTATTTCAGTGTGAACCGTGAGTCCAGCCTGCTCAATATCGATGAAACCTTTGAAGATATAAGGGTTGTGGGCAATGCAAAGATAACAGACTCAACAGACTTCTATCGTCTCAACTATGGCTATACCCTGTTTAATGATGACCGCAGCAAAATTAAACTGGCTGCGGGCATCTATGGTCTTGATCTCAAGTATGTGTTTGAGGCGCAGGGCCAGATAACTCAGGGCGGCGTTACAACATCCGGTGTGATCGAGGAAGAAGCCAAGGTATTCGCGCCCTTGCCGCTGATCGGGATTGATATGTGGTACAACTTCACGCCACAGTGGGGTATTAATACCAGGGTGGTGTTTGTTGCCGGCTCCTACGAAGACGTCAGTGCCGGTGTGCTGCAGACATCGGTTAATGCGCTATACAGGTTTACCCAACATGCTGGCCTCGCTTTTGGCCTGGCTTATTTTGATGCGGACGTTGAGATCGAGGATGATGTTGAAAAAATAGATATTTCCTATGGATATGATGGTGGCTTCATTGGCATGCACTTTATCTTCTAGCCTGGATGAAGCGAAGCGTACTGAATTCGATTGGATCGGATTTGAACAGCTGCAAGCTGGCCCGTAGGGCGGAACCCATGGGTGGGTGAAGTAACGGCAGAATCCATGGACGGATTCTGTAATCCGGGGCATGCATTGCCGGTTACTCCTGAATTCCACCTTGTTTTATCCGGGCCACCACTGAACCAGGGCGCAGGTAATTATTGCCGCAAATAACGCATAGGTGCTTTAATTGATTGAAATAACATTAGCGTATTTTGCGTTAATTGCGGCTAAGAACTGAATGGTGGGCGAAGCCCGGTCTACGTGTTGATTCAAACAGTAATAATGTTTACTCAGCGCCCTTTGCGTCTTTGCGCTAAAAATCTGTCCTCTGTTATCCCTCTGTCGCGATTAGCTTGCCACTGTGTATCTGCTGCATAAAAGCTTCGTAGTCCTTTTCGTTCTGATCGGCGTAACGATCTGCGAAATCGGCCAGCGCATCATCGAAACTGTCGCTCGAGCCTAGATAACCGGCAATCGCGACCGGGTCACCCGAGCGCGCATGCGCCCTGGCCAGTGTCCAGCCGCACAACTGTGCCAGATACTTCAGGTCGTCGGCATTGACGTTCTCGACATCCACCGAACCTTTCCAGTCGCGCAGCTGCCGCCAGTAGAAATCATGGCCGGTTGAGTCGCTCTCGTTCCAGCCGAGAAAAATGTCGCTGACCGTTTGCATCAGGCGCTGTCCCTCGACCACGCGCTGCCCCTGGTTTCTGTAAGGTGAGGGCTTGAGGAATTCTTCAAGCACAGAGCGGTTGGCCTGCTTGATCTGGAGGAACAGCGGGTCGTTGTGGTCACGGCCTTCCATCAGCAGGATCAGGCAGCGCGTACCGACGCTGCCTACACCGACGATCTTCAGCGCAACATCAACCGGCCGGAATCGGTCCAGAAGGCGCTTGAGGTCATCCGCAATGCTGCGTCGATAGTTGTCGAAAGCATTATCGACCAGCGCCTGAAGCTGGCTTCTGCTCAGATCATCACGCAGCTGCCGCAACGGCACCAGGCCGGGCGGTTCATACTTGATGCGATACTTGCTATCGACTTCTTCGGTGAGTTTATCGAGTGCGTGTCGGCTGTCTTTGCTTTGCGCCGTCTCGGTGATCTCCTTTGCCTCGTCCTTTCTGCCTTCCCTGTCTGCCGCTTCGTGGAATTCATCTTCATCGAGCATCGCATACCAGATGTCTGCCGTGCGCATGTCGGCAAAATCGGCCATCGCTTGGCGGTACGCCTTGACCGCGCGTTCAGTTGCCTTGCGGCTGTCTTTTTTCTTGAGCCCGTTGTGACGCGCTGCAATCGTGAAGCTGGCAGCGAGGCGTTTGACGTCCCACTCCCAGGGCCCGGCCAGGGTCGCGTCGAAGTCATTGATGTCGAATATCAGCTGGCGCTCCGGCGAGGCAAAAAGCCCGAAATTGGCCAGATGGGCATCGCCGCAGGCCTGCACTTCAAGCCCGCTGACAGCTGTACTGGCAAGGTCCGCGGCCATCATGCGCGCGCTGCCGCGAAAGAACGCAAACGCCGACGCACACATGCGCCAGCGCCGCACCGGGACCAGCCATTCAAGCCGGCCCTTGTTCTGTTCCTCGATCAGGCGAACCGGGTCAGGCCGGTCATGCGAAGGCGACCACTCACCGTGACCGGCGTGCGGCACCCGCTCCCGGAGCGACCTGCCATATTCGATCCTTTTCTCAATGGTTTGATGCTGGTGCGTTGCCATCGCTAGATCATTAATACCTTAATAGGGGACAGTATACTTAGTTGATGCCTATTTCGCATAGGCGCAGAGGACGCAAAGATCCTTTGCAGATCCTTGTGGAGCGGCTTTAGCCGCGAATTTCGTGTCTCATCGCGAGCAACTCGCGGCTAAAGCCGCTCCAGATCAGCGAGAATCCCGGCGTGAAAACCAATGTCCGTGATTTCAGCGCGTCAGCCAGTAACTCAGCCCCGGAATATCTGTGATACCAACAGTCAGGAACCAGGTGTCTTCAGCATCATTGAAGTTGCGCACACCCAGACCCAGCCTCAGCCTGTCCTTGAAGAAACTGACATGGACATGACCGCCGGCCGTGTCCTGATCACCGATCACCGGTTCGTCCCATCGATGGTACCAGGTTGGCGTCAGTCCCCAGCTCGATATGCTGGCGGATTTCGTGCGGCGGGTGTAGCTCAGGCCCAGCGCACCATAATCTTCACGCTTCAGTAAGCCGGTGTCGGTCTCGATCACGCCGCCGGCCAGGCCCAGGCTGCCGCGTACACTCAACAGGTCATAGCGCGACAGCGACCAGGTCGGCTGCCATGTAAAGATCAGATCGCCGTCGGCAAGGTCAGCCGCAATCTCATAGGGGATTACGTTGCGCCACAGCCAGTTGTCGGGCGCCGTGGACGGTGCAAAGGCAAAATCGGGATAGTTATAGGTGGCGCTCTGTAACGAAAAAGCAGTCACCCCCATCACAGTGGTATAGCTGTTTTCACGAAGTGCGGGGTCCGGCTCGCGTTCAGCATAGATTTTTTTTGCCTGCTGCTCCAGATACACGAAGCGTGTGGTCGCACGGCGGGTCAGCTCGGAAGGCCAGTTGGTCGGGTCGGCTATGATTTGTGCCAGCAAGGGCCTCGATCCATCTTCGGTCGCTGTGGGTCTGAAGCCTTCGTCGTTCAGATGCATAAAAAACGTATTTTCGGTAAAAAACAGTCCTTGCTTGGCAGTATCACTTCTTTCGCCGGCTTCCAGGGTTTTGATCAGGCCATCAAAAATGATGCGCATATCGCGGTCTTCTTCAGGCAGCGGGTCGTAAGCAAAGCGCAGGGTATTTTGTTTTTCAAACTCCCATCGAGCCAGGCGGGCAAAAACATAGCGGCCACGAGGGTCCTTGTCTATTCCGATGGCATGATAGGTTTTTTCGGCAAAATCATTCTGGCACCGGATGAATTCCTGCGGTTGATATTGTTCGAAGAATTTCAGCCCACACAGTGTTTGTGTCGCAGTGGCAACGGCATCATAGACGCCGACATAATAATCATATTCGCGGAATTTGAGATCCAGAAAGGCGCCAAAGTCGCTTAACAAGGTACCGGTAATCGGTGCACCGCGATCGGTGACACGAAGGATCCGGTCGTTGTGCATGGAAAGGCCGGCCTTATAAATTCTTTGTTCGAAGCCTTTTGTGACCTGCTCGTAGCCACCGGCGACGTCCTGTAGTATGTTCACCAGGCGTTTACGATAATCCACCACGTTGATTTTGCACACCGCCGCTGTGTCTATTGTCGGATTGTTAGCGGAAAACTCGCAATCATAGACAATACCAGCCTTGCGCAGTCTTTTTGCCGAGTAGGGTGCTGTAATCGACAGGGAAGCGCGACTGTAACCGAGTTCCAGCAATGCGCCTGCACGACGAACGGCCCCGGCGCAACTGATGTCTGTACTGAAAAAGGGAATAGCCTTGTCACAGTTGTTGCGGGTGCCGGTGTCGGCTATGTTATCTGCCAGCTCGTAGCTCAGCTGTGCCAGGTTCAAGGACCAGTACTCACTCGTCAGTTCGCGGTAGAGCTCATACTTGCGCGCCGTGCCCAATGCGCCCAGTAGCAGTTCATGCTCGATAAAGAAGCTGAAATCCATCACCCTGCAGGCCTCCGGTGG
>CAJIBR010000426.1_pt1 | contig 16679 bp, 9 predicted proteins | sample 9199401 | NCBI WGS metagenome assembly CAJIBR01 (sample SAMEA7708310, study PRJEB35096) | sediment metagenome | biome: marine neritic benthic zone biome [ENVO:01000025]; feature: sediment [ENVO:00002007]; material: shallow marine sediment [ENVO:03000034] sea grass bed [ENVO_01000059] ... | reverse complement strand
CGAGGTAAACGCATCGCCGGCACCCACGGTATCGGCAACATCGAGCGTTTCAGACGGTGCCACACGCTGATGGGCGCCCTCATCGGTCAACGCCAGCGCCCCTTGTGCTCCGAGCGTGACCACCAGTCCCTGCAATGCGTGATTCCTGATGAATTCACCGGCCTGGCTTTCAACCGTGCCTACAGCAGAACCCAGCAATACCAGCTCGTCCTTGTTCAGCTTAACCCAGTCGGCATCGCTGCACAGGTCCAGCACGAACGACCTGTCCCACCATGGATCGCGTAGATTGACATCCATGAAAACGGTGCCGCGGTGCTGCTGTTTCAGTACCGACAATGCTTCCCGCGAGACCGGGTGACGCAGCGCCAGAGAACCGTGATAAAGCAGCGTGTTTCGAGGTAATGACGGCAGTGATGCCGCACTGATATGGTCGTAGGCACGCTGTTCAACGATCGTGTATTGAGGTTCACCGTTATTGAATTCGATATCGACGCTTCCCGTCGGGTGAGCAGGGTCAGACTGCATGCCTGCGGTATTCATGCTCCAGTCCTGCATTGCCGTCCTGACCTTTTCCCCGAGATCATCATCACCGATACTCGAAACGACCAGTGGCGCCAGGCCGAATGCCTGCAGATGCCATGCAACGTTGAACGGCGCTCCGCCGAGTACCGAGTTCCCGTCAGGAAAGCAGTCGAACAGTACTTCCCCGAATATCACCGGTACCGCAAAATGACTGTCGCTCATACCGGCTGCGCCATCGCCTTGAATACAGCAGGCATATAGTGCGCAACGCCTTCGAGTATGCCGGCACTGTAATTACCGTTCATGCCGAGAAAACCGCCACGGGCAAAGTACAATGCCTCGTTCTGCCCCATATTCAATACCTGCTGCCTTGCCTGATGGTGTACTTCGTCACTGGCATTGGCGACCAGCACGGAACGGATCGGACTGGCCAGCACTTCCATATCATTGCCACTGTCACCGGCAAAGACCGTATGATCAAGACCGTATCCGAGCTGGGCCATCAGGTATTCGATTGCATACCGTTTACTCGCACTCGCCGGCAATACATCGAGCAGTCCGGTACCGGCAAGCTCGTCGATACTCCAGATCAGGCTGGCACGGATGTGCTGATCGAACAGGACCCTGTGCATATCCGACATCAGGGCCTCGTGATCGGCTTCGGGAGAGACGTAGTAGCTGAGCTTGTATCGGTTCTGCTTCGAATCTTCCTGTAAATACAGTAATGGCAGTTCATGAAACAGGGCATGCAGATCATCGTGTGTCCTGCCCTGCCAGTCACCGGCGATTTCCTGTTCCCACCTGTTCCAGATATACCACTCACTTTGTTTTATTTCGTAAATCGTAGACCCCACATCGGCAATGACATAATGCGGTTGCGGTAACTGATATTCATCGATTGCTTTTTCAACCAACGTCTGGTCCCTGCCGGTCACAAAAACCAGCACGACACCGGGCTGCGACACCAGTTCGTTTAATCTCTCTCTTGCGCCGGGAGATTCCGGTTGAGGCCCGTTGGGCAGCAGTGTTCTATCCAGATCCGTGCATAACAGCAGCCTGATAGACATCAAACACCCACCTTGCAATCACCGAAAAAGTCGTAATGTTCAATCGCCTGCAGGATGCCTGCAGCAAACGGCTTGTCGGCGTAATAGATACTCTCGATATCGGTGAGCTCGGAGAGCTCCTCGTGATGACGATTGGCAACGACAACCGATTTGGTGTTGCCACGCATCATGTCTTCATCGGCACCGGAACCGCCCGCGGCCAGGATATGTTCCAGCGGAATGCCCCATGTCTCCGCAACCCAGCGTAACGCGAACCCTTTGGAAGCTCTTGCGGGCACCACATCCAGATACTGGCCAAAAGCCAGCACCACGTTGACGGACTGATCGTGCTGGTGCAGCAGGTGAACGATCTCATTGGTCTCCGGCGCTATCGAAGGATCATAGTAATAGCTGATCTTGTATTTACTCTGCTCCGGTTTGGGCTGCAATTCAAGTCCCGGCAGTTGGCTGAGTACACGCAATACTGCACTGCGACGCCACATATGGTCGATGTGGTACGACCACGCCGTATCCCGGGTCAGGTGCGGTATGTAATAAATCTCTGTACCGAGGCTTGTGATCAGCACATCCGGCAGGGGTATATGGTATTTTCTGAGCACTTTCAACGCGGAATCGAGTCGTCGTCCGGTAGCGATGCCGAAAGTCGTGCACCTTCTGTTCTCCTGTATAACACGTACAAACTCATTTAACGAATCCGGATTACCCAGCAGGTTCTGGTCCAGGTCAGAAAACAGGGCGCGATCATGATAGAGCATCGGGCGACGTTTAAGCTCCATCCGGGTCAGCGGCTCGCTCTTGTCGACGACGGGTTGAATGGTTCTGATGTATTTCTCGGCATGTGCCTGCCACGAATAATGTTTGCGCACGCCTTTGATGCCGTTGTGCGCCAGGCTCTTCCAACCGTTCCTGTCATCCAGCACTTTTATCAAGGTATCGGCCATCGCGTCTTTATCCAGAGGATCGATCAGGTAACCGTTATGACAGTTATTGATGATATCGGTCGGGCCGCCGTCCTCTGTCGCTATGATCGGCAGGCCTGAAGCGGCCGCCTCGATCAGCGTCAGGCCAAAAGGTTCGGTCAACGCAGGGTTGATAAAGACACCACCGGATGTTGCGGCCAGTCGATAGATAATGGGAACATCATCCGGGTGGTGATGCTTCGGATACGCAACCTTGCCGTAGAGATCGTACGAATCGATGCTCAGGAATATTTCAGTGAGTACTTCCTGGGCTCCGCTGTCCATGTCGCGAATATCATCGCGATTACCGGCAATGATGACCAGGTTCGCCCTCTCCTTGAGCTCTTCGGATTCTCCGTAGGCCTCGACCAGCGTATTGATGTTCTTTCTCTGGTCGGGTCGCGACAACGCCAGGATCATCGGCTTCTCCGGCTTGCGCAGGAAACGGGTGATCGCGCGATAGATCGAACTGTCTCGTTCATAATCTTCAGCGGGGAAAAACTTGTCAAGATCCGTACCGGGCGGCACCACCCTCATCTTTTCCGGCTGGTAATAGTCGTACAGGCCGTTCTGTTCGATAATTTCCTGGTTGGTGCTGGTGATCACGCGTTCGGCGACGCCCAGTGTTTCTTCTTCTGCATCGATACGCCGTGAAATGTTGTAGCGTTGTTCTATCACATCGCGTTTCATGCCACTGGCCAGCAGGCGTTTGCGCTTGCTGCGCCCCAGCGAGTGGCCGGTGTGAATCAGCGGAATATTGAGCTGATGCGACAAACGGGTGCCGACATAGCCGGCATCGGCGTAGTGGCTGTGGATGATATCCGGCAGAAACGGCTGGCTGTTGATGAAATCCAGTGCGTTATCGGCAAAGTTCTCCAGTGAGTCCCACAACGATTCTTTAGGCAGATACCCTTCCTCACCGCAATCGATGCGTATGATACGGGTGTTGTCCGACAGGGATTCGACCGGTTCGGCATAGTCCTCGCTGACAGCCGGGTCAACGATCCGCCGCGTCAACAGGTCGGCCTGACCGACTTCGGGTCGCTCACCCAGGGCACGCAGCAGTTCTACAACATATTTCGTCTGGCCGCCGGTATCGGCATCGCGCCCCAGTTCCAGATCCTGCCCGCGTATCAGGCCATGGACGCTGATCAGCAGAATACCGAGTTTACCGTTTTCGTTATTCATTCAAGGTCCTTTGTATCAGAAGCTGCTTCATCGATAAACCAGCATGCCTGCCCGACGCGGTTGATCGGTAGTGGCTGCGCCTGTTTTACGCGTGCCACAGCCTCGCGCTTGCCGCCGCCAGACACCAGCACGATGCGCAACTGTGCTGCCTGCAGTGTGGTCAATCCCAGTGAGACCCTTTCCGGTGGCGGTTTGGGTGCATCATACACCGGCACAACCGATTGTGCGGATTCAGTCGCGGAGTTACCGGGAAACAGGCTGGCGGTATGCCCATCCTCACCCATGCCGAGCACGACGATATCGAGCCTGTCTATGCCATCGATCAGCTCGGCATAGTGCTTTGCGGCAGACTCCGCTCCCAGTTCTGCCGGTATCGGGTGCCGGTTTTCTGTGGGCGCCTGAATGCGCGACCACAGCTGCTGCTCGATCATGGTGTCGTTGCGCTCTTCATGACCGACCGGGTAACAACGCTCGTCACCGAGGTACCAGTGGATTTTCTGCCACGGCAGCGGTTTGTGTGACAGCAGTTCGAGACAGCGTGCCGGCGTACTGCCGCCGGGCAGAGCGACGTGACAGACTTCGTTGGCACTGACACAGGTGTTTATCCGGTCGCTGATAAAATCCGCGCCTGCCTGCGCGACAGACTCTGCATCGGGAAGTATGCTGAAATCCTGCACAATCAGCTGGGCTTGTGCCAGCCACAGGCACAGTCACTGGACAGTTCATCCATTGCAGAAATATCCCAGGTACCGGCCCGGTAGCGCTCGATCGAAAAACGGTCTTTCCAGGCGTCGAGTATCGGTTCAACGATACTCCACGATTCTTCCACCTCGTCCGAACGGGAAAACAGGGTACCGTCACCGGTCAGCACATCGTGCATCAGCACTTCGTAGGCATCCGCCACTTCCGAGGTGTCATCGGCATAGGGCGCGCGCATGACCATCTCTTCATTATCGGTGGTCAGCCCCGGCTTCTTCGCATTCAGGCGCAGGACGACGCCGCCATCCGGTTGCAGCCGGAACACGAGTGCATTCGCAGCAGGAATCGAGGCATGGCTGTCAAACAGGTTAAACGGTGGTTTGCGAAACCGTATCATCACCTCGGACACTTTTTTCCTCAGGCGTTTGCCGGTCCATAAGATGAAGGGCACACCCTGCCAGCGCCAGTTGTCGATATAAAAACGCACGGCAGCAAAGGTCTCGGTCGCCGAATCCGGCGACACGCCCTCCTCTGCAACGTAGGCCGGCACCTGTTCATCACCGATGACACCCGATGCGTATTGCGCCGCGACCGTCTGCTGCCTGACCTGCTCGGGATCAAACCGGCGTACCGCCCGGAGGACTTTCATTTTCTCATCCCGTACCGCATCCGCGGTAAATTCGACCGGAGGCTCCATCGCCACCAGCGTCATCACCTGCATCAGGTGACTCTGAATCATATCCCTGAGGGCACCGGCATGTTCATAGTATTTCGCGCGATACTCGATGCCGAGTGTTTCTGATACGGAGATCTGGATATGATCGATGTAATTACGGTTCCACAGCGGTTCCATGATGCTGTTGGCGAAACGATATACCAGCAGATTCTGCACGCTTTCCTTGCCGAGGTAGTGATCGATACGATAGATCTGCTTTTCATCGAACACCGACTGCAGTTCCTGGTTGAGTGCACGTGCAGTGTCCAGGTTCATGCCGAACGGTTTTTCTATCACCAGGCGCCGGTAACCCTCCTGTTCGCTGACCAGCCCGGTGCTCTCCAGCCCGTTTGCGACCTTGCCGTACCACTCGGGCGGCACCGCACAGTAGAACATCGCATTTTTCCTGCCACCCAGCGTCTGCAGTGATTCAGCCAGACGGACATAGGTCTCTTCTGTTGCAAGATTGCCGGGAACCATGATCAACCTGGCGGAAAACACCGCCCACTTGGCGTCATCCATGCCCAGTTCCGGTGAAAAATTGTTCAGGCCCTCGCGAATCAGGTTGAACCAGACCTGTTCCGTGCGGTTGTTCACGACGCCGATAATACGACTGTCCTCGTGCACCAGGCCACACTCGAGCATACGCACCAGTGCCGGAATCAACTTGCGTTTGGTCAGGTCTCCGGCGGCACCGAAGATAACGATATTGGTTGGGTCGGCGGTCTCGAGATTTCGATCAGCAGTTACCAAACTGTTGACTCCTGTCAGTCTTTACATAACTTGTGAATTTGTCAGCGCAGGCACGATCAACCAGGCGCCAGGCTGTACCGGCAGCTCTCTGGCCCGGTGTTGATATGGCATTCTTCATAGCAGGGTTTCTGGATTTTATATTTATTTATTTATTGCCCGAAATATGCTTTTACACATCATCCGGGCGATACGCAAGTGACACAGATCAATTACGACAGCGAAAGCGCTCAGGCCACGATTTTGAGACCGGCGCGTTCGAATGGATCCTTGCGGGTAACAGGCAACGGCTTCAGCAGCAACGATGATTTCATTGCAGTCGGAACGGCCAGCCCCATCAGCTGCAACACGGTCGGCGCAATATTGGCCAGCTCACCGGCCGATGAAAGCTTCCAGTTTTGCCTGTCGATCACCATGCAGGGCACCGGATAGGTCGTGTGCTGGGTATGGGGCTTGCCGGTTGCGGGATCGACCATTTCTTCACAATTGCCATGATCCGCGGTCAGAATGACCGAGTAGTCGGCCTCGACAGCCGCGTCCAGTACCCGACCGACTTCGCGATCGAGTGCCTCGACCGCTTCGATGACAGCGTCCCTGACGGCCGTGTGCCCGACCATATCACCATTGGCAAAATTGACGACAATGAAGGCATATTCGTTTTTCCTGAGCGCCGATTCGACCGCATCCGCGATCTTCGATGCGCTCATCTCGGGCATCTGATCGTAGGTGGCGACGTTCGGCGAGGGAATCAACATTCTTTTCTCAGCGGTGTATGGATGATCACGGCCGCCATTGAAGAAATGCGTGACGTGGCTGAATTTTTCTGTTTCCGCACAGTGAAACTGCGACAGGCCGGCCTCGCTGATTTCACCGGCCAACGTGGTCAGCGGCCGCTGTGGTTCGAAGGCATAGGGGAAACCGAAGCGACTCTCGTAAGGCATCATACAGGTCATATTCGCCAGCGGCGTTTCACCCCGATCGAAACCGGCGAATGCTGCCAAACCGATGGCGGCGACCAGCTGTCTCGGCCTGTCCTTACGGTAGTTGAAGAAAATGACCTCATCGTCATCGCCGATATTGACGGAAGCAGGCAACTTGATGGGCCGGATGAACTCATCCGTGTCACCTTGCGCGTAGGCACTGCCGATCGCGGTCTCGGCCGATAACGCCTTGTTCCCCTGCCCCAGCATCAGTGCCCGCCAGGCCATCTCTGTTCTTTCCCAGCGCCTGTCGCGATCCATCGCGTAATAGCGGCCGACGATGGTTGCTATAGCGCCCCCTGCTTCATGCAGTTCATTTTCGATTTCGCGCAGGAACTGGAGGGCTGCCTGAGGCGCAGTGTCACGTCCATCGGTAATCATATGCAACAGCGGCCTGGCGCCCTGTTGTCTGCAGAGGTGAATCAGCGCCTTGAGGTGATTGATATGACTGTGAACACCGCCATCGGAGACCAGTCCGATCAGATGCACCGGCCGCCGCCTGTCTCGCGCAGCTGTCACTGAGGCCAGCAATGCACTGTTGTCGAAAAATGCGCCCTGTTCGATCGCACGGTCGATCTGCATCATGTCCTGCAAAATGACATTTCCGCTGCCAAGCGTCATATGCCCGACTTCGGAATTGCCCATCTGGCCGTCGGGTAAACCGACGGATACGCCGGATGCGTTGATATGCGTATGCGGATAACGGGCGAAGTACGCATCCAGGTGCGGCGTATTCGCTTCCGCAACCGCATTATTCTGCTTGCTCATATTCACGCCAAAGCCATCAAGAATGATCAGCAGTATTGGCTGGCGTGGAGCTCCGGTTTTATGTGTCATCCTAAATGTCTTTATGTAATACCTGTCATCCCGTACCACCGACACGGCCCGGCAGCGAACCGGTTTCATGTCGATAGTGAATCAACTGATACAACTTTCATGCCATCAGTAGAAAGTGATACATAGTTGAAATAACGGGAAAAGCTAACAGGAATCTGTTACGAAAATATGAATATCTGCACTGTTTCAGCACAGCACGCACCATCGAGGTGCGTGCCGACTAGTGTCCGCTGTCCGGCGTTAACCTCCAGATGTCCTGGTTGTATTCCAGCATGGTTCGGTCTGTTGAGAAGAAGCCACTGCTTGCGGTATTCATAATACTCATGCGTACCCACCTTTCCCTGTCGCGATACGCTGCCGCAACCTCGTCCTGTGCATCAATATAACTGCGAAAATCAGCAAGCGTCAGCCAGGGATCGTGCGGGCTTTTCAGCGAGGCAATAATATCGTTGAAAATACTCGGTTCGAACAGGTTGAAGTGACCGCTCTCGAGCAGGAACATCACCGCCTGCAGATCCGGGTCATCGTCGATAATCTGGTTCGGCTGATAAGCGTGACGCATCTGCTCGACTTCTTCGGCCTTGAGGCCAAACAGGAAGAAGTTGTCATCACCGACCGCTTCAAGAATTTCTATGTTGGCGCCATCATAGGTACCAATCGTGATCGCGCCATTCATCATGAATTTCATGTTACCGGTACCGGATGCCTCCTTTCCGGCTGTTGAAACCTGTTCCGATAAATCAGTTCCGGGAGAGATAATTTCCATCTTGGAAACATTATAGTCCGGCAGAAATGCAACCTTGAGCAGATTGCCGACATCATCGTCGTCATTAACCACCCTGGCAACATTGTTGATCAGCTTGATGATCAGTTTTGCCATGTGGTAACCGGGTGCAGCCTTGCCTCCGAAAAGCACACAACGCGGTGTCCAGTTTTCGGTGTCACCTTTTTTGATCCGGTTATAGAGGTGTACGACATGCAACAGGTTCAATAGCTGGCGCTTGTACTCATGTATGCGCTTGACCTGCACATCGAACATCGCCGAGGTATCAAAATCGACATCGCACCATTCCTTTACCAGCTCAGCAAGCCGCTGCTTGTTCTGCTGTTTGACCTTGTACCATTTTTTCTGGAATTTCCTGTGATCATCATCCGTGTAGTCTTTCAGCCGTTGTATCTGTCCAAGATCCCTGGCCCAGTCTTCACCGATGTTAGCACTGATCAGTTTCGACATGGCCGGGTTTGCATAAGCAATCCAGCGGCGTGGTGTAACACCGTTTGTTTTATTGTTGAATCGTTCAGGCCAGAGTTCATAGAAGTCCTTGAACAGCCCTTCACACAACAATCGCGAATGCAGGGCTGCAACACCATTGATGGAGAAACTGCCAACGATTGCAAGATATGCCATGCGTACCGCCTTGTCGCCATTCTCATCGATCAGTGACATGCGTGCCTGCTTTTCCGTATCGCCCGGCCAGCGCATGGCGATATCGTGTAAAAACAGCTTGTTGATATGGTAGATGATCTCCATCGGACGCGGTAACAGCCGCTCCATCAGCCTGACCGGCCAGGTTTCCAGTGCCTCGGGTAATAAGGTGTGGTTGGTGTATGCCATGGTTTTATGCGTAATGTCCCATGCATTGGCCCACTCTAGATCTTTTTCATCCATCAGTATGCGCATCAACTCCGCCACCGCAATGGTTGGATGCGTATCGTTCATCTGGAAAACATTGTAATCAGCAAAATTATCGTAGTTATTCCCGTGGGTCTTTTCCCATTTTCGAATAACATCCTTCAGGCTGGCGGATGCAAGCAGGTACTGCTGTTTCAGGCGCAGCTCCTTGCCGCTTTCGCTGGCATCATTCGGATACAGCACCATGGTTATGTGCTCGGCCTCGTTTTTTGCTTCCACGGCTTCGGCATAACTGCCGCGGTTGAAATCATCCAGATCGAAGGCCGTGGTGGACGTCGATTTCCACAATCTCAGCGTGTTGACTGATTCATTTCGGTAACCGGAGATCGGCAGATCATAGGGGATGGCGACAACGTCATGGGTATCGAGCCAGCGTGCACGATGCACCCCGTTCTCGTCATGAAAGTGTTCTGTGCGCCCGCCAAAATGGATGGTCTGTTCGTACTCGGGACGCGGCACCTCCCAGGGATTACCGTCGCGCAACCAGTGGTCAGGCTCCTCGACCTGGTAGCCATGCTCGATCTGCTGATGGAACATGCCGTATTCGTAACGCAGGCCGTAGCCTATCACCGGCAGATCGAGGGTGGCGCAGCTGTCCATGAAGCAGGCCGCCAGCCGTCCCAGACCGCCATTGCCCAGACCGGCATCCGGCTCTTCATTGATCACATCCTCGAGCTCTACGGCGAATTTCATCAACGCATCCGACGTTCCCTTTTCGATATCAAGATTGAGCAGATGGTTACCCAGTGCTCGGCCGATCAGAAACTCCAGCGACAGGTAATACGCCTTGCGCGTGTTCGGCTGGCTCTGACGCTTCCACGTCTTGTGCCATTTCGACATGACCCGGTCACGTATGGTCAGTGACATCGCCTCGTACAGGTAGAATGGCACGAAGCCCATGAAATGGCCGAGGTGGTTTCGAAGATAACGGTGGAATCCTTCCGACAGTGACTGACTGTCAGCCGGTAAAGGTTCTATCTCTTCAATCGTACTGTCTTCAATCCAGTCTTTTTCATTCATGTTTCGTTTCCACTTCTACTCTGTACAGTTTCTGATACTCTTTCGCACTGGCTTCCCATCCAAGCTGCTGCTCCATTGCAGTGATGCAAACTTGATGCCAAAGTTTTGTATTCTTGTAAAGATCCAGTGCGCTCAGGATCATTGTATACAGTGATTCTGAATCCGCCTGTTTGATTACAAAGCCGGTGGCCTTCCTGTCTTTCAGTGTACGCAGTGAAACGTCAACCACCGTGTCCGCCAGGCCACCGGTGTTGTTCACCACGGGTGGCGTACCATAACGCAGACTGTACATCTGGTTCAAACCGCAGGGTTCGAATCTTGAAGGCATGATGAACATGTCCGCACCGGCTTCAATCTGGTGAGCCAGTTCTTCAGAATAGCCGATATGCACATGCAGCCGTTGTGGATACTTTGCGGCATGATTCACCAGATCCGTTTCATAGGCCATATGCCCCGACCCCAGAATGACCATATTTGCATCGGTATTTTCAAACAACTGCGGTAATATGGCCGTGATCAGGTCGACGCCTTTCTGTTCGACCAGTCGACCGACAAAACCCAGCAATGGCGCCTTGCCGGCGGGTAGACCGGCCAACCGCAGTAGCTGCCTTTTATTCTCTGCCTTACCCTTGATAAAGCTGTTGTCCGACGTGTAATTCCGTGCAATGTGGCTGTCTGTCTCGGGATTCCAGATATCCAGGTCGATGCCGTTGAGGATACCGGTGAGTTTGTCGCCCAGATGACCCAACACGCCCTCGAAGCGGTTGCCAAATTCGGGTGTGCATATTTCTTTCGCATACGTCGGGCTTACGGTGGTGACATGATCGGAAAAGAGCATACCGGCCTTGAGCATGGAGAAGCCGCCATAAAACTCGACATAATCCGGTGACCACCATGCCGGCGGTAAATTCAGACTGTTGAAGTCTTCCTGTGAGAAATGGCCATCATAGGCCAGGTTATGGATGGTGAATACAGTGGCGGGCGCATTGTGCACCATGCTCAGAAAGGCGGGTACCAGACCGGTTTGCCAGTCATGGCTGTGCACCACATCAGGGCGCCAGTTGCTCCCGGGCACCCATCTTGCCAGTAATGTGACTGCGCGGCTGAATACGGTATAACGTTCGGCATTGTCCGGCCAGGCATTGCCATCCGTGTGTACATAGGGATTCCCCGGCCTGTCAAATAAATCAGGCACATCGATTAAATACAGATAGTCGCCGAGAATATCCTGGTGAGCCTGGATAATGCGCACCTTGTGCCTGACGCGGGCGCCCGGAACGTCGATCGTACCCAGTTCTTTCAGGGAATCGACAGACGCGAGCACATCCCTGTATGCCGGCAGCACCAGGCGAACATTGTCGCCCAGCTTGTTCAGCGCGACCGGAAGACTGTGAATAACATCACCCAATCCGCCTGTTTTTATGAATGGGAAAGCCTCACTCGCTGCAAACAGAATATTCACTCGCCATCCTTTTGTAAAAACAATCCTGCCAGCGGCGGTAGCGTCAGTTTCAGGGAGTAATCAAAACCATGCTCTTGCTGCCGGACAGCAACGACCTTGCCGGCATTACCAACATTGGTTCCACCGTACCAGGAAGCATCGGAATTCAGCACTTCTGTGTACGAACCATCTTCAGGCACACCAATGACATAATTCTCGCGCGGCACCGGTGTAAAGTTGAACGCACAGATAATGGATTCATATCTTGATCGTCTCAGGAACACCAGTACCGAATTCTCTTCATCTTCACAGGTGACCCACTGAAAACCTTCCGGCTGGAAATCGTGCGCGTGCAATGCGGGATTCTCACGATAGAGTATGTTCAGGTCACGAACAAGATTGTACAGTCCCGCATGTTTATCCATACCGGCAATGATCCAGTCCAGCGATTTCTGCTCGCTCCATTCATCCCATTGTCCGAATTCTCCGCCCATAAACAGCAGCTTCTTGCCGGGGTGCGCATACTGGTAGGTATAGAGCGCGCGCAGGTTGGCAAATTTCTGCCAGACATCACCGGGCATTTTATCCAGCATGCTGCGCTTCATATGCACGACTTCATCATGCGACAGCGGAAGCACGAAATTTTCGCTGTAGGCATAGAGTTGACTGAAAGTCAGTTGATTCTGATGAAAACGCCTGTACACCGGATCGGCCTGAAAATATTTCAGCGTGTCATGCATCCAGCCCATGTTCCATTTCATCGAGAAGCCCAGTCCGCCGGAATCGGTCGGACGTGATACTTGCGGCCAGTCAGTACTCTCTTCTGCGAGTGTCAGCACACCGGGAAACTCCGCATGCACGGTTTCGTTCAGGTGTTTTAAAAAGTCCATTGCCTCGAGATGTTCCCGACCACCGAAGACGTTGGGTGACCATTGACCGTGTTCGCGAGAATAGTCCAGATACAGCATGGAAGCGACAGCGTCCACACGCAATCCATCGATATGGAATTCTTCTATCCAGTAAACCGCATTGGAGATCAAAAAATTGCGGACTTCGTTGCGCCCGTAATTGAAGATCAGCGTACCCCAGTCCTGGTGTTCACCCTTGTTGGGTTCACCGTATTCATAACAGGCTTCGCCGGTGAAACGGGCCAGCGCGAATTCATCCCGCGGGAAATGCGCAGGTACCCAGTCGAGAAACACGCCGATATTGTTACGGTGGCATTCATCGATAAAATACCTGAACTCATCCGGGCTGCCATGGCGCGATGTCGGCGCAAAATAGCCGCTGACCTGGTAGCCCCAGGATTGATCCAGCGGATGTTCGGTGACGGGCAGTAATTCGATGTGGGTATAACCCATCTCCTTCACATAAGGCACGAGCTGTCCGGCCATTTCGGTGTAACTCAGAAATCCGCCGTCTTCCTGACGCCGCCACGAACCCAAATGTACCTCGTATATCGACATCGGCTCGTGCAGCCACTGCCACTGCCTGCGATGCTCTAACCATTGCTGATCTTTCCAGTGATAGGCCGCTCTGGCAGGAATCCGGCTGATTGTCTCAGGCCGAATGCCCATGACACGCCCATAGGGGTCACTTTTGTGCAGTATCTCGTCCGTCCTCGTGCGGATTTCGAACTTGTAGCTGTCATTTGCGTGCAAACCGGGAATAAACAGTTCCCAAACGCCCGACGAACCGCGGTTGCGCATCGAATGGCGCAAACCATGCCAGCCATTGAAATCCCCGACGACACTGACGCGCTTCACGTTTGGCGCCCAGACCGCAAACAGACAACCTTCTATGCCATCGACGATACAAAGCCTTGCACCCAGAACACGGTAGATGTGCAGATGATGCCCGGCAGCAAAAAGATCCAGATCATATTGACTCAGCTGCGGTTCAAAGCTGTAGGGTGATACAACTGTATGTCTTTCAGTCGAACCTTTTTCGATCCAGCTGAGACTGTAGTGTTGCGGTAGCGTGTCTCTCTGCTGATGCGAGATAGCCAACTCGAAAGAATCGGTACCCTCCACCCGCTCCATCGGGCCGATACCAACAATATCGACGCTCTCTGCTGACGGCATGAATGCGCGAATAATATAGCCGGGACGTGCGGGATGGATCCCGAGCCATTCAAAGGGGTCGTGATGCCAACCGTGCTGTACTCTTGTTATTGCTTCAACCATATCACTTAGCCAGTCTATTTGCCGTTTCTATTCGCAGCCTCATATCAGCAGCTATATCGTTATTAATCTGTTCCCAGGTAAACGACCAGAGCCAGTTGCCTTCAATCGTTCCCGGTGTATTCATTCTCGCTTCAGAGCCCAGATGCAGACAGTCCTGCATTGGAATGATGCACAGGCTTGCCTGCGAATTCATCGCATTGTCTATCATCTTGTCTACGACCAGATCTGCAGTGCGATCGCTTTCCTGATCCGCATACTGACCGGTAGAATTGATATTCAATGTCTGAAGGATGTGATTTTTAACATCTAAATCAAAACTCTGATACCATCCTTTGGTAGTATCGTTGTCATGCGTACCGGTGTAGACAACCGAATCCTGCATTATATTTTGCGTCTTGTGCGGATTGTCCTGATGTTCATCAAAGCCAAACTGGAGTACCGACATTCCGGGCAGGTTGTGTTTCTTGCGCAGTGCGGTCACCTCGGGCGTGATGATACCAAGATCTTCGGCGACGATAGGCAGATGCCCGGCATCTTCATTGATTTTCGTCAGTAATTCATCACCCGGCATCCGGCGCCAGTAGCCATCCGCTGCGGTTTCACAGGCCGCATCGATCACCCAGGCGGATTCGAGCCCTCTGAAGTGGTCGATTCTGAGCAGATCGAACTCCTCCAGGTGATGATTGACTCTTGACAGCCACCAGGCGTAATTTTCCCGGCGCATCACCTCCCAGTTAAAATGCGGATTGCCCCAGCGCTGCCCGGTTTCCGAGTAGTAATCGGGCGGAACACCGGCTACAACGGTCATCATTCCATGTTCATCCAATAAAAACTGTTCCGGATGCGCCCAGACATCAGCACTGTCGTGTGCGACAAACAATGGAATATCACCGAACAGACTGATACCGTTTGCGTTTGCCTTGCTTTTGATCTCGCGCCAGCTTGTAAACAGCTGGAATTGCTCCCAGCTCAATTCAGCGACGTAATCCTTGAAATCATGAAAGGCACGCTGCATTGCATGCGGCTGACGGTACTTCCATTCATCCGGCCATTCAAACCAGGGCGCGTCGTCGTACATTTGCTTCAACACCTTGAACAAGGTGTAGTCGTACAGCCATTCGTGGTTACTGGTACAGAATTCGATATAGTCTGGAAATGTTTTGTCCAGCGGTGGAAAATCGCCCAGCAGTGCGGGATTCATCGCAAAGGCGGAAATACATTGGTAGGGTGACTGCCCTCCCTGTGGCTCGCCGAGTGGCAGCACCTGCCAGACACTCATACCGGAATCCGACAGCAGCCGAAGCCAGCGCTCTACGTCCCGGTCGAGAAGATGAGAGGGTAATGAAGTCGGGTGTAATAATACGCCTGCACGACGGTCATAAAAATCGTGTGATTTCATCCAACATTTCTAACCATGGTGCCTGCATTTTCTGCGTTGCCTCCACCGAGCGAGACAGGCTCATCCAGTACAGCGGGAACGGTTAACTGCAATATTTCATAGAGATTCTTCAGCTGAATACGATACAGCTGGTCGAAGTCGCTGACACTGCCTGATGGGTTCGCATCGCCGAACCACCAGAACCAGTCGGAGCCTTCACAGATCGCGAGCTGCTTGGTTGCTTTCTGCACAGTCGCTTCATCGAGTTCGCCTCTGCCAATCACTTCGTCATATGCTGTTTTCGCGTCTGCGAGCAGATCCCATGCACGGTTTTTATCTGTATGACCGATCCATGTCGAAAATGAACCATACACCCAGCTGCCGGCGCAAAGGTTATCGAGGTCATGGCACATGGGTAAATCGATCAGTTCAGAAAAACAGGCTGCCCGAACGCGCTTGTGATCCGACAGGCCTTCATACAAGCCATTGAGAAAGTGATAACCGTTATGCGGATAGTACTCCCAGGCGTTTTCGCCATCGAGAATGATGGTTACGACATGCCTGCCGGCGCTGTCACCGAGAAAATCAGCAATATTGACCAGGTTCTGCACCAGGTCGTTGGCCGCCTCGACGGAATTGCGTCTGCTGTATTCAAAGCCGATTAAATCAGACAGGCCGTCATCACGGAAAAATATTTTAGGTTTGTAATCCTTCAGCTGGTACGAATGAAACAGTGCGCGCTTGCTGTGAATCACTTCCGGATCATGATCGGACATATGTATGCTGCTGCGCCAGACGCCTTCCCCGGATGCAGTCCATTTGAAATCAAATTCCTCGATCAGCGCGATTGAATCTTCGGAGATTGCACCTTCGGACAGCCATATACCCTGTGGCCGCATGCCAAAGTGACTCTCAAAGCATTCGATGCCACGCTGGATATGCCAGCGTGCACGCTCGGCACCACCCGGGTAGCTGGCGCACTCCGGCATCGGATCCTTGGGCTGGGAGCAACGCATGTTCTCCATGTCATTCAGCAGCGGGACGATGGGGTGACCATAGGGTGTCATCGACAGCTCGACCTGACCTCTCTCCGCCAGTTTGCGGTAGCGCGGGATCAAATCCGCAATGCAGTCATGGATCAGCTTTACGAGTTCATGCCGATCGAGCTCGTCAAACAGGCATTCTTTTTCTATCAGGTGCTGTGCGGTCGACGATTGCTTCAGCGAATGCCCCAACCAGGCGAT
>CAJIBR010000080.1_pt1 | contig 16725 bp, 18 predicted proteins | sample 9199401 | NCBI WGS metagenome assembly CAJIBR01 (sample SAMEA7708310, study PRJEB35096) | sediment metagenome | biome: marine neritic benthic zone biome [ENVO:01000025]; feature: sediment [ENVO:00002007]; material: shallow marine sediment [ENVO:03000034] sea grass bed [ENVO_01000059] ... | reverse complement strand
GCCCACCGGCAACCTTGATCCGGAGTTGTCCCGCGAAATCATGCAACTGTTTGCTCGCTTCAATATGTTCGGCACCACGGTCCTGATCGCCAGCCACGATCTAGACCTGATCAGGCAGATGGGGTTTCCTACCATCAGCCTCAGCAAGGGCATGATTGAACGAAATGATCTACTCGCAGCAGAATCACTTGAGCGTGCAGTCTGATGCCACGCAAGACACGCAAGGGCCGTCAAAAGAACAGCCGGCTGGTTTCCTACCTGATTCACCACCTGCAAATGCTTATAACCAGCCTGGGCTATTTATCGCGCCAGCCCTTCTCGTCCCTGATGACGAGCGCTGTGATAGCGATCGCTCTGGCACTGCCCGCGGGCCTGTACATAGCTCTTGATAATGCGTCCCAGCTCAGTGCTGACTGGGACGGTACAACACTGATATCCCTGTTCCTGAATGAAAATGTCGATATCAAGAAGGCTGAAAAACTGGCGAACAATCTCAGAAAGAGCAAGGAAATCGAGAAAGTCAAAATTATCGATCGTGATCAGGGTCTGAAACAGTTTCAGAAAATCTCCGGCTTCGGCGATGCGATCAAGTTCCTCGATAAGAATCCATTACCTCACGTGATCACCGTTCAGCCAGTCACCGATCAGCAGCGCCCGGATAAAGTCGTGCACCTGGTCAAGAAACTGCAAAACGAGCATCTGGTGGAGCTGGCACAGCTCGATATGCAATGGGTCAAACGTTTATACACCTTGCTGGACGTGGCTCAGCGCGGTGTCTGGATCATTGGCAGCCTGCTCGCCCTCGCGGTTTTGCTGATCATCGGCAACACCATCAGGCTCGATATACAGAACCGTCGCGAAGCCATAGAAGTGTCAAAACTGATTGGGGCCTCGAATGCATTCATCAGGCGCCCTTTTCTATATACCGGTATCTGGTACGGCATAAGCGGGGGACTGCTGGCGTGGCTGTTGATCTCGGTCTCGCTGGGTATCATGGAAGAACCCGTACAGAAACTGGCCGCCCTGTATCACAGCAGCTATGAGCTCATCGGCCTCAGCGGCAGCGACATGGCCAGCCTGGTCGCAATCAGCTGCATGCTTGGCCTCGGCGGCTCCTGGCTCGCCGTCGGCAGGCATTTGAGTGAAATCGAGCCCAGTTAGGCGGTCACTATTACATCCCCACACCTGCCGACTTACTCGTTCGTCTATTTAGCCTTTAAATTTCAACAGCTTAAAAAACAATAGCGCTCCTGGCGATCGAGCATAACAAGCCCTGACTGCCTGCAGAACGGCGGCCCGGCCTGGGAACTAAATGATCTTTTAGCACTCTCAGAAAAGGAGTGCTAATATATGTCCATAAAAAAACAGGAGCGACTGATGTCCGATACATTGGCAATGAATAAAGCACTGGTTCCGGCCAGCGATTATCTTCCGGTCAGCGTTGATAACCTCGATGCCTATATTCGCCAGGTAAACAATTTCCCGATGTTGAGCGCCGAGCAGGAACGCGATCTTGCCGTGCGATTGCATCAGCATCACGATCTTGAAGCGGCACAACGACTGATCATGTCGAATCTGCGTTTTGTCGTCAGTATTGCTCGTGGCTACCTGGGGTATGGGCTGCCCTTCAATGACCTTGTTCAGGAGGGCAATATCGGCCTGATGAAAGCCGTCAAGCGATTCTCACCCGAGCATGAAGTTCGCCTGATCTCGTACGCCGTTCACTGGATCAAAGCCGAAATTCACGAGTTCGTGCTGCGAAACTGGCGCATCGTGAAAGTCGCTACCACCAAGGCGCAACGCAAGCTGTTCTTTAAATTGCGCAGCTCGAAAAAGCGTCTGGGCTGGTTCAGTCAGGAAGAAGTCAATGATGTGGCAGACAAGCTGGGCGTCAAACCGGAAACGGTGCTGGAAATGGAATCGCGACTGAATGCCTATGACCTTGCATTTGACAATCCGCTCGACGACGATGATGACAATCATTATGCACCTGCAGCTTATCTGAGCGACATGCGCGCCGATCCTGCACAGCAGCTCGAAGCTGACGACTGGAGCTCGCAGAATGAGACCCTGATGATTTCATCATTGAAAAACCTCGATGATCGCAGCCGTACCATTATTCAGCGGCGTTGGCTGGATGAAGACAAGGCAACATTGCACGAACTTGCGAAACAGTACCAGGTATCAGCGGAACGCATACGTCAGATTGAAAATAATGCCCTGAAAAAACTCAGGGTCGCGTTTACCGCCTGATTATCGCTCCTGCCCGTCATCCAACAGGCCCCGACTGACGCCAGCGGGGCCTTTTTATCTTATCCCGTTGAAATTGACGCGCATCTCACTGCGAGGCGGTTGCGCCGGATCCGGCGTCCAGGCGTGCCCATAGATGATTTCGTAACTCGCCGGTAACAACTGATCCACCCGGTACGCTTCATAAGCCTGTCTCAGCATTAACAGTGCTGATGGCGTGGTCAGGCCGTGCCTGCCACCATCAGCCGTCGCATTGGCACCGATGGCACGCAGATCAGCCATCAGTTGATCAACACTTTGATAATTAACCGTGATGGATTCAGCCTCCATCACAGGATCGGCGAATCCGACCTGCAACAATCCATCACCGATATCGTGCATGTCCACGAACTCATTCACGTGGACGGCATCGTCAATCTGGCGCCAGCTTGCGCGCAGTTCTTTCAATGTATCCGGACCAAAAGTCGTAAACAGCAGCAGGCCGCCCGGTTTCAGCACACGCAACAGGTCGCGCAGGGTGGCCTGCAGATCATTGCACCATTGCAGCGCCAGGCTGGAAAACACCAGGTCAAAACAATCGTCACGAAACGGCAGTTGCTCGAGATCCGCACACACCAGCTCCGGCCTGCGCAGCAGACTGCCGTGAACAGATGCTTTCGCCAGCATCTGTTCTGACAGATCGAGTGCGACCACGCGTGACTTTTTGTAGCGCTTCAGCAGCGGTGTGACCGCTTCACCGGTACCGACACCCGCATCGAGAATCCATTGCGGTGACAGCCTGATATATTCAAGCTTCTGCAGTAATCGGCGGCACACTTCTTTTTGCAGCAGTGCCGCATCATCGTAACTGCTCGCAGCACGGTCAAACGCACGTCGAATTTTCTGCTTGCTGATATGTTGCGCAGCTGACACGTTATCAGCGCTCCACCGCCTGTAAAAGTGCATCCACGAAGGCATCAGCATGGGAGATGAAGGGTGCATGACCGGCACCGTCGATAATATGAATGTCAGGATTGGTCAGCAATGATTTCAAGCCTTCAGCGAGCCCGACCGGAACCAGCACGTCCTTCTCGCCCAGTAACCAGGTGACTGGACAACGCAGTTGATCAACGGTTTCGGTCAGGTCTGTATTCGACAATATCTTCAAACCGGCGTACAAGGCCTCGATTGTGGGCAGGCCACGCTCGTCGAGAGCGCGCTGCAGTTCCCTGACAGTCTGCATCGAGCTGTCTGCCCCCCTTACCTGCAATGCCAGGCAGCGTTTGATCGTTTTCACCCTGTCCTTCTGCAGTGATAGCGCAAACTGATCGAAAACACCGGGCTCGATCGCCGTTCGCCAGTTGTCATCCTGAACAAATTTCGGACTGGTTGCGACCTGAACCAGGGCTGATACCTTGTCGGGATAACGTTGCGACAGCCTGAGCGAGACCAGTCCACCTAGCGACCAGCCTGCCAGTACAACTGGACGGTTCAACTGTTGCGCGACGTGATCGACATATTCATCGAGCGTACCGGCCCGGACATCGATGCTGTCTCCATACCCGGGCAGATCTATGCACTGCGGCCTGAGACTGTCTGGCAGGCGTTGCAGGCACGGCTGCCAGACAGCGCTGTTCATCGCCCAGCCGTGGATGAACACGATATCAATTTTCACGGACAATTACCCATAGCTGTTGTATGCTTGCCGCCTGTCTGAATCAACGCGGGCTTACCGGTATCTTTCAGCATGACTTTTGAAATCCATTATTTGATCTATGCCCTGGCAGGCTACCTGGTCGGCTCGGTCTCAACAGCGATCATTACCTGCAAGCTCATGGGGCTGGAGGATCCACGCAGCGTAGGATCGAATAATCCCGGTGCGACCAATGTGCTCAGACACGGTGGTAAAAAGGCGGCCATTATTACCTTAATTGGCGACATGTTGAAGGGCCTGGTACCGGTTCTCGTGGTTACATTCATTGCACCTGCGGCAACAGCGATCGCACTGACGGGGCTGGGTTCTTTTCTGGGACATGTTTATCCAGTTTACTATGGATTCAAGGGCGGCAAGGGTGTCGCCACTTATTACGGCGTGTTGCTCGGCTTCAGCTGGATCACCGGAATAGCGGCATTATTGATCTGGCTGCTGACGGCACTGGTATCAAAACTATCATCGTTGTCCGCGTTGATGTCCGCGCTGTGCGCGCCGTTCATTCTGTGGCGAATCAGTGGCTCGGCCGAATTGACGGCAACACTCGGATCGATGAGCCTGCTGCTGTACTGGCGCCATCGCAGCAATGTTCGCAATATCCTTGCCGGCAAGGAACACAAAATCGGTGTGAAGCAGAAACCGGATTAGCTCGCCTGCTGTTTTACCACAGGCAGTAATTCATCCATCGGCCAGCGCGCCCTGGCATCGATATCCAGCGGCTGAGATTGCCCTGCCTGCAGTCTCAGACAGCCGGCAAATGCGATCATAGCGCCGTTATCGGTACAGAATTCAAGCCGTGGAAAACTGACCTCGAACGCGTGTTTTTTCGCTACCTGCTGCAGCCTTTGACGCAGGCGCTGGTTGGCGCCGACGCCACCGGCAACCACCAGTCGATTACAGCCGGCCTGATCCAGCGCACGCCTGCATTTGATCAGCAGCGTATCCACCACCGCATCTTCGAAAGCACGCGCGATATCGGCGCGCAACTGATCCAGATCATCCTCATCGTGTTGATGCTGCATCCATGTATTCAGCGCAAAAGTCTTCAGCCCGCTGAAACTGAAATCCAGACCGGGTCGGTCAGTCATCGGACGGGGAAACTCGAACACACCACTACGTCCGGATTCGGCCAGTTTTGCCAGTACCGGCCCCCCGGGATAACCCAGACCCATCATTTTTGCGGTTTTATCAAAGGCCTCTCCTGCTGCATCATCCAGACTCTGGCCAATAATTTCGTAACCGCCGATGTTTTCCACGAAAGCCAGCAATGTGTGGCCACCCGACACCAGCAAAGCCACGAACGGAAATTCCGGTGCATCAGCCTCGAGCAAGGGCGCGAGCAAATGCCCCTCCATGTGATGGACTTCGACCGCGGGTATATTCAGCGCCCACGCCAGGCTTCTGGCAACGGAAGCACCCGACATCAGCGCGCCGATCAGGCCCGGACCCGCTGTATAGGCGATGCCATCGAGCTGTTGCAGACTGATACCGGCCTGTTCGATCACATTCTCAGCGAGGGGCAACAGGAAACGAATGTGGTCGCGTGAGGCCAGTTCCGGTACGACGCCGCCATATTCAGCGTGCACATCGACCTGGCTGTGCAGCACGTGCGCACGCAGGCCGGAATCGCTGTCATAAACAGCCAGCCCGGTTTCATCACAGGAACTCTCGACTCCAAGAACGATCATTGAATAATAGTCAGATTTATCAGGGTTTTGTCACACCGGGACAAAGTGATATATAATACCCTGCTTGGTCCGCAATTTGCGCGGAAATAATATGTTTGGGCCCGCAAAACGGGTGATTCAGGAAAAGATTAAATATGCCAGCGATTCGAGTTAAAGAAAACGAACCATTTGACGTTGCTCTGCGCCGTTTCAAACGTTCTTGTGAAAAGGCCGGTGTACTCACAGAAGTACGTCGCCGCGAAGCCTACGAAAAACCAACCGCAGAGCGCAAGCGCAAAGCCGCTGCCGCGGTGAAGAGACATCTGAAAAAGCTGTCGAAAGAACGCGGTCGCATGGCTCGCTCTCCCCATCAGCGTAGACGTTAAGCCCGGCATTCCCTATGAGCAGCGCCCTGAAAAACCAGATACAGGACGCGATGAAGACCGCCATGAAAGGTGGCGATAAAGAGCGCCTGGCGGTTATTCGACTGATCATGTCGGCGATCAAGCAGGTTGAAGTCGATGAGCGTATCGAAGTCGATGACAGTCGCGCACTGGGCATTCTCGACAAAATGGTCAAGCAGCGTCGCGAATCCATAAGCCAGTTCAAGAGCGGCCATCGCGAAGATCTCGCTGACAAGGAACTGGCGGAAATCGACATAATCTCCGACTTCCTGCCACAGGCACTCAGTGACGAAGAAATCGAAGCCATCATCAACGACGCCATCAGCCAGACCGGCGCCGCATCGATGAAAGACATGGGCAAGGTCATGGGTATCGTCAAACCGCAGATCACCGGCAGGGCCGATGTCGGCGCTGTCAGCGGAAAGATCAAGTCATTACTCTCATAAGATTGCGTTGTAACTCAGAACAAAAAACCTTACCGCAAAGACGCAAAGATAACAGAATGTTCAACCGCAGAGACGCGGAGGCGCAGACAAACATCAGGTATGTAAATTTTGTCTCGATATCTGACCGGCGTTAGCCGGCAGCGGTTTCGTTCATTAACCGGTTTCGCGGCTGAAGCCGCTCCTGAAATAATTATTAGATCCTCCGCGTTTCCGCGCCTCTAACGTAAATAATTTGCGTTTTTTGCGTGATTTGCCGACCTAAGCATTTCTCGAACACGCCACTCTCATGTAGACTTCGGCGTTCATATAAAAATCTCACCCACTTTACACGACATGGCTGAGCTGAAAAACGACCGCTTTCTTCGTGCGCTGCTGCGCCAACCGGTAGACAGGACACCGATCTGGATCATGCGCCAGGCCGGCCGGTATTTACCTGAATACCGTGAGGTGCGCGCCAGAGCCGGTGATTTCATGACACTGTGCAGTACACCCGAGCTTGCCTGTGAAGTAACCCTGCAGCCCCTGCGCAGGTTCGAGCTCGATGCCGCCATTCTGTTCTCGGATATTCTGACCATCCCCGACGCGATGGGTCTGGGGCTGTATTTTGCAGAAGGTGAAGGCCCCAGATTCAAGTCAACCGTCAGCAATGCTCAGGATGTGGCGCGCATTGCTGTGCCCGATCCCGAGCAGGACCTGGGCTATGTGATGGACGCGGTTCGACTGATCAGAAAGGAACTGGATGGCAAGGTGCCGCTGATCGGCTTTGCCGGCAGCCCGTGGACACTGGCGACCTACATGGTTGAAGGCGGCAGCAGCCGCGATTTTTATAAAGTCAAATCCATGCTGTTTGCCGACGCTGATACCGCACATCAGTTGCTCGCCAAGCTGGCAGACTCGGTCGCCAGCTATCTCAATGCCCAGATCGAAGCCGGTGCACAGGCGGTGATGGTGTTCGACAGCTGGGGCGGCGCACTGACGACGCGCCACTACAGGGAGTTCTCACTGGCCTATATGCAGCGGATTGTTGATCAGCTCATACGGGAAAAAGACGATCGCAAGATACCCGCCATTTTATTTACCAAGGGCGGTGGTCTGTGGCTTCCCGAACTGGCGGCAACCGGTTGCGATGCGCTGGGTCTGGACTGGTCAGTCAACCTGGCAGTCGCCAGAGAACAGGTGGGTAACAAAGTGGCACTGCAGGGCAATATGGATCCTGCCATCATGGCGACTGATCCTGAAGCCATACAGCGCGAAGTTGCCAACATACTCGCAGATTTCGGTAACGGCAGTGGCCATGTATTCAATCTCGGCCACGGTATCACTCCGCACATCGATCCTGAAAACGTTGCTGCACTGGTTGATGCCGTGCACGAGACCAGCATTCAATACCATCATTAGACTTTAATAATTCACCGCAAAGTCGCAAAGGACGCAAAACAGGGTTGTTTATTAACTGTGGAGGCGCAGAGGAAAGACATGTCAGCTGCGTCTGTTTCTCGAACGTTATTCGTGGTCAGTCTCGATAACGTAAGCTACAGACACATAAACTATTTATGTAATCAAACGTAACTCACTACACACTGCTCACATGCATCCAGGCAAGTTCATATTTGCAGGGTTTACACCATCAGTATTAATCTTGCTGCTGTTAACTTTTCTTTATTCACTTTCCATCTATGCAAACCCCGCGGCTGATGCCGTTGTAAAAAATACAATGCGGCCAAAGATCGGACTGGTGCTCAGCGGTGGTGGCGCCAGGGGCTTTGCTCATATCGGCGTGTTAAAAAAAATCGAGCAGCTGAATATACCGATCGATATCGTGGTCGGCACCAGTATGGGCTCGATCGTCGGTGGCCTGTATGCGATTGGACTGTCGCCCGATGAAATCGAACAGGGTGTACGGAGCATCGACTGGGAACTCGTGTTCAATGATTATGCACGCCGTGAATTTCGATCGTTCCGGCGCAAACAGGACGATTACCTGTTTACCAGCCAGAATCGTGTCGGCGTCAGCAGCGAGGGCCTGAAACTACCGCCCGGCTTGATCGAAGGCCAGCAGATCGAACTCGCACTCGACCGCCTGGCGTACCCGGGATTTCATATCACCGACTTTGACGAATTGCGCATACCCTTCCGTGCTATCGCGACCGACATCGAAACCGGTGATGCCGTGATACTGGACAGCGGCAATCTGGCAAAAGCCATGCGTGCCAGCATGTCCATTCCAGCAGCCCTGCCACCGGTCAGGCACGATGGCAAACTGCTGGTCGACGGCGGTATCGGTAACAACATTCCGATCGACGTCGCACGGGACATGGGCGCCGAGATCTTTATCGTTGTCGATGTCAGTGCTCCGCTTGCCGGCCAGGAAAACCTGCAATCCAGCATCGGCGTCACAGCCCAGCTGACCACCATCCTTACCCGGCGTGCGGCAGACCAGCAACTACAGGCATTGACGGCTGCCGATGTGCTGATCATTCCCGGTCGCGCAGACCTCGGCTCTTCCAGCTTCCTGGAATATGCACAACTGATACAGGCAGGCCTTGACGCCGCCGAAGAAATGAATGCGCAGCTCGGGACCCTGTCACTCTCGGATACTGGATATGCAGCCTATCAGGCAAGCTTGCCGGATGTGGCCAGGCGGCAACCGGTGATCGATTTTATTGAAGTAGAAAACCAGACGCGCCTGGATGATGAAATCCTGGCATTGATCATCCAACAGAAAATCGGCGAACCACTGGATGTCGATCAACTGGAACGCGACCTGCAGATCATCTATGGGCTGGACCTGGCCAGTTCGGTTGTCTATTCGCTGGAAACAGTCAATGGCAAGACAGGACTGGTTGTCTATGTACGTGAGAGAACATGGGCACCGAGCTACCTGCAACTGGGCTTTACACTGCGCTCGGAATTTGAAGTGGGCTCCTCTGCCAATATCGATCTGGTCTATACCAACCCGGCCATCAATTACCTGGGTGGCGAATTCCGCGTCAGTGCAGCGGCAGGCAGTGAACCGCGGCTGACGCTCTCCCTGTATCAGCCGCTGGATAAACGCTTCAGGTATTTCCTGGCCGGTGATGCCGGATTTATCAGCTACATATTCCCTGAAGCGAGCACCGACAACGATGTCGAGACGCTGTTCAGACTCAATCGGTCTTTTGTTGGCATCTCAGCCGGGCGCATATTCAATCAGAACACCGAACTTCGCATTGGTTTGCGCCGCGCGGACGGCGACACCGATACCCTGATTGGGCTCCCACCCACGGGTGATACGAGTTTTGACGAAGGCGGTTACCAGCTCGAGCTTACACACGATTCCCTGAATAGTGTCGATTTTCCACGATCGGGCTATCACGCTCAGCTGGGCTGGCGGGCCAATCGTGAAGACCTTGGTGCCGATCTCGATTATGACCAGGTGCATTTAACCCTGAGCGGCGCAGGAACCTGGGACAGATATACATTCTTTGGCCGGGGCATGTACGAAACAACACTGGATCAGAATGCACCGGAAAACGCATTGTTCAGGCGCGGCGGCTTGTTCGAGCTGTCCGGTTTCCTTAATCGGCAACTGGCCGGCCAGCATTTTGGCCTGCTCGAAGGCGTATTCTTTCGCCGCCTGGGCAATATTACCCTGCTGCCGATCTACGCCGGCTTTTCGCTCGAGACAGGAAATGCATGGGACAACCGCGACGCCATTTCGCTGGATAACACGATCCTGGCTGGGAGTGCTTTTCTCGGCGCCGATACCATACTTGGGCCGTTATACATTGGGTACGGTATCAATGACAGCAATGCATCGACGATCTATTTATACCTGGGACGTCGGTGGGCACCAAAATAACGCTATAGCTGGCTTTAGCCCGCATTTCTCACCAGGCGGCATTGAATACTGATAAGTATCGGTTATTTGGAGAAAAATTAGGATCATCAAAAAAACAGTGTGTTATTCGAGCATGCCTGTCACGGTTCAGGCTGGTCTTCGTGTCCGTAAGCTTGCTCTTCACTCAAACCGTAGCTATGGCTACGCTTTTCGTTCCAGAGCGGCGCTTACGAACACCAGGCTGCCTGTCTTACCAGGGGGCGAGATGATCACACCGAGATTTGGATCCACAAAGGATTTTGCGAAGGAGCGGAATAACCGTGTGTATTTCCGACTGAGCAAAATGCTTTGTGGATTCAAAGATCAAGTGAGGGCTCGTCCATCTGGTAAGACAGGCGGGCTCCGTCCTGCGCCTGCTCCCGTGATCCTGGTGAGAAATTCGGGCTAATTCAGAAAACTCGACCAGTCTTTCTGATCATGACCAAAAACAAAGAAGAAAGGATTCAGCAGGCTGTCTTTGGTATTGTATTCAAGCGCGCTCATATCGGTCCGGGTGACATAACCGCCCGCCTGCTCGACGATACATTGTGCTGCAGCGGTATCCCATTCCGACGTTAATCCGAGGCGCGGATAAAGATCCGCCTTGCCTTCAGCCACCAGACAGAATTTCAAAGAGCTGCCCATGCTTAACATGTTCACTTCGGCATAACTGGCAGCGATGTTTTCCATGTATTTCTGCATTTCTTCCGAGCCATGTGAGCGGCTGCCCGCAACAACAAGACTGTTGTCTTCCGGCGCCTTCACCGCGATTGGCTGTGCCTCGCCGCCTTGCTCGGATTTGAATGCGCCACCGCCCTCGTAGGCGAAATAATCGATACCCAGAACAGGTACATGGATGACACCCAGAATACTTTTGTGGTTTTCGATCAGCGCGATATTGACCGTGAATTCACCGTTACGCTTTATGAACTCGCGTGTACCATCGAGTGGATCTACAAGCCAGTAGGTGTTCCATTGTTTTCGCTGTTCGAAAGGCAGGCTGGCAGATTCTTCTGACAATATCGGAATGTCCGGCGTCAGTGCAGACAGTGCGTCGATGATGGTGTGGTGGGATGCCAGATCCGCGCTGGTCAGCGGTGATTTGTCATCCTTGTGTTCGATGTCGAATCCGGTTTCGTATATCTCGAGAATTTTATCGCCGGCCTGGCGAGCGATATTTACGCAGCTGCGACACAGCGAGCTAAGGTCTAAAGAATCTGTCATCTCTGAATCCCGGTTTGGTACAATCCTGAAGCACTAACGATACACGGATTCTACTCTATATGCCGTTACCCGACCTGAAATATGTGGACACCGTACTGCTGGATCTGGACGGGACCTTGCTCGATCTGCATTTCGACAATCATTTCTGGCTTGAATACGTCCCTGTCTGCTATGCAAACCAGCATCAGATACCTCTCGAGCAGGCGCATGACTTTCTGATGCGACGCTACAACCAGGTTCGCGGCAGTCTCGACTGGTATTGCATCGAATTCTGGACCCGGGAGCTGGGTCTTGATATCGAGCAACTGAAACGCGAAGTCGCGCACAAGATTGCCGTGCATCCATTTGTGCATGATTTTCTGCAGTCGGCGCGTAAACAGGGCAAGCATGTCGTTCTCGTCACCAACGCGCATCCCGCCAGCCTGAGCATTAAAATGGAGAGAACCGAGCTGGTTGATTATTTTGACCAGATCGTGACATCACACGAACTGGGTCTGGCGAAGGAGCAGGACGGTTTCTGGGAGAAGCTGCAGGAATTCGAGCCGTACAATCCGGACAGAACCCTGCTGATCGATGATAACCATGAAGTTCTGGACTGTGCAGAGCGCTACGGTATCCGGAATTTGCTGGCGATTCACCGGCCGGACAGCCAGGGTGATGAAAAATCACACGATCGCTATCATCTGCTGAAGAGTTTCGAAGAAATCACACTGTGATTTGATGCACAGAGAGTTGTGGAGCGGCTTTGGCCCGCATTTCTCACCAGGCGGCGTAGGATTCTGATAAGGTATTGATATCTTGTAGGACAATCCGGACGAGCAAAATACAGTGTGTTTTTCAAGCGTGCCTATCACGGTTCAGGCTGGTCTTCGCGTCCGTAAGCTTGCTCTTCACTCAAACCGTAGCTATGGCTACGCTTTTCGCTCCAGAGCGGCGCTTACGAACTCGAATCTTGCGCCTGCTTCCGTGATCCTGGTGAGAAATGCGGGTTAGAAATGTGGGTGATCGTGTATATCTGTGATGTTTATCACTGGATTACGGGTGCTCACGATTAATCCTTTATCGTTTTCATTTGACCTCGCCTTACAGCAACGGGCCCGATCCCCATCTGTTTTTTGAAGGCCTTCCTGAACGAGGCCTCAGTCTGATAACCGGACTGTTCTGCAATCGCCAACCGCGTCTCTGCTTGTTCGAAGTTTTTCAAATGCGGTCTGCTTGCGCCATCCAGTGCAGAGACAAGATCGTTTACCGCTAGCGTTGCACGCAAGCGCGTCATCAGCATGTACAGGCCGCCGAGCTTGCGATGAAGAAACAACACGCCGGTCGGCGGCAGGCGCCAGAATTTATCGTGCAAACGCATCTGCACGAGGCGGTCGCGCATGCGATCGGCCAGGTCGGAGGTGCCGAAATTGTAGCGTCCCGCGGTTCTGGCGGGTTCGGTGGCATCGCGCAGCAACGCCAGGATACCTTTACGGTAGCCTGGCGGGTCATGCTGATCGAGATAGCCCACTTCGGCCGCGGCGTTTTCGATATCACCGTCATCGCCGTGCATGCAGGCTTCGAGCAGGCAACGCAAGGCGTGTCGCTGCTTATCCGAATATTCACGCGTGGCCCCGAAATCCAGCAGCTGAATGCGTCCATTGTCTGCCTGGTAAAGATAATTGGCGAAGTTCGGGTCGGTCTGCACGAAGCCCCAGTCGAATACTTCACGTATGCCGAGTTCGAGAATCGTCTCGGCTGCTGCGTTACGGACGGCTAGGGGCTTAACGGCCAGGGTTTCGATGGGCGCCCCGTCCATATAGGTCATTGCAAGCACCTCGGCGGTGGTCAGTGTTTCGATGACCGCCGGAACAGCGAATTTCGGATCATCAGCCAGGTATGCGGTGAAGCGGCCGAGCGCCAGAGCTTCCAGGCGATAGTCGGCTTCAGCGTGCAGCTGTCGCCTGGCTTCCTGCAGCATCGGCAGGAAATTCATTTCCTGCGGGATCAGGTTGAACGTGCGCAGCAGTGCTGCGACGTTGTCAACGTCACTGTCGATGCTGCGACTGATACCCGGATACTGCACTTTTATCGCCAGACGTGATCCGTCTTTAAGAACTGCCTGATGAACCTGCCCGATCGAGGCCGCGGCAACCGGTTCGAAATTAAAGTGGTTGAATCTGCTTTGCCAGTCTTTGCCCCAGGCCTTTTGCAGTACTGCAGTGACCTGGGTGGATGGCATGCGGTGGGCGCTGGCGCGCAGACGGGCCAGGATCTCACTCAGCTCAGGCGGGAGTATCTGTCCGCTGTCCATCGATAGCAATTGCCCGATCTTCATCGCGGCGCCTCGCATCTCCGACAGGCGATGGGTGAGCCTGTGGGCATTCGCGGGTGTCAGCAGCAGGTTGCCGAGCGCGGGGCGTTTGCCCTGCGCGAGTTGCCGGGCACCTTCGCTGACCATGCCGCCGACAATGCCGCCGGCAAGCTTGCCCAGCAGCGATAGACGGCCAAGACGAGAGGTCGTGATGTTTCGGTTCATTGTCCTGCCCGGGTTCTCCGATTATCTATTGTGCCATTTTCGGGTTGTTCAGATTGAAGGTCGGTGTTGCAGCTGTTCGGATCACAGCGGCGCCGCAGTCGCCAACGTGCAAAATGAGAATAAACCCGGTCGAGAGCAGCGACCAGATGCAGTGAGCGCAACAGGCCGGCCAGCCAGCGGTAGGAGGGCAGATGGGACCACAGTTCGATGAATCCCCCGGCACCCGTGTGCCAGTTGCCCGCTGCATCACGCAGGTGAAAACGCGCCATCGCGTTATCCTTGCACAGGCCGTTAGCGGCCAGCATGGCTTCGTCCTGCGTAATATCGATCCATAGCAGCCGACCGGCGCCTCGTCGTCGCCGGTAATGTTCGATTTCGCGCCGGCACAGTGGACAGCTACCGTCGAAAAAGACGATTGCGGCCGGCGTTTTCATACAGCGCGTTGCAGCGGACGGACTGCGGTAAAGCCGCCGTCGACAGGCAGCACCTGCCCGGTGATCCACTCCGCCTGGTCGGAAACGAGCCAGGCGATGGCGTCAGCGACATCTTCGACCTTGCCGTGACGACCGAGCGGGTACTGTGCATCGAGCTGGCGGGTATTTTTCTGCGTCGAGAACAGCCACTCGGTGGACGGGGAACGCATCAAACCGGGTGCGACGGCGTTGACGCGTATCTGGTCGCGTGAATAGGTGGCCGCTGCGGATCGGGCCAGGCTCTCCACCGCGGCCTTCGCGGCCGCAATCGCCTCGTGGTTGCTGACGCCAATCTGTGCAGCAACGGAGCTCACCAGCACCGCACTTCCGGCCTGTTTCGCCTTGAGGCAGTTATCGATGAATGCGCCAAGTGCAAAAAAGCTGGTGTCCATATTGGCCTGCATGCATTTACGATACTGCTGCTCACGCGTTTTGTGCAGCGGTGCCATCAACACCGACCCGGCGCAGTTAATCAACGCGGACGGTGCCTGTCCTGTTTCTGCCATGCACTGCGTGATTGCCTGCCTGGCGCCTTGTGCGGTCGAGACATCGGCCTCTAACAGGCATGATGAAGTGACGGCAGGGGTTTTTGCCAGTTTGTTCAGGTCGCGTGTGACCAGCGCCAGCTGCCAGCCATCGACCAGGAGCCTGTCAGAGACTGCGCTTGCCAGGCCTCCGGAAGCGCCTGTAATTAGAGCAATTTTGTTCATTGGCATCTCCCTTCGTTGAGAAATCAGTTAACCGACACAATGTGGGTAGAAAACACATTGCCCACATCGTGTCCATGTTTTGTCGAGTATTGCTTGTGATGAATAACTCGGCCTGCTTCAAACCGCGATCATGGCGCCGGCGAGCACCAGGAAAATCAGCGGTGAAAAAAGGAGGCTCAGTGTCATCTTGCTGATTAACTGATCTTCTTTGTTCATCGTAGGTAATTTTGAATGGTTCATGGCATCTCTCCCGTGATGTGTTGACATACCGGTATGTCCGGTAATGTCTATGACAATAATTGAAAATTTATGCTTTGTCAAGATTTTGTATAATACAAATTATTTATCATCGAGCATCCACTCATACAGGAGTAAAGACGATGGCAAAGCCTGAAGCATCAGCCAGCGGTTACAAGATTGGCACGGTTTCCAAACTGACCGGTATCTCTCCCGACACGCTGCGTATCCGGGAGCGGCGTTACAATGATGAGACGCTGGCGCGACTTGCAGGTCAGTCTTCAACGATAAAGTGCGAATGTCCTCAACATCTCGCCGAGCTGATCACCAGCCTGGGGGTGTTCGAGAAATACAGTAATGAGTGTGAAAGCCGCAGTATCAAGGATGCGGAACTACATGCCAATCTGGGCAGCACCGCGTCCCAGGCGCGCCACATGTTTGAAAACGCGCTCAGCCTGGTGATCGAGGCTGAAAACATCGAGTTGTGGTGGATGAGCCGCATTGCCGCTCGCTCAATCAGGGGCGTGTCGTCTAATAATCGACTGACGCTGTACCGGTCGCGGCAGTTCAGATCGTCCTGTAATTTCATTCGGCCCGATTCCGTTCGGGCCGTCGGGACCTACTCGACAATGACCAGGCCTTTCATCGAAGGATGCAATGCACAGTAGTACTCGTAGGTTCCGGGATGTTTGAATGTATAGCTGTACAACGAGCCCCTGCCCAGTTGCTCTGAGGCAAGTTTGCCCTCGTTTCGGCCGGTGACCGTGTGCGGCATCGAGGCGTTGTTCATCCAGGTTACCTGTTGCCCGGACTTGACGCGAATGGCCGCCGGCTGGAAGCGCATGCCTGAGATCGTTACATTATTTGCCGTCGATGCCGGCGCCGCGCTGTCAGGGGCTTCAGTTAAGGAGTCCTGATGCGCCGGATAGGCGTATGCCGGCATCCTGTAGGGCATGCCCGGTGCATAGTACGGGTAACCCGGAGGTGCGGACGGCTGAACACGTGGGTCGTAACCGTAGTATCTCGGGTTATTGTAGCCGCCCTGCCCGGCATTCAGGTTTTTTGTCATCGCGGTGAACAGTGCTGCTGCCGAGACCACGGCTGTGATCGCTAGGATGGTCGAATGTCTGTATGATTTCATCATTTTTCTCCGGCTGTTATGTATCTCGTAACTAAAATTTGACTTTTACGCTGCCCGTGGCGTTGGTTATTCCGGCTCGAAAGTCCGCGGGCACGGTCATTCCCGG
>CAJIBR010000181.1_pt1 | contig 17022 bp, 18 predicted proteins | sample 9199401 | NCBI WGS metagenome assembly CAJIBR01 (sample SAMEA7708310, study PRJEB35096) | sediment metagenome | biome: marine neritic benthic zone biome [ENVO:01000025]; feature: sediment [ENVO:00002007]; material: shallow marine sediment [ENVO:03000034] sea grass bed [ENVO_01000059] ... | reverse complement strand
TGGCCCAGAAGTTCACCAGCACCACCCGGCCCTTGTAGTCCGGCAGGCTGTGTATCCTGTCTTTCAGGTCGGGCAGCGCGAAACCCACGTCTTCAGCGTCGCTGTAAGGCGCCAGCTCTGAAGCCGTCGCCGACAGCGGCAACAGCAAACAGGTCAGTAAAATCAGGCTGAGACGTGTCACGATACTGGATTTCACATTAAGGCCATTGAAACGTGGCAGATACTTCCTATCTTGAGGCGAAACGGGAGTAAGTCAACCGGCATTATAAAAAACAGGGGCGATGCTATCGCCCCAAAAACAAGGGACATGGATCCCTCTCACTTATACACCATAGCGTGTTTAATGCGATAAATATTCAGTCAGGTTGACGGGTTGGTCGGACAGGCTGGCGGAGAATTGTGTTTCCGGGTTTTCTCCTACTTTAGCCTGAGCCGTTGTCAGCAGGTAAATACCAAAGAACACAAACAGGGAAATCGGTATCCATTTATTCATCAGATGCACCTCCTCATTCATTGTTTACAGCAGCGTTCATACTGTTACCGTGTCATTGAGCAAACGCCGGGAACAGAATATAAGCAAAAGCTATGCCAGTTTGATGATTTGTGTCACATAATTGAATAAATCCCTGAAAATTGACATATATATCCGATTTACATTTCGTTGATATATATCAATCGCATGACATCTATGACAGAATAGAATGTCATGTAGAACAGTTCTAATGACAAAATGTCAGTTGATATGACATAAATGGATATCAAAGGGGGTATGATTGATGCGAAAGGAAGATGAACCTGTTGCCGTAATTGAGCCACGGCGCTATGAACCGGTATCTTCAATCGAGCTGCAGTCAATGGTCAACAGCCATGAAAAGCCTTTTGTTATTATCGATCGCAATTACCGCATCGTAGCGGTCAACGAAGCCTATAAAAAAACCTACTCCTATCCCAACAGCGATGCCATCGGCAAGCTGTGTTACCAGGTCAGCCACGGCAAGGACAGGCCCTGTCATGAAGAGGGCGAAGAGTGTCCACACGGCCATATTTTCGATACCGGCAAATCCTGCGTGTGCGCGCATGTGCATCTCGATGCCGGCCACCGCATGCACCAGGTCCGCGTGTCAGCCTACCCGTTGCGGGGATCGAACGGCCAGCTGTACGTCGGTGAGTGCATCGAACAGGTCAACTCGCCCGATGAGCGCCGCGGTGACGGCGAGCGCATGGTCGGAAGCACACCGGCGTTCCTGGCCTGCGTCAAACAGCTCAACATGGCGGCGGGATCGGATGCGCCGGTTTTGCTGCAGGGCGAAACCGGTACCGGCAAGGAACTCGCGGCCGAATACATACACCGGCATTCAACGCGCAATGACAAACCGTTCCAGATCGTCGACAGCACGGTGCTGACAGACAACCTGTTCGAGGCCGAAGTGTTCGGTCACGAGCGCGGTGCCTATACCGGCAGTGTCGGTACCAAGGAGGGTCTGTTCCAGCTGGCCGAGGGCGGCACGATCTTTCTCGACGAAATCGGTGACCTGCCCGCATCACAGCAGGCCAAGTTGCTGCGCGTGCTCGAAACCGGCGAGTTCCGCCGCGTCGGTGGCGTGAAAACCATCAAGTGCGATGTTCGGATTCTGTGTGCGACCAACCGCCACCTGTGGGAAGCGGTGCAGGCGGGCACATTTCGCGAAGACCTGTACTACCGCATAGCCTGTCTCAATATCCGTCTGCCGAGTCTGCGCGATCGTCTCGACGATGTACCGACTCTGGCGCGTAACCTGATCGAAAGCATCAACCGCACCATGCGCTGCAGCTACCATCTGACTGACGATGTCTACGAATACCTCAAGGCCTATGATTATCCGGGCAACGTGCGCGAGCTGCGCAACGTGCTGTTCATTGCGGCAACGCACAGCCATAACCGCGAAATCAACGGCGATCTGGTCCGGAATGTGATCAGAAATCTGCCACAGTGCAACGAAGGGGATATCGCGAGCCGGGCCGAAAGGAATTACACACCACCGCAGCATACTGCAGATGCCTCCTCTGTACCTCCTCAGCCGGAACCGGATTCATCACCAACGCTGAGAGATATCGAGTCCGACCATATCCGGAAGCTGCTGGCTCGTTTCGAGGGCAACCGTAAGAAGGTCGCCGATACGCTGGGTATCAGCGAACGCACCGTCTACCGCAAGCTGAAAAAGCTGGGACTGGGCTGATCCGACCAACGGGTGCCAATCTTGCGCATAGTTATGATGCCGCATGCGTTAATGGGTTCGCCTTCATCGTAACGACAATATCAGCCAGCAGAGCGGAATGGTCGAGGCGCTCCGGGAAGACACCGAGGCGATCAGGCAAATGATTGAATCCGGTACGATTACGATGTTCCAGGCATAAAGCCCCGGACGGTGTTTGCGCGCAGGTCATCTTGCCCGGTAATCCAGGGTAAGATTGCAGTATGAAGTTTCCCGCAATGACAGGCACAGATCGGGCAGAAATTGCGCTGTATAGTGTCGTGCTGATGCTGCTTCCGCTGGCCTCGGACTTTCAAACACCCGCGATCACGGCTCAGTCATTACACGACCGCCAGGCGGGTTTCAAGCTTACCACCGGCTGGGGGCCCTGATTGACGGGCCTCCTGCAGACGCCAGTAGCCCGTATGCAGTGAAACCGAATCCGGGGCTTTGCGATTCGAAGCAATCCCGGATTACGCTGCGCCTGATCCGGGCTGCACTGACTCTAAGGAGGACGCCGACCTGCATAAGCCGTGCATTGCAGGCGAGTACCCTCGCTGGACGTACACAGACGCATGCAGATACAATGCGGCCACGACTGATCTGATCAAAACATGTCTGAAACAACACCATCCCTGCTCGCCGCCGAAGACCTTGAATGCACACGCGATGACCGCCTGCTGTTCAACGGGCTCTCATTCAGCCTGGGCAGCGGTGAAGTGCTGCAGATCGAAGGCCCGAATGGCAGTGGCAAGACCAGCCTGCTGCGCATTCTCAGCGGCCTGCGCCACGCCGATAACGGTGCTGTGAAGTGGCAGAGTGACGAGATCCGGCATGCACGCGAGGATTATTACGCCAGCATGGTCTATATCGGCCACCTGCCCTGCATCAAGAACGACCTGACCACGCTGGAGAATATCCGGGTACTGCTCGATACCCGCTCGCAGTCGGTGTCTTCGGTCAGGGTCGAGCAGGCGCTGGCCAGTGTCGGCCTGGCCGGCTTCGAAGATGCCGCCGGCAAGGCGCTGTCATCCGGGCAGCGCCGCCGCGTATTGCTGGCTTTCCTGCTGCTCGCCGATGCCCGCCTGTGGATACTGGACGAGCCCCTGACCGCGTTGGACGTCAAAGGCGTGGATCTGGTGGAATCGATGATACTCGAGCACCGCGAACAGGGCGGCAGCGTGATTTTCACCACCCACCACGGCATGCAGCTGCCCTGCGAGATGAAACGCGTGGATCTGGGCCAATGCTGAAGGCGTTCTACTACCTGATGCTGCGTGACATGCGCCTGGCATTGCGTTCACGCCACGAGCTGGCCAATCCATTGATCTTTTTCGTGCTGGTGGTGACGCTGTTCCCACTGGCGGTGATGCCGACACCCGAACGCCTGCAGGAAATGGCGCCGGGTGTGATCTGGGTCGCCGCACTGCTGTCGGTGCTGCTGTCGCTGGACCGCCTGTTCAAGCAGGACTACGAGGACGGCTCGCTGGATCAGCTGATGCTGAGCCCGAATCCGCTGGTGATCCTGGTGCTGGCCAAGGTGGCCGCGCACTGGCTGCTGACCGGCCTGCCGCTGGTAATCATCGCGCCCCTGCTCGGCGTGTTCATGGCGCTGCAGCCGGAATCGCTCAACGTGCTGATCTGGAGCCTGCTGCTGGGCACCCCGGTGCTGAGCCTGGTCGGCGCGATCGGTGTGTCGCTGACGGTGGCGGTGAACCGCGGCGGCGTGCTGTTGTCTCTGATCATATTGCCGCTGTATATACCGGTGCTGATATTCGGCGCTAACGCGATCGATGTCGCCAGCGACGGCATGAGCGTCAGGGGGCAGCTATTCTTCCTTGGCGCCGTACTGGTATTAGCGCTATCATTAGCTCCTTTGGCCACGGCAGTCGCCCTGAGAATCACCGCCTCGAGGTAAGATATAAAATTCATGACTACACTTGCTGTTAAATCCTCGTTCCTCGCGCTTCGCCCCTCGCCCCTGTTTTAAAAATGTGGACCTGGATACATAAATTCTCCTCACCCAGGTACTTCTACGACATGTCGGCGAAGCTGATCCCGTGGTTCGCCGTGCCCGCGCTGGTGATTGGCGTTTACGGCCTGTATCTGGGCCTGTTCGTCGCGCCGACCGACTACCAGCAGGGCGAGAGCTACCGCATCATCTTCATCCATGTGCCCGCGGCCTGGATGTCGCTGTTCATCTACATGGTGATGGCGGTTTCGGCGGCCATCGGCCTGATCTGGCAGATTCGCCTGGCCGACGTGATCGCCGCGGCCAGCGCGCCGATCGGCGCCTCCTTCACCTTCGTCGCGCTGATGACCGGTTCGCTATGGGGCAAGCCGATGTGGGGCACCTACTGGGTCTGGGACGCCCGACTGACCTCCGAGCTTATCCTGCTGTTCCTGTATTTCGGCTACATGGCCCTGCAGGCATCGATCGAGGACCAGCGCCAGGCGGACAAGGCCAGCGGTCTGCTCGCGATCGTCGGTGTGGTCAATATTCCAATCATCCATTATTCGGTAGAATGGTGGAACACGCTGCACCAGGGTGCGACGGTCACCAAGCTGGACAAACCCTCGATCCATATCGATATGCTGATACCGTTGTTGCTGATGGCGCTGGCGTTCAAGCTGTTTTATGCCACCATGGTGCTGGTCAGGGCCAGGAATGAAGCGCTCTACCGGGATCGCAACCGGCGCTGGGTGCGGGAGATCATCGAAAAAATATGAACGGATCGGAATTCAGCTGGTCAGAATTTTTTGCAATGGGTGGATACGCCTTTTTTGTCTGGACATCCTATGGCCTGACATTTTTAGTTATCGTGCTCAATATAGTATCGCCGATTATGCATCGCAAGAAAGTCATCAACCGGGTCAAACGGGCCATACGTCGGGAGCAGTTGCAAAATGAACAAGCGTAGTCGCAGAAAAATGCTGGTTGCGATGGTGATATTCGGTGTCGCCATTGCTACGGTGCTGGCTTTGACCGCATTCGAAGAAAACCTGCTGTATTTTTACAGCCCGACACAGATCCATGCCGGAGAAGCGCCTGAGAACCGTTCCTTCCGCGTCGGCGGCCTGGTCGTCGATGGCAGTGTCCGGCGTGAGGAAAACAGCCTCGCTGTGCAGTTCGACCTGACCGACAATGCCAGAGTCGTACCGGTCACCTACACCGGTATCCTGCCCGACCTGTTCCGTGAAGGTCAGGGTATCGTTGCCATGGGACGGCTCAACAGCGATGGTTTGTTCGTCGCTGACGAAGTGCTGGCCAAGCACGATGAAAACTACATGCCGCCGGAAGTAGCCGATGCGCTGAATGCTGCTCATGATGCGGGTAAAGCAGGCATGCCTGCAACCAACTAAGGCCTTATACCTATGATTCCAGAACTTGGGCATTTCGCACTGATCGTTGCGCTTGGTATCACCGTTATTCAGAGCCTGGTGCCGTTGTTCGGCGCAGCCAGAAATGATGCCGCGATGATCGCAGTGGCAAGACCGGCCACCTACGCGCAGCTGCTGTTTGTCTTCCTGTCGTACCTGGCATTGACCCATGCTTTTGTCGTGCACGATTTCTCTGTGGCCTATGTGTCGCACCATTCCAACCTGTTGCAGCCGTTGATGTACCGGATCTCTGGTGTCTGGGGCTCGCACGAGGGCTCGTTGTTGCTATGGACGCTGTGCCTGTCGCTGTGGACCGCGGCGGTTGCGCTCTTCAGCAAGCACCTGCCGGCTGTTCTGGTTGCACGGGTGCTGTCGGTGATGGGCCTGGTCAGTATCGGCTTCCTGCTGTTCATGCTGCTTACGTCCAATCCATTCGAACGTCGCTTCCCTGCGCCGCTGGATGGCGCCTCGCTGAACCCGCTGCTGCAGGACCCCGGCCTGGCGATTCACCCGCCGATGCTGTACATGGGCTATGTCGGCTTTTCTGTTGCCTTCGCGTTCGCGGTCGCGGCGCTGATCGGCGGCCGTCTCGATGCGACCTGGGCGCGCTGGTCGCGTCCGTGGACCACGATCGCCTGGAGCTTCCTGACCCTGGGTATCGCACTGGGCAGCTGGTGGGCCTATAACGAACTCGGCTGGGGCGGCTGGTGGTTCTGGGATCCGGTGGAAAACGCGTCATTCATGCCCTGGCTGGTCGGCACGGCGCTGATCCATTCACTGGCGGTGACCGAGAAGCGTGGCGTGTTCAAAAGCTGGACCGTGCTGCTGGCGATCATGGCATTTTCATTGAGCCTTCTGGGTACATTCATCGTGCGTTCCGGCGTGCTGGTATCGGTACACGCGTTTGCGACCGACCCGGACCGCGGTGTATTCATCCTGATTTTCCTCTGCCTCGTCGTCGGCGGTTCACTGGCATTGTTCGCGTGGCGTTCCGAAACGGTTTCGACGACGGGCAGCTTCAAGTGGTTTTCGCGTGAAACCGCGTTGCTGCTGAACAACGTGGTGCTGGTGACTGCGGCTATTGCCGTGTTCGTCGGCACGCTGTATCCACTGGTGGTCGACGCCTTCGGTCTCGGCAAGATCTCGGTGGGTCGGCCTTATTTCGACAGCATGTTCGCGCTGATCGGTGCGCCGCTGCTATTACTGATGGGTTTCGGACCGATGATGCGCTGGAAGAGCGATGATCCGGCGCGCGTGCGCAATTCACTGCAGGGCGTGCTCATACTGTCGCTTGCCGTCGGAATGGTGCTGCCGTTCATGATCGACGGCGTGCTGCACATCGGTGCCGGACTTGGTCTGGCCGCTGCGCTGTGGGTGGGCATCACGACGATATGGTCCTACATCAAACGTGCGCGTTCGTCGTCAAAAATTCCGCTGGCATTCACCGGCATGACGCTGGCACATCTTGGCATCGCGCTGTTCGTGGCCGGCGTTACCATGGTCATGAGTTATGAGAAGGAGAAGGACCTGCGCATGGAGCCGGGCCAGACCTATGAAATGTCGGGCTACGAATTCAAGTTCCTCGGCACCCGCAGGGTACAGGGCCCGAACTATATCGCCGACGAAGGCCGTATCGAGCTGTATCGAAACGGTGAGCTGATAGAGGAACTGAATCCGCAGAAGCGCATCTATAACGACCAGAACAATCCGATGACCGAGGCGGCCATCGATGTCGGCTTTATGCGTGATGTCTACTCTGCACTGGGTGAACCGCTCGAAAACGGTGCCTGGAGCATGCGCCTTTACCACAAGCCGCTGATTCGCTGGATCTGGTTGGGTTGTCTGTTCATGACCTTCGGCGGCGTGCTTGCGGTCAGTGACAAGCGCTACCGACGCTCTCGCGTCGCCAAGCGCCAGACTGACATCAACATACAGGTTGTCGTTCAGAGTTAAGTTTATGACCGAGGAAATCCAAAAGAAGTCTCCGCTCAGGCGGTTGATGCCGCTGATCATCTTTGCCCTGCTGGTCGCATTGTTGTGGTACGGACTGGGGTTGAATCCCCGGCTGGTGCCCTCACCGTTGATCGGCAAGTCCTCGCCGGAATTCGAGCTGCCTCTGTTGAACGCACCGGGCAAACTGACGCATGAAGATCTGAAGGGCGAGATCACGCTGCTGAATGTATTCGCGAGCTGGTGCTTCGCCTGCAGGCAGGAACATCAGGCCATTACTCAGCTCAGCCAGAAGGGTTTCCGTGTGATCGGCTTCAATTACAAGGACAAACCGCAAGATGCGAACGCATGGCTGCGTCAGTTCGGCAATCCCTATCAGGTCGTTGCGCAGGACCTCGAAGGCCGTGTCGGCATCGACTGGGGGGTATACGGTGCGCCGGAAACATTCGTCATCGATCATAACGGCATCGTGCGTGACAAGCGCGTCGGCCCGGTCGATCAGGAATACATTAGTGAAACGCTGATGCCGCTGGTGGAGCAGATCAGGAGTGAGCAGACATGAGGGCGGTCCTGTTTCTGGCCCTGGCTCTGATACTGACACCGGCTTATGCCGCACCTGTCGTGACCTATGATTTTGCGTCTGAAGACCAGGAAGCGCTGTTCAACAAGCTGAGTAATGAACTGCGCTGTCTGGTTTGCCAGAACCAGGCGATAGCTGATTCCAATGCCGAGCTGGCCACAGACCTGCGTGAAGAAATCTACAGCATGTTGCAGCAGGGTAAAACCGAGAAGGAAATTGTTGACTTCATGGTCGCGCGCTACGGCGATTTCGTGCTGTATCGGCCGCCGATGAAACCGATGACCTATGTGCTGTGGTTCGGGCCGGCTATCGCCCTGGTTGTCGGATTCTTTGTGGTTATCAGCATCGTCAGGAAGCAGAAACGGGCCACAGCAGCAGAAATCTCGAACGAAGAAATAGAACGTCTCAAAGCCCTGCAATCCGAAGTACAGGCCATGAAGAAGACAGAGGGCGGCGTAGACTGATGAATATACTTTTTTGGGCGCTGTCGCTGCTGATGTTGCTGGTGGCGGTGGTCATCATGATTTATCCCTTATTGCGTGTGCGTGATTCGAGCGCGATCGCTTACAAGGACAGTAATCTCGGCCTGTATGAGGACAAGGTCGCAGAACTCGAAGCCGATCTGGGCGAAGGCCGCATCGATCATGAGCAGTACCAGCAGGCACGACAGGAAATCGACCGCGAGCTGTTGCACGACATCCCGACCGAAAGCAAGGAAACCGCGTCACTGCACTATGGTTCCAGGTTGAAACGTCAGCCCGGACTGGCCGTGATGATATCGGTGTTCCTGCCGATGCTGGCCTTGCTGGTCTATTTGAAACTGGGCATGCATGCCAGTACCAAACCACAGTACGTGCAGGCGATGGCAAATGCGCAGGCTTTGGCACAGTCTCAGACTCAGGCGCAGACTCAGGCGCAGACTCAGGCGCAGGCGCAGCAATCCGGGCAGGCGGGATCGGTCGAAGAAATGACGCGCGCGCTCGCCGAACGCGTCAAGCAGCAGGGCGGCAATCTGCAGGAGTGGACCATGCTGGCGCGCGCCTACAAGCATCTCGGTCAGTATGTGTTATCAGCCGAGGCCTATGACGAGGTCATCAAAATGAAGCCGACGGCCCAGTTGATGATCGAATATTCCGAGGCGCTTGCACTGGCGAACAATCAGCGTTTTACGCCGCAAGCAACAGAGCTGGTCATGGGTGCACTCGAGCTGGAGCCGGACAATGTCAATGTGCTCTGGTTCGCCGGTGTGGCCGAATTCCAGGCGGGTAATTACCGCAACAGCATCGAGCACCTGTCGCGGCTTTCGGAACAGGCCAAACAGGATTCGGAAATAAATCGTTCGCTTCGCATTTACGTCGACAAGGCCAGAGAGGCATTGATCGCAGCCGGTGAAGAGGTGCCGACAACGGATGAAATCCTGGACGCAACGACCACCCCCAGCGATACTGCAAGCGCGGGTGCAAGCATCCAGGTTAGTGTTGATGTTAACAATGACGTGCGTTCACTTTTCAATGCCGGCGATGCGGTATTTATTTATGCCAAGGCAGCTGCCGGTCCGAAAATGCCGCTGGCGGTACAGCGGTTGAAGCTGGACCAGTTACCGGCAACGATTACGCTGGATGACAGCATGGCAATGATGGAAGGTATGAACATGAGTTCATTCGGCAGTATTGTCGTTTCAGCACGTGTAACAACATCAGGCAGTGCTATCGCGCAGGCGGGCGACTATATAGGCCAGTTCAAGGTTGATGATATAACCGCAACAGAGCAGGTCAGTATTCAGATTGATACTCTGGTTCAATAGTTAAAATAAAAAGTATGGAGCATAAAATGCAGCGCATATTTCATAAATCGCTACTGGTATTTTCAATTCTGTTTATGTTTGCGGGCGTGGCGCAGGCCGCCGGTTATGAAGAAGGCAAGCATTACAAGCGTGTAGATCAGCCTAAATCCATTGATGGTGACGGGGTCGAAGTGCTCGAGTTCTTCTGGTATGGCTGTCCTCATTGCTATTCATTCGAGCCGTATATCAGCAAGTGGAATAATAACAAGCCTGGCAACGTCGTGTTTGAGCGCATTCCCGCCACTTTCCAGCCGATGTGGGTGTTGCACGCACGTGCCTACTATGCGCTGCAGATGCTCGGTGTGGGTGAAAAAGTTCATCCCAAGTTCTTCAGTGAAATTCATAACAACAAGAACTACATGAAAACGCTCGATGCACTGATCGCGTTTGTTCAGAAACAGGGTGTGGACCGGACAGAGTTTGTCGATGCAATGAATTCGTTTTCGGTCGAAAACAAGGTGCGCAAGGCACAGAAACTGGTATCAGCTTACAGGCTCAATGGCGTTCCCTCGGTGACGGTCAATGGCAGGTACCTGATCTCCGCTTCGATGGCCGGCAGCTATGACAACATGATCAAGATCATGAACTATCTGATCGAAAAAGAGACCGCCAAAGCCGCAGCTGATAGCGAAAAAGCCGCTGTAGAGGGATCCTGAGTTGTGCCACGTTATTCGTCCAGGTACGAATCAATGCCACAGTTATTGAACTCGGGGATGTATCCAATAATATGAAACAGTTCACAGAGTTGCCGGGTATTTTGCAATAAATTGGCATTATGTGACGAATTTAACATTCCGGTTTGCAAAGGCGAGTACACTCGTCTATACAGGTTGTACTGATCAGGCTTATTTATCGAGCCTGGAGTGTTAAGATTTTCGCCGGAGAACAGTATCACCGGGAATGATTGAGGAGAGTTAAGATGAAAACCAGAATTAACCTGTTGGGTGTCATCGCCGTGGCCGTGATGCTGACTGCTTGCGGAAAAGATGATGCGATGAAAGAGGCTGCCGAGTGTGTATTCCCCGATGCGCCTGATACTGATGCCCCGGCCTGGGTTTGCGATAATCCTGTTGAAGGGCTTACGGTTTCTGCTGTGGGTATTGCGGAGAAGTCTGCGGCAGGTCACAGCTTTATGAAGAATATGGCAGCAACCGATGCGCGTGTACAGCTTGCACAGAGAATGCAGGTACAGGTACAGAATATGGTCAAGCAGTATGCTGAAACGACAGGTGCAGCTGATTCCGAAACCGTTGACAAGGTCAATACTTCGGTTACCAAGCAGATCACAGACCAGTCACTGCTGGGTACAAAGATCTACAAGACGCGCACCAGCCCGAATGGAACGCTCTATGTGTTACTGGGTATGGATGGCGATGCGGTAGCACAGGCCACGCAGAACGCATTGCATACCAGCATGGGCAATGATGCGGCGTTATGGCAGCAGTTCAAGGCACAGAAAGGGCAGGATGAGCTGGCGGCCGCGATTGCGGATATGAAACAGCAGTAAACACCCTGGCTGCAGAAACATGAACCGGCATCCGGTGTATCTCGGGTGCCGGTTTTTTTTGGATTTTATTTATTAACGCAAAGACGCAAAGGTTATTTTATGTCCGCAAACGAAGTTAAGTCTTTTTGCGTGTCGTAGCCTGGATGAAGCGTAGCGTAATCCGGGTTATAAAATGACCATGGATCACGACTATCATGTACGGTTTTAATTGAGAATATCAACCTGCGTTTTTTACAGCATAAGGAGCAATAACAATCATGAACAAGGTGCACCTTAGTTTGATTGCATTCAGTTTGTTGCTGGTGTGTACTCCGGCCGGCTCGGTCAGCGAATTCGAGCAATGGAAGCAACAGCAGAAACAGTCGTTCCAGCAATACAAGGACGAGCGCGATCGTGAATTCACCGCCTTTCTGAAAGAACACTGGCGCGAAGTGGAGATGCTTAAGGGCTTCGTTCGCGATGACAAACCAAAGCCTGATGTCATGCCGGTGGCGAAACCGCAGCCGGTAGAGCCTGTTCCCGTACCTGATGTAAAACCGGTGGAACCGCCGGTCGATGAAGAACCGGCCATATCTGTGAAACCTGAACCGGTTGTGGTCCCGCAGTTACCCGCGGTGCCGGTGAAGCCGGTACCTGTACCACGTCCGCAACAAAAAGGCCTGCGTACACAGGTCGATTATTTCGGTACGCCAATAACGTTCTATTATGATCCCGCTTTCAAGCGGTCGCTGCCTTACAGATTGAACGAGTCGGCAATCAGTGGTTTCTGGTCAGAGTTGAGCAAGGCAGATTATCAGCCACTGCTTGAACAGATGAGCAGCCAGTCAGAGGCGATGGCACTGAATGACTGGGGTTATGCGGTTCTAACGAATCGTCTGGCACAAAGAATATACCCTGCCAATGAAAACAAGCAGGCGCTGTTCACCTGGTTTGTGTTGACCAAGGCGGGTTTCAGGAGCCGGGTCGCCTACAGTGATCGTAATGTGCATTTGCTGGTGCCGGCAAAACAGCAGTTATACGATGTGACCTATTTTACTTTTGATAACGAACGTTATTATGCGGTCAGTTTTGATGGCAGTAAGCGCAAGCCCGGCAGCGTCTATACCTATGACGGGCATTACCCCGGTGCTGTAGAAAAGCTGGATATGGGTATGCGCACAAGAGCGGCAAAAGGTCCGAATACTGTCAAACGAAGCATGTCATTCGAGTATGGTGGCAAGCATTACGATTTCGAGGCGGAGTACGACAAGGCTCGTGTCGATTTTCTGAGCACGTACCCGCAGCTCGATCTGGCATTGTATTTTGAATCCGAAGTCGGCGAGGCTGCCGAATCTCCGCTGTTGCAGCAGTTATCGAATGAAATACAGGGCATGAACGAGCAGGAAGCGGTCAACTTCCTGTTGCGATTTGTGCAGACTTCATTCAGATACAGGACGGATGAAAAACAGTTTGGCAAGGAGAATTATCTGTTCCCGGAAGAAACCATCTTTTATCCGTATTCAGACTGCGAAGACAGGTCGGTGCTTTTTGCCTGGCTGGTGAAAAGGCTGCTGGGTCTCGAGGTTGTAGGCCTTAATTACCCGGGCCATGTGGCTACGGCCGTCTATTTACAGGATAGTGCCGATGGGGATCATGTCGCATACAATGGTAAACGGTATACGGTGGCTGATCCGACTTATATCAATGCAACTGCAGGTATGACCATGCCGGAATTCAGGAATACGAAACCACAGGTTATCCCGATCAGGTAGTAACGGACGAACCGATCCATGGTCGAGCGCGAAGTCTATAATAAAGGTCAGCTGGTGGTTACCAGAGTGAGCGGCGAAGTAAAAAGCCAGGAGCTGATCGATCACGTGTTCTGGCTGATCGACAGCCACAATATTGGCGAAATACAGTCCGCTTATGATCAGGTAGTATATGCCAGAGATATAGATTCAGTGAACCTGCAGGAAGAAGACATCCAGCGTATCACTGAAATCGGTACCGGTCTTGGACAAAGCAGGGGAAAGTTCAGAACGGCAATCATCGCGGTCGAGTCAACCGGATTGAAACTGGCGAATTTCTATAAATCCCTGGTGAAAAATTCGGACCTTGAAGTTGAGATATGCAGTCGCTTCGATGAGGCCTTCGAATGGCTGGGTTGTGAAAACCCCGAACCTGAAAAGTACCGGTAAATCAACAGCAGGAATGTTCGCTCGCAAAGGCGCAAAGCACGCAAAGTATTATTGTTTTTCCGGCTGGCATTTTGCCGCTTCCACGGTTTCTATTTCCTTGACATCGCCGTCTTCCATTTCCAGTTCAACACAGACACCTGCTGTCAAAGGAGCATGGTCTTCATCCAGATCGACCTGGTCTGTGACACTGAATGATATGCCATCGATCACCCACATGCCGTCTTTGCTTTCCGGCCTGTGATCCAGGGTGCCGGTGTATTCAGCATCATTGTCGGCACAGGAAACCAGCAGGCCTGCCAGAACAGCAAGTTGTGCCCACTTTATTGCTTTATATATGGAATTCATGAATTTTCCTCCCGCTGCTCTGATTCTTGGGCGACTGGTATTGGGTTGTTGATATAAAATGTTGCCCGTTTAGTATTTTTGTAATTTATTGAATTTTCTGAATGTTATCAAGATTAAACCTGCTTATTGTGCTCTGTCTAAGCCCGGTCGCAGCCCTGGCCGAGGTCGGCAATGCGCAATCGAGTACTGAAGGCGCGCCTGTCGATGTGGCGGTATCATCAGATCAGGCCACGTCAGAACAGAAAGAGGCAAGGCAGCAGGTCATAAGCGAGGACGAGGACCCGCAGTCACAAAGGACACTCCGGCACAAAGAAGAGACTGAAGAAGTGACGGAACAGGAACAGGAACAGGTAGAGGCAGGGGATGATGTGCCGGCAGGCGAACAGAGCCTGGAAAAGGCCAGGCAAGAGGTCGAGTCAGAAGGAGAGGAGCCTCGAATCGATCAAAAGGTAGAGGAGAAAGAAGAGGTTTTTCAGTCATACCTCGATGGAAAGATATATGGCAGCATTCGATTGCATCATCGTTCAACAGATGAGGGTTCGATATTCGGTGATGCAGGATCGCGTATCGGGGCTGAGGGTGAATGGCGCACCCGGCAGGATGCCTGGATGTATCTGCGACTCGAAGCGGGTTTTAATTTCCTCGATGAACTCGATCAGTTTTTCAGCCCTGGTGGCAGTTCCGGAGAAAGCGAGCAGGGTGACAGCATGTTCGCGCGCCTGTATACAATCGGCATCGAGACGCCGGAGTTTGTAGCAAGTGTTGGCAAGAACTGGTCAACATATTACCGGATTGCCAATTTTACTGACAGGTTTGACAGTACCGGCAGCAGCGCAGTCGGAACCTTTAATGCCAACACGGATGGTGGTGCTACAGGGACGGGCCGAGCCGATGGCGTGTTCCAGACCCGTGCTTATATCGATTTATTACCGGTCACATGGAAAGTAAAACCCTTCAATCTGAATGTTCAACTGCAGAGCGGGCAGCCGATTCCGGGGGTGGAAGGTGTAAAATATCAAAATGCTTTCGGCGTGAGTACGGTGCTCGAGTCGACCGATAATCACACTTTTGGCATAGCCTACAATCGCGCACAGATTGAAGACCTGGATCATCCCGCAGTACAGGCTGCCGGCATCAAGGGGGATGCCGAGGCTCTTCTGGTAGGTGCAAGATGGTTTGACGATCAGTGGTACCTGGCATTGACCGTGGCGCGTTTACGGAATCATGAGACGACTGATCAAGGTACGTATTTCATTGGCTGGGGATCGGAACTGTATACCCGGTATCGGTTGATAAAAGGCTACTGGCTGGTGGCGGGGTATAACTGGCTGGCTCCGGATAGCGGCGAAACACAGGCGGGGCAGTATGAGTTGCTGTATGGTGTGGTCGGTCTGCGCTACTCGATCGATGACTTCAACAGGCTGGCGTATGCAGAATGGCGCCTGGACAGCACGATCTCCGAGAACGGTGAAGCGCTGGGTAACATATTCACGATCGGTTTACGCTGGGGTTTTTAGCGATTAAAACGTGCAGCCTGGATTCTGAAGTACGATATCGTAGTTCACACTGTTGAACAGCCCGGCCGTGTTTTTTTCCGTTGTATTCGCCGTTACCGATGGCACCAGGCTTGATAAGGTTAGCAGCGATATCTGGCTGCCGTTGGCGAATGCAACACTGGGCTATCAATTCAGCCCTGCAGGTCATTGCAGGCCAGCCCGGTTGGCCTGTCACTGAGTGGCAAAATCAGATTGATGCCAGTGTTTCAGCAGGTTAAGGTCTGAACAAATACCGGTATGCCGGCACCGGTTATGGTTGTATGGCCACTCACTCAAGGCGCCGTGCTGAAGAATACAATATACTGATGACTTATGTTGCTTACTCATTCTATTAATATCATGATCAGAAGAATTTCAATAATTATTGCAACAACGCTGATCTTTGCCACAACCGCCCGGGCGGATAACTGGGACCTTGGTCAGAATTCATTGACTGCTGGAATCGGTGACGTGGACTGGACGATCAGCCCGACATTTCACGGTACCAAGCTGCTGCTCGGTGGTCGGTACAGTTTCAGTCGGGAAGCGGCCACCGATTACGATCGGCCGGATGCCGAAATCCTGAAATACCGGATTGATCTGGCAGAGTTTCAGGTCGGCGATTCGGACACCGACCTCGAATATGCAGTGCTCGGCTTTACCTACTGGACCTACCAGAACAAGAAGGATCAGGTTAAAGCGCGGCAGTTTAGTACTGAACGCACCCAGCTGGAAGTGTTGCAGTTCAACGCAAGCTTCGATGACAGCCTGGGCGTCGACTATTACTATGAATTAAATGCAGGCAAGATCGGCCGCTTCTGGACCTACAAGCGCTCTGACAGCACGCCTTTTTCGATCACATTCGCTTTGAATGCTTCGCTTGGCTGGGCCTGGGCAAGTTCAAAGGATCCGAGATACGCCGATATCTCCAACCCCACCATGGGAATCTGGAATGTATTGATCTTTGGGCACGAAAGATGGGGACAGTTCTATATCGATAGCCGGGTCGTCTCCGGTTATACCTTCGGCGAACCGAAATCGACGACCTCGCGCGAAGCCAATGCACGCTTCGGCATCCGCAGGGACTTTGGCGACAGCCTGGCACTGGATTTCTTCGGCGAGAAACGTTCGTTCCATTATGCCGCGTTCGATATCCCCGATCTGTATACCAAGGCCAGGCGTATAGCGCTCGAACTGACCTACAAGTTCTAACTAAAGAGATAGCGGCTGTTAACCGCAGATCCTGAGGCAGTCGTAGGGAAGTGCTTCGCTGCTGCGGTTTGGTTGTACGAGTTAGCGTGTATACCGAGCACACCGCAATTATTAGGGAAGCTCTGATTAATTCATCCATGAATTATCAGAGCACGAAAAAGGGAAAATGCGATTTCCCCTTTTTCTTCATTTACAATGACTTATTAGTCATTGTAAATGGCAGCACATCCTTGTGCTGCGGAAACTCTGAATTAATCAGAG